>Ga0180433_10000367_pt1 | contig 77409 bp, 77 predicted proteins | sample SS_ome_8_FD_132980 | JGI IMG/M metagenome (GOLD analysis project Ga0180433, IMG submission 132980) | Hypersaline lake sediment archaeal communities from the Salton Sea, California, USA - SS_1_D_1 metaG | ecosystem: Environmental > Aquatic > Non-marine Saline and Alkaline > Hypersaline >...
CGACGCCGACGCCGACGAGCATACGGTGGAGGGGCTCATCGAGAGGGCTTCGTTCCGTCATAGCGCGGACGGATTCAGCGTGTCCGGGAGCTTCGAGAATGACTCGCCGTCGTATCGGTCGATCGGGAGCACGAGCCGCAACGACAGGTTGGGATGGGATCTTGCCGCCACGTGGGAACTCGGGAGCGACGCCAAGCTCTCCGTTTCGCATCGATACGACGTCGTCGGCCGCCTCAGCGAGGAGCCGGAAAGCTCGACGACGAACGACCTGTCGCTGGAGTGGACGTTTGGGCCGGTGCTCACGTTGAACGGCCGGCTGGAGACGACGAACAACGAAACGGGCCATCGCGGTGCGGAATCGACCGACGCGTCGTACCGGTTCTCGCTTCGCGATGAGTTCTTCGCCGGTCTTCTCGATGCGGGTATCGCATGGAGCGACGCGTACGCCTGGGACGACGAGCTGGGGGCGCCGCGGCGCGATACGAAACTGGCCGCCCATGCCGATGCCGAGCTGCTGCCGGGGTGGGAAGCCCGTCTGGACTGGTCACGTCCCGTCCAGTCGGACGTAGGGGAGTGGAGTGGAAGCGAGCGGTTGACCGTCGAGACGGACGCCGGGTGGGACGTCCAGGGAGCGGGTCTTGCATTCGACTACACGCTCGGGTGGCACCGTGCGATCCCCGGTGGCATCGGATCCCGGACTCATGAGATCGAGTTCGATGTGGACGTGAACCCGCTGGAGGCGTCCGGGTGGAAGATCACGCCGGGCGCGACCGTCGGGGCCACCAGCGACGAGTCCTCGCTCGACCTGGACGGACGGATGACCGCCCGCATCCAGCGGGGCGAGCTGTCGATTCGAGGCGCCCTTCGGGGAGGGCTGAGCGGGTTGGGCGAGGCCGTTGTTCGGGAGAACGAGAAGCTCTCGGTGACGGCGTCCTACTCAGGCATCGAGACCGTCAACCCGTCCCTGACGTACTCGGTCGATCGACAGGTCGCCTTGTACGAGGCGCAGCGGCAGCGGACGATCGGGCACTCCCTCAGCGGGCGCTTGACGTGGTCCCCGGGCGCGGCGCAGCAGGACGAGCTGTCATTTGCATGGGCCTGCAAAGGGCTCCCCGAGGATCCGCAAATCACCGTGCGATTCGAGAACTCGTACCGCCTCGACCTGCGAGAATGGATAGGCGATTCGGGGGCCGGATCGGGCTACCCAGCGGTCGGCGTCCGCTTGGACACCGACGTGAACTCCCGGCGAACCGACGGGGAGCTGGATCTCGACGCGACGACGAGCGGCTGGCTGAACGTCGCCCTCTCTCCTATGTGGAGCGGGTCGTTCGGCATCTCATACCGCGGCGGAACCAACTCGAGCGGTGGATTCTACCACAGCCTGCTGCTCGAACTGACGCTCGCAATCGACTTCTAGACCCGCGCTGCTATCCGCCCCCGATCGGGGGGAGCACGGCGATCGTGTCTCCGTCCTTGAGCTTGGTGACCGGCCCGTCCAGGAAGACGGCGTTCCGACCGTTGACCAAGACGTGGAGGTATCCGCTCTCGATCCCCTCCCGGAGCTTCCCGACGAACTGCGGGGCGCGAGGCTCCAGCGAGGCCCACAGGTCCTCGATCGTGGAGTCGGGCGGGAGGGCGTGCTCTTCGAAGGGGGAATCCCGCAGCGGACGGAGTCCGCCGAACACCTTGAGGGTGACGCGGACGGGGGCCATATCCTGTGAGGAGCGATCGTCGCCGTTCATCGTCTTGATGGATACCGGATCGTTGGCCTCCGTGCAACCCTGCGGGTCGCGGGGAGTGGCTACGTTTCGTTGGTGCGGCGGTCGGAGAGCGGTATAATCGAGCGTATCCCGTCCGACCAGGTGGATCGTCGATGGACAAGCCCAGAGTTCTCGTGTGCAGCGCGTGGCCGTACGCTTCGGGCGTTCCTCATTTGGGGAACGTCGTGAGCTCGCTTCTGTCCGGCGACGTGTTCACCCGCTACTACCGGCTGCGAGGCAAGGACGTTCTGTACGTCTCCGGTTCGGACGCGCACGGAACGCGGGTGGAATACGAGGCGCTTCAGCGAGGGGTCTCCCCCGCCGAGCTGGCCGAGCGGAACCATGTGCGGATCGTCAGAATCCTCGAAGGATTCCGGATCGAGTTCGACAACTACACGACGACCGAGTCGTCGGCGCACAAGGCGTTCGTTCGGGAGATCTACCTGCAAATGGAGGCGGGGGGCTACATCTGCACCAAGGTCGAACAGCGCGCGTACTGCCGGAGGTGCGAGAAGTTCCTCGCCGATCGGTTCATCTCCGGAACTTGTCCGCGCTGCGGCTCGCACAACGCGCTCGGAAACCAGTGCGACGCCTGCGGAAGCATGCTCGAGCCGGAGGAGCTGATCGATCCGCGGTGCAGCTTCTGCGGTGGGGGCGACGTCGAGTTCCGGGAGACCAAACACTGGTACCTCGACCTCGAGAAACTCTCGAAGCCTCTGGAGGCGTACGTCGGATCCCGCGGCTTCCAGGGGAACGTCCATCGATACACGCAACAGATGATCGACGAAGGGCTGCGGCCGCGCGCGATGACCCGGGACATCGACTGGGGAATCCCCGCCCCGTTCGAGGGCGCGGAGGGGAAGGTGATCTACGTGTGGGGCGAGGCCGCCCTGGGCTACGTCTCCGCGGTCATCGAGCACTTCGGCGCGGACGAGGGATGGAAGGAATACTGGTTCGGCGACGATGTGCACCAGATCTACGCGTTGGGCAAGGACAACATCGCGTTCCACACGCTCATCTTCCCGGGTCAGTTGATCGCCTCGGGCCAGGGGTATCACCTGCCGGATCAGATCGCGGCGACCGAGTACCTCAATTGGATCGGTGGAGAGAGCTTCTCGAAGACCCGCGGGATCGGGCTGTACGGCGACGATGCACTGAAGGTCATGGACGGGGAGCTCTGGCGATTCTACCTGCTCTACAACCGTCCGGAGGGGCGGGATACGAGCTTCTCGTGGGAGGAACTGGAGAAGGCGGTGAACGGGGTCCTGATCTCCAACGTCGCCAACCTAATGAACCGGGTTCTCTCGTTTGTGCAGACCCGGTTCGAACGGATCGTCCCGGACATCGATCTGGACCCGGAGGTCGTCGGGCGCCTGAACGAGGGGATTGCGGCGTACGAGCGGGCAATGGACGACGGCCTCCTCGGTCAGGCGCTGCGGGGCGTCTGCGACCTCGCCGTGTTCGGGAACGGGTATTTCCAACGCAAGAAGCCGTGGGACACGTTCGATGCCGAGGCGGTCGCCGGAGCCATCCACCTGGTCAAGGGGATGGCGATCCTTCTGCTGCCCTACGTGCCCGACTTCGCCGGTGGGATCCTCGGGGTCTTGGGGATCGACAGCCCCTCGTGGGCGGACCTGGAGCGAGTCCTTCGCGGCCGGGAGCTGAGCGGCGAGCGGGTCCTTCTCGAGCGAATTGAGATCGAGGAGCTCCGCGGTCACGCGCCGTCCGGCCCGAACGAAGTACAAGACGGGGCGTCGGAACCGAAGAGGCTCCCCTTGTCCGCCTTCGAGCGGCTCGACCTTCGCGTGGGGGTGGTCCGGTCCGCCACCGACGTCGAGGGGGCGGAGCGGCTGCTGGAGCTGACCGTTGACCTCGGTGGGGAGACGCGACGGTGCATTGCGGGGATCAAGCAGGCCTACGCGGCCGACGATCTCGTGGGACGGGCGGTGATCGTCGTGACCAATCTGGAGCCGCGCACGATTCGCGGCCGGCGATCCGAGTGCATGCTTCTGGCCGCGCAAGGGGACGGCCTCTCTCTGGTGGGGCCGGATCGCCCCGTAGAGCCTGGAACGCCGGTTGGCTAGCGCTGTTGAAATGGCTCGAAGCGACGGCTAGAATCTTGTGTGAATGGGATTGGAGAGTTGAACCGATGTATGCAGTGATCGAGACGGGGGGGAAACAATACCGGGTGGAAGAGGGCGCGGTGCTCGAGCACGAGCGTCTCGACGGCGTTGAGGTCGGCCAGACGGTCGAGTTCGATCGGGTCCTTCTCCTGGTCGAGGACGGAAAGGTACGCGTCGGAACCCCGTACCTCGACAACGTCGTCGTGAAGGGAGAGGTCCGCGAGGCAGCGCGGGGACCGAAGGTGGTTGTCTACAAGTACAAGAGCAAGAAGGGGTACCGCCGCAAGTCCGGGCACCGGCAGCCGTTCATGGCGACGGCGATCACAGCGATCGAGAGGGAATGACGTGGGAGAAGCGCTGATCCATCGAGACGAGCGGGGACGAATCGTCGGACTGAGCTTGCGCGACGTGACTCCCTCGACATCGGCGGGCGCGAGTGCAGGGCACTTCGTGCAGGCGGTCGCGGCCTCGTTCTCGGAGTACCTCCACGTCCCCGTCGCTGCAGCGGAGGGAGACGCGGAGTTCACCATCGATCGTAGCGACACCCACCTCGATCGGGAGATCGACGCGATTCTGGAGACGCTGGTCATCGGGCTGCGGATGCTCGAACGGGAGCACCCGGCCGATCTCGTCGTCCACGATGCGACGGTCGGGGTCGAGGTCTGACAAGGAGAGAAGATGGCGCATAAGACGAGCACTGGATCGACGCAGAACGTACATGACAGCCCGGGGAAGCGGCTGGGCGTGAAGCGCTACGGTGGGGAATGGGTCAATGCAGGGACGATCATCGTGCGTCAGCGGGGCACGGTGTTCATGCCCGGCAGAAACGTCGGTCTCGGCCGTGATTTCACCCTGTTTGCCACCGCCCCGGGGTACGTCCATTTCGAGGATCGGGGCAAGAAGTACGTCAATGTTCTTCCCTCCCGTGGGGATTAGCTCGCCACGGATCATCCTGACTCGTACAGATGTTCATCGATGAGGCGACCGTCCGCGTCCGCGGAGGGTGCGGCGGGAGTGGGGTGATCCATTTCGTCTCGGGGCCGAACAAACCGCGCGGCGGCCCGGATGGCGGAAGCGGTGGCGACGGGGGGGCGGTGATCCTCCGAGCGTCGGAGAGCGTGTCCACCTTGTACCCGTTTCGGAATCGGCCGCTGTTCGCGGCGGAGGACGGCGGGAACGGGGGGCGGAATACTCGCCAGGGGGCGCGAGGAGAGGATCGGATCGTCCTCGTCCCGGTGGGGACTGTGATTCGGGATCGGACCACGGGGGAGGTCGTCTCCGACCTCGATCGACCGGGCGACGAGATGGTCGCCGCCGAGGGCGGTGAGGGCGGGCGCGGGAACAGCGCGTTCGTTACGTCGACACGACAGGGACCCCGGATCTGCGAGCGCGGCCTCCCCGGGGAATCCCGCGCTCTCCGACTGGAGCTGAGGCTGATCGCGGACGTCGGGATCATCGGGTACCCGAACGTCGGGAAGTCGAGTCTGATCTCGGCGATCTCGGGAGTGAAGGCGAAGGTCGCTGACTACCCGTTCACGACGATCACCCCGAACTTGGGGGTCGTCGATGTCGACGGGCGCCATCAGTTCGTCGCGGTCGACATCCCCGGACTCATCGAGGGGGCCCACGCGGGGAAGGGATTGGGAGACCGATTCCTCCGCCATGTCGAGCGCACCCGGCTGTTCGTCCACATGATCGATCTCGCCGTGTTGGAAGGTCGAGACCCGATCGAAGATCACCGGCGCATCAACGAGGAGCTGATCGCGTTCGATCCGGCGTTGGGGAGGCGACCGCAGATCGTCGTCGGCAACAAGATCGATCTGATCGACCGGAAGGGCGTCTCGGTCGCGCAGGATCGGTTTCGCGCGGGGGGGATCGACCTGCATCCGATCTCCGTGGCCACCGGCGCTGGGCTGCGGGAGCTCGTCCTGCGTGCATACGCCGAGCTCGAGCGCCTGAAGAGCCAGCCGGCGGACCAGGCGGCCCTCCCGTCGACCCGGCGGAAGGTCTACCGGCTCCGAGGGGAAACGGGGTTCCGGGTAGGCCGGGACGGGAACGGGTTTGTCGTCTCGGGCGATGCGGTTGAGAATCTGGTGAGGAAGCTCGTCCTGGACAGCCGAGATGCCATGGAATACTTGAGCGATCGGCTGGAGAAGATGGGCGTGATGAAGGAGCTGCGGAAGCGCGGATTCACCGCCGGCGACACCGTGCGAATCGGGGAGGCCGAGTTTGAGCTTGAGGGGTAGGGTGGGACTGTTTGGAGGAACGTTCAATCCGCTGCACAACGCGCACATCCAAGTCGCCGAGGTGGCCCTCGCACAATGTGAGCTGTCTCAAGTCCTGTTCATCCCGAACGGGATCCCGCCCCACAAGGCGCCGCTCGAGGGCATCAGCGGAGAGGACCGGTACCGGATGGTGCGGGCGGCGATCTCGGGGCATGAGAAGTTCGACGTCTCTCGGATCGAGATCGATCGGGAGGGCCCGTCCTACACCATTGACACGATTCGAGCTTTGAAGGATGATTACAGCGAAGGGGTCTGCTTCATCGTCGGGGCGGATCGCTTGCTGGACATCACGACATGGAGGGAACCGGAGGCGCTCCTACGAAGCGTGCCGTTTGTTATTGCACCGCGCGATGGAGTGTCCCGGAGTGCGTTTGAGCTTTCGCCGTTCGACTCGGCGTGGATCATCCCTCTCAAGATGGAGGAAGTCGACCTGTCTTCCTCCTGGTTGAGGGAAAAAGTGGCCCGCGGGGAGCCGATCGACGAGTGGGTTCCGCCCGAAGTGGCGGCCTACATCAGGAAGGAAGGGTTGTACCGGAACCTGGAGCGAACCGGGATCCGGAGCACACATCGATAGGAGGTTAGGATCGACAGCAGACGAATGCGCGTCAACGACCGGATCCGCGTGCCGGAAGTCCGCGTCGTGGACGATACGGGGGAGAACCTCGGCGTGATGGCGACGGAACAGGCTCGAGCGCTGGCCCAAGAGAAAGGGCTCGATCTGGTTGAGGTCGCGCCGCAGGCGAGACCGCCCGTATGCAAGATCGTGAACTATGGGAAGTACCACTATCAGCAGGAGAAGCGTGACAAGAAGGGGAAGCGCCGCTCGAAGCTGAAGGAAGTGAAGTTCACGATCAAGATCGGAGAGCACGACTTCCAGACGAAGCTGAAGCGGGCTCGGAGTTTCCTCGAGAAGGGCGACATCGTGCGGGTCAGCATCTTCTTCCGCGGGCGCGAGATCGTTCACGCGTCGCGGGGACGTGACCTGCTCAAACGGGTCGAGGAAGAAGTGAGCGATCTTGCCCGGGTGGAGGGCCGCCCGACGGCCCGAGGGAAGATCCTGCAGATGATGTTGGTCCCCACTCAGCAGAACTAGACACACACCGAAGGGGGGGATGACGTGCCGAAGCAGAAGACGCACTCGGCGGCGAAGAAGCGCTTCAAGCGCTCGAAAAAAGGGAAGTTGTTCCATCAAATGTCGAACTACTTCCACAAGAACATGAAGAAACGGACGAAGTCGGTCCGTCAAGCGCGCCGCGGGAAAGAACTGACCGGGGGACAGGAGAAGACGATCACGCGAATGATCGGGAAGTAGAACCGGCGACAAGGAGAAGGCCATGCCACGAGCACGTGGAGGGAACAAGCGCAAGGAGAGCCGCAAGAAGGTCATGGCTCTCGCAAAGGGCTACAAGGGAAAGCGCGGGACGTCGCACCGCATCGCTAAGCAAGCGGTCATGAAGGCGATGCGGAACAGCTACATCGATCGGCGGCGCCGCAAGCGCGATTTTCGTCGGCTGTGGATCACCCGAATCGGCGCCGCCGCCAGACTGAATGGGATCTCCTATTCGGCGTTCATCGGGGGTCTAGAGCGGAAGGGAATCGCACTGAATCGCAAGGTCCTCGCGGACATTGCCGTGCAGGATGCGTCGACGTTTGCCGCGCTCGCGGAACTGGCGAAAGAGGAAGGGGTCAAGGGGTAGCGTGTGATCGATCAGGCGGTCTGAGCGGCGGTGGGCGCGTGCTCGCGTCGGCAGCCGTCGATCGCAGAAGGTCACAACGCCGCGGGCTCAGCTTCCCGATGCTCGCATCCCGCCAGTCGTTCTATGGGCTGACGGCGTGCGGGGATGGGGACCGCCGATCGCCCGCTCTGGATCGTACCTCCTCGCCCAAGGCATAGGATGGGAATGTGAAACCCCAGAGGGATCGGGGGAGCGTAGCCCCGGAGGCACGCGGAGCGACGAACCTGCGGCTCGGCGTGTCGGGGATCCGTCTGACCGGATCCCACGGAGTGGATCCGAGGGAACGCGAGCGCGGGAACCGCTTCGAAGTCGATGTGGAATGCGTGTGTCGGAACGTCGACGCCGTCGAGACGGACGAGCTGGCGGACACCGTCGACTACCGCGCCATCACCGATCTCGTCCGCGAGACCAGCAGCCGGCATGCGTTCAACCTCATCGAGTCGCTTGCCGGCGCGATCGCGGCCGCGCTGCTGAAGACGTTCCCCATGATCAGCGAGACCGTCGTGCGGGTCTCGAAACTTGCGCCTCCGGGGCTGAGCGATGTCGACCGCACGAAGGCCGAGGTGACACGGCGCAGAGGATGACTGTGACGAAGACCTACCTGTGTCTCGGATCGAACGTCGGGGATCGTCGCGCCGCGATCGTGGGGGGCGTCGCCGAGCTCGAACGAAGCGGCGTGACGGTAGAAGCGCAATCCTCGCTGTACGAGACAGAGCCGGTGGGGCTCGAGGACCAACGGTGGTTCCTCAATCGGGTGGTCTGCGGGACGACGAAGATGGCACCGGACCGACTGCTTGCGGCGTGCAAGCGGATCGAGCGCTGGTTCGGTCGCCGCCGAAGCCGCGTGCGCTTCGGGCCGAGGACCCTCGATATCGACATCCTCCTGTACGGGGACCACGCGATCTCGACCGATCGACTGACGATCCCGCACCCGAGGATACGGGAGCGACGATTCGTCCTGGTCCCACTGGTAGAGATCGCACCGGGAGTGGTGGATCCGCGCGACGGAACCCCCTACGCAGAGATTCTCGAACGACTCGATGAGGGAAAGAAGGTGTCCAAATCGCTGCCAAGCGCATCTTGATATCTGTGGACGGAGCGGACCAAGACGAGAAGCGAACGCGCGTCGCCCTGCTCGAGGGAGATCGCCTGATGGAGATCTACTACGGGCATCCGTCGCAGGAGAAGCTGGTCGGGAACATCTACCGCGGACGGGTGGAGGACGTGCTACCCGGACTCGGCTCCGCGTTCGTCGACATCGGAGAGCGGCGGAGCCTGTTCCTGTCGAGGAATGAACTGAACGACCGTCTGCTCGACGCCGCCGACGTCAAGCCGTGGCAGAGCGATGTCCCGATCACGAAGATCCTCAAGCAGGGGCAGACGCTGACGCTGCAGGTCCGCCGAGAGGGGATCGGAAACAAGAACCCGCAGGGGACGACGAAGATCAGTCTGCCCGGCAGGTTCTGGGTGTACCTTCCGAACGAGGACCGAATCGGCGTGTCTCGGCGGATCGACAACGTGCGGGACCAGCGTCGGATCCGCAAGATCGCCCGCTCGCTGAGGCGCCCCCACGAGGGAATGATCGCCCGTACTGCGTCGAAGTGGGCGACCGACGAGGACCTGGAGCGAGACTACCGGCTACTCGTCGAAACGTGGGACAGCGTGACGTCGGCCGCGGAGAGGGCGTCGAAGCCACGGCTGTTGTACAAGGGAATGGGGCTCGTCCAGACGGTTCTTCGCGATCGACTCGATCCGGACACCGAGTCGGTGATCGTCGACTCGCCGTTCTTCCGCGAGAAGATCCTGTCGTTCCTCGACTACATGCAGATGTCGAAGTACAAGGACCGCATCCGGACGCATGATGGGAACGAGGCGTTGTTCGCCAAGTACCACATCGAGGACCAGATCCAGAGGAGCCTGTCGCGGCGCGTCCCGCTGGCGGGAGGAGGGTCATTGGTCATCGACGAGACCGAAGCGCTCATCGCGATCGACGTCAACACGGGGGGCGACGTTCGCCATCGGAACCAGCATGCAGCGATCCTGAATACGAACCTGGAGGCGGCGGAAGAGATTGCGCGTCAGCTCCGGCTTCGTCAGATCAGCGGGATCATCATCGTCGACTTCGTCGACATGGAGAACCCCAAGGACGTCCACCGGGTGGTCGACAAGGTCAAGGCCGAGCTGAAGAAGGATCGGGTGTCGGCGGACTTCGTCGATATGACGGCGTTGGGGCTGGTGGAGATCACGCGCAAGCGCCAAGGCGAAAGCCTGGCCGACATGCTGGAGAACGCGAAGTTCGATGCGTGACGCAGCGTGTCCCGCTGCGTCACGTAGGAGTTCCGCCCGTGAGGGGCGGACCTCCTGGTTGGAGGGCGCTGCATCAGTACGTGGGGGACTTCGCCCGATACGCGGTACCCCCTGGCAGGACAGGGGGGACGGACACGCTCCGAGTCTCTCTCATCCGGCGGGGACTCGTGATACAATGGGGGTATACGGCTCAAGAGAAGCGGGCGATTAGCTCAGCTGGGAGAGCGTTCGGGTCACATCCGAAAGGTCGCAGGTTCGAGCCCTGCATCGCCCAAAGCAAAAGGGGGCAACCAGAGGTTGCCCCCTTTTGCTTTGGACTCGCAGGTGAGGACGTGCGTTCGTAGGACAGACGTTTGATGCAGAGCACCAAACGCCCAAGCTGCCCGGGCACGAGCCTGGGCAGCCGCTCTGCGTATCGCCCGGCTGCTTGGCGCAAGCGCCAAGCAGCCGGGGAGTTGCTCCCCGCGGCCACAACTCCCGATCGGGTTCCGTTCTCGTGGTGGGTTTGTTGCCCTAGCCGGCCGCCGGCTACCGGCTGCAGGCCGGATAGCCCGTGTACAGGATGTCGTCGCCGAGACGGGTGATGGCAACGCGTTCGAGGCGCCACGCGTCGACGATTCGCTCGACGCCGGGGCCGCCTACTGCGGGGACGGCGCCCCGCCCTCCGATCAGGATCGGGGCGATGAACAGCGACACCTTGTCGACCGCATTGGCGTCGAGGAAGGCGGCCGCCGTCTCTCCGCCGCCCTCGATCAACAGCGAATCGATCCCCTCTTCGGCGAGTCTCTCCAACAGGCGCCCGAGGTCGACTCCCCCGTCCTCGCGAGCCAGTCGCCAGACGCGTGCGCCGTGGGATCGGAGCTCCCGTTCGACGGTGTCGGGCATCGATGCGGTCGCGACGATCGGTGACGCGTGGGCGCGGAGGAGACGGGCCGAGACCGGGAAGCGGCCGATTCGATCCAGAACCACGGGAACAGGGTCCGGCCCCACGACGTGTCGGACCGTCAGCAGAGGATCATCCTGCAGGACGGTTCGCACGCCGACGCCGACGGCCATGAACCGGCGCCGCAGCCGATGCGCTTCGATCCGGGACGCCTCCGACGAGATCCACCGAGAGTCGCCGGCCTTGGTGGCGATCCGCCCGTCGACGCTGATCGCTAGCTTAAGCTGCACGAACGGGCGGCGGCGTCGTGCGAAAGCGAAGAAGATCTCGTTCTGTCGTTCGGCCTCCTCGCAGAGCACCCCTTCGGCCACCTCGATGCCCGCAGCCCGGAGGCATCGGATCCCTCCTCCGTCGACGGCGGGGTTGGGATCTCCTGCGGCGAGAACGACCCGGCGAATGCCGGCCGCGATGATCCGATCGGTGCACGGGGGGGTCTTCCCGTGGTGACAGCAGGGTTCGAGTGTGACATAGAGGGTGGCCGCACGGGCGGCTTCAGCCGCTTCGTCGAGGGCGAAGACTTCGGCGTGGGGACCGCCGAACCGACGGTGATACCCGCGCCCCACGACGCACCCGTCATGGACGACGACGGCCCCGACGAGCGGATTCGGGTGGACCGCCCCCTCTCCGAGTTCCGCGAGGTCCAGTGCGAGCCGCATCCACTCCGTATCGTTCAACCGACGGCCTCACGGAGCGCCCGCACGGCAGCGGTCCGATCCGGCTCGCCGAAGACGGCCGAGCCGGCGATGATGATGTCGGTCCCGGCGTCGACGACGGACCGGATGTTGCCGGCGTGGATGCCGCCGTCGACGGCGATCTCGATCGCGCGGCCCCCGATCATCTCCCGGAGGGTCCGAATCCGGTCGAGCGCGCCGGGCAGGAACGCCTGACCGCCAAACCCGGGTTCGACGCTCATCACGAGGATCAGGGAGACCGCGTTAAGGAAGGGAGCGAGCCGATTCACAGAGGTCCCCGGACGGAGCGTGATCCCGACGCGGGCCGGGATCCGCGCGATCGCCTCGATCACCGCCGGACGGTCGTCGACCGTCTCGACGTGGAAGATGATCGAGTCGTCCGGTCGGACGTCGAATCGTGCGGCGTATTTCAGGGGATGATCGATCATCAGGTGGACGTCAAACGGGAGCGCGAGACGGCGCCGCAGCGCGTTCACCACCAGGGGGCCGATGGTGAGATTGGGCACGAAGTGTCCGTCCATCACGTCCCAATGGAACCGATCGACCAGCGGCTCGACCGCGCAGGCCTCATCGTAGAGGCGGGCGAAGTCCGCGGCCAGGAGGGAAGGCGAGAGCTTCATCGTCTTCGGCCCAGCGAGAGGAGCATCACGAGCTGGAGGGCCGCCATCGCTGCGGCGGCCACGTAGGTGAGCGCGGCCGCGAACAGGACCTCCTTGACGGCTCCGATCTCCTCTTCGCTGATCAGCACGGTGTTGCGAAGCGCCGCGACGGCGCGACGACTTGCGTCGAACTCGACCGGGAGGGTCATCAGCGTGAACAGCACTGCGACGGAGAACGCGACGATCCCGGCCGTGATCAGCGGTTGGTATCGGGCGAACAGGCCGACCAAAAGCAGCGGGAGCGCAAGCTGTGAGCCGAAGTTCGCAGCGGGCAGAATCGCCGTGCGGATCGCGAGCGGTGCGTACGCGCGGGCGTGTTGCACCGCGTGCCCCGCCTCGTGCGCAGCCACGCCGATTGCGGCGATCGATACGGAGTCTGGCGCAGACAGGCGGAGGATCCTGTGCCGAGGGTCATAGTGGTCGGAGAGCCGGCGGCTCGTCGCTTCGATCTTGACGTCCTGGACCGCGGCTCCTTCGAGGAGCCGTCGGGCCGTTGCTTCGGCCGTGACCCGCGCGGCCGACTCGACACGGGCATACCGCGCGTACGTCGAACGGACCTTCCATTGGGCGTACAGGGCGAAGGCGACGGCCGGAAGGAGGATCAGCAGACTCGGCCCGAGGAAGAACGGGAATCCCCACATCATGCTACGATTCCACCTCTGAATGGATTCGAGTGAGTATACGCCGCCTCCGAATCCCCCACAACCGCCGAGCGAACTCGAGAACGGCCAGCGCAAGCAGGATGCCGAACACGTCCGCGGCCAAGTCGAGGGGGCTTGCGATTCGGGAAGCGACGAATAGCTGGTGCAATTCGTCGCTTCCCGCGTAGGCGGCGCTGAGTACGAAGGCGGGACGCGCTTGCCGGCCGGTCGCCTTCCAGGCGAGTGCCGCGAACACGGCGAACTCCATGGCGTGGAAGCACTTGTCGTAGTAAGGAAAGGGCGGGTCGCCCGGCTGCAAAGGCATCTGCGACAGAGCGAAAATCGCCCCGGCGTACAGAATGAGTAGCGCAATCCACAGCCGTCGTCTCATCGCGATCGAGAGGAGAGGGCCGATAAGCCGGATTCTGTCGAGGGGGGACATCCATCTATGCGGCCTACCCGAAGGCGTTGAGCGGGCCACTCTCGGTTGCCTTCCTATGCGGCCTTGCTCCGGCCAGGGTTTGCCGAGCCGATTCGGTCGCCCGAACCGCTGGTGGTCTCTTACACCACCGTTTCACCGTCGCCTGTACGGGCCTCGAGGCCCGCCATCGGCGGTCTGTTCTCTGTGGCACTTTCCCGAGGTCACCCCCGCTGGGGTTTCCCAGTGGCCTGCCCTGTGGAGTCCGGACTTTCCTCACCCGCCACCGGCGGGCGCGTCTCCCTGGCCCTCTCCTCACATCGAAGTATACCGGATCGGGCGCGGAGGCGGCGGGACGTGATACGCGCTGCGATCAGTCGTTGGTTACGAAGTCATCTACATAGAGGATCCGCGAGCAGTGCTCGCAGGTGACGATCCCCATGCCGCCGCGGACGCGCTCAATGGTGCTTCCGCTGAGCTTCAGTTTACAGCCGGAGCAGGTGCCGTTCTTGATCACTGCGACTGGCTCCGACGAGCGTTGGTGAAGCGACTCGTATTGCTTGAGCAAGTACGGCGGGGTCCGCTCGGCCAGGGTCTCGCGCTCTCCCTCGAGGCGGTCGATCTCGGTCTCGATCGCGGAGACCCGGTTCACGATGTCATCGATCTGAGAGCGGGCCTCCGCGACCTTCACTGTGCAGTCGGAGATTGCCTGCCCGAGCTCCCGCCGCGAGTGCTCGATCGTGTCCATCAGGCCGAGCGCTTCGTCCTCCATGGTGGAGATGCGACCGCGCTCGCTGTCGATCTTCGCCCGAAGGTCCTCCATCTCCTTGAAGCTGATGATTCCCTTGTCGAGGCGCTCCTGGTACTGGCGGATGTTCGCGTCGAGTTCGTCGACCGCCAGGTTCTTCATGCGGCTTTCGTGCTCCAGCTCGGCGAGCTGCGCGCGCAACCGGTCGACGTTTGCCTCCTCGGCGGCGATCCGCTCCTCCGTCTGCGCCTGCTGGTGCCGAAGCCGGTCGATCTGGATGGCCAGCTCGTACAGCTGCCCGTCGGTCGTTTGAAGATCGAGAAGTTGTGTGATCTCAGCCAGCACGGTTTCCTCACACCGGATCGCGGTTTCGAACGACTATACGGTCCGGCATGGGCGGCTTCAAGTGATCTGGCGCGGTTTCGCCGCTCCGAGAGGTCGCGGGAGCGGGGGGCGAGGGGCTATCCCCCGGGCGGCATGCCGGGGAGCTGGAGCCCCTGCGCCAGCGGCCCGAGCTTCTGTTGGGCGGCGTCCTTGGCGTGGCTCTGGGCCTCTTGCACGGCGGCGATGATCAGATCGATCAGCATCTCGGCGTCGTCGGGATCGATGACCTCACGCTCGATCTTCAGGTTCACCAACTCCCCTTGGCCGTTCACGACCGCAGTCACCATGCCGCCGCCGGCGGATGCTTCGACCTTCATTTCCGCGATCTCGGCCTGTGCGCGCTCGAGCTCCTCCTGGATGCGCTTGGCCTGCTTCATCAGGTTGCCGAATCCGCCGGTTCCCTTCACAGCTCCTCCTTCACGATCTTCCCGTCGAAGACCTCGCACACGAGCCGCGCCTTCTCCTGAAGCATCTCGTGGGGGCGGGGTTTGCGCACGACGTCCTCATCGATGGCCACCTCGACGCGGACGTCGTCTCCGAAGTGCCTGCGGACGACACCCGCCAGGTACTGCATGTTCTCCCGCTTCTCGAGGCTGTCCTTGTGGAACGAATGCTCGGGGTGGAACGAGACGGTGAGCTTCGATCCGGCCAGGCGCGGACGGCCCTCGATCAGGAAGGCGGCGATGGCGATGCGATCCTGCTCGATCTCGCGAAGCAGCGCCGCCCACGTCTCGTCGAACCCGTTCGGAACGGTCGGCGCAGCCTGCTCGGCGCCCGCGTCGTCCGACTCGGCCTTCGTCGATTTCGCCGAGGGAGAGGTGGTAGGGGTTTCCGTGGAGCCCTCATCACGACCGGGAGCGGGTTGAGCGAGGGGCGACGAGAACAGGTCTGGCGCTTCGGGCCGCTCTTGTGCGGGGGGCGACGCCGGCCTCTCCGTGAGTCGGCCGGTCGATGCGGGAAGTGACGCGACGAGGTCGAGCAGGCCGACCTCGAGGCGGATCCGGCGATCGAGAGACCGGAACAGGTCGCTCTTGACGGCCAGCAGACGTCGCGCCATCTCGATGTCGACGTCCGGAGAGGGCCCCCCCCCCGCCAGGCGATCGCGGAGGATGTGCACCACATCGGTGAGGAAGATCTCCAGATCCTTGCCCCGATCGACCAGCGCATCGATCGTGTCGAGGACCGAACGGCGGTCGCCGCTGCGAAGGGCCTCGATGAAACGCTCCTGGGTCGCTCGCTCCACGAGGCCGAGCATGCCGAGGACCGCCTCGGTGGAGATCTCGTCGCCCTCATAGCTCATCGCCTGCTCGAGCATGACGAGCGCGTCTCGCAGCCCGCCGTTCGCCCGTTCCGCCAACAGACGCGCTGCGTCGGCGGAGAGCGCGACCCCTTCACTCTGGGCCACACGGACGAGATGCTCCTCGATTTGCCCGGGGGGGATCCGGCGGAACTCGAACGCCTGACAGCGGGAGACGATTGTGCGGGGGACCTTGTACGGCTCCGTCGTCGCGAAAACGAACATGGCGTGGGCGGGCGGCTCCTCCAGGGTCTTGAGGAGCGCGTTGAACGCCTCGTTCGTCAGCATGTGAACCTCATCGATGATGTAGACCTTCCGTTTCAGATCGGTCGGGGCGAAGTTGACCTCCTCGCGGAGACGGCGGATGTGATCGATTCCTCGATTCGATGCGCCATCGATCTCGACGATGTCCAGCGACCGTGACGCGAGGATGGTCGTGCAGTTCGCACATTCGTTGCATGGCTCGCTGTCGACCGGCTGGAGGCAGTTGACCGCGCGTGCCAGGATCCGTGCGACCGAGGTCTTCCCGATGCCGCGCTCGCCGGCGAACAGGTACGCATGGGCGACGCTTCCGGTCGAGACCGCGTTGCGCAGGGTTCGGACGATCTCCTCCTGGCCGACGACGTCGGCAAAGCGGTGCGGCCGCCAGCGGCGGTAGATGGAGAGGTTCTCGGATGGGCTGTTCACAGTGGCTCTCACTTCCCTGTCGGGGAGACTGGATTCGAACCAGCGGCCTCCTGCTCCCAAAGCAGGCGCGCTACCAAGCTGCGCCACTCCCCGTGGCGGCGTGGCCATTATAGATAGGGCCGAGAAACCGATCAATCGAGTTGGACCGAATGACCCCCGATCGAACCCGGCTTCATCGCACCCGCCTCGGCCACTTCCGGACGATCAGGTCGAGCAAGAACACACCGAGAGCGGCCAGGAGGAGGGGGCCGTGCAGCGGCGTGTACGTCGTCGACGTTCCGCCTTCCACGGTGGGCAGGGGGACGTCGCCCTCCAGCATCCGTCCTCCGGTGACTTGGGCGATGCGCGCCAGAGCGGCTCGATCGGGTCCGAGGTTGCAGTACTCGCTCGGGTACGGCACGGTCAACGGGAGGGTGAGGGAACGTCCCCGACTGCGATCGGTCACGTGCAACGCGTACCCGCCTTGGTCGGGCAGGGGGACGAAGACGGCGTACAAGCCGGGGCCCTGTTGCCTCATCTCGTAGGTCGTCCCTTCCGGCAGCAGCTCGACCTCGAGGTCGAGGAAGTTGGCGAAGGCTCCATCGTCATCACGCGCATCGACCAAGAGCTCGATTCCCCCCTCCCCTCGGACAGACGACGTGGAAAGGCCGAGCGTCGAGGTGAGCACCGGTTCGGTCGTCGCGAGAACCTCCTCGAACAGCTCGGACAGTCCGGGCCAGGCGACCCACTCAGCAGATCCGATCCCTGCCAGGTCGGTATTGAGGACGGTTACGCTGCCGAGACCGACGCGCCACGTCGCGACGATCGGGTCCTTTCCGACCCAGAGGGAGGTGTCCGCGGTCGGCTTGGGGTAGGTGAGCACGTAGCCGTCGAGCGGGGGGACGTCCGCGCTCAGGCGGTCGCGGAGCCGACCAGTCACCTCGGCGGGTCCGTCTACGAAGCGCTCCCGGCTGATTCGCTGGGTCGCCTGGATCGAGACCTGGGGAAGGAGCGAGAAGTCGTCCGCGCGATACAGGGTCCCTCCACCGGCCGCCACCAGCGCGCTCAACAAGGAGACATTCATCCCTTGGCCGACGCCGATCGCCGACAGCGTCACGTCTTCGAGCCCCTGAAGCCGTCGGACGAGGCCGGCGTAGTTGCGCGGCTCGTCGATCGTCTTGCCGTCGCTAATTAGCAGGATGTGCTTCGCGGGGACTTCCACCTCCTCGAGTCGATCGAGCGCCTCGACGAGCGGGTAGTAGATGTCGGTTCCGCCGATCGCGTCGAGCTCGTGGAGGGCGCCGTAGATCGTCGCCGATTCGACCGGGCCGATCGGGACGGCCCACTCGTGCTCGAGGTTGAACGCGAGGATTCCGACTTGCGTGCTCACGTCGAGGAGCGCCGCGCTTGCGGCGGTGGCCTCCTTGAGGATCTCGATCTTCTCCACGCCGCTCACCGTCGACCGCATGCTCGACGAACGGTCGAGAACGTAGACGAGGGCCAGTTGTGCCTCACGAGACTTCTCCGGAAGCGTGTAGGAGACAGGCAGGACTTCTTCGATTCCGCCTTCGCTGATTCCGCGTACCTCCTCTTGGCCTTCGACGATCAGAAGCCCGCCTCCCAGACTTCGGGCGAAGCTATCGATGGCCCGGAGGGCGTCGTCGCTCAATGTCGAGAAGGAGAAGCCGGTGAGGATTAGCTGTCGATAGCCGGACAGGATCTCGAGCGACGGGATCGCGTCGGCGACGGCGAACCCGAGGTCGAGCGACCCGAGCAACGAGGGGATCGCGGAGCGCCCCGTGCGGTCCACGACGAGGACGGGCAGTTGGTCGGTCGCCGATACGAGGAGGGAGAGTGAATCGTTGTCCGGGATCGGGTCGCCGGGCGCCTTGACGATCGCCTGATACGTGTGGGCGACCGGCTGATCGATCGAATCGTCGATCGACAGACGGGTCGGCCCCGCGGCGAGCGAGATTTGCTCGTAGAAGAGGAGATCGTTGTCCCGGTAGACGACGAGGGTTGCGTCGACGGCGCGGGCCGATTCGACCTCGAGATCGATCGTGAACGGTCGGTCGACGGAGACGCGACCCGGCCCGTTCATCGAGAGCAACACGACGTCGGCATCCGGCGCGCGGCCGACCGGGAGAACCGAGATCGGGACACCGGCCAGTTGTGTGGCGGAAAGCGCGGCGCCGATGTCGTCGCCGAGTTGCCCGTCGCTGACGAGGACGAACTGGTTGGCGGCGCCCGATGGAACGATCGCCAGGCCGAGCTCGATGGCCGCGTTCAGGTTCGACCCGGTGCCGGCCGGCGGCGCGATCCCCAGCGGGAAGGCGGCCGAGCCGAGCGGGACCGCCAGCGCTGCGGTCTCCGCGAACTCGATCGACGCGAAGCGCGAGTCGGGGTTCGCGGAGACGATCCGCTGAATCGCCGCTTGGGTCGTCTCATCGTCCGAGGTGACCCGGACGCTGGCCGAGCGGTCGGCGAGCAGGAGGACGTTGTGGTCCGTTCGTAGGTCGGTGACGCGCGGCCCCGCCAGGGCGAGGAGGAGCGGAAGGAGCGCCAGCGACAAGAGCACCGGCCGGGTGTGCCGGCGGAGGGCGAGGAAAAGGACGGCCCCGGCGATCGGTGCGGCGGCGAACAGGGCATACGGCGTCGAGAACTCGATCATCGCGTCCTCCCGGTGACTGCCCGCCGGCTGGCATGCAAGGACGCCTCCGCGAGGAGCAACAGGATCGCCAGGACGGCCGCCACCTGCCACAGGGGAAGACGGTGGATTGTGGTCTGACCGGCCGGGTCGAACGTGGCGATCGGGGCTTCCGATGTCCGGACGCCGGATTCGGCGGCGGAGACGTTGACCGCGACTGCGAAGGCGCCGCGGTCGGTGATCAACGTGTGAAAGCCGGGGACCTCGGGCCGGAACGTGGAGATCCCGTCCGGAAGGACGACCGGCATGCCGTTGGCGTCGTACAGACGGTCGATCGCACCCAGACCGGAGAGCGACACGGGCTCTCCGGCCTCGGCGGAGCGATAGCTCAAGGGGGGGGGGACGCGGACGAGAGCGGCGACGATGTTGCGCACCAAGAGGGGGAAGTCGACGGTGATCGGGAGGTTCGTCTCCAAGAGGTCGGGAGCGAGATACAGGACCGTCTGCGTCTCGTCCTCGTAGACGGCCAGAAGCGGCACGCCGTCAGCTGCGAGAACGACATCGGTCGACGGCGGTACGGAGGCCGTCGGGGCCTCTCGGACCCGGAAGCCCGTCGGGTCGACGTCCTCGAGGATCGGATGATCCGGTCGCAGGACGGTAATCCGCTCGGTCGCGACGGTCTCTCCTTGGGTCAGAAGCCCCTCGATCCCGGCGTGGACGAGCAGAACGGTGCCGCCCGGGGAAGCGGGCGCGCGGGTGCCGTGGACGACGGTGAGATCCGCGTCCTCGGATGCGTCGACGTGGGTCACGGGCGCCACGGACTGGATGGCGGCCATCAGATACCGACTCTCGCTTCCGAGCCAGTGAACGCGGACGTCGATCGGCCGATTCAGCGAGAAGTAGCGGAGGTTGTCCCCGTCGAAGCCGTCGTCCGCTACGAGGGACGCGGTGAACAGCGTGCCGCTCGAGGTGGGAAACGGAATGACGTAGCTCTCGGTCGTGCGGGGGGGCATCAGCAAGGAGAGCGTGGTCTGGTTCTTCCGATCCTCGATCCGAATCAGCACGTCGCGATACGCGTCGGTGTCGTTCGTGGCGGTGACCCACGCGGTGACGCCGCCTCCTTCGGGGTTCCCGCGGACGGAGAACGCCGTCAGCGCGAGGTTCTCGCCGCCCTCGACGAGGATCGTCTCGAATCCGTCGAGCCCGTCGACCAAAGAGCGGTCGGAGAGCCAAACTACCCGCTCGAACTGCGATATCCCGCCGATCCCGGCCAGGAGGGAGCGCAGTTCCGCCGCGGTCCCGTCGGCGTACCACGTCGGCTCCGATCGGAGGAGGGCATCCCGCAGATCCGGGGACGGGAGGCCGGGACGGGCGAGGATCGCAGGGCGCGACGAGAGCTGGATGATCGCGGTCGCGGCCGCTGGATACCGATCGAGGAGCGCGCTCGCCTCATCGACGGCCTTGCGGTACCGGGTGACGCCGTCCTCCGTGACCGTCCGCATGCTGGCACTTGCGTCGAGGACGATGGCGAGCCCCGAGAGAGAGGTCGTCCGCGTCGTCCACGCGGGTTGGGCGAAGGCGGTGGTGAGTGCGAGGAGGACGGCGAGCTGCAGAAGAAGCAACGGGTCGATCTGCTGACGGAGGCGCGCCGCGCGCGATTGCGGATCACCGGGCAACCCCTCCCACAGGAAGAGCGCCGAGACCTCCCGGCGCCGCTCGCGGGCGCGCAGTAGATGGAGGAGGAGGATCCCGAGGGCCGCGAACAGCAGGTAGAACGCTGCCGGGTTCAGGACGGTCATCGCAGGACTCCGCCTCGCCGCAGGTCCTCATGCAGGAAGCGCTCGATCGGCACGTCGGTCGTCGTTTGGAAGCAGGGGACGCCGCGTTCGAGCGACAACGCGCGCAGCCGCTCGCGGTTCTGTCGGACCCGATGTTTGTAGTCCTCGAGCGTCCGCTGGCCGATGGTCAGGGTGACCTGTCGGGACGACTCGATGTCGACGAGCTGCGTGGCACCGGCCGCGTGCGGTCGAACGTCTTCGGGGTCGAGGATCTGCAGGAGGATGACCTCGTCGCGCCGATGAAGTAGCCGCGAGAGCCCGTCCGCGAAGCCCCCACCACCGGTGAGGAAGTCGCTGAGGATGATCGTCAACCCGCTTTCGTGCGTCTGGGAGAGGAAGTCAAGGATGGCCTGGTTCACAGACGTCCGACCGGTCGGCTCGACGTCGCGCAGAAGCCGCAGAATCCTCCCCATCTGCCCCATACCGTGCCGGGCCGACAGACCGGGCATCAGCCGGTCGCTGAACGGGAACAGGCCGACGCGGTCGAGGCCGCGAAGCCCCAGATAGGCCATCGCCGCGGCGAGATGCGCCGCGTAGTGGGCCTTGCTGGGAACGCCAATTCGCATCGACGCGCTCAGATCGACCAACAGGTAGATCGGTAGATCGGCCTCGTGCACGTACGTCTTGACCAGCAGGCGGTCGAGCCGACCGTAGGCGTTCCAGTCGATGTACCGGAAGTCGTCGCCCGGAGCGTACGCCCGGTAGTCGGCGAACTCCAGACTGACGCCGGCGCGCGGCGACGCATGGAGGCCGGCAAGATGCCCCTTTCGTCGCCCCCTCACGATGAACCGGAGGTTCGCCAGTCGCTGCAGGAATGCTTCGTCGATGAAGGTCGTCATCAGGCGCACTCGGGCACGGACTGCCAGACGTCGTCAAGAAGCTCGTCGACCGAGACCCCTTCGGCCTCCCCCTTGAAGTTCAGGACGAGACGGTGGGTCAGCGCGGCGTGGAACAGCGCGCGGATGTCCGCTCGCCGCACGTTCACCTCGCCGTCGAGGAACGCGTGGGCCTTGGCTCCATGGATCAGGGCAAGCGCCGCCCGGGGGCTCGCACCGTATTCGACGTAGTCGCGGATCCGCACCGGCGCATGCGCGCTGTTCGGGTGTGTGGCAAGGAGCAGACGCGCGACGTACTCGCGGAGGGGCTCGGCGATCGGAACCTCCCGAACGACCTCCCGTGCCTTCAGGATGTCCTCGGCGGTCGCCGTCGCCTCGGGAAGCCGGATGCCGGGGCCTTCGGTGTTCCGAACGGTAATCGCAATGAGCTCCTCGAGCGAGGGGAAGCGGACGTTCGCCTTGAGGAGGAATCGATCGATCTGAGCCTCGGGGAGTGGATACGTCCCCTCCATCTCGATCGGATTCTGGGTCGCAAGCACGATGTAGGGCTCGTCGAGCACGTATGTTTGCACGCCGACCGTGACGGTCCTCTCCTCCATCGCCTCGAGCAGTGCGGACTGCGTCTTCGGGGTGGCCCGGTTGATCTCGTCCGCGAGCACGACGTTGGCGAAGACCGGACCGCGGGAGAACGTGAACTGCCGTCGCCCTGCCTCCTCGGTGATGATGTCGGTTCCGACGATGTCGGCTGGCATCAGATCGGGGGTGAACTGAATCCGCGAGAACTTCAACCCGAGCGACGCAGCCAACGTCCTGACGAGCAGCGTCTTCCCCAGCCCGGGGACGCCCTCGAGGATGAGGTTTCCCTTGCAGAGAAGGGCGATCAACGCCGCCCGAATGATGTCGCCGTGGCCGACGATCACCTTCTCGATCGACGACGTCAAACGTCGGAAGACGGCCTGCGCAGCCTCCAGATCCCGTTCCGTGATCATGATCCTCCTTCTGTGATCGTGCTGAAGTAGGTGCGGACGATCTCAATCGCTCCGTCCGGCACGCCGCGCTCGCGCAGGATCGAGGCGATCCGGTCGTAGCTGACTCGGAACGTCGCGCCCTCCTCGTCCGCTTCCGTCGTCCGCTCGATCGGGACCCCTTCGGTGACGAACTCGTGCACGAACTCTCCCTCGGAGCCGATCTTGGCGCGCTCCTCCTCTCGGATGAACCCCGCCTCCCGCTCCTCCTCTTCGCCGGGCGGCACCACGCTGCCCTCACTCCCCCCGAAGGGGTCGAGGTCCTCGCCCTCGGCTCCGACGATGCCGGGAGCGTCCCCCATGGAGGTGCTGTCATCGGCCTCCGACGCGTCGGACGGGCCTTGCCTCCCCTTCGGGCCGGCCGGGATTCCGGCATCGACCTCCTCATCAGACGAGGACTGCCCGAGTTCATCCATCAGCTCCTCGATGTCCTGCGGGCTGGGCGCCACCGCTGTGCTCTGTGGCAGGCTCGGCTCGCCCTCGGCCGTCGTATCTCCCTCGGTGTTCTCTTCGTCGGCCAACTGATCGAGCAGCTGTTCGACGATCTCCTCCACGCTGCGGGACCGCCCCTCGTTCATCAGCTCATTGAGCCCCTCTTGAAGCTCGGGGGGGAGACCGCCGCGGTCGAGTTCGCGCTGCAGCGACTCGCGCTCCTGCTCGGTCAGCTGTGGCGGCTCCGAAGGAGGCGCGTTCTCAAGACGATCCTGGATCTCCTCGAGGAGTCGGCTGACGGCACGCATCGCCTCGCTCTGCAAGCGTGCGAGCTCCTCGATCTCCTCCGGCGGAATGGGAATGAGGACGGCATCGTCGGGCGACATCCCGGAGAGGTCGCGCATGACGTCCTCGAGGGTTGCGTCCCGGTCGGGCGCGTCGAGCGTTGGGGTCCCGCCCTCCTGCACGGACCCGGCCTCCGTTCTGACGGTCAACGGAGGCGCGGCCTCGGTCGCGGGCGCGGGGAACGATCCGGCCTCCTCCGGTCGAGCGCCCTGCACGGCCGGGGGGACGTGACCGGCGACATCGAGCGGAGAGGCGGACGGAGCGGGGAGGGGGATGAATGCCAATCCGATCGCGAGAGCGAGACCGCAGGCGCCCGCGGATCCCTCGAGCACGGTCCGGCGACCGATCGGCAATGCCGACTGCCAGCCGGCCAGACGATCCCTCACTGCGGACTCGATTCGTCGCCGGAAGACGGAGATCTCCTCGCGCTGCCGAAGCTCGAACAACGAACTCAATCGTGCGTTGAGGTCGAGCGCATCGTCGATTCGGAGGAGGAGGCGAGCGGTCTCCGGACGGAAGGAGCGACGGCTCAAGTAGCCGGTCGACGCGGCGACGAGGAGTGGGACGGCGAACGCGGCGAAGCCCCAATCCGGAAGCGGGACGCGCAGCAAGCGGACCGACAGTATTCCGGCAGCGGCGGCGAAGGACAGGACCGCGAGCGTGCGAGCCGCGGCGGACAAGCCGTGGAGGCGGCGCGCCCGCGACTCGACGGCGCACAGGAAGCGAGAGTAGTCAAACGCCATGGTTCCTCCTCGTCGAGCGCCGAATGGCGAGGATCTGGATCAACAGAACGATCAGGACGAACGCAAAAGCGACGGCGAGCTCCGCGGCGGAGCCGGGTTCGATGATTCGCAGTCCAGCGCCAATCGGACTCAACAGGCCGACGGCATCCGGGACGCCGGAGAGCATTCCGAGCGCCCAAGGCACCACCAGAATGAGGGCGAGCAGGGCGTACTGATGCATGAAGGTGTGGACGCGTCGGCTCTGTCCCCAGCGCTCCAATCGAAAGGCAATGAGCGCGAATGCGAACGCCGCGACCGTGGTGTACACCGCGAGAAGGGGCAAGACCGGGCCCCGGCCGGGGAGGAGAGCGCGGGAGAAGAACAGATACGGCAGAACGATGAGCTGTCCGAACAGGACGTGCAGCGCGAGGTGGGCGAGGCGGCCCCACACGGGGCCCTCCCATCTCGCCCCGGCGATCCCCCGGAAGGTCCCGAGGAGGCCGAGAAGCGTGATGTACGTGAGATGGAACACCAACGGGGACGGCTTCCACGACGACTCCATGAGGTCGTTGACGTGGGCGCCGGCGGGGATGGAGAAGAGAAGACCGGCACCGCACGCGAGGAGGAGCAGGAAGTACCCCTGGGCCGCGCCGCTGTCGAAGACGGAATCGGGCCGGGTCATGAGACATCTCCCTTGACGGCGTACACCCCGAGATGTCTCACTTTTCGCCCCGGTTCGGACGTTTCAGCCTCCTCGTACGCCGATACCGCGACGAGCCAAACGCCGTGCTGAAGGGGGAGATCTTCGATCAGGTGCTGGACGACGACGGGGGCCGGATCGTCCGCTTGATCGAGGAGCGAAGCGAGTGTTGCACCGGCGTCCAGCGAGATGGACTGAGTCCCCCGAGGGAGGTCGGGTACGTGGACGGCCCGGCCGCCCGCGATGAGCCAACCGTCGACGAGCCGCTCCTCGAGTTGATTGTCGAGGACGGCCAGCCCGCGGTTCGGATCGTACGTGAGGCGTAGCCGGATGAGGGCGGGCGCGTAGGTGTAGAAGCTCTTCTGTCCGATGTCGACGGTGGACGTCGTGACCTGGCCCGGCTCGGCCGTGTGCGCGTAGGCCCACGGGGTCGCGCTCGGCTGGGGCAGCACCGAGTAGAGGGGGTGGGGCGGGAGGCGCGTGGGGGACGCTTGGGCTGGAAGACCCTCACCGGGAAACGGATACGTCCGCGGGGGCGGATCCATTGAGAAGATGCTGAGGGAAACAATCTGTATACCGAGAGAGTCTATAATCACAAGGCTCGTACTAACAGCATATTGCGTAGCCGACTGGTTGGCCTCGTTTCCCTTCAAGCCCGCCAAAACGGCGAGTACGATGAACAGACAGACTGCGACGATCCCTCCGAACGATCGGCGCCTGCGGCCGATCCACGTCGCCGCTGCGAGACCGAAGCCAGAGAGGACGATCAGGAGCAGACCGGCGAGGTGGGTCGGCCGCCCGACCGGCATCCCTTCGAGCAGCGTCTCCGATACGGCGGTCATCGACAGGCGGGTCGCATCGGGAACGGCTTGCGCGATGGCGGCAAACTCATCGGGGGTCAATTCGTCGGGATCGCCCGTTACGACGGCGACGTGCCCGACGCCGTATCGCCACCCCACCAGCAGCGGGATGTCCCCGCGGTCGACGAGGATGGATGCGCCAGGCCGGGGCGTTCCACTGAGGCGCCTCTGTCCGCTCGGGGCCGTTTCGATGCCGAGCTCGGCGAGGGGTAGAAGCGGGCGGAGATCGGGCGTGTCAAAGCGGAAGTAGTCAGGACCGCAAACGATGACGACACTTCCACCCGACAGGACCCATTGGGTGATCGCGGCCCAAGCCTGCTGTGGCGGTGGGGCCGAGATCCACAGGATGCGCACCGCATCGTAGGCCCACCAACGAGTGGGCAAGTCAGCGGCGGTGACCGGGGGAGTCTCGCTTTCCATCGGGTAGGGGAGGATGCCGTAGAGCAGCGGGAAGGGCGAAAGGTGACGCGTCTCCCGAAGATCGACCAGCGTTTCCGCGACGGGCGCTCCTGCGCCGTCGATCAGCGCGACGGAGATTGGGTTGAGCGGTTCGTACACTGGCACCGCTCCGTCGCACGCGCCGTCCGAGCCGATGACGAGCGCGAGTTCCTGGCGGACGGTCGCCGTATCTCTCCACTCACTTCCGAGCGGCTGCGTCACGATGATCCGGCAGCCGGTGGCGGAACCGTCGCCACGAATGCGGAGGTGAAACGGCGCGTACCGCTCGGGAACGACGTGCCCGCCGAATCCGATCTGGACGTCGATCGTCGGTGCGCCCTGTGCACACGCAACCCAAACCGGCAAGAAGATCGCGAGCGCCAACAGGCAGCAGATCGAGTTCCGATGTGGATTCCGCCGCATCTTCATCGCCGCGAGTGTATCGGCGAATTGTCAAGAAGTTGAGGAGACATACGGAGGGTTGAGGGATCGGGGCTCGCCGGTTGTGAACGGCTACTGGGGCAGTTTCTCGACGGCGAGCGCCGCGTCCTCGCTGAGGACGTCGGCGTAGATCTGTGTGGTCTGGATGGACCGGTGACCCAATTGCTTCTGGACCAGCCGCAGATTGAAGTCCGACGCGCGGTAGAGCAGAGAGGCGTAGGTGTGCCGGCAGGAGTGGATGGAGAATCGCTGGGGAATGCCGACCGCGTCGGCGTGCTTCCGGAAGATCCGATACACGGCGGTCCGGGTCAGCGGCCCGCCCCGCGAGGACATGAACACGGGGGCCCGTCCGGCGATCGACTGGCCCACGGACTCCTTCCAGGCGATGAACTGCTCCAGATGAGCGCACAACGCGGAACCGATGCGAACCCCTCTCTTCTTGTGGCCCTTCCCGTCGCGAACGATCAACGAGGCGTGCGCGCGGTCGAGGATCGCGTCGCGCATCTCCAACGCGCAGATCTCGGACACGCGTAGCCCCGCGTCGAGCGCAATGTGGAGGATCGCCCAGTCGCGCACCGGATCGGTTCGGCCGTCCGGGGAGGGCGCAGCGGCGCTTCGCTGGCAGTGGTCCTTGAGCGCCTGGACCTGGTCCGGGGTCAGGAAGTCCTCATGGGTGATCTCGAGCGGCATCTCGCCTCCTTCGTTCGAGGAGGAGAGTAGCCGCGAGGTGGGGCTGGAGGTGGGACATCTTTCGCAACAAAAGGGCACTTTTGTTGCGAGACCTCGGCCCAGCGTGTCGAAATCCTCTCGGGAACAGGAGATGCACCGGATACGGGCGACGCCCCTCGCGCGTCGACCGGGGCATCACTGGGCGAAGAGAGGCTATCCCAAGGCGGCTCGGCCCGTCCGACGCCATTTACGGGGCCTCTCATTCGATCGAGTATCGCTGGAGGATCCTTTTCTCGTCCCCAACGACGTTTCCCTCGACCTCGACGTACGGAGAGAGGGTCGAGTTCTCCAGCTTCTCGCGGAGGAGGCTGTCGAGCTGGAAGATCCCGGCCGAGTTGGACATCTCGATCGCGATCCGGATCGGCCGCTCGGTGCCGCGCTCGAGCCGCACCTTCTTGATCGCCATAGCGGAGACCGAGTGGATCGTCGGGCCGCCGATCTCGAATGGGATCCGGGCCCGACCGGACTCCATGTCGAGGGCGTCGGCGACCTTCACGACGCCGGCCTCGATAGTCAGGGTGCGGATCTCCCGTTGGTGAGCGTAGATGGCATGGAGGACCTCGCCTTGGATCAGCGCGGCCGAGCGGGGGTCGTACAGGGAATCGAGGAACCGATCGATCAGGGGGGGGGCGAGGACGAGCGACAGCAGCTCGTGGTCCTCGCGGTGGATGACGTGGCCGATGTCATGCAGTGCGCAGGCGAGGACGACGATGACCTCGGCGTCCTCCGGACGAAGGCCATGATTGGCCACGGCGCTGGGGGTCACGCCCCCTTCGACGAGGAGGCGCAGGAGCTTCAGCCCGATGTTGGTCATGATGCGGATGTGCACCGGGCCGTGATCGTTGATTCCCATCCGGTCGATGGCGGTGATGTTGGAGCCGGACCAGTACGCGTCGAGGGTGGGCGAGCGATCGATCCGTTCGACCACCGCTTCGAGCTTCTTGTTCTGGAGGCAAGGGACGTTAAGGGGCATCGATCTCCTCTCGAAGGGCGGCCCACCACGGGGCGGGCTCGTGGGAGGGCGGCGGCGACAGCTCCAGTCGGCGCTCGAGGTGATCGACGCGCTGGCGGAGGAGGACGACCTGTTCGCGGAGGGAGGCCAGGAGAGGCTCGGTTCGGTCCGGTTTCGTACTCTTTTCTGCGAGGCGGTCTGAAACCGGAATAGTTGTAGCGTCCTCTTTATAGAACTTAGACCTTAGAACGTCACTCGCCTCGCTGATGGTTAACCCGCTATCGTACAACTCTTGAAGACGCCGAAGCAGCTCCGCGCCGGCGTCGGTCAACAGGATTTGATTGTTCGGCCCCCGGCGCGTGTGCGCCACCAGGAGATCCTTGACCGCCTCGATCCGATTCCGGACCTGATTCGCACTGGTGAGGCCGAGGGTCTGCCGCAGGCTGCTGATCGTATGCATGGTCGTCGAGGGAGACGATACCCCACGAGCGGACCGCCGGGCAACCGTGGCGACGATTGTGGGGAGCGGTCCGATCGGATAGCCTACGAACGGAATGGCCATCCGACGACTGACCGAGCCGGTGACGCTGAAGATCGCTGCGGGAGAGGTCATCGATCGTCCGGCGTCGGTCGTCAAGGAGCTCGTCGAAAACGCCATCGACGCGAAAAGTGAGAGGATCGAGGTCGATCTCCGCGAGGGGGGGACGTCGCTCATCGTCGTCCGCGACGATGGGGAGGGAATGGAGGGGGAGGACCTCCTCCTTGCGTTCGAGCGGTACACCACGAGCAAGATCCAGACCGAAGAGGACCTGTACTCGGTCGGAACGCTCGGCTTCCGCGGCGAGGCGCTCGCGAGCATTGCGGCCGTGTCGCGCGCGCGCATCACGTCCTGCCCGGTCGGTGGAGACGCGGCGCACACCCTCGACGCCAGCGGGGGGAGGGTCGGAGAGCTCACGTCGGCTGCGCGACCGGTAGGAACCACGATCGAAGTCCGCGACCTGTTCTTCAACGTGCCGGCCCGCGCCCGCTTCCTCGGCGCACCCCGGACTGAGTTCATGCACGCCAACCGGGTCATTCAGCGGCTGGCGCTCTTGTCACCGTCCATCGGATGGATGGTGACGCACGATGGGCGGGAGGTATTCGTCGCGCCGGCCGTCGCGTCCCTTCACGATCGGCTCGCTCAGATCTACGGCATCGACGTCGCTGGTGGGATGATCCCGGTCGAGGCTACCCACGGGGAGGTGAGGGTCCACGGGTTCGTCAGCCGACCGGATGTGAAGCGGGGCAATCGGCGCGACCAGAGCTTCATCGTCAACGGACGATTCGTCAGCGATCGTGGGTTGTCGTTCGTTCTCGCGAGCGCGTACCGGGGGATCCTCCGGCCGGGCACCTACCCGATCGCCGTCATTCACGTTCATCTGCCTCCCGAACAGGTCGATGTCAACGTCCATCCACGTAAGGAGGAGATCCGGTTCGCTGACGCCCGTCGGGTCCAGGATACCGTCGCGGCGGCGCTTCAAAGGGGGGTGTCGGACCGCCGCGTGGTGGCCCCTCTGCCGGGGGCGCGGGGAGTCGGTCGAGCGGGGGCGGGCACGGCGGAGCCGCGGCCTCGCTACTCGGAGAGGACGGAGCCGCTGTCGTTCGATCTGCCCCGCGAGATGCGGTTGGCCGCTCGGACGCGGGAGATGGAAAAAGTGAGGGTCAGCGGGGATCGCCGCGTGATCGGCCAGCTCCAGTCGACCTACCTCCTGGTCGAGACGCCGGAGGGCCTGGAGATCGTCGACCAGCACATTGCCCATGAGCGGGTCCTGTATGAAGGGTTACGGGACGAGTGGGGCGCGGACGGCATCGTGCGGCAGATCTTCCTCATCCCCGCGCGCGTCGAGGTCCCGTTCGAGGCGGCGAGCATCCTCGTCGGGAACCGCGACGCGCTCGAACGCGTTGGGATCATCCTCGACGCCTTCGGGGGCGGGACGTTCCTCATCCGCGAGTATCCGAGGGCCCTCGCGGACGAGCAGACGAAGCGAGGGTTCCAGGAAGTCATGGAAACGATCGTCGACGCCCTGGCGTCCGAGCAGAACCTGAATGAACGTCTGTTCGACCGGCTCCTCAGCGAGCTCTCGTGTGGCGCGGCGATCAAGGCGGGAGAGCCGATTCCGCTGGCCGAGGCGCAGGCGCTGATCGAGCGGCTGATGACACTGGAGAACCCGTACTTCTGTCCGCACGGACGACCGATCGTATTCACGATCGGCCGGGACGAGCTCGATCGGCGGTTCCAGCGCCGCTAGGCGGGGACCATCACCCGAAGGGCATGGGGAACCACCGCGACGCGAAACGGATCGCTCGGCAGGCGATACGGTTCGCCGTCCATGTGAGCGATCAGCTTGCTGTGCGATGCGATCGTCGCTTCGGCCACCTGCCGGTAGTGGACCTTCCGCCAGGCCAGATGCGCGCCGGCCCTGACCCGGGGAAGACGGACGAGCCGCTCCAGCTTCGCATAGTCCTCGATCGCGCTGATGTCGATCTTCCCGTCGGCCACGTCGGCCTTCGGCGCGAGCTTGAACCCCCCGCCGGCGTACTGGCCGTTGGCGACGCCGATCGAGAGACACGTGGCCTCGAGAAGCCAATCGCCGGACTGGATCGTGGCGGGGAACGCCCTGAATCGGAAGACCTCCTTGACCGCGGAGGACACGTACGCCACCGCACCGCGCAGCCGCTCCATCTCGAGAACGTCCCGAGCGACCTGGGCGTCGATGCCGATCCCGAGGCCGTTCACGAAACAGCGGTCGTCGGCGACGCGGCCGATGTCCATCGTTCGCTCTCGATGATGGGTCAGGACGCCGACTGCCTCGAGCGGATCCGGAGGAATCGCCAGCATCCGGATGAAGTCGTTTCCGGTGCCGGCGGGAATGACCCCGAGGACCGCCTCCTTGCTGAGCATTCCGTTCACGACCTCGTTGACCGTCCCGTCTCCGCCCATCGCGACGATCTGGCCGAACCCCGCCTCGATTCCCCACTTGGCCACGTCGGTGGCCTCCAGGGGTTCGTTGGTGTAGTGGAGTTCGTACTCGATCCCGCGGCGGTCCAGCTCGGCCTTGACCTTCGGGAAGAGCGCCTTGCACCGGCCGTGTCCTGCGATCAGATTGACGATGAGAAACAACCCCGCCCCGCCGCTCATGGAGGCATCGTACGGAACCGTACGGAGGGAAGTCAAGACGGGCGATCCCTACACAGGCCGGGACCGGGTTACCTCTTGACGGCACGAACGACGACGAACGACCCGCGAGCGTGCCCGGCGTTCGGAGGTTCGATCCGATCGTTCGCGTGCTCCGGCGGCCCGGTGAGCGTCTGGACGGTCCGCTCCACGGTCAGACCGGACGCCTCGATCGCGTCGAACACCCGCCGTCTCGGATGGAGCATCGCGTGCCGGAAGAATCGGTCGTCCGTCGGGTTGGCGCAGTACAGCTCGCCGAACGGGCAGTCCGCTGGGATGAACCCGACGATCGCGTGGCCGCCGGGGCGGAGAACGCGGGAGACCTCGTTGAACGTGCGATCGATGTCGTCGACGAAGCACAGCGTTGTCATCAGGAACGCCGCGTCGACGCTGGCGGTCTGGAGCGGCAGGCACTCGGCCTTTCCCCTCAGGACCGCGACGCCGCGATCGCGCGCCAACGTCGCGATGCCCTCGGCCGGTTCGATCCCCACCGCGATCCCGAGCCGGGAAGCAAACCGGCCGCTGCCGACGCCGATCTCAACCCAGTCCCCCGGCGGCGGCAGCACCTCCCGAACCGCGGCCAGCTCGGATGCGTAGACGTTGGCATTCTCGTCGAACCATGCGTCGTACTCGGCGTAGTGCGTCTCAAACGGGTTGTTCTCGTGCATCGTGACTCCCTTCGTGAAGTCGCAACAGCAGCCGATCTCGTTGCGCCAGGAACGCCGCCCCGAGCCGATCGACCCGCTCCTCGGGGCGCAGGGACACCGGGCACTCACCGAGAACGCGGGCCGGTCGCTCGCTCAGCAGGACGACCCGTTCGGCGAGAGCGACCGCCTCCTCCAGGTCGTGGGTGACGAACAACAGGGTGCGATCCCATCGTCTGAGCAGGTTGGCGAGCCAATCCTGCATCCGATGGCGCGTCAGGATGTCCAGCGCGCCGAATGGCTCGTCGAGGACGAGGGCCGGACAGCCGGTCATCAGCGCCCGGAGGAGGGCGACGCGTTGCTGCATCCCGCCGGACAGCTCGTGGGGGTACGCCGTCTCGAAGCCGGAGAGTCCGAAGGCGGGCAGGTGCTCCGCGACGGCGGCCCGCCGCGTCGCCCGGTCGGCGCCGCGAATCTGCAGCGGAAGCGCCGCGTTCTCGAGGACCGTCTTCCACGGGAAAAGCAGCCCGCCCTGCGGGAGGTATCCGGCGCGATCGATCGCTCCTCGGATCTTCCCTCCGTCCGCCGGCTCCAGCCCGAGGAGGATCCGCAGGAGCGTTGTCTTCCCGCATCCGGACGGACCGAGCAGGGCGACGGTCTCGCGCTCGCGGACGGTCAACGAGACGTCGTGGAGAACCTCCAAGTCGCCGAATCGCTTGTGGACGGCGCGGGCGGAGACGACGTTCGTCACTCCGGTTCGCCCTCCGGCAAGAAGTCGTTCGTGAACGCGGCGATCGGGTCGATCGGGCGATCGATCAGGCCGTTGGCCAGCGCCCAGTCGGCGAAACGGGTCCACACGATCTCCTCTTGTCTTCCCCATCGGTCGACGTCGTCGAGCGTGCGCCCGGCGATCCACGCTTGGGAGACGCGGACGAGCTCCCCATCCAGCTCCGGAGCGTGGTCGAGCAGGATCCCCGCCGCGGCCACGGGGTGCAGCGTGGCGTAGACGTAGCCCCGCATGAGCCCCCGCAGGAAGCGGCGCACGGTGTCCGGCTCGTCCTCGATCAGCCGGTCCCGCGTGACGATGATCGGGGTGTAGTAGTCGAGGACGTCCGCCAGCTCCGAAAGCGGGAGGAAGTCGAACTCGATCCCCTCGAGCTCGGCGTGAATCCCGTCCCAACCGTAGAAGACCCAGTAGAAGTCGGCCAGGTCGCGGCGCACGGCGGTTGTGAAGTCGAGCATCCCCATGTTGATCATCGTCACCGTGCCGAAGTCGGCGCCGACTTCCTCCATCACGGTGCGGATCATCACCGACTCCAGGTCGCTCCCCCATCCCGCGTAGCGGAGGGTCTCGAAGTCGGAGGGACCGGTGATCTCTCGGTCGCGGGGTGCGGCGAATCCGGACGTGTTGTGTTGGAAGATCGTGGCGATCGAGACGACTGGGACGTCCTGCGCGCGGGCCATCGTCACGTACTCCTGCATCGACACACCGAACTCCGAGCGTCCGGATGCGACGAGCGGGATCGACGCCGTCTCCGTTGGTTCGAGGACCTCGACGGCGAGTCCCTCCTCGGCGAAGAAGCCGAGGGCCCGGGCGACGAAGATCCCCGTGTGATTCGTGTTGGGCGTCCAGTCGAGGGCGATTCGGACCGTCTCGAGCTCCGCCGACACCGCCGGCGCGATCAGACAGCCGATCAGGACCGCGATCCATGCAACAGTCGATCTACTCATCATTCCTCCTTCGAAGCCATGGGGTCAGGACGAGGCCGATCCCGTCGACCGCCTTGAACAGCGCGAAGCTGAGAAGCATGACGATCAGGATCGCCCCGAACAGCCGATCGGTGCGGAACGATTGCTGGGCGCGGGTCATGTAGACGCCGAGGCCGCGTGAGCCGCCGAGCCATTCGCCGACGATCGCGCCCAACACGCTGTAGGTCGCGGCGATCTTCGCCCCGGCAACGATCCCGGGGACGGTCGCCGGGACGTACAGGTGGCGGTACCGATCCCGCCACGTCGCCCCGAAGGTGTCGAGCAGCTCGGCGTACGCCGGGTCGACCGTGCGGAACCCCTCGTACGTGTTCACCGTGAGGGGGAAGAAGCAGACGAACGCGACGACGAGGATCTTGGAGAGCGAGCCGAGCCCGAACCAGATCAGGATCATCGGGGCGATCGCGATCAGGGGGACCGCCTGCGAGAGGACGAGATGCGGGTAGATCACGTCGCGCAGGCGCCTCGATCGATGCATCGTCAGGGCGGCCGCGATCCCGAGGACGAAGGCGATCCCGAGTCCCGCCAGCGTCTCCACGAGCGTGGTGGCGGCGTGCCGACCCACGAGGACCGCGTCGTCCGCGATCGCCCGGACCGTCGCGATCGGCGACGGGAGGAGGTAGGCGGGGATGTCGAAGAGCGCGACGGCCGCCTGCCAGAGAACGACGAAGAGGAACAGGCTGAGGACCCACCACCCCATCGAACTCCGCCGGCCCGCGCTCGACGCCGCGGATCGGAACCGCCCGCTCACGCTCGATCACCGCCCTCCGCCGGTCCGTGCACGACGAGCAGGGTTCCCGATCGGAGCGCGATGCGGACCGGCATCGTCTCGATCACGTTGGACACGCCGTGCGCGCTGGCCCGGGCGAGCGTCTCGTCGTCCAACGGGTACGCCAGCCCTTCGGTCCGGACGACCGCCTCGTCGCTGAGCGGAATCAGCGAGACGCGGTCGCCGGGCCGGCCGATCGGGAGCGTGAACCGGTCTCGGATGAGCCACGCCGTCTCCTCGCCGACGATCAGCTCGACGGCGACCCCCCGCGCGACCGCCTTCTCGAGCATCAGCACGTTCGCTAGCGTGTGATCGATCCGGCCTCCGAACGCGCCGAACACGATCAGCCGACGGGCTTGCCCTGCAAGCGCGATGTCGACCGCCAATTCGAGGTCGGTGAGGTCCTTGTCCGGCGCGTACCCGTGGACGTCGACGTCCGCATCGAGCAGCGCCTCCCGCTCCTTCGAGGTCAGCGAATCGAGGTCGCCGATCACCGCGTCGACCGGGATGCCGTTGGCGGTCGCCTTCGCCCAAGCGCCGTCCGCAGCGAGGACGCGACCGGCGCACGTGGCGAGGCCCGGCAGTCGCGCGGCTCCGCGCCACTCGCCGTCGGCGAGGATCAGTATGATGTCATCGGGCATGTCCGTGTCGCTCCTTTGTCGGAGGAGGCGAAACGGGGCGGCGTCGGCAGTGTCGATCGATTCGCGCGTGTTCGGTGCTGTGGTTCGTTCATGACTCCCTACGCTGGCATTACCCAGTTCAGGTTCGACGGGTCGAGGTACCTCCTCCTCTCAGCCCAACCCATTGGGCTCCCCGAACGCGTTCACTCTACATCACCTGCCGAAGCGGCGCAACCTGCGAAGCGACGTTGGTCACCGACGGCAACAGCTTCCACCATGAGCGTTAGGAAGCCCAGGAAGCAGGGAGCGAACGGAGGGACGAGCGGAAACCGACACGCCGTCTCTCGCAGAGGCGCCAAGGACGCTGAGAATGGCAATGGCTCTCCACCCCAAGCGGAATTTGGGACAGGCAAAGCGGGTCGACGGAGCACACAGGCTATGAAGTGCGCTGCTATCCAGCTCCACTTCTGCCAAGCCGCGGGTGCGGTATCCGCCCGTTCGTCGTTTCCCTCTGCGTGCTCTGCGTCTCTGCGAGAGATGCAGTTGCTTCGCCTACGAAGGGAGGAAGCTCGTGTGCTCGTCGATCCCCGCGATCGTCTCGGCGATCAGCCTGGCGCAGTTCTCCACATCGTCGAGATGCACGACCTCACTCGGCGAGTGCATGTAGCGATTCGGAACGGAGATCAGCGCGGTCGCGACGCCGGCGCGGGTGATCTGGATGGCGCGTGCGTCGGTCCCCGTTGGTCGGGGGTACGCGTGCAGCTGGATCGGGATGTCCGCGCTCTCGGCGATCCCCACGATCCGCTCGAACAGCGGCGTATTGACGTTCGGTCCCCGCGTGACGATCGGCCCGGCGCCGATCCTGATGTCGCCGGCCAGCTTCTTCTCCTTGCTCATCCCGGGCATGTCGGTCGCGTGACCGACGTCGACGGCGATGCCGACCTGAGGGTCGATTCCGAACGCGCTCGTCGTGGCGCCCCGCACACCGATCTCCTCCTGAACCGTGGCGACGGCGTAGATCGCCGCCTTCGGCTTCTTCTTGGCTGCGAGCCGCGCCGCTTCGAGGACGACGAACGCGCCGATCCGGTCGTCGAAGCCCCGGGCCACTGCCAGCCCGTCGCGCAGCTCGGCGAAGTCGTAGTCGAGGACGCCCGGGTCGCCGATGCGGACGAGTTTCTCCGCGTCCTCGCGATCCTTGGCCCCGATGTCGATCCACAGCTCCTCCATCTTGACGACCTTCTTGCGGTCCTCGGCGTCGAGGAGATGGATCGGCTTGCGTCCGATCACTCCGGGGACGATGCCGGCACTCGTCCGAATCCGGACCCGTTGCCCCGGTAAGACCTGGACGTCCCAGCCGCCGAGGCCGGCGAAGAACAGATAGCCGTTCTCGTCGATATGCGTCACCATGAGACCGATCTCGTCGGCGTGTCCGGCGAGCATGATCCGCGGTGAACCACCCTCGTTGACGACCGCGAAGGAATTGCCGTGCTGGTCTACCCAGGTGCGGTCGGCGAACGCGTCGGCCTCCTTCCGCCAGACGCGGGACGCTTCCTCTTCGAAGCCGGTGGGGCAGATCGTGCCCATGAATCGCTTGAGGAAATCAAGACGTGACTTGTCCATTGTGCCTCCCCTTCGGAATGCCGAAGCACACAGTGTACACGGATCCTGGCTTCCGCGCCGCCGCCTTTGACCGGCCTTTCTCGCTCGCCTAGACTAGCGGCTGCCCCCGAGCGTGCGCACGCTCGAGGGGATCGGAACGCGGAGGAGGGCGGAGATGCCGCTGTACGAGTACGAACTGGGACGGGCGGCCGATGTGCTGACGGGCGAACTGCTCGCCGTGAAGCCGGGAGAGACGTTGGTGATCACGGCGGACACGGAGAGCGACGACCGCGTCGTGAACGCGACGGCACGTGCTGCGTTCGCGCGGGGCGCGAAACCGATGGTGATCCACCTCGCTGCTCCGCTCGGCGTGGGTCGAGCGGCCGATCCGATGCTGCCGACGGAGGCCTTGGTCGGCGCCCTCCGCGGGGCCGACGCGTGGGTCGAGTTCAACAATCAGTGGCTCCTCTACTCGACGCCGCATGACGTGGCGATGCGCGAGAACGAGCGGCTCCGGTACCTGTGCCTCGTGGGCATGACCCCCGAGATGATGGTCCGCTGCATCGGAAGGGTCGACTACGCGGCGCTGAAGCGATTCCTCGAGAAGGCGGTGGAGGTCCTCCGGCGAGCCCGCCGGATCCGCGTCACATCGCCAGGCGGAACGGAGCTCGAGTTCCGCAACATCGAAGGCCGAGGCGCGCTGATCCGGGACGGCTACGCGGATCGCCCCGGGACCTACATGATGGGCGGGTTCATCGCTTGGGCGCCCGATCTCGAGTCGATCCACGGGACGCTCGTCTTCGACGGATCGCTCAGTCCCCCGTGCGGGAAGCTCGAACAGCCGATCCGGGTGACGATCGAGGCGGGCGTCATGGTGGACATCCAAGGCGGGGCGCAGGCGCGCCGGCTCGCGGACTACCTCGACGGGTTTGACCACCCGCGGATGCGACGGGTCGCCCATGCCTCGTTCGGGTTCCACCCGAACGCGCGCCTCTCCGGCGACATCGTCGAGGACGAGCGGGTCTGGGGGTGCACCGAGTGGGGGATCGGGCACGTCGGCGCGACGCTGATCCCGCCGGACGGAATCCCCGCTCCGTCGCATTCCGACGGTCAATCGCTCGACTGCTCCGTGTGGCTCGACGGGGATCCGATGCTCGAGACGGGGCGCGTCGTCCATCCCGAATTGGTCGAGCCGGCGCGCGCCCTAGGGAAAGGATAGCGGGAGCGGCGGATGGACCGAGTGGTCGCGTCGTTTGTCGAGATGGTCCAGATTGACAGCGAGTCCGGGGACGAGGCCGCATTCCTTTCCTACCTCAGCGAACGCCTGGCCCGCGATCTCGGGGCCGACTGCACGTTCGATGGCTATGGAAACCTGATCGCGCGCGTTCCCGGGAAGCGAACACGGACCGACCGGCCGATCCTGTTCGGGGTTCACGGGGACACGGTGAAGCCGGGCCGCGGAATCCGGCCCACGATCGAGGACGGCGTCATCCGCTCGGCCGGCGAGACGATCCTCGGCGCGGACGACAAGGCGGGAATCGCCGAGCTGGTCGAGGCGGCGCTGACGGCCGATCGACGCCCGCCGCTCGAGATCGTCGTGACGCGCGAAGAGGAGCTCGGCGCGCGCGGCGCCCGACATCTCGACGTTTCCTCCCTGCAGAGCCGGATCGGGTTCATCGTGGACATGGATGCGCTCGATGCTGTCGTGATCGGCGGGCCGTCGAAGATGTCGATTGACGTCGAGATCACCGGGCGCGCGGCACACGCGGCGATGGAACCGGAGAAGGGGATCTCGGCGGTGCGCGTCGCGGCGTACGCAATCGTCGAGCTCGAGGAAGGCCGCGTCGGCGAGGGGACGACGGTCAATGTCGGCGTCGTTCGGGGCGGTGAGATCCGAAACGGGGTGCCGGAGAAGGCGCTCGCCCAGCTTGAGTGTCGCAGTCTGTCCCACGAGGTGTGCCTCGAGCAGGAACGGCACATCCGCGAGGTCTTCCAACGCGCGGCGTCGTCGCACGGGGCCGTCGTCTCGTTCTCGACCGAACTCTCGTACCGCGCGTCGCGTGTGCCCGACGGATCCCCGGCGATCGCCCTGGCGGCCGCTGCGATCGAGTCGGTGGGCCTCACCCCCGACCTTCGGACGATCGTCGGAGGGACCGACGCGTCGATCCTGAATGAGCGCGGGATCGAAACGGTCGTCCTCGGTGCAGGAATGCGCAACGAGCACTCGACGAACGAGGAGATCGACGTGGCATCGATGGAACGAGCCGTCGGAATCCTCCGCCACCTCCTCGAGCACAGCGACTCACCCCGCCGACGGGCACGGGCGTCGTCCGGCGATTCGGCCCTTCGATATACAAACAACGGATGCTAACTGCCCATCCTACTTCCAAAAGGCGGCTATCACATCTCTCCGCCAAGCGCGTCTCCCTCCCGGCCGTCGATCGAACTGGCGGAACCGCCTCAGCGAGAAACGCGGTTTTGTAAGGCTTGTTCTGCCAGTTCGGCGGAGCGACTTGGTGGGGTCGTGTTGACATCTAAGGAATCCTCTATATAGTGAAAAGCCAATGGATAATGAAACCGTCGGGCGGACCATCCGGAAGCTGCGCCAAGATCGGGATTGGACGTTGGAGGAGCTTTCCACGCGCTCCGGGCTCTCGGTGGGATTCCTGTCTCAGGTCGAACGCGGTCTCTCGTCCTTGTCGGTGGCGTCGTTGAAGACGGTGTGCGACGCCCTTGAAGTTCCGCTGGCGCAGTTCTTCACAGTGTCCGACGGCTCGGATCGTCCGGCGATCGCCAAGGCGGGACAGCCGCATTATCAGATGCGGATCGGGAGTTCGGAGGTCACGTACTCTATGCTGTCCGGATCCAGGCCCAGCCGGACGCTGGAGGCTTTCATCGCCGAGTACCCGCCGGGATACTCCCCACCGATCCTCCCCCACGAGGGTGAGGAGTTCGGCTACGTGCTCGCCGGAAGGATCGTGCTCATCTTCGAGGGAGAGGAGCACGTGCTCGAACCGGGAGACTCGTTCCAGATCGATTCGAGTCGCCCACACACGGTGCGAAACCCGGACAAGAAGCCGGCCCGGATCCTCTGGGTCCAGACACTCAAGATCCTTCGCTGAGGAGGAGGATTGCATGTCAAAGCGTCTGGCGATTGACATCGGCGGGACGTTCACTGACCTCGTCGCGCTCGATGAGACGACGGGAGAGATCACGCTCGAGAAGGCGCTCACCACACCGACCAACTTCGCTGACGGGGTGGCCCACACTGTCCGGAAGAGCGGCCTGGACGTCAAAACGGTGACCCAGTTCGTCCATGGGACGACGGTCGTCATCAACGCGTTGACCGAGCGTCACGGCGCGAAGGTCGCCCTCATCACCACGCGCGGGTTTCGGGATGTGCTCGAGATCCAGCGGGCAAACCGGACCGACATGTACAACCTGTTCTACGAGAAGCCGAAGCCGTTCGTGCCGCGGCGCTTCCGATTCGAGGTGAGCGAGCGCGTGTCGTTCCGAGGTGAGGTGCTCATTCCGCTCGCCGAGGACGAAGTCGAGGAGATCGCCGAACGCTGTCGGCAACAAGGGATCGAGGCGATCGCCGTCTGCTACGTCCACGCATACGCCAACCTCGCCCATGAGATCAGGACGCGGGAGATCGTCCAGGCGGTCTACCCCGACGTCGCCGTTTCGCTGTCTCACGAGATCACTCAGGAGTGGCGGGAGTACGAGCGCACGAACACCGCCGTAATGAACGCCTACGTGAAGCCGGCCACTTCGCTGTACCTGTCGACCCTTGACCGGGAGCTCGCGGAGGCGGGGATGGCCGGACCGAAGTACGCGATGCAGTCGAACGGTGGGACGACGACGTTCGCTCAAGCCCGGCGGGTGCCGATCCATCTCGTCGAATCCGGACCGGTGGGCGGGGTCATCGGAGCCCGCGTTCTCGCCGAGGCCACCGGAGACCACAGCCTGATCTCGTTCGATATGGGGGGAACCACGGCGAAGGTCAGCCTCATCGACCACGGGCGGATCAAGATCGACACCGAGTACCACCTCGAGAAGAGCGCGACGTGGGCGGGCTATCCGTTGCGGATTCCGGTCGTCGACATCGTCGAGGTCGGTGCCGGCGGCGGATCGATCGCCTGGATCGACGCCGGCGGCGCCCTCCACGTCGGCCCGCGAAGTGCCGGAGCCGACCCGGGGCCCGCTTGCTACGATCTGGGTGGCACCGAGCCGACGGTCACGGACGCCAACCTGCTGACTGGGCGACTGAGCGCCGAGTACTTCCTCGGCGGACAGATGCCTCTGGACACGGCCAGGGCGGAGGTGGCGGTCCGCAAGATCGCGGAGCCGTTCGGTCTGTCGGTCACCGATGCCGCCCTCGGGATCATCCGACTGGCGAACGCCAACATGCAGGCGGCCCTCGAGCGCGTCTCGATCGAACGGGGCTACGACCCGCGTGATTTCAGCCTGGTCGCGACCGGGGGAGCGGGAGCGCTTCACGGGGCGACGCTGGCCCGCGAGCTCAAGCTGCGCAAGATGATCGTTCCGCAAGCCCCGGGGCAGTTCTCGGCGTGGGGCATGTTGATGACCAACCTCCGCCACGACTTCATCCGTACCCGTGTGTCGGACTGCGACGCGGAGCGCCTCGGCGAGATCCGCAAGACGTTCGAGGATCTCGAGCGAGAGGCCGCCGACCAGTTCATCGCCGAGGGAGTAGGGCAGGATCGCGTGTGGATCGAGCGGTCGTTGGACCTGCGCTATCGAGGGCAGGAACACACCGTGCGGACGCCGCTCCGATCCGACGAACTCGAGGGCGGTCTCCTCGAGTCGGTGATCGCCCGATTCCACGATCTGCACGAGCAGGCGTACTCGTTCCGGCAGGAGGATCCGGTGGAGATCGTCAACTTCCACGTGGTCGGTTGGGGGAAGGTCGACAAGCCGAGATTCGCGCCGCGCACGAGGAAGGGCGCGAGCCTGGCCGCGGCGGAGAAGGGAACCCGTCCGGTGGTGTTTGAGGGCGAGGGGGCCGTCGAGAGCCGCGTCTTCGAGCGAGGGTTCCTTCCCGAGAGGGAGACGATCGACGGCCCGGCGGTGGTCGAGGAGCCGGCTTGCACGACCATCGTCTGCCCGTCTCAGCGGCTGACGGTGGATGCGTTCGCCAATCTCGTGATCACGGAGGTGAGGGCATGACCTCGAAGAAAGCGATCGATCCCTTCACCGTCGAAGTCATCAAGCGGGCGCTCATCTCCGCGGCCGAGCAGATGTTCGTCGCTCTCGGACGCACGGCGAAGAGCTCGGTCATCTACGAAGTGCTCGACTACGGCTGCGCGATCACCGACGCGGCCGGGCGGATGATCGCTCAAGCCAACGGGATCCCCGCGTTCATCGGTGTGCTGTGCGATGCCGTCCGCGACGTGATCGGCAAGTTCGGCCTCGAAGGGGTCGAGGACGGCGACATCCTCATCACCAACGACCCGTACATGGGCGGGGCGACGCACCAGAACGACGCCGTATTGATCATGCCGATCTTCTACGACGGGCAGCCGGTGATGTTCTCGGCGAGCAAGGCGCACTGGAACGACATCGGGGGGAAGGATCCGGGAAGCTGGTCGCCCGATGCGACCGACATCTACCAGGAGGGGCTGCAGTTCCCCGTCGTCAAGATCTTCAACGCCGGCGAGGAGAACCGCGACATCGTCGATATCCTCTCCCGCAACGGGCGGATCCCCGACATGACGCTCGGCGACATGCGGGCGCAGGCCGCCTCGTTGCGGGTCGCGGCGAAGCGGGTGCAGCAGATCTGCGAGAAGTACGGCCTCGAGACCGTCCTCGAGTCGATCGAGGTCTACCTGCAACAGGGGCGACAGGAAGCGCTGGCCGAGCTGAAGAAGCTGCCCAAGGGCGAGTTCACCGCCGAGGAGTACATCGACGATGACGGGCTCGGGGGCGATCCGGTGCGGGTCAAGGTCAAGGTGACGATCCGCGACGACGAGTTTCTCATCGACTACACCGGAAGCGGCCCCACCTGCCGGGGACCGATCAACAGCCCGCTTTCGGTCCTGATGTCGACGGCGAAGTTCGCCTATCAGTCGGTCGTGGCGCCGCACGCCGACCCGAACGAAGGGTTCTTCTCCCCGCTGCGGGTCATCGTCCCCGAGGACACCGTTTTCAATCCGAAGCGGCCGGCGCCGGTGAGCACGTACTGGGAATCGGACGCCTACGCCGGCGACGTCGTCTGGCGGGCTCTCGCGAACGCCGTCCCGGATCGCGTCACCGCAGGGCACTTCCTGAGCGTTTGCGGGACGATCACCAGCGGGATCGACGACGAGACGGGGGAGTGGTTCTTCTCGGTGGAGCCGAACGCCGGCGGTTGGGGCGCCGGGAGGAACAAATCGGGAGAGAGCGGTCTCGTCTGCTCCGGCGACGGGGAGACGTTCATCCTCTCGATCGAGGTGGCCGAGACGCGCTACCCGATCATTGTCGACCAGTTCTCGCTCAACATCGCCGACGGGGGGCACGGGCAGTGGCCCGGGGGTCACGGCCTCATCAAGGACTACCGGATCACCAACTCGAAGGCGATGGTCACCGCGAGCTTCGGACGGAACAAGTTCCCGCCGTGGGGACTGGCCGGAGGTCAGGACGGGACCCCGAACGAGGTGCAGATCCGGCGCGCGGATGGGACCGTCGAGCGGCGAGGCCGCTTCTCGAGCGAGGTCCTCGGAACCGGCGACGTCGTGCGGTTCATCACCGGGACCGGTGGCGGCTACGGTGAGCCGCGTTCTCGCGATCCGGAGCTCGTACTCCAGGACGTGCTCGACGGATATGTGTCGATCGAGGCGGCCCGGGAGGTGTACGGCGTCGTGCTCGAAGGGGAACCGCTCCAGGTGAACGAGGCCGAGACGGCCGCGGCCAGAGGAGGGTAGAAGGGCAATGGAGGTCTATGAGGCGATTCGCAATAGACGGAGCGTGCGGCGATTCCTCGCGGATCCAATCGATCGGGAGACGCTGGATCGAATCGTCGACGCGGCGATCTGGGCACCGTCCGGCGGGAACGCGCAGACATGGCGGTTCGTCATCGTCACGGAGCCGGAGCGAATCGGCAAGCTCAGGACCGTCAGCCCCGGGCTGCTCGGCGGTCCGCCGGCGGTCGTGGCCATCTGCCAGGACCTTGGCGCCGCCCGCGCCAAGGGCGGCGCACTCGGCGAGACCTTCCTCGCACCGATCGATGCGGCGATGGCCGCCCAGAATCTCCTGTTGGCGGCGTATGCCGAGGGACTGGGCACGTGCGCGATCGGCTCCTTCCACAAGGCGGCGGTCGCGCGTCTCCTCAACCTTCCGGACCGCGTCGAGCCCGTGCTCCTGGTGAGCGTTGGCCGACCGGCGGAGTCACCGGATCCGCCGAAGCGGCGAACCGAGGGCGTCGTGCTCTACGAGGTGTTCGATGGATAAGGACGTGCTCGAACGGAAGGTCTTCGATCTGGTCGGATACATGGCGACCAGTGGACGAAATCTACTCGATGAAACGCCGCTCTACGGGCCGTTTCGCCTGGTCGACGCGGCGAGCCGGCTGATCGAGATCCTCGAGCAGGAAGGCATCGCGAGCTCCCGCCTCTCCACGCTGCGCGAGCGGATCGATGCAGGGAAGTACACGGTGATGGTCGACGCCGATCGGTTCGCGAAGTACCTCGACGAGGTCGTCGAGGCGGTCGTCGACCACATGGACGGCGGAGCAAGTGAAGGAGGTGAACCCCCGCGTACAAGGACGTGAAGAAGGGAGGGAGTCAAAGGATCAGCACACGGGAGGTGTAGCAAGTGAAGAGAATACTGATCGTTGCATTGGTAGCAGCCATGGCGTTTGGTGTGATCGGGTGGGCGGACGGCGCCCTGCGGGCCACGTTCGCCTGGCCGACGTACATTGATCCGGCCGTCGGGTCGGACTTCTCCAGCTCATCGGCGCTCGTCAACCTCTACGACACGCTTGTGTATCCCACGGTGAGTGGGGATCCGATCCCTCACGTTGCCACGAGCTGGGACGTCACGGAGGACGCGCTGCATTGGACGTTCCATCTTCGTGACGACGTCTACTTCCACGACGGGACGCAGCTGACGGCGGAGGACGTGAAGTACTCGATGGATCGTCTCACGGAAATCGGCGAGGGATACGGGTTCCTGTTCATCGGCCGCCTCGAAAACACGGAGGTCGTCGACGAAACCACCGTGCGCTTCAACCTGGTCAAGCCGTTCGGCCCGTTCCTGTCGACGCTCTATCGGCTGTACATCGTCAACAAGGATCTGGTCGAGGCCAACACGGTGACGCCCGGGGCGTACGGAGGAAAAGGAGACTACGGGAAGACGTTTCTCCTGACACACGACGCGGGAAGCGGACCCTACGTCGTTCGCGAGTTCCGTCTTGAAGAGGAACTGGTGATGGATCGAAACCCGAACTACTGGATTCCGATCGATCCGCAGGCGCCGGATGAAGTCCGCTTCATCGGGACGACCGAGACGGCCACCATCCGGACGATGATGGCCCGCGGCGAGCTCGAGATCTCCGACCAGTGGCAGACGAGCGAGGCTCTAGAGGCGCTCGACGCGATGGACGGAATCGACATCGCCGCCTTCTCCCCGGGAACGATCTTCTACATGATGATCAACACGAAGATCCCGCCGACGGACGACCTCCATTTCCGGAAGGCGATGGCGTACGCGACCGACTATGACACTGTGGTCACCCACATCTTCCCCGGAGCCTTCCAGGCCCGCGGTCCCGTGCCGCAGAACATCCCCGGCGCGGATCCGACGGTGTTCCAGTACTCGCTCGACCTGGACAAGGCGCGCGAGGAGCTGGCCCTGTCGAAGTATGACCCGGCGGAGTACGAGATCGAGCTGCACTGGATTGCCGAAGTGCCCGACGAGGAGAAGGTCGCGTTGCTGTTCATGGCGAACATGGCCGAGGTCGGCATCAACGTGAAGGTCGTGAAGGTCCCGTGGATGTCGGTCGTCGAGGAGATGGGCGCGTTGGAGACCAGTCCGCACATCGTGACGGTGTTCGACTCGTCGCACTACCCGGAGGCCGGTTCGTTGATCGAGTCGCGCTATCACTCGAGCTCCGCCCCCACGTGGGAGCAGAACGAGTGGCTTCTCGATTCGGCCCTCGACGCGATGATCGAGTCCGCGATCAACACGGTGGATCAGGCCGAGCGATTCGCGAGGTACGCTGGAATACAGCATATGATCACGGCGCTCTGTCCGACGATCTTCCTGTTCGAGCAGGTGGAGAAGCACGCCTATCTGGCCGACGTCATCGATTGGCCGACCGCCCGTGGGGAGGTCACTCCCGTCATGGGCTACAACCTTGCGGCGCGCTTCATCATGGTCAAGTAGGGAAACGCGAGGGGATCGGGCGGGCGGGCCGTGAGGCCCGCCCGCCCATCGGAACGGGGGCAGACGCATGAGCATTCTGAGGTTCCTGGTCAAGCGGCTGGTCCTCTCCGTGTTCGTTCTCCTCGGCCTGTCGATCCTCATCTTCGTGATCTCCCGCGTTCTTCCCGGGGATCCGGTGCGCATGGCGTTGGGATCGAGGGCACCGGAGTGGGCGGTGGAGAACATGCGGAGAGAGATGCATCTCGACGAGCCGCTCTATAAGCAGTACATCTTCTGGCTTTCCGGTGCCGTGCGTGGCGATCTGGGGACGTCGCTCGTGACCCGGCGTGCGGTCTCGGTCGACATCCGGGAGTTCGTCCCGGCGACGCTCGAACTGGCGCTGTTCTCCGCGGTCATCATGGCGGTCTTCGGGATCCTGTTGGGAGCGGTGGCGGGACGGTTCCGGGATACGTGGGTCGACAACGTGATTCGCGTCTTCTCGTACATCGGCGTCGTGACGCCGTCGTTCGTCTTCGCGATCCTGTTCGTGCTGCTCTTCGGCTATATCCTCCGGATCCTTCCGACGATCGGACGGCTGAGCCCGTGGATTGCGCGCCCGCCGACCGTGACCGGGCTGATGACGATCGACGCGCTGATCTCGGGGAACTTCGCCGCGCTCGGCGACATCCTTCAGCACATGATTCTCCCCGCCGTCAGTCTCGCCTTGGGACCGCTCGCGCAGCAGGCTCGCATTGCCCGCTCGACGGTCAGCGACAATCTCGGCAAGGACTACATCCTATCGGCGAAGGGATTCGGCATTCCGGGTCGGGTGGTCATGCTCAAGTACCTGCTGAAGCCGTCGCTGATTCCGACGGTCTCCATCATGGGGCTCGACTTCGCTGGGATCGTCGCCAACGCGTTTCTGGTCGAGCTGATCTTCAACTGGCCGGGGTTCTCCCGCTACGGGGTCAACGCGATGCTCAACAAGGATCTCAACGCCGTCTCGGCGGTCGTCATCGTCCTCGGGATGGTGTTCATCACCGTCAACATCCTGGTGGACCTGATCGTGGCGTGGCTCGATCCGCGGATCCGACTGGGCGCGGAAAGGGGGAAGTGAGATGGTCCGCTGGTTCAGGCGAGAGGCATTCCGGCGGCGATGGGAGGCCTTCGGCAAGGGCTGGTACAAGTTCTCCCGGAACCCGGTCTCGGTCATCGGGCTGGTCCTCGTGCTCGGGGTCTCGTTCGTTGCGATCTTCGCACCGTACGTCTCACCGTTTCCCTCTCACGCCGAGCGGTACGTCAACTTTCCCGAGGCGTCGCAGGAGCCGAGCACGAGCCACCTTTTCGGCACCGACGTCTTCGGTCGGGACGTATTGTCGCGGATCTTCTACGGCTTCCGATACTCCCTCATGATGGGCGCGGTCGTCTTGTCGTTGGTGGTGATTCCGGGCGTCATCCTCGGACTGCTCGCCGGATACTACCGCGGCACGTGGATCGACACGGTGATCATGCGGATCACCGACATCTTCCTGGCCGTCCCGCCGCTGATCCTTGCCCTGGCGGTCGCCTCCGTGCTGACGCCGAACATCTTCAACGCGATGATGGCGGTGTCGCTCATGTGGTGGCCATGGTATACGCGACTCGTGTACGGGCTTGCTTCGTCGCTTCGCAACGAGTTCTTCGTTCAGTCGGCCGAAGTCATCGGGGCGAGCCGACGCCACATCCTGTTCCGCGAGCTTCTGCCGAACTGCGTCTCGAGCATCTTCACCAAGATGAGCCTCGACATGGGGTGGGTGATCCTCATCGGGTCATCGCTCAGTTTCGTCGGACTCGGGGCGCAGCCGCCGACGCCCGACCTGGGCACGATGGTCGCGGACGGAGCGAAGTACCTTCCCGATCAGTGGTGGATCACCATCTTCCCCGCATTCGCGATCATGATCACGGTGCTGGGGTTCAACCTGCTCGGCGACGGGTTCCGCGACCTGTTCGCGCTCGAGGAGACGTAGGATGACGGAATACGTACTACGAATCAGCAATCTCCACGTCCAATTCAAGGTGTACGAAGGCCGTCTCAAGGTGCTGAACGGCGTCAACATGGATGTCGGACCGGGGGCGCGTGTGGGCCTCGTCGGCGAGGCAGGCTGCGGCAAGACGACCACGATGCGCTGCGTCCTCGGGATCCTGCAGTCGCCTCCGGGGAGGATTACCGAAGGGTCGATCCTGTTTCACGGGCGGGACGTCCTCAAGATGTCGCAGGCGAGCCTGCAGCGGATCCGCGGCGGGGGGATCTCGATGATCTTTCAGGATCCGGTCGCGGCGCTCAACCCGGTGTTTACCGTCGGGGACCAGCTGACCTCAGTTATCCGCCACGCGGCGTCGAGGAAGAGGGACGGTCGGGAGATCCGGCGACGCGCGATCAAGGCGCTCGCCGACGTCCAGCTGCCGGATCCGGACCGGATGTTCGCGAGCTACCCGGTGCAGTTGTCCGGCGGGATGCGACAGCGGGTCTGCATCGCGATGGCGCTGGCGACCGAATCGGAGCTGATGATCGCGGATGAGCCGACGACCGCGTTGGACGTGACCATCCAAGCGCAAGTGCTTCGCCTGCTCAACGAGCTGGTCGAGGAGCGGTCGACCTCGGTCATCTTCATCACCCACAGCCTCGGTGTCGTGAAGGAGATGGCCGACTGGGTGTACGTGATGTACGCGGGGAGCATCGTCGAAGGAGCCAAGAAGCAGGCCCTGTTCGAGGAGCCGCTGCATCCGTATACCGTCGGGCTCATGGGGGCGCTCCCGAAGCTGACCGGCGGCGGGATCGCGGAGGGGATCGCCGGCCGAATCCCCGATTACCTCAACCCGCCGACCGGATGCCGCTTCAACCCACGGTGTCCTCATGTGATGGACGTCTGCAGCGGCGAGCGGCCGGAGCTCCGCGAAGCCGGGCTGGATCACCATGTCGCCTGCTACCTCTACAAGGGAGACGCCGATGCCCGATGATCTGTTGATCGTGGAGAACCTGAAGAAGTACTTCGTCACGTCCCAAGGGACCGTCCGGGCGGTCGACGACGTGTCGTTCAGCACCCGGGAGGGCGAGACCCTCGGCTTGGTCGGCGAGTCCGGCTCGGGGAAGAGCACCGTCGCTTACACGATGATCGGTCTTCACGCGCCGACCGCCGGGACGATCACGTTTGACGGGCAGGATATGTCCGTGGCGGTCCAGAAGCGGTCGCGTCGACTGAAGCGAGCGATCCAGATCGTCTTCCAGGATCCCGGCACGTCGCTCAACCCTCGCCGGACGATCGAACAGATCCTCTCCCTCCCTCTGCAGGTCCACAAGATGGGGACGCGTCGGGAGCGACGCAACACGGTGATCGAGCTGCTGCGGCAGGTCGAGCTTCCGGCGGACTACCTCTTCAAGTCACCCCACATGCTCGGCGGTGGGGAACGCCAGATGGTCGCCATCGCGCGGGCGCTGGCTACGAATCCCCGCCTCGTCATCCTCGACGAACCGACGTCGGCGCTCGACGTGTCGATCCAGGCCAAGATCATCAACATGCTGTGCGGCTTTCAAGTGGAGATGAACCTGACCTACCTGTTCATCACCCACGACCTGAGCCTGATGCGGAACGTCGCGTCGCGAGTGGCAATCATGTACCTGGGCAAGATCTACGAGTTGGCCCGGACCGACGAGTTCTTCGAGCGACCGCTCCAGCCGTACACGAAGATGCTCCTCTCGTCGATCCCGGTGGTGCTTCCCGAGGAGGAAGCGATCAAGCCTTCGCGCATCATCTCCAAGGGGGAGATCCCGAGTCCGGTGAACGTCCCCCCCGGTTGCGGATTCCACACCCGTTGCCCGGAGAGGGAGGGGAACTGCGACGCCGAAGAGCCGCAGCTCGTCGAAGTCGAAGAGGGTCACTTCGTTCGATGTCACAAGTTGGCGGAACCCCTCACGGTGGGGATGGCCGGCGAAGGAAGGGAGTAGACGATGAAGAAGCTTCTCTGGATCAATCCGGTGGGTACCGATCTGTTCGACGAGCCGATCAAGGGGTTCCTCGACACCGCCAAGGAGGCGGAGACGCAGCTTGACATCTGTTCGCTGGAACGAGGTCCGAAACACCTCGAGTACCACTACTACGAGGCGCTCGTTCTGGCCGACACGCTACACGTGGTGAAGCGGGCCGAGAACGACGGATACGATGCGGCGGTGATCGGCTGTTTCTACGACCCCGGTCTGCACGAGGCACGTGAGATCTGCGAGCGGATGGTCGTCACCGCGCCGGCCGAGTCGGCGATGCACATCGCCGCCACCCTCGGCCATTCGTTCTCGATCCTGGTAGGGCGGAGGAAGTGGATTCCCAAGATGCACCAGAACGTCGTCAAGTACGGGTTCGAGGACCGGCTGGCCTCGTTCAAGTCGCTCGACATGGGGGTCTACGACTTCCAGGTGGACCCGTCCGAGACCGAACGTCGGATGACGGAAGCGTCCCGCGAAGCGGTCGAGGTGGACGGTGCGGAGGCGATCGTGCTCGGGTGCACGATCGAGTTCGGCTTCTATGAGCGGCTCCAGAAGGAAATCGGCGTTCCGGTGATCGACGCGACCATCGCCCCGTTGAAGGTCGCCGAGTTCCTCGTGGGGCTCCGCGATCGCTTCTCCTGGGGGCACAGCAAGGTCTACGGTTACGAATCGCCGCCGCCCTCGGAGATCGCGGAGTGGAAGCTGGAGACGCAGTACGACATCGAAGGGTACTGGGGGTAGGCCGTATGAGTGAAACCGCGCAGCTGCGGGTTGGATTCGACGTCGGTGGGACGTTCACCGACGGCGTGTTGATGAGCGGGCGCGACGTCCTCGCCAAGGCGAAGTCGCTCACCACACAGGACGTCACGGGGGGGATCGTCGAAGCGCTCGATCGCGTCCTCGAAGGATCCGACGTCGATCCGAGCCGGATCTCGATGGTCTCCCTGGGGACGACCCACACAACCAACGCCCTCATCGAGCGGCGGAACCTGAACAAGGTGGGCGTCTTCCGACTCGGGGCACCGGCGACGACGGCGATCCCGCCGTTGACCGGCTGGCCGGAGGACCTGAAGGAGGCGATCGGAGGAACGAACGTCGTTCACGTCGTCCGGGGCGGCTCCGAGTACGACGGGCGCGACATCGTCCCGCTCGACGAGAAGGCGATCGAAGCGGCGTGCAGGACGATGAAGGATAAGGTCGATTCGGTCGCCATCACGGGCGTCTTCTCGCCGATCATCGCCGATCACGAGGAGCGGGCCGAGCGCATCGTTCGGGATGTCCTGGGGGACGGGATCCACGTGACGCTGTCCCACCGGATCGCGACGATCTCGCTGCTCGAACGGGAGAACTCGGCCATCCTCAACGCCGCGGTGATCACGGTGATGCAGCGGGCGGTCCAGTCCCTCAAGGCGGCGGTCGCCGAACGCGGGATCCGGGCACCGCTGTTCATCGTCCAGAACGACGGGAGCGTGATGTCGGCGGACTACGCCGTGGACTACCCGATCTTCACCGTCGCGTCGGGACCGGCGGCCAGCGTTCGAGGATCGGTCTACCTGTCCGGGATCGAGGACGGGGTGGTCGCCGACATCGGTGGAACATCGACCGACGTCGGCTACATCGTGAAGGGCTTCCCGCGCGAATCGTCCATCACCGTCAACATCGGCGGCGTCAAGACGAACATCCGTTGTCCCGACCTCCTGTCGATCGCGCTCGGCGGCGGAACGATCGTCAAGCACGAAGGAAACGATGTCACCGGCCTCGGACCGGAGAGCGTCGGATACAACCTCGTCCGCCTCGGCACGGCGTTCGGCGGACCGCTGATGACGGTCCACGACACCGCGGTGGCGTTGAACAAGCTCGACACCCGCCTCGACGTCTTCACGACCGACTACGTCACCGCGCCGGAGAAGATCGCCGCGGTGCCGAAGGCGCTGGCGAACAACGCTTGGGAGGCGATCCGGAGGACGATCGAGGAAGCGATCGACAAGATGAAGACCACGGCCGAGCCCGTTCCGGCCATCTTCATCGGAGGCGGGGCGCTGGTGGTTCCGCGAAGCGGGATCGGGGGCGTTTCGGAGGTGGTCTGTCCGGATCACTTTGAGGTCGGCGGCGCGGTCGGGACGACCATCGCCGAGATCGGCGCCTACGCGGAGGGCGTCGTGGATCTCGACGTCGACGACCGCGACGACGCGATCGCGCAGGTCACGCAGCAGGCCGTCGACAACGCCGTCCAGGCAGGGGCGATCCGGGAGACCGCCGAGGTCATCGACGTCGAGGAGATCCCGTTCACCTACATGCCCGGCAAACGGGAGAAGATCAGGATTCGCGTGAAAGGGAAGGTACTCCAGTGACCGACCAACGTTCCGATCCGCGCAGGATTCTCGCCGAGTGGGGCGTGAAGGACTTCCGCGTCATCGACAAGGAAGCGATCACCGAAATCACGCTCGGGGCGTCGATCCTCGCCACCGGCGGCGGCGGCGATCCGGAGATCGGCCTTCTGTGGACGTACAAGGTGATCGACGAAGGGAAGGAAATCCTGATGGTCGATCCGATGGACGTTCCCGACGAGGTGCAGTCGGCCAGCTCGGCCTGCCTCGGCGCGGCGATCGTGCTGACCGAGAAACCGCCGAGCGGCTCAGTGATCAACCTGGCCATCCGAAAGCTCGAGACCTATCTGGGACGGTCGATCGAAGCGATGATCCCGCTCGAGTGCGGCGGCGTCAACTCGCCGGTCTCGTACGCCGCGGCGGGCGAGTTCGGGCTGCCGGTCGTCGACGTCGACGGAATGAACCGCGCCTTTCCTGAGCTGCAGATGACCTCCTGGGTGACCCACGGCTGCCATTCGTCGCCGACGGTCTCGGTCGACGACCGACAGAACATCACCGTGATCGACACCGGCGAGGACGACGTCCTCGCCGAAACGCTGGCCCGGCGGGCGGCGATGGCGTACGGGGGCATCTCGTGGATCGCGACGTACCCGTTGACGGGCAGACAGATGAAGGAGACCTCGATCCTCGGTTCGCAGAGCATCGCATGGGCGGTCGGCCGCGCCGTGATGCGCGCTCGGAGGGAGCATCTCGACCCGATCGCGGAGCTTCTGCGCAGCCTCGAGGAGGAGCGCGGCGTCGAGGGGTATCGGGTCTTCCGCGGGAAGATCGTCGACATCCACCGCGACTTCGGCTCGGAGACGAACAAGGGATTCACCCTCGGATCGATCGCGATGGAGGGGATCGACGATTGCAGCGGACGGACGGCGACGCTGGACTTCCAGAACGAGTGGCTCAACCTTCGAGTCGACGGAGAGATCCTCTGTCTCCCTCCGGACCTGATTGCCATTCTCGACTCGGAGACAGGAGAGCCGATCCGGACTGACATCATGAAGTACGGGTACCGCGGGACGATCGTTCTCATCCCGGCGCACGAGCGGATGCGGACGCCCAAGGGGATCCAGATGTTCGGTCCACGCCACTTCGGCTACGACCTGGACTATGTTCCGGTCGAGGAGCTGAACGAACGCAGGAGGTGATGGGAGTGGACTACAAGGAGCTGTTCGAACGCGACGCCCGGGTTCGCGATGTCGTGAAGGCGATCCTTGGATCGCCGTTCATCGAACGGGGCGCACTCGGGGACGCGCTGCCCATTCCGAGCGACGAACTCGACGCGCTCCTCACGACGTTGGTGGAGAAGATGGTCGTTCTCGAGCTGGCGAGTCAAGCCGATTCGAGCATCGAGGCCCGCGTGCCGAAGACGGTCTACATGATCAACCCCGAGGAGGAAGCAGGCATTCGTGAGCACGTGTAAGCGGATGAACCACGAGGCGCGGGTCGCCCGTCTGCAGCGGGAGATGGCGACCGAGTCGGTCGACGTGACGCTCCTCTTCCATCGCGACAACATCCGGTACTTCACGGGGTTTCGGATCAACAAGGTGGTCTCCTCCATCTTGGCCGTGCCTCGCGACGGGCCGCCGACCTATGTGGTGGCACGACTCGACCTGGAGCGCGCCAAGCGGGACTGCTGGATCTCGAATCTGATCGCGTTTCCGGAGGACACGCCGCACGTACTCAATGCGCTCGACCCGCTCCTTTCCGCCTCGGCGAAGCGGGTCGGAATCGAGTATGGGACCATCACCCTCGAGCAGGCCGACTATCTGAGAGAACGAAGCGCGCCGGACGCGAGGCTGGCCGATGTGCAACCTCTGGTCGACCGCCTCCGGCTGATCAAGACCGAGCCGGAGATCGAACGGCTACGCGAATCGGCACGGATCGCGAGCTCCGTGATGCGGCAGATTCAGGCCGATCTACAGCCCGGGCTGATCGAGGCCGAGCTGGCTGCGGGGATCGAACAGATGCTGGTAAGGGAGGGAGCGGAGGGCACGTCCTTCGAGACGTTCGTGGCCTCCGGCGCCAACGCGTGGCTCCCCCAGCGGGTTCCGGTCCGCAAGCCGGTGCGGGACGGAGAGATGATCCTGCTCGACATGGGCGGGATCTACGACGGCTACTGCTCGGACATCACACGGACCCTGTCCACCGACGGGCTGACACCCGATCAGCGTCGGTTGTTCGACGCGGCGAGACGGGCGCACGACGTAGCGCTGGAGGCCATTCGCCCGGGCATCCGCGCAGGAGCGGTCGATGCTGCGGCCCGCGATCTGCTTCGCCGCGAGGGATATGGCGACTGCTTCCCCCACCTGACCGGACACGGGATCGGCCTGTCGGCGCACGAGGGGCCGATCGTGGACGAAAACATCGACACGATCCTCGAGCCGGGGATGGTCCTGACGGTGGAACCGGGGGCCTACGTCCCCGGTGTGGGGGCGGCGCGGATCGAGGACATGGTCTTGGTCACCGACACCGGGCACGACGTGCTGACCGATGCGCCGCGCGAGATCGAGGAGAACAAGGACAACTAGGCAGGAGGGGGCGATCGTGGGGGCAAGGGAGATCCTGAGAAGCTGGGACGTCGACGACTACCGCGTGATCGACAAGCAGGCGCTCGCCGAGATCACGCTCGGCGCATCGGTGCTTGCGACCGGTGGAGGAGGAGACCCCGAGATCGGGCTGCTGTGGGCGTACCACGTCGTCGATCAGGGAAACGAGATCCTGCTCATCGATCCCGATGCGATCCCCGACGGGGCACTGGCGACCATTGCCGGGTGCCTCGGGGCGGCCCTCGTCCTGACGGAGAAGCCTCCGAACGGCGAGGAGCTCTTCTGGTGCTACGATCGTCTGCGCCGCTACATGGGGAGGCCGGTGGAGGCGGTGATCCCGGCGGAGGCCGGCGGGGTCAATACCCCCGTCCCGATGGCCGTGGCCGGTGCGGTCGGGGTTCCGGTCATCGACGCGGACGGCATGGGACGCGCGTTCCCCGAGCTCCAGATGACCTCCTTCTATACGCACGGCTGCCAGCCGGCCCCCATCGCGTGCGCGGACGAGAAAGGGCACGTGACGATCTGCGATTCGGACGACGGGCTGCTTACCGAGCGAATCGTTCGGGCCGCGGCGATGGCCTACGGTGGGATCTCGTGGATCGCCGGCTATCCGCTGACGGGTCGTCAGATCCGCGACACGGCGATCCTTCGATCGGTCACCCTCGCGTGGGACCTCGGCCGCCGGCTCTTCGAGGCACGGCGGCGACACCTCGACCCGATCGCGGAGACGCTCGCGTTGACCGGCGGCTATCGGGCATTCACCGGAAAGGTCGTCGACATCAACCGCGAATTCGGAGCCGAGAAGACGAAGGGCTTCTCGCTCGGCGAGATCACCTTGGAGGGGATCGACGCCGACAGGGGAAGGACCGCGCACGTCGGGTTCCAGAACGAATGGCTGACCTTCGACGTGGACGGCCGCGTCCTCTGCCTTCCTCCCGACCTGATCTGCATCCTCGATCCGGCGACCGGCGAGCCGATCCGAACCGATGTGGTCAAGTATGGGTATCGCGGCGCGGTCCTGCTCATCTCGGCCCACGAACGCATGCGCACGCCCAAGGGGATCGAGACCTTCGGACCGCGCTACTTCGGCTACGAAGTCGACTACGTCCCCGTCGAGACGCTGCGCGAAGAAGCTTCCCGATGAGACGTTCGCAGACGATCCGGTTTCTCGATACCCACACGGCCGGCGAGCCGACGCGCGTCATCCTCGAAGGGTTTCCGGAGCCTCAGGGGGAGACGATGGAGGCGCGCCGTCGTTGGCTCGATGACCATGCGGATGGTCTGCGTCGGCTCGTGCTGGAGGAACCGCGCGGTCACCGCGGGATGTTCGGCGCGCTGGTCGCCGAGCCGGTCGATCCGACGTGCGATGCAGGCGTCTTCTTCATGCAGAGCGGCGGGTACCTCTTGATGTGCGGGCACGGGGCGATCGGCGTCGTCACCGCGCTCGCTGTCTTGGGCCGTTGCCCCGGCCCCGACGTGGCCCTCGACACCCCGGCGGGTCGCGTCGCGTGCCGCGTTCACGGCGATCCCGAGTCGCCTGAGGCGATCACGGTACGCAACGTGGATTCGTTCTACCTCACTCAGGTCGATGTCGATGGCGTCGCCGTTTCGCTCGCGTACGGGGGCAACCTGTTCGGCCTCGTCGATGTCGCCTCGATCGGTCATCGCGTCGACCGCTCCGAGATCGCCGCGCTGGTCCAAATCGGGCTTCGGATTCGGACGGCGCTGAACGACCGCGGAACCTGGAGCCATCCAGCCGACGGTCGTCCCCTCTCTGTTGAGTTGATCGAGTTCTTCGAGGACGGGGATCCGCCTCGGAACCTCGTCGTGTTCGGGCGGGGCCAAGTCGATCGGTCCCCGTGCGGCACGGGGACGAGCGCCAAGATGGCGATGCTTCACGCACGCGGCGAGCTGCCGGTGGACGAACCCTACCCGTACGGAAGCGTCCTCGGCACCGAGTTCATCGGCCGCATCGTCGAGGAGACGGAGGTCGGCGGCCATCCGGCGATCGTCCCGGAGATCCGAGGGAGTGCGTACATTACCGCGACAGGGGAGCTGGTGCTTCACGAGGACGATCCGTTTCCGCAAGGGTTCACGCTGCTCGATGGCGGGGCCTAGCGCATATTTTGCAGAGAACGAAAGTATATTGAAACCCGACCGCTGCCCAGCTATCCTTTCGCCGAGATGAATGGGATCGGTGCCCGCCTTCGAGAGGCGCGTGGGAACGTCGGCTGGACACTCGAACGCCTTTCGGAGGAGTGCGGGCTGTCCGCAAGCTTCCTCTCCCAGGTCGAACGCGGCCTGTCGACGCTGTCGATCGTCTCGCTCTCCGCAATCTGCACGGCATTGGGTCTTCCGATGGAGACGCTCTTCTCGAGCAGCGCACCGCTCGACCAGGGGACGGCGCGGGTGACGACGGCCGACCGGCAGCTGCTCATTCGGATCGGCGACTCGCCGGTCTCCTATCGGTACCTGAGCGGCCAGCTGCCCTCCGCGGCGATCGAGGAGCTTCTGATTGCCGAGTTTCCGGCCGGCTGCGATCAGCGCGACAGCGCACACAGAGGGGAGGAACTGGGCTACATCCTCGAAGGCGCGCTCGACCTGCGCGTGGGGGACGAGCAACACCATCTCGTCGTCGGCGATAGCTATCGGATCGAGGCGTCCGAATCCCACGACTACCGAACGCCGAAGGATCGCGGTGCAAAGGTGCTGATGGCGGTGACCCAGCGGTTCATCGAGGGCCCGCAGGATCGGATGCTGGGACGTCGGATCGCGACCCAGGCGGAGCGAGAGGAGCGCGACGATGGGACGGATTGAAGGGCATCCGATCGTGCGGATCGAGCGGGGGGAGCCGTTCTCGTTCAGCTTCGCCGGGCGCAGGATCGAGGCGTATCCGGGCGAGATGATCGCCTCCGCGTTGTTCGCGGCGGGGATCCGCGTGTTCGGCCACCACCCGAAGGACGGCGCACCGCAGGGGATCTACTGTGCCAACGGGCAGTGCGCGCAGTGCCTTGTCCTCGCTGATGGCGTTCCCGTCAAGGCGTGCATGACGCCGGCCGCGCGCGGGATGCGGGTCGAGCCGGTCGACGGACTTCCAGAGCTTCCGCCGCTCGAGCGAGCGCCTGCGATGCGGGAGATCGAGACCCTCGCCGTCCCCGTGCTGATCCTCGGCGGCGGACCGGCCGGCCTGTCGGCGGCGATCGAGCTGGGAGGGCGAGGCATCGAGACGGTGCTCGTCGACGACAAGGATCGGCTGGGCGGGAAGCTGGTTCTTCAGACCCACCGGTTCTTCGGCTCGACCGATGCGGTGTACGCCGGGACGCGGGGGATCGACATCTGCGAGCGTCTATCGACGCTCGTACGCGAACGCCATAGCGTTCGCGTATGGACACGGAGCACCGCCCTCGCCGTGTTCAGCGACAGGAAGGTCGGGATCCTTCGCGGCGACCGGTACGTCCTCATCGAGCCCGAGGTCCTCCTGGTCGCCACCGGGGCGCGAGAGAAGGCGCTCGTGTTCGACGGGAACACCCTGCCCGGCGTCTACGGTGCCGGCGCGTTCCAGACGTTGGTCAACCGGGATCTCGTTCGGGCCGCCGATCGCCTGTTCATCGTCGGCGGCGGGAACGTCGGACTGATCGCCGGCTACCACGCGCTCCAGGCGGGGATCGACGTGGTCGGTCTCGTCGAGGCGTTGCCCGCGTGCGGCGGATACAAGGTGCACCGCGACAAGCTCGCCCGGATGGGCGTGCCCATCTACACGTCGCATACGGTCCTGAGCGCCAACGGGACCGACCGGGTCGAATCGGTGACGATCGCGCAGATCGACGAGCGGTTCCGGCCGATCGACGGGACCGAACGGTCGTTCGACTGCGATACGGTGCTGATCGCCGTCGGACTCGACCCGGTCGACGAGTTCTACGCTTCGGCGCGCCGATTCGGGCTGCCCGTCTACGCCGCCGGGGACGCCGAGGAGATCGCCGAGGCGTCGGCGGCCATCTTCTCCGGGAAGATCCGGGGGCTGGAGATCGCGCGCCTCCTCGGCGCCGCCGATGAGGAGATCCCCGACGAGTGGAGAACGATGGCCGAGATCCTCAAGTCGAAGCCGGGCGAGGTCCTGGATCGGACGAGCCTCGACACGCATCTCGTCCCCCATCGGGCGCTTCGCGACAGCGAAACACCGAACGCGGGAGGCGTCGCGGAAGGACGCGTCTTTCCTGCGTTTCACTGCACGCAGGAGATCCCCTGCAACCCGTGCGCGTCGGTCTGCCCGCGGGGGCTGATCCGCATCGATGAGGACGACATCCGTTCGCTCCCTCGATACACCGCCGACGACGTTGGGAAAGCCTGCATCGGCTGTGCGCGGTGCGTGATGATCTGTCCCGGCCTGGCGATCACGCTGGTCGACGGCCGGGATGATCCGGAGAAGCCGCGGGTGACGATCCCGTTCGAGTACGAGCCGGATCGGCTGGCGGTCGGCGACGAGGTCGAGGTGCTCGACACGGTCGGCGATCGCCTCGGGATCGTCCCCGTGGTCGAGGTTCAGGCGAACCCCGCGAACGACCGGACGATTCTCGTGACGGTCCGCGCGCCGGCCGGGATCGCGGTCGAGATCGCGGGGATTCAGGTCCAGCAGCCGTGGGTCGGCGACCCGCTGCCCGAGGCGGTGGAGCCGATTCGCGACACCGATATCGTTTGCCGTTGCGAACGGGTAACCGCGGGCGAGATCCGTGCGTTGATCCGCTCCGGGATGCGCGATGTAAACGAGATCAAGGGGATTACCCGGGCGGGGATGGGGGCGTGCGGCGGGAAGACGTGTCAGACGCTGATCGCCCGCCTGTTCCACGAGGAGGGGATCCCACTCGACGAGGTTACCGAGAACGTGCCGCGCCCGCTGTTCGTCGAGGTCCCGTTCGCCAGCTTCGCTGGCTGCGTCTCGAGCGCGGAAGGGTCCGATTCGTTCGAGCCGGGTAGAGAATCCTCCGGATGCTCTCAGTTGGAGGGGCTGTCGTGAGTCGGACGTACGACGTTGTTGTCATCGGAGCCGGCAGTGTCGGAACGCCGGCGGCGTGGGCGATGGCGCGTTCCGGCCTCGATGTCCTGGTACTCGACCGGTTCGCCAGCCCCGGCCAGGGATCGAACAAGTCGGCCATCGGCGGGATCCGCGCGACCCACTCCGAACCGGCGAAGATCCGGATCGGGCTCCGCTCGCTCGAGATCGCGTCCACGTGGCAGGAGACCCACGGCGACGATATCGAGTGGTCGACCGGCGGCTACTCGTTCGTTGCGGTCTCGCCGCGTGAGGAGACGATCCTCAAGGCCCTGTTGGCGATCCAGCAAGCAAGCGGCCTCGATATCGCCTGGCACGACGCGGACGAGCTCCGGGAGATTCTCCCCGCCCTCCGTCGCGACCAGGTGATCGGCGGGACGTTCTCCCCGGGGGACGGCCACTGCTCGCCGCTGCTGTTCGGCCACGCGCTGTACGACCAGGCCCGCCGAGCCGGCGCGTCGTTCCGGTTTGCGGAGACAGTGACCGGGATCGACGTACGGGAAGGGCGCGTCCGGGGTGTGGCGACGGACAAGGGGGCGTACGCCGCCCCGGTCGTCGTGAACGCTGCCGGGGGATGGGCGCGCGAGATCGGCGCGATGGTCGGCCTCGATCACCCGGTCCAGCCCGATTCTCATGAGGGCGGGATCACCGAGCCGGTGGCGCCGTTCCTGAAGCCGATGGTCGTCGACATCCGCCCGGCACCCGGCTCGGCGAACTACTACTTCTTCCAACATACCACCGGTCAGGTGATCTTCTGCATCACGCCGAGCCCGCTGATTCCGGGGTTCGACCGCGACGCGACCAGCCGCTTCCTGCCGATGGTGGCGAAGCGGATGGTCGAGCTGATGCCTCGGCTGGCGAACCTGCGCGTGCGCCGGACCTGGCGCGGCCTGTACCCGATGACGCCGGACGGCTCGCCGATCGTCGGCCGGGCGGACGAAGTCGACGGCTACCTGATGGGGATCGGTCTCTGCGGCCAAGGGTTCATGCTCGGGCCCGGCCTCGGGGAGCTGCTCGACCGCCTCGTCCGCGACGAACTCAGCGAGGAGGATCGAGCCATCCTCGACGAGCTGTCTCCGCAGCGCCCGTTCGAAGGCCAAGCGGCGTTGAAGTAGCGATTCGCTCGGAGGAGACATGAAGCGACTCACCGTCGAAGCGTTCGAACGTGCGCGTCGATTCCTTCGGATCGAGGCGCGCCCGCTCGAGCGGGCGTTGTTTGCGGCTCGCTTCGAGGACGCCTCATCAGATCAGGTTCTCGAGGAAGTGGCCCGATTCGCGAACGACGACGACGGCTTCGGCAACGCACTGGAGCCGGACGTGCAGACGCCGAGCTCGTCGGCCCTCGCCACCGCGCTTGCGCTGAAGACTCTGGAGGAGCTGGATGTTTCCAGAGACCATCCGCTCGTACGCACGGCAGTCGACTGGCTCGTCTTGACGTACGACGCCGACGCCCAAGTCTGGCGCGCCGTGCCCCACGACACGAACGATCATCCGCACGCGCCGTGGTGGCACGACGAGGATGGGAGCCTCGCCCGGACGTTCGACGACTTCCGAGTCATCCCGCGTGCGCTGATCGTCGGATTGCTTTGCCATTTCGGCGCCCATCTGCAGACTGAATGGGTCGAGGAACTCACCGAGAAGACCGTCTCGTGTGTGGAGAGTCTCGAGGTCCTCGGCGAGGGCGGCGGAAGCGATCTCGAGTACGTCGTCCACCTCGCGCAGACCGACGCGGTTCCCGAGTCGCACCGACGGCGGCTGGTCACACGAATCCGAGCGGCGATCCCCGAGGTCGTCGCGCGCGGTCCCGCGAAGTGGTCGACCTACTGCGTGACGCCGCTTCGCGCGGTGCCGTCGCCGGACTCGATCGGCGCCGACCTCATCGCTGCGGAACTCGAGGCGAACCTCGAGTGGTTGATCGACCAGCAACGACCCGACGGCGCATGGGACCCAACATGGGACTATCCGTACGGCGCAGAGATGGCCCCCGCACATACGGAATGGCGCGGGATCCTGGCCATGGAGGCGCTCACGAAGCTTCGGGCGTTTGATCGGATCGATGGACTGGAGTAGCCGATCGGACTATCCGCCTCTCCGATGAATCCTTCCGCTCGCGCGAAGCCAACCGATCGTGCCGTCCTCCTTCCGGATGACGTCGGCTACCGGGAACGATTGCTTGTACGTCAGTCGGCCGCCGGATCGACCACCCGGCCGACGAACAGGATCGTCCCGGTCGGGACGTCGCGGATGACGAACAAGAACGGCCGGTTGATCGTCAGCACGACCGGCGGGCCCGGATAGGAAACGAGCGGCACGATCACCGCCGTCGCCGCGGCCGCCTCGGTCCCGGCTTCGTCGACCGTCACCCATGCCTTGTGGAGGACGTCGGAGATGAACAGGTCGCGCGTCCCATCGATCCCTGAGAGGTCCGCGCCGCCAGTGAACGCATCGACCATGCCGAGCGCTGTCAGCGGATCGACGAGCGACAGGTCGTAGCCGATCTCGAACTTCGGAAGCCGAAGATCCACCTGGCACGGTTCGAGCGATCCGACGATCTCCTCGTACCGGCCGGGATCGAGCCCCGCCTCAAACGCCTCGTACGCGCCGCGATCCGGGACGAACAGGATCATCGACAGGGTCTCGCCGTTGTACGGCAGCTCGACCGCCTCCCCGCCGTCCCAGCTCGCGTAGCCGAACATCCCCTCCTGGTGCATCATCTCGACGTCGACGGACCCGCCGTCCAGCGGCTCGAACGTTCCGGCCGCGGTCATGTCAACGTCGAACGGCTTCAGCCACGGGGCGTTGAAGTAGACGGCATTGGTCAATACGAGCCGCACCGTCGCGTCGATCGACCCCGGCGGCAGCAGGCCAACGATCCGTTCGTTCGTCTCGTCGCTCACCCAGTCGTTGATCGTCTCGCGGGCTGCTTCGGGATCTTCGACGAAATCGAGCAGCCGGAGGCCGGAGCCGTAGTGAACAGCCAGCGTGTCGAGGTAGCTGCGCAGGAACGAGTAGCCCCGTTGCCCCCATGCAGCATTCGCCACGTGGAGTTCGAATCCCTCGCCCTCGTACGGCGGGCCGATCTCCCCACGGCCGTTCAGTTCCAGGTCGAGCCCGTTGAACGCCGGGTGAAGCTTCTGTTGATCGAGCGAGAAGCGGAGGGCGTCCGCCATCTGGCTCTCGGTCGTGCCCCGGGCGCCGGCGTACGCCATCGCCATCGCCGAGGACACGCTGTACGGCGAGTAGAAGAGGTTGCTCTCCGTCTCCGAGATTGCGTCCAGCAGATCGAACGCGAACGCCGTGTTCCCTTCGACCAATGCGTCGGCGTCCTCGCTCGCGACGTCAGGATTCATGTCCCGCGGGAGGGACGACTGCGCGACATCTCCGTCGGCCGGCACGTTTGGCTGGAGCCACGCGCAGCCCGACAACCCGACTGCGAGGCAGAACAGGGCTGCCGGAATCCAGCGCCTTCGTGTGTTCGAACGATCGGTCCTCATGCTTCCCATACCTCCTCGAGTGGGAGCTCATGATGCTCGACGAACCCCCGGTACGTCCCGATCGTACGATCCCCGAGCGACGCTTTCCAGAGGCGGCACCGCTCCGCGCTGATGTCCGCAGCGCCCTGCGGCCAGAAGCCCAAGAAGCCCTTGCCGTGGAAGCAGGTCATGACCGGAGACGATCCCGCGATCGAGGATGACGGCGCAGAAGGCGCTTGGGCAAGATGAGTATCCACTCCTCCGGGCAGCAACAAGGACGGCAAACCGTGCAGACAACGGATGACCCTTCCGCGGAGCCGGGGCTAGCGTCCCACCTGGGTCACACTGAACGACGCAGGTACGCCGAGCGCTCCCTCCCAAACCACCTTGCGGAATTCATCGGGGGCCGTGTTCCCCTCGGTGTTGATCAGAAGGACCTGTGAACCGCGGTCCAAGCCGAGGCGGTCCCGCAGCGGTGCAAGCTCGCGGCGCTGCATGATCAAGGTGAGTACGCCCAGCGTCACAGCGCCCGATTCTCCAGAAACGATGAATGGATCGTCGGACAGCGGTACAGCATAGATCCTCATGCCGCGAGCGGCGACGAAGTCGGGGCAAGAGATGAACACCTGCGCACAGTCCCACAGGACGTCCCAGGCGATAGGATTCGGCCTACCGCAGGACAGGCCTGCCATGATCGTGTGGAGGTCGCCTTCGATCTGATACGGCTTGCCTTCGCCGATCCGGACGGACTCGAACAGACATGCGGTGGTCGTCGGTTCGACGATCGCGAACAAGGGTGCCTTGGGCCCGAAGAGGCTTCGGTAGTACGCGACACCTGACGCAGCGAGCGCCCCGACGCCCGCTTGCAGGAACACATGCGTTGGGCGGACGATCCCTTGTGCAGCGAGCTGCTCCTGCGTCTCGGAGAAGAGCGTCGCGTAGCCTTGCATGACCCAGATGGGAATGTCCTCGTACCCTTGCCAGGCGGTGTCGGAGATGACCTGCCATCCGTTTGCCTCAGCGTCCTTCCAGATCCTTTCGACGGCCTCGTCGTAGTTGCCGTCGATCGTCGTCACTTGGGCGCCGTATCCCTCAATGGCCGAGATCCTTGCTGATGCGGTTCCACGTGGGACGTAGATCACGCACCGATGGCCAAGCTTCTCGGCTGCCCAAGCGACTCCACGACCGTGGTTGCCGTCCGTAGCGGCGGCGAACGTCAGCGTGCCGAGCTTCTTGCGAACCTCCGGGCTTCTGAGGTCATCGAGTGTGAGTTCGGAATCGACCCGGCCGAGCTTCTGTCGCAGCACGTTGTAGATGGCATAGGAACCGCCCAGTACCTTGAACGAGTTGAGTTCCAGTCGCTGCGATTCGTCCTTCACCCAGATTCCGCCCAGCTCAAGCATCGCTGCGAGTCGCCGGAGGCTCTTGAGTGGGCTGATTCGGTATCCGGGGATCTGGCTGTGAAAGCGGCGCGTGGTCGTTGACACGCCGTCATGGATCACTCGCTCGGCGGCGGGGCTCTCCTCACATGACCAGGCGCGGCGATTGAGAATCCAGTTGATCGATTCCATCGGTCACCTTCTTGGCCGAAAGGGTACGGCCGGCCTACGGAAGTCTCAATGAGCCCGAAGGCGTTTCAGACGGGGACTACGTGGCCAAGAGCAAGGATGACGTCCGCAGCTCAAGCTGCGAGACGGAGACGGCATGGAAGCGGGCACACGTCGTGCCAGTCAACGTGGCGACCGCCGATCGACGCGCGATCCTCATAGGCCAACGGGCATTCTCGCAGCTGCTCGGTCGGATCATGCACCGTCGGGCGCGCGGGGAACCGTCGTGCGACAGGCCGCGGTTCGTCCCCTTCGGTGATGGGGTATTGCGCCCCGATCGGACGAGGGTGCGGGAGCGGGACGCGCGCCCCGCCCCCGCGAGGACCGCCGGAGGTATGGCGGTGGGTTCAAGGGTGCCGGAACGGGGCCGAAGCCCCGTCCCGGCTGGGAGGCTCAGGAGGACTGAGCGTAGTTTCTAGGCAACCTCGTCCGCGAACGCGGGGCAGACGATCGGTCCGCCGAGCGCAAAATAGTGGTCCAGCGTGACCAAAGGTGGATCATCCCCCGCCTGCCAAAGGGTGTCCGCAGACGCACGGGCGACGCACCCGCAGACCTCCGCGAATACGTCCGGAGAGACATCGGCGAGCGCCGTAAGGAGCTCGTCGAAACCGGCATCGGAACGCAGGCGGACCGTCTGTTCCATCCGGCATCCTTCGCCGCTGGCGGGGAAGACGACCACCTCGACCATCTTCCAGTCTCGGGCGCTCACGGTGAGCCGCTCAGTCCGCGTTTCGCTACGTTCCATGCAAGGCACCCGACCGCGGCCCCCACGGCGGCTCCGACGACGGTCACGACAAGGCGACGGTGCATCGAACGGGAGGGGGCCACTCCGTGAATCCGGCACCCTCCGCTCGTCATCGACGTCGTCTGGTTCGTGTGCTTCTGCATCGGTACCACCTCCTGGTCCCCGGTCTCGGGGAGCCGGCCCGCCCTACCCTCGGCGGGCAAAGCGAAACGCAGACCCGTGGGTCTGCGTCGTCGTGTCGGTTCTCGGGTCTTGGCTGCGTTTTCGCTAGCCGAGCGCGAGAAGGCCGACGCTCGTCATACGAACGTGAAGCTGAATCCCAACGACCGTCTGTGTGCTCATGGGTCGCGCCTTCACGTCCGACATCATGGGCACATTCTAGACCGGCCATCTCGGGGTGTCAACCCCTTACGTGGACGCGGCGCGTGCGCCGTTTGCCACCCACCCCGGATCCTCGGTACAGTGGTTGGCCTGCGGGCCAGGTCGAGACGGTGGAGAAGGAGGTAGGGAGATGAAGATGCGGATATGGATGCTGTTCCTGGTGATGGGACTGCTGGTGTTCTGTCTGGCGGCGTGCTCGTCGAACGAGCGCGAAACCCCGGCGGAGACTCAGACGACCTCGCAGACGGAAGAGACGGCCCCAGCGGAGGAGACACCTTCGGCGGAAGAGGGCACCCCGGCGGGCGAGCCGACGGAACCGGTCGACGACGCGGCCGAACCTGCGACCGAGCCGGAGTCGACGCGCGAGCCGGAGACGAGCCCCGAGGCGGAGCTCCCACCGGAGGGCGCGTTCTCGCGGGCGGCGACGGCCCTTGACGAGCTGGACAGCTACCGATACTCGACACTGTTCGCCTTCGTCGGAGAAGAGGCCGGCGAGGTCGAGGCCGGATCGATCGAGCTGACCGGGATCGTCGCCGGTCCGGATCGAAAGCATCTGATCTGGCACAACCTCGAGGAGGACGAGCAGTTCGAAGTCATCCGGATCGGGGACAAGGCCTGGATGCTCGACGACGGCGCGTGGGAGGAGGTTCCGATCATGGTCGCCGAGGCGATGAGCGACGCGGTCCTCATCTATGCCCCATCCACCGCCTGGGGAGGCGTGTTCGGCGAGCTCGGACCGACCGCGGACTACGTGGGAAAGGAGACGGTCAACGGCGTCTCAGCCCACCATTACACCTCCACCTACGAGCAGTGGGGAAGCTACTGGCCCGGCACGCTCGAGCATGCCTCCGGTGACGTTTGGATCGCCGAGGCGGGGTACCCGGTCAAGTACGACTTCTCGGCGACCGGGATCGACGAAGACGGGAATCGAGGAAGCATCACCTGGCGGATGGACCTGACGAACGTCAACGCTGATCTCACGATCGAGCCGCCGATCTAGAGTCTGCGGGCCAGCGGCGCTACGTCGGAATGCGTAGTCGTCGCTCGACGGCGCGGAGCAGCGAGCTGGCGAGTGCGACGAGCGTGAGGTAGATCAGGCCGACGACGAAGAACGTCTCGAGGAACCGAAACGAGGCGTACGCAAGCAGCCGTCCCTGCCCGGTGAGATCGACCAGGGTCACCAGGTAGGCGAGCGACGAGTACTTGATCAGGTACACGATTTCGTTGCCGCAGCCGGGCAGGGCTCTGCGAAGCACCTGCGGCAGGACGATGTGGCGCACGGCCTGCCCGAGGGTCATCCCTACCGCTCGTCCGGCCTCGGTCTGTCCGTCCGGGACCGAGAGGACGGCGCTTCGCACGTACTCGGCGTGGTACGCGCCGCTGCAGAGCGTGAATCCAACGATCGCTGCGGCAAACGGGCTCATCGTGATCCCGAGCCGCGGCAACCCGTAGTACAGGATGAACAGCTGCACGACGAGGGGCACCCCGCGGAAGGTGATCTGGTACCCGATGGCAAGCCCTCGCAGCAGCCGTCCGCCGTAGGTCTCGGTCAGCCCGACGAGCACCCCCAACGCCAGGCCCGCCGGTGCCGAGACGGCGATCAGACGGAGGGTCACGAGCAGGCCGTCGTAGAGCTTCTGGACAGCTTCGAGAAGATCCGCCCCGATCATCGGCTCCTCCTCACCCGGCGTGAGCCGAGACCGGGCACTGCAATCGCCCGTTCGACAATCCGAAACAGGGCGATCCCCGCGTAGGTCAGGACGAAGTAGACGCCGGCGACGAGGAGGTAGGCGACGAGGACCTCGCGGCTCCGCATGGCCAGGAACTTCGCTCGACTCATCAGGTCGACCACACCGACGGTGAACGCGAGCGCGGTGTCCTTGAGGACGACCGAGTACTCGTTGGACAGCGCGGGCAGAGCGAACCGGGCCGCCTGGGGGAGCAAGACGCACCGAACGGTGCCCGGCAGGGACAGGCCGAGGGCCCGGGCCGCCTCGAGCTGACCGCGCTCGACCATCTCGAGCGCGCCGCGGAAGATTTGCCCTTGGTAGGCCGCGCTGCGCAGTCCCAGGGCGAGAATCACGGCGAGGAAGGGCGAGATGCGCACGCTCAGCAGTTGACCGGCGCCGAAGAACGCGAGGAACAGCAACACGATCGCCGGGAAGCCGCGGAAGACGCGGTCGAACAGCCACAGCCCGGTGCGAACCGCTCGCGACCCGTAGACGTGGCCGACGCCGATCGGGGCGCCGAGCAGCATCCCGACGCCGACGGAGCCGACGACGAGCCCCAGAGTCACTCCGGCCCCGTCCAGGAGGCCCGGGACGGCATTCCAGATCATCTTCTGATCGATGAGGAGGACGGCGGACGCGGGGTGGGTCCGCCCCACCCCGCGAGCAACCCATCTAGCCCTCGACCAACCACCGGGTGACCAGTTCGTCCCACGTGTCGGTGGCTTGGATCCGCCGGAGCCCCTCATTCAGCAGCGCGAGGAGCTCGGCGTCGTCCTTCCGCACGGCGTAGCCGTAGATCTCCCCGGTGCAGATCGTCCCGACGATCGTCAGCGGCCGGTCTTCGATCCCTGTACGGGCGGTCGGCCCGTCCATCACCGCGGAGTCAATCCGCCCGATCAGCAGGTCCTCCAGCGCCAGCAGGAAGTTCTCGTAGAGCACGAGCTCGATATCGATTCCAGCGCCGATCACGTTCGCCTCGAGCCAATCTTGGGACGTCGTGCCGCGTTGGACCCCGATCTTCCGGCCCGGCTGTACCGCGCCGAACAGCGTCAGCTCGGGGACGGGTTCCCCCTCGATCTCGGTCTGACGGACGACGACGGCCAGATCGATCGACCAGTACGGGTCGGTGAACGCCACCCGCTCCTGTCGAGCCGCGGTGATTGTCATTCCCGATGCGATCAGGTCGATGTTCCCGGTGATCAGCGTCGGGACGATCGCGTCCCAATCGATCGGGACGATCTCGACCTCGAAGCCCATCTCGGCGGCGATCCACCGGATCACCTCGACATCGAATCCGGTCGGCGTGCCGGTCTCGTCGATGAACGAGAACGGCGGAAACGCTGCGTCGATTCCGTCCACGTATCGCACCGCGTCTCCTGCAGCGCAGCCGAACGTCAAGCCAAGCACGGCCATCCAACACAACATGCTTCTCCTATTCATGGGGTACTCCTTGTCACTTCCGGTCTTCCTACCCTGGTTCTCAACGGCACCTTCGGTTCTTGTTGCATGTCGTTCACGGTCCCGGCGGGACCGTGGGGGCGGAAGTCCGGGCGCAAGGGGTAGGGAATCGAGCCCGTTCGCACAATGGATCTCCTTGTGATGTGAATACCAAGTCCGCTCTTCGTCTGGAACGGCTAGAGGGGATGGGCAGTCAGCCCGTCGTGCGAACTAGCAGTGAGCCCCGTGGCGGGCGTGATGATGCGCGTGGAGGAAGGAACTCATGGGTCTTGGATCGGCGGGTTGGAATGTACGCATCGCGACCACCTCCACGCAAGATGCTCGCAGTCTAGCGGAATCGACGGGCTCCGTCAACCGCGTGGGCGCCGGTCCAGCGCTCGACCGAGAAGCCAGAACAGGCCCGAAGTAAGAAGGCAGAGCCCTGCGAACCTCCAGACCCACCACGGGAAGCCAAGGAGCCAGGTTCGCCCGTCACCCCAGTTCCAGACATCGTTTCCGACGAAGAAGAGCGCTGAGAGCGCGCCGAACCAACCGAGGAGCGCCCGGCGACTCAGGGCCCGCGGCTCCCCGATCGATCGCTCACGGGGCTTACCGCGGTACATCCAGCTTCCGACAATGAGGACGGCCGTCGTGGCAACGACGATCGGGATGACAGGCAACGTCCCGAACGTCGGGAGCAGCTCGAGGTAGTAGGCGACGACGAGGCCTTCTCCCACGACGATGGACGCGATCGCGGCGGCGGCGCGCATCCGTCGCCAGTAGATCGCCCCGACGACGGTCGGGAGAAGCACTGCGAGTCCGGTGAAGGTCTGCGTCGCGAGGATACGGAACGTCGTCGGCGGACGATAGGCGATTCCGAGACCGATCAACGCCAGTCCGACGACGAACGCCTTCCCGACCCACGGCGGCATTTCCGCGCACCGATCCCTGATCGGTCCCCTGCCGGTACCTTTCCTCCCCAGCTGGCGCTCGCGGCGCGATGGAGTGGATACCGAGCTCGCTGCCCCACCGGACGAAGAGGGGCGACCGATCATCCCTCTTCGTCTCACGAACCGATCTCTGATCGGTTCGCAGACGTCTCGCGCAAACATGGACGACAGCGTCAACAGCTGAGAGTCGAGGGTCGACATCAAGGCCGCGAGGGCGGCGGTCAGCACGAGCGCCTCGACGGCCGGCGGTGCGTGCTCCGCGAGTATCAGCGGAAGGATCTGATCGGCCGCGACGCCCGTGGGAAGCGTCGGGAACGACAGGCGACCGAGGACCCCGATCGTCACCGGAAGGAGGAACAGAAAGCCGGTGAGCAGTGGGTACAGCGACATGGTGGTCGATAGACCGCGGGGCGTGTCGGCGGCGTAGAATCGCTGAAACAGCTGCGGGAACATCGGATCGCACAGGAACCAGAGGAGCATGTAGCCGAACCAGATTCCCGGCGTGTAGATCCCGCCGAGGCCCGGCCGAGCGAACAGCGCGGGGAACTCGGCCCCGATCGTTCGGTGAGCGGACGCCAGGCCGCCGAAGCGCCCTGCGATAACCCCTACGGCTACGACCAACAGGACGATCATCATCCCGCCCTGAAAGACGTCGGTGCGCGTGACGCCACGGAACCCGCCCCGAAACGTGTACAGAAGCATGACCGCGGTGATCAGCGCCGCTCCGGCGAAGTACGGGATTCCGAGCAATGACTCCAATGCGTATCCCGCGGCCATCGGCTGCATCGCCAGGTACGGCAATGTGAAGGCCGTCATCACGAGGAAGAAGAGGAGCCGCAGGATCGGGCTCCCGGTCAGTCGGTACACCAGCTCCGGAGGCGTGACGAGCCCGTGCTCCTTGCCCAACCGCCAGACCGGCCGGCCGATCAGGACGAACGTCAGCGCCATGAACCCGGTTCCGAATCCCATGATCGGGTAGTAGGCGTACCCGCTCTCCCATCCGGCGCCGGCGAAGCCAAAGACCGTGAACGCGCTGAAATTCGTTGCCGCCATCGTCAGGAACAGGACAAGTGGGCGAGTCGTTCGGGAGGCGATGAAGTAGTCCTCACTCGTTCCGCGGGCTTGGCGCGCCGTCCACAGGCCGATCCCGAGCAGAACGGCCAGGTATCCGATCACGACGGCGATCCGTACGACCATGTGCCCTCCTCGCAGTACAAAGCGCCACCCACCGAGGCTGGGTGGCGCGCTGCCTGGACATACCTCGCGTGACACGGTATCACGGGCCGGGCCGAAAAACCAGCCCATGCCACCGTGTCGCGCGGGAGTCCGTCGCGGGCGACGTGAAGGAAGTTGGAGTTGCGGGCCCGTATGCCACCCCGCCGGATCACGCAGATCTCGCACCCATTGGCGTCCTCGTGTACAGTCTCGCCATGGCAACCGATGGGAGGCCGCTGGAAGGGATCTACCCACCGATTCCGACGCCATTCCATGCGAGCGGGGAGATCGACCTCACAGCCTTGGCCGAGAACCTTCGCTGGTGGAATGGGTTTGAGCTGTCCGGCATCGTCGTCCTGGGATCGAACGGGGAGTCGGTCCTGCTCGATGAGCGCGAGAAGCTCCGGCTGATCGAGGCCGCCCGCGCCGGGGTCGCGAGCGATCGGCTGCTGATCGCGGGAACCGGGATGCAATCGACGCGGGCAACGATCGCCTTGACGCGAGCCGCGGCGGCGGCGGGGGCCGACTCCGTGCTCGTTCTGCCGCCGTCGTACTACCGTGGCCTGATGACGGACGACATTCTCGGGCGGCACTTCCGCGCCGTCGCCGATGCCTCTCCCGTTCCGGTGATCCTTTACAACATGCCGGCGTGCACCGGGATCGACCTCGGGGCGGAACTGATCGGCTCTCTCGCCGATCATGAGAACATCCTCGGCCTGAAGGACTCGGGGGGTGACGTCGTCAAGCTCGGGCGGCTGCACAACGAACTCGGAGGACGATTTTGGATCCTCGCCGGGTCGGCCGGGTTCCTGTTGCCGGCGTGGTCCGTCGGCGCGGTGGGAGGGATCCTGGCGCTGGCGAACATCGCGCCGCGGCAGTGCCTGGAGATCCTGCGGCTGGCTGAGGCGGGCGAGCTTGCCACGGCGAGAGCGCTGCAGGTGCGGATGATCGATCCGAACACCGCGGTGACGAGGCGGTGGGGGGTGCCCGCGCTGAAGGCGGCGATGGACATGGTCGGCCTGCGCGGCGGGCCGGTCCGAGCCCCGTTGACCCCGCTCAGCGAAGGACGGCGCGCCGATCTCCGATCGATCCTGCTCGAGGCGAAGATCCTCGACGCCCAGGAGGAGGCGAAGACGACATGAAGGACCGAACCCTGCTGATGATCCCCGGACCGATCGAGTTCGAACCGGCCGTGTTGCAGGCGCTCGGCGCCCCGACGACCAGCCACGTCTCACCCGACTTCATCGAGGCGTTCGGTCGGGCGATCGAGCGGATGCGCGATGTGTGGCAGGCCCCGACCGGCCAGCCGTTCGTCCTGGCCGGCTCCGGGACGTTGGCGATGGACTGCGCCGGCGCGAACCTGGTCGAGCCCGGCGACCGGGCTCTCGTCCTGAGCTCCGGGGTGTTCGGCGATCGGTTCGAGGATCTGCTGTCCCGGTACGGCGCCGAAGTCGATCTCCTCCGGGCACCGCTCGGTGAAACGATCGACTTCGAGCGGGTGGAAGCAGCCCTTCGGGCCAAACGGTACAAGCTGATGACTGCGACCCATGTCGATACGTCGACCGCCGTGCGCGTCGACGCCGAGCGGTTCGGGGCATTGGGGCAAGAGCACGGTGTGTTCACGGTGCTCGACGGCGTCTGCTCGGTTGCGGGGGAGGAGATCCGACAGGAGGCGTGGGGCCTGGATGTCGTCCTCACGGCGTCGCAGAAGGCGGTCGGCGTGCCGCCCGGCCTGGCCTTGCTCGTGGTCAGTCAGAAGGCGCTCTGTGCGTGGGGGAAGCGACGGACGAAGGTCGCCAACTACTACGCTGACTGGGACAAGTGGCTGCCGATCCTGGCCGCCTACGAGAAGCGGGTTCCCAGCTACTTCGGTACGCCGCCGGTCAACCTGATTGCCGCGCTGGACGTCAGCCTCGGGCAGATTCTCGCCGAGGGGCTCGACGCGCGGTTCGAGCGGCATCGGCGGTACGGAGCGGCCTGTCGTACGGCGATCCGTGCGCTGGGGTTGGGCCAGGTTCCGACGGGGGACGATCACGCCGCCGACACCCTGAGCGCTCCGCGATACCCGAACGGCGTGAGCGGATCGGACCTGCTCCCCAAGGTCCGCGAAGCCGGCGCCATTCTCGCTGGGGGACTCCACCCGGAGATTCGGTCGGAGTACTTCCGGATCGGACACATGGGAGCGACCCGGCCGGGGGACCTGCTGGCGGCCGTCGGTGCGATCGAGGCGGGCCTGAAGGCCTGCGGGTATCGATTCGAGGTCGGAACCGGGGTCGCGGCTGCACAAGCAGTTCTGTTCGGATAGGATCATCGGCCGAAAAGAGAGGCACGGAGGGTCGGATGGCGAGGAGACGGAAGCCCAAGAAGCAGAAGAGGCCGGCGTGGATCCTCCGTCTGGTCTGGAAGCTCGGCTGGGAGCCGGGGCGAGTGATGCGCGAGGTCCTGGAATGGGTCGAGGTCTTGATCGTCGCCGGGGCGCTCGCCGCGTTGATCATGAGCTTTGTCACCGTCCGGATGCACGTACCGACCGGCTCGATGATCCCGACGATCGATCCGAAGGATTCGTTCTTCGTCGATCGGATCACCTACTACTTCCGCGACCCGAAGCCCGGGGACATCGTCGTCTTCCGGCACACCGAGCAGGTCCTCGTCGGGTCGGTGGAGGACGGCTCGGCCGCCGACCGGGCCGGCGTGGTCCCCGGAGGTCAGCTTCAGTATCTGAACGACCGACCGGCGTACACGGTTGCGATGCTGAACTCGTACATCGCGTCCCTCGATGCCGGGGCGCCGCTTCGGCTGACGACCGTCGGCGGAGGGCAGTACGACTTGGGCGAGAAGGCGGACGAGCAGGACTCGCTCAAGGATCTCGGGATCATCCCGAGGGAGAAGCGGATGCGGTATGTCAAGCGGCTGGTCGCGGTCGGCGGGCAGACCGTACAGATCCAAGGGGGCGACCTCTACGTTGACGGGGAGAAGCTGACCGATCCTCGCTTCGACCGCTACTACTACTCCAACGATCCGCGGTTCCTCTACGGGGTCGAACCGACGCTCGTGCCGGAGGGACACTACTTCGTCCTCGGCGACAACTCGCAGAACTCGTTCGACTCCCGCTTCTGGGGGTTCGTCGACGAACGAGACTTCATCGGCGAGCCGTACCTGCGCGTCTGGCCGCTGAATCGATTCGGCCTGATGCGCTAGGGCGAATCGAACCGGAGATCCGGGGACGCGTAGATCGCGTCGGGGATCGCCCCGCCATCGAGGATCTCTACGAGGGTCGAGGCCAGCACGGGATGGGTGTGCATCTCGACGTGGTCCATCCCGATGCACGCAATGTTCTCCGCCTCGGGGAGGTACGCCGAGGCCATCAGGACGACCAGGTCCGACCCCTGCCACGCGAGCCCGGTCTCGACGCACTCCCGTCGGCAAGCCTCCTCGTCGCGGCGCAGCCCGCACCCGAAACAGGTCTGTCCGGCCATCGAGACGTACCGGACGTCCGGGTGGAGCGACATCAGGCGTCCATCGAGGACGCGATCGCGGTTCAGCAATGCGAGGAACGCGCCATCAGGGCTGAGCTGCCGCCCGAGGCGGCTCATCCATTGCCCGAACGACGCGAGGAACGCGCCGTGATGCGGTGCGGCGAGGCTAACCAGCGTTCGAACGTCGCCGCGGTACATCGTGCCGTGGTCCGGGAAGTCGTCGGAGCCGAGGACCTCCTCGAAATCGTCAGACTCGACGTAGGCGCGGACGACCAACGCACCCATGCTGTGGGCGACGACGTCGACCTGCGGCACGGCGAGCTCGGAGGTCACATACGCGATCTCGTCCGCCAATCTCTGGGCGTAGAAGCGCACGTCGCGGACGGTCGGCTCGTAGGGGAGGGCGTAATCACTGAGGAAGACGTCGCGATGCGCCGGGTCGCCCGCCGGGAGGGAGTACAGACTGTGCCCGGACTCGATCTCGATCGTCTGCGCTTCCGAGACGTCTCTCCCCGTCACCTGTTCGGCGATCTCCTCCCAGACCACGGTGGCGCGGAATCCGGGAATCGGCTGAAACCCGTACACGAGGACCACCGGCGGCTCCGCGGCGACGGCCAAGAGCGCTGCGAGGAACAGCAGGACGATGGATAGCGCACCGAGTCGTAGCGTTACCAGGATCTTCCCTGCCCACACCGTGTCCACGCGAGCATTGTACAGGGAGCCTCTCGTACGGTCCTTCGCCGCTACTCCGCGGACGCGCCGGTGCGCGGAACGAACGGGATCGCCCTGGTGGCGCGCAGGATCGACTCCGCCTCCTCGAGGTGGATGATGGTCTGCGAGACATCGGCGTCGAAGCGAGCCGGAATGGTCGTGGCTATGTACTGACCGACCGCCTCTGCCGCGGTATCATCCGGGATAGTCATCGAAGGAGGCGGGGATGAAGCACGAGATCCAGTGGGACGAAGGGGCGGGCGATCTTCGCGAAGCGTTCACGCGCGGCGGGGCGTTTCTCGTCGTGGTCGACCAGCAAGGAAAGCCCAATGCAATGACGATCGGCTGGGGGCAAGTGGGGATCGTCTGGAGCCGACCGGTCTTCACGGTGCTTGTGCGATGCAGCCGGTACACGCACGCGTGTATTCGATCGGCGGACGCCTTCACGGTGAACGTTCCCCGCGGCGGGGAACTGAGCGGCGAGCTGGCGTTCTGCGGCACCCATTCGGGCCGCGATGTCGACAAGGCCGCGGAATGCGGCCTCACCATGGTCCCGGCCACGGCCGTCGAGGTGCCGATCATCGACGAGTGCGCCCTCCACTACGAGTGCCGGATCCTCGCGAGGACGCAGCAGGTACGTGAGGACTTCTCGTCGGACGAGGTCCTCGAGCGATACTACGCGAGCGGGGATCATCACCTGGCCGTCTTCGGCGAGATCGTCGCGGCGGTTCGGGCCGATCGGTGAGGCGACGATGACGCGGGTGAGGATCGCCGGGCTGACGAAACGGTTCGGCGACGTGGTGGCGGTGGACCGCCTGAGCCTCCAGGTGACGGCGGGCGAGCTGTTGGCCGTCGTTGGCCCGACCAGCTGCGGGAAGACGACCCTTCTTCGGCTGATCGCCGGGCTGACCGAGGCGCCTCGAACCTCGGCTTCCCGCTGAACTTGCGACGGATGAAGGGCGATCGGTTGTGGAATCTCGTCGAGGGAATCGCCCGACGGATCGGAATCGCCGACCGGCTGTTCCCCGCCGGCCCGGCCAGCTCTCGGAGGGCGAGAAGCAGCGGGTGGCGTTCGGCCGCGCCGTCGCCCTC
>Ga0180433_10000369_pt1 | contig 77102 bp, 66 predicted proteins | sample SS_ome_8_FD_132980 | JGI IMG/M metagenome (GOLD analysis project Ga0180433, IMG submission 132980) | Hypersaline lake sediment archaeal communities from the Salton Sea, California, USA - SS_1_D_1 metaG | ecosystem: Environmental > Aquatic > Non-marine Saline and Alkaline > Hypersaline >...
CTTTTTCTGCTTATTTTTGAACGGAAATTTCAGCTGAATTTGTAAATTCGGCGAAATTGAGCTCAAAAATGGAGCCAAATAGCGAGGAATATAATCTCCGAATGCTTTTGACGACACTATCTAGTTAAGACGCTAATTGCTACCCCTTCATTTAGCCTTTAAGGACCAACAGATTGACGCGATTTTTCAAAATATTTTTATATATTTAATTAACTATTAAATAAATAATTATTCTGTTATAATTTAAACATGAATAAATATTAATTTTACTAAAAAATTCGAAAGCTTCTTAGAATTAGCAGTTAAAGAGAACCCCAAATTTGATAATACCTATAACTCGCTAAAAAACTTCGATTACTATGATCATTTTTATAAATTTCGCAAAAAAATCCACGATCTTCTACCTGATATAGACCATAAAATCCCGCCTGACTGTCTCAATTTTCTAGGGACTGCTTCAACTAATCAAAGCTTTCAGGAGAGAGTTCGCAACGATTTTGACACAATCTACAACTCGCGATTTGGGCGATTCATGATCAATTCCATTCGGGATTCAAATCCTAATATTTCGATTGGCCTTTCAACAAAAGATATGTATAAATATGAGCCTCCATTAATACTATTAATGGAGAAAGTTGATGGATCATGTCGAGTGATCATCAATCAAAACAACCAAATTGAATTTGCCCCTTTCACTTCGTTAGGCATCCTTGCCCATGAGCTCTCACACCATTATGAAAACATCTGTCTACCTCCTTCAATTTTCTTTGATCCCATTGAATTCCTTCCCAAAGAGTGCACCGACAACCAAGAGATTTTCGCAATTCTATGTGAAAATCTTATTGTCAACGACTTAACATCTATCAGGCTCACCCACACATCTGCCACACTGTTCCTCACACAACACAGCAATTTTAGGATCGGAGATGAACATATCGATTTTCTCTCAAAGATGAACGGGCCGGAGTTAACCGAAGTTTTTGCCAATCAACTCGATGCTGTATTGGACTCTCCAAAACTCATCGAATGTTTTATTAACCGAGATCCCAACTCTGTCTACCCCCTTCTAAAAGCCCACTTGAAAAAGTCTGATGATATTTTTGGTGGAAATATGAAGGAAGATGACCCGGTATTGAAAGAGTTAGAAAAATATAACAAAGACCTTGTTGAACTTGCCCGCACAAACATAGTCAAGTGCATTTTCCAAATCGGAAGCGTCAGCCTTTTTTACCAAATCCCGAGCAGTTCGCTTGACGACTACTTTGATGAGGATAACCCTCCGATTCACTATGCATGCCAGCATACAAACCTTCGGTTTATCGAACTCCTTTTAGACATGGAAACCCATGAGTTTGATCTCAATGCAGTCAACATTGACTGTCTCACCCCTATTGAGATAGCCCTTAATCGTAGAGATCAATATTCGGAATTCATTGTTTCCTTACTTCTTGAGCATGGATCGGGCGTTGACGAGCTCTCAGAAGATCAATTCATCAGTATTTTTGACTTGATTATACAGAACAAACCGGATGAGCTTGAGGACATCCTCTCCTCTAGATTCAATACTTACTCAGATGAATCACAACATAAAATACTCTGCGCTCTAACTGCTGCAAATAAGCACAAGCTTGCAAAGCACTTTTTTATAAACTCAAAACATTTATAATAAAATTATTGTATTTTTATGAATTTTACAATTTCCAATCATTTTTTTTCCTTTTATAACGAGGCAGTCAATGCCCAACCTGACTACGATGAAACTCACTCATTAATTAATCACTTTAATTTCTACAGCCAGTTTCTAGAGAGTCGCGATGCCCTTATCGATGCTCTTAAATTCACCGCCGATAAGCCAATCCCGAATTGCCTCACGATTAAAGGGGATGATAGCGGGATTCAGGACCTATTTGATCGCATCTACCAGACCCCACTTGGCCAGTGCATGGTCGATGAGCTCTTAAAAAAAATGCCTCAAATTTCCGTGGAAATTGGCACCGATGAAGATCGCTATGACCGCAAGACACAAACCATCCATTTAAAAAGGCCCATACTCAATGAATTTATGGTCTGCGTCGACTCCGAAAATAGGGTTCACTTTTCTAAATTCTCTCCTTTCCGCATCTTTGTGCACGAGATGGCCCATATGGTTGAAGATGTCTGCCTAGATAAACCTCTCTTTGATGCAGAGCTAAAGATCTTCCCGAATACCTGCACAAATATTCACGAAGTGTTTGCGATATACTGTGCAAATACTATCGTCAACAATCAAAACGAGATCCGCTTGACTCACTGTGATGCCGTAAAATTTATCAATGACTATGACTTTCTTCTGCACCACATCGATCCACAGTTGATAGACACTCTAACTGATATTCGAGGCTTAAAGGTCGACCACATTGTCAAAAAATATGCGGATAATTTTGTCCTCGGTTGTAAATACGAGCACGATGCCATTGAATTCTTCCTCACCCAAGATCCGAATACCGCTATTACTCTCCTAAAGTCCTACCTTCGCTGGAACACAAAGATCGTTAGGCGCCTGATGGCAAAAGGTGGGGTCTCTCTAGATAACGTCCCCTTAATCAAGCACCTCTCTCAACACAAACCTGAGCTCATTGACAAACTCTACGATGAGCCCCTCTACACCCTTTTTGACCTCTCTGCTACCGATACTCTACGCAAATTAGATATTGATTTTGAAGACACTGACTCTCTTCACTACGTTTGTCAGCACACTAAATCTTTAGAGGTGTTGGCATATCTCGACAACTTATGTGATGTGAATAGCGTGAATGATGATGGCCTTACACCCCTTCAATTGGCACTCAATCGCGATGATCCTATTTCACTAGACTTTGCACGTCATCTGATCTTGCAAAAAGCCCAATATAACACCCTCAGCGAGGATCACCTGATCAAGATACTGAACCTCTTAGTGAAAGAGAAGATAGAGGGCTACAGTGACATCATTTATGAAAGAGCCAAACATGGGTCAGTGTCATTCCAATTAAATATCCTGGAAAAGCTCAGAACAAACCGCCTCTTTGACCCGGTTGCTGAGACCCTTTGTCGAAACATTACCTTAAACCTTATTTCGATTGATATGATTGAAGGGGCGATTGAAAGGGGAGAGAAATCGGTCATAAATACCGTGCTGATGACCCCTCATGTCATAAAATCTTCACTCTCTTTAACGGATTCAGACATCCTGTTTTATGGGATAAAAGGGGGCACACCCTTCTCGGTGGGTCTATTTCTCAAAGATCACTTAGAGAGCATCGATACCCCTAATGAAGAGGGTCTGACCCCGTTAGGGCTTGCGACTCAATTGGGCAAGGGAGAGGTTGTCAACGTGCTCAATGCCTTCCATAACCTCAAAGAAGAGGGGCATACCTCTAAAGATTCCGCGACTCTATCGGGCAGAGAAAAGGCTTTAAACGTGCTCGATGATGCCTTGGATAATGGATAGATCGCCATCAGGGTCTCAGGGTTAGAAATTCCACCTTAAACTCGCATCAAAATTCTGGATGGTTTGGAAGGAGGCAATTTTTGCCAAGTAACTCAAGCCAACCTCAAAATTATCCCTAAAAAGCTGACATTCACTGCCAAGAAGGAGAAAACTCCCATTTTTTTCAGTGGTCACAGCAGAGAAATTGGGTTTGCAGAGACTTTGTTTAAAGAACTTTGCCGTGTAATGACTGCCGGACACATTGGCTCTATACTCCCATCCAATATTCAATTTAGGAACTACACTTAGGTTAGGGCGTTCAATCACTTTAAAAATATCCATGATGGCCTCCGTTCCCACAAAAGATGTTGTCTTTGAATCAACCGCCAAGTTGAGGCTTTTTGCCCCACTTTCTCGATAGCTCGATTCAAAAATATTGATATAATCAAAACGGAAACGGGGGGAGAGGTAGGCGTGGCTACTAAAGCTATTTGGCATGGGGATTAAAAAGCCGGCATCAATAGAGCTTGCAATTTCCCACGCTGTGTGATGGTTTGTAGCTGTCCGATCAAGCCCTGGAAAATGGATTCTCCTGTCGACACCGACCCAATCGTGAGCCCCAATAGCTGCTATGTTGACGTAAGCGTTATTTTTGATCAGGGCAAACTGGGGCCCTAAAAAGAGAGTATTGATCTGGGCATCCCCCGCACTCTCTGACCAATGAAGAGAAGAGTGGGCATACCCCACCTCCCAACCGAGAAGATAATCGGTCTGAAATCTATGGTTAGTTCCTGTGAGGACTCCGTAGGTGTGATTTCTAAAACCGAGTTGATCCTCTACTCCATTGTTCTGGTGATAATAACCTCCAATGGGCTCCAGCCAAAATGTGGCCTCTTCAAACCCATAATTGTCTCTTGTTATCCTGTGAAGAAAATGGGCTTTCACAGATTCATTAAAGGCCTTTAGGGCTCTCAATTGATTTTCATAGTTGACTAGGGGAAAAGCCCCAAATTGCGCTGGTGAGAGTTGATTGAGCTCATCGGCAAATAAATGGGCAGGGTTGAGGACTAACAATTCCACTACGTCTCTAATATCCCCAGTTAAGGTCACCTCTGGGCAGAATAGATAGTCGGCCACAGCTTTTGCATTCCCCGAGAGTGTGTCAAGAGGGACGGGAAACACTATGCCATCAGAGAGTATCGATAAAAGCACTGTTGTGGGCGTATAAACCACAGAAAAATCAAACTCTGGAGCTTGGATTGTCTCGCTAAAAGTCCCGACAACATTATTCGCCGTGATAATCGTGTAGCTATCACCTGTAGAGTAAACTCCTGGATCGGGGAGAATAGAAATCTGTCCATCTAAGAAAGCCGTTTGGGACACAATCAATTGATCGGATTCCCCCTGATCATTGAGCTCAATTTCTAGCAATCCCGATGGAAGCTGTGTGTAATCGCCTGTAATGATCTGTTGCCCAATCGATGCTCCCGGGATAACTCTCCCCGAGTTGACCACATCTACAAACTGCCCGTTGCCACTGAGAGCCCCATTTGCAAGAATACTCGTGATGCCCCCTGCTTTTCCAAATGCTTGGATCTCACCCTCTTGAATATCAATGGCATCACTGATGTTTGATGTATTTGTGAGAATCAGAAGATTATTCCCCTGCTTCTCAACCCGGCCGCTACCTGTGATCACTCCGGTGTACATGCCCTCAAACTCTTGATCAAATATCAATACCCCTTCATTCGCAATATCCCCTTGCAAAGTTGTCGTTGTCCCCCTTAATGTTCCCTCACTCACCAACGTTCCCCCTGTATGAGAGCTCACTCCTGTGAGGACGAGTTCAGCAGGCCCCTTCTTTTCCAATTGCCCAAAGCCACTAATTGCCCCCCCATAAGCTGCATCGTTGGATTGATTGAAAATTACATGGGTATCGACGATTAAATGATCTGAAAATGTCGCGGCATTCCCTTCTAAAGTCCCTCCTGTCACCGTCGTGTCACCTAAATATGACTGAGCCCCTGTCAATGTGAGTTTCCCACTGCCGCGCTTGTCAACTGAGCCAGCTCCGCTGATCTCTCCTGTGTACGTCCCATCAACACCCTGGTCAAAAATAAGATGGCTATTATTTAGTATATCCCCCTGAAGGCTGACGGTGGTCCCAATCAACGTCCCATCCCCTACTGTAGAGCCTCCAGAATAGGTATTTGCCCCCGATAAAGTCAGAGCGCCGCCCCCAACTTTTTCTAAGTGGCCCGATCCACTAATGATTCCCGAGAAAGTCCCATCGACAGTTTGATTGATCACAAGGGTCGAGTTATTGAGAACATCACCTGGAAGACTCGAAGCGCTCCCTTCAAGAGTGCCCCCCATCACCGTTGTTCCACCTGTATACGTGTTAGCACCTGTCAGAGAGAGCTTGCCCACTCCACTCTTTTCTAACCCCCCGGTCCCACTCATCACACCGGCAAATGTCCCATCGACACTTTGATCAAAAATAACGTGGGTGTTGTTGGTGATATTACCCTGCAACTCCGTTGCACTCCCCTTCAAGCTCCCCTCTGTGACAAGTGTCCCCCCCGAGTAGGTGTTATTTCCTGAAAGAGTCAGAATCCCAGCGCCTAATTTTTTAACAGACCCAGTGCCACTAATCGCCCCCGCAAAATCCCCATCAATGACTTGGTTAAACGTCAGACACTCATTGTTCAACACATCTCCAGTCAGATTTGAGGCGCTCACAGCCAGCGTCCCTTCAGAGATTGTTGTCCCACCCGAATAACTGTTATTCCCAGTCAAACTGAGTGTGCTACTCCCTAGTTTTTCAAGACTTCCAGTGCCACCGATCACACCAGCAAATGTCCCATCACTCGATTGGTTGAAGGCCAGTGCGCTATTATTTGTGATATTTCCGGGAAGAGAGGTCGTATCTCCCTCAAGAGTTCCACTTGTTACCGTTGTGCCACCTGAGTAGGTATTGGATCCTGTGAGACTCACCTTGCCACTTCCTAATTTTTCTAGGCTCCCCGATCCACTGATCACTCCTGCAAAAGTGCCATCGACCGATTGATTGAATATTAACGCGCTATTGTTTGTGATATCTCCAGGAAGGCTCGATGTGCTCCCTTCTAGAGTGCCCGCCGTCACTGTGGTCCCCCCAGTGTGCGTGTTAGATCCACTCAAGGAGACCTTACCGCTACCGAGCTTTTCTAAACTTCCCGCTCCACTTAAAATGCCTGAATAAGTCCCATTTGTTGCTTGACTGAAGATCACTGCGCCGCTACTTATTATATTTCCTTGCACACTGTCTGTTGTTCCTTCTAAAGTCCCTGCTGTGACTGTGGTCCCTCCAGAATAAGTGTTGACTCCATTCAAAGTGAGCTTGGCCGCCCCTTGCTTTTCTAAGCTCCCTGTGCCACTCATAGCCCCTGAGTAGGTCCCATCACTCGTTTGAGTGAAAATCACAGAGCTATTGTTAACGATATTTCCTTGCACACTTTGCGTTGTCCCTTCTAAGGTCCCCGCAGTCACAGTTGTGCCCCCTGTGTAAGTATTCGAACCTGTAAGACTCAATTTACCAATGCCGAGTTTTTCTAAACTCCCAGTCCCACTGATCACTCCGGGAAAGGTCCCATCAGTCGATTGATTGAAAGCAAGCGCACTATTATTTGTGATATTTCCGGGAAGAGAGGTCGTATCTCCCTCAAGAGTTCCACTTGTTACCGTTGTGCTACCTGAGTAGGTATTCGACCCCGTGAGGCTGACTGTGCCACTTCCTAATTTTTCTAGACTCCCCGATCCACTGATCACTCCTGCAAAAGTGCCGTCAACCGATTGATTAAATATTAACGCGCTATTGTTTGTGATATCTCCAGGAAGGCTCGATATGCTCCCTTCCAGAGTGCCCGCCGTCACTGTGGTCCCCCCAGTGTGCGTGTTAGATCCACTCAAGGAGACCTTACCGCTACCGAGCTTTTCTAAACTTCCCATTCCACTTAAAATGCCCGAATAAGTCCCATCTGTCCCTTGATTGAAGATTAAAGAGCTATTATTTGTGATATTTCCTTGAATACTTTGAGTTGTCCCCTCTAAAGTCCCCGCTGTGACTGTTGTCCCCCCAGAATAAGTGTTGGCTCCGCTCAAAGTGAGCTTGGCCGCTCCTTGCTTTTCTAAACTCCCTGTTCCACTGATTACCCCTAAGTAGGTGCCATCGCTTGTTTGGTCAAAAACCAACGCACTATTGTTTGTAATATTCCCCACAAGACTCGATGCACTGCCCTGTAAAGTGCCTGCAGTCACCGTTGTGCCCCCTGTGTAAGTATTCGAACCTGTAAGACTCAACTTACCAATGCCGAGTTTTTCCAAACTCCCAGTCCCACTGATTACTCCGGCAAAGGTCCCGTCAGTCGATTGGTTGAAGGCCAGTGCGCTATTATTTGTGATATTGCCAGGAAGAGAAGTCGTATCTCCCTCAAGAGTTCCACTTGTTACCGTTGTGCCACCTGAGTAGGTATTAGATCCTGTGAGACTGACCTTCCCAGCCCCTAATTTTTCCAGACTCCCAGACCCACTGATCACTCCCGCATAAGTGCCATCGACCGATTGATTAAATATTAACGCGCTATTGTTTGTGATATCTCCAGGGAGGCTTGATGTACTCCCTTCTAGAGTGCCGGCCGTCACTGTGGTTCCCCCAGTGTGCGTGTTAGATCCACTCAAGGAGACCTTACCGCTACCGAGCTTTTCTAAACTTCCCGTTCCACTTAAAATGCCCGAATAGGTCCCATCTGTCCCCTGATCAAAGATCACAGCACCACTACTTGTTATATTGCCTTGCACACTGTTTGTCGTTCCTTCTAAAGTCCCCGCTGTGACAGTTGTGCCTCCAGAATAGGTGTTGACTCCACTCAAGGTGAGCTTAGCCGCTCCTTGCTTTTCTAAACTCCCTGTGCCACTCATTGCTCCAGAGTACGTCCCATCACTTGTTTGAGTGAAAATCACAGAGCTGTTATTGACCACATTCCCCTGAATGGTTTGGGTCGTTCCAGACAAAACCCCATCACTCACAGTCGTCCCTCCAGTGTACGTGTTGGTCGCTGCAAGAGTCAGGGTTCCAAGGCCATTTTTTACAAGCTCCCCATCTCCTGAAATGATCCCATTTGTTGTGAATGAGGCCCCACTGTCTACCTGAATAATTCCAGAGTTTGGCCCAATATTGATAGGCATCGGAGTCAGTGTGAATGAAGAAGTGGGGTTGAGCCCACCCCCATTTAGGTGCAAGGTGTTCGTAGCGGGCCCTAAGTTATCTTCTTGGCTTAGGCGAATGAGGCCCCCTTCTACAGTTGTGCTTGTTTGGTACGATTGTGTGCCAACCAATGAAAAATCCAATGTCCCAGCCCCCGTTTTGACCAAGCCACCTCCATTTCCTCCTCCAGCTCCTTGATCACTCTCTAAAGCAGAGGGCATCTGAAATGTACCTGTTGTGATGTTGAAAGTGATCTCACCACCGACCATCATAAATAGATCTTGCCCAAACGAGAGACCATCGGTTGCCGATGTGCCAGGAGACCCTATCCCTGCAGTTGCTGATGATCCTGAGAAAGTGGGATCTGTGACAATGGCATGTCCCCCAGAATGGATGAATAGGGTTCCGCCTAAGGCTCCACCGCCGCCAGCTCCATCTGCTCCATTACCGCCTGCAAAGCCCCCACTGCCTGCAGCTCCCATCCCTGCGCCACCGCCGCCGCCAAAGCCGCCTTGGCCGCCGCTATTGATTTGGGCTCCGCCACCGCCACCGCCAAAGCCCCCATCTCCTGCATTCCCTTGGTAACCCACGCTGCCGCCGCCACCGCCAAAGCCTCCACTTCCCGCTTTTTGAATGGGTGTATTTGTGACTCCATCTCCGAGGCCTCCACCTCCGCCGCCAAAGCCCCCATTACCCCCATTTGAAGAGGCGCGGAAATAGGCTCCTCCGCTCCCACCACCTCCTCCTCCAGCTCCTGTGAGAGGATTTGTCCCTCCATCACCCCCGGCGCCACCTAAAGTTGTTGTCCCCCCTCCGCCATTTTGGGCCGATGGGTCACCCCCTCCGTTGCCACCAGTGCTGACGACCTTTCCGCCCCCACCGCCGCCACCGCCGGTTTGCCCCCCTCCATTGCCCCCATTGGCTGAAGAGTTTGGGGAACCGGCAGCTATGTCGCCACCGCCACCGCCGCCTCCTCCGGGATTGGTGCGCGCTGTATTGGCTCCATCAAAAAATGAGCCGCCCCCGCCGCCCCCGCCATTGGCATCTCCAGAAGTTGGCGCCGAGCCCCCATTGCCCCAAAAACCGCCCCCTCCATTTCCCCCAAAACCTGTGGAAGCGCCGCCATCTCCCCCTAAACCACCACCACCTCCAGATCCGGAAAAGCCCGACAGATTTCCCGCATTTCCTCCCAAAGCTGAACACTGATTGAATGTGAGATCGACTAAATTCACTGTCGCCCCTTCATAGACAAAAAGGGCCCCTCCAGCTCCAAGACCACCCCCACCGGGCTCTTCAGCTGTCCCTCCATCTCCCCCTTTAGCTTGGGCATTCTCTATACGAATATTGGAGAGAGTTCCAGATCCATTTTTCCAAAAAAATGGGCGGACCGCATTGCTCCCATCGATCACCTGCTCCCCACCACCTAACACTTCAATCGTGAGATCTTTATTCACCATAGGTAGAGGGCTGTTTAGGAAAATTGTCGACAATCCCGCTTGAATTTCAATGGTATTGCTACTATCGCCATTTGTATTCGCTTGATCGATAGCACTTCTTAATGAGCCGGCTCCACTATCTAAAGAAGATGTCACCGAGATGACTGCAGAAAACAGAGGTAGAGAGACGAAGAGCCCTCCTAGAAAAAGGACGAGAGTTTGCATAAACACCACATTGAAAGCTGTTGAATTAAAACAAAAAATATTACATTTTTGATAGAAAAGTCAAGCCACAGAAAAACTAGGAGGGTGGAATGAAACGGTTCTTAATCAAGTGTCTTTTGGCACTCTTTATCAGCCCACTTATTTTGAGCAACGCCCTCCCGCAATTTGGGTATGTCACCTACCCAACGATCGATCTTTGTGACGATATGAATGCCTTAGCTCTAAGGCGCTTGTTACCCGAAGGGGCCCTACCCATACCGAGGACCGACCTTGCCACTTTCCAGAGCGATCAGACCATCCATACCCTTATTGCAGGGTGCTACGTTCTTCCCGATGAATGTCTCCTTCCAGGATTCACCCACGAAGACATGTGCACCGCGTGGATCCCCTCGTCTGATATTGATCCATTCTATTCGGGGCTAAATATTGATCCCAATGAGACTCTCTCAAGCGATGTGATTGCTCACTACAAAAATCATTCCCCAATCGGCACAGTCAACTCAGCCACCCAAACTCTGCTAAATAACCAAGGCATCTCAACGATCATCACGGGCCCAATGCTGCTCACATTAGACAATGACATGCCCAATCGGCGCCCTGTCATAGTCATGGTTGATGTTGACGAAGCGGTGCAAAACTACATCGAGTCGGCATACAGTTTACCGGTAATCACTTTCTCACATCAAGTGAGCAGTGCCATGGCTTATGACCGTCATTGGCGCCTCAACCATGCCCAGAAACTCCTCCATAAATACGGAGAGGCTCAATGTGTGATCTCCTCATCCCTGGGAGCTTCGCTAGCTTGCTTAGGGCTTGAAACTCCCGTTCTTCACGTATTAAAAGAGGGTGAAACATCGAATGAAATGCACACTTTACTAAGAACGTGTTCTCAATCAGACCTAATCAATGGCCTCTCGAATTTTTCATGCAATACCCCCCCTCCCAACGACCAAACATACGTGCCACTAAGAGAGCAACTGATTGATCAGATCACCAACTGGATTGCTTCAGTGAATACCTCACAATAAGCGGCTAAAGTGCTCGATGATGCCTTGCGAAATTAGGGCAAGCTCAATCGCAAAGTAACTCTTTTGCCACTCATTAGATGAGCTCACACTGTACTCTGTCAAATCGTGCTCTAAACACTTCGCTACGTCTTCAATTGTGGACTCTGTCACCCCTTCTGGCAATAAATCAACGCGACTTAGTGCCGTCAGCGCCACGAGAAGTGGCCCTGTGAACTGCCCATATCCAAGCCCCGTCGGCGTGAACGTCACCGTCCCATTTTGCCAACTAAGATAAGACCCATTATTGGAAAAAATCAAACTCACAAGGGTACTCAGAGAGGCTTCCACCTCTTTAAGCATATTGAGAGGATCGCCCCCTTCCTGATCACAGTAAAGGATATACTCGCCGTATCGCATCAGAAAGCGAACGGCATCGTAGCCAAATGAGTAGGCGCCGCTCAAGTTCCAAGGCGTGTCGGGGACCCAGCCCCCATTCTCAGTTTGGATATTTGAGATGTAAGCGAGTGAATTCTGGGCAGAATCGATCAAACGACTCGCCTGCCCCTCCTCTAAACTATTTTCGTAGACGAAGGTGATCATATTGTGAAAAGCCAAGGGGTCAAAGTACCCCGGGAACATGGGGTCATGGCCCCAATTGTCCAACGTCATCACAGGATCGTAGTTTTTGTTCCAAAGGTTGACAGAGCCAATATCAAAGTTGACATAGCTTTCAATGCTCTTGTCGATAAAGTCGACAAGGGAGAGGGTCGCATAGGTGCTCGGCTCTGTCGGCAACAAGGGGTCGATAGCCGTCATCTCTCCCCACTTTTTTTGCGCTTCGATCATCGCATTGATAATATCTTCGTCAGCATCGGAGGCGGCCGAGACAAAGTTGGTGGTGAGCCCTTGGTAGGGAAGGGTCTCGGGAATATTGGAGATATCGGGCGACCAGCCAATGAGGCCAAAGGCGAGAAGATTTTCTGGCAGGTGCTGCTCCGACTCGCGGTAGATCGTCGATTGGTTGGTGAGAAAGAGGTAGCCGTTGAGGAGTTTTTGAAAAAATTCCTTATCATCGTAAAGAAGAGCGTTGCGCATCGAGTAGCCCACCGCCTCGGAAGGAGTGTAGTTGTCGATATCACCCGGCTGCCCTTGGGGAAGAACGTGACCGACAGGGGTCACCATCACAACCCCATTGAGCTCGACCCGCTCCACGGTCACACCCGGGATATCGAGGGTCTCAACTGTCGCTTTTTCCCCTTGACGTCGAGAGGAAAAGAAGGGAATAGAGCCAATCCAATCGATCAAGCAGCATTGCGCTGACTCTGTGACTGTTTCAATGATGGCCGGGGGGATATCTAACATAATGAACCTCCATTTTTTGGGGGATTCTAAAACTTTTTTCTTTAAAAGGGAAGGGGCGTGGACTCTGATTTCTACCTAGTCGTAGATCAAAAAAAAGATCTGGTATATAATTGGCTCCTTATAATTTGGATACAGGGACTCCACATGTCTGATAGAAAAAAATTTGATGTTGTCGTGATCGGATCGGGACCAGGTGGCTACGTGGCTGCCATCAAAGCGGCTCAAAATGGGGCTTCTGTCGCCCTCATTGAAAAGGGACACCTAGGTGGCACCTGTTTGAACGTTGGGTGCATCCCGACAAAAACCCTCCTCGCCAACTCGGCACTCTATCACAAGATCAAAAAAGCCAAAGAGTATGGGATCCAGACAGGCCCTGTCTCGATCGATTACGCTCAGATGAAGGGGCGGAAAGATGGCGTTGTCTCCGGAATTCGCAACAGCTTAGAGGGCTTGATCAAATCCAACAAAATCACCATTCTGCGCGGCCATGGCACCTTCACCTCCCCCACCGAAATTAAAGTGAAGGGAGAGGACAACCTCTTTCTCGAATTTGGCAGTGCCATCATTGCCACCGGCTCTGAGCCGTTCGACATCCCCGCCTTTCCGTGCGATCACAAAAAAATCCTTAACTCTTCATCGATCTTAGAGCTGACCGAGCTCCCCAAGAGTTTAGCTGTCATCGGCGGTGGGTACATTGGGTGTGAGTTCGCCTCCCTCTTTAATGAACTCGGCGTCAAAGTCACCATCATTGAAGCCCTCCCCTCTATTGTCATGGCGCAAGGGAAGTTGATCTCCGACACTCTCACCCGCGCTTTTGAAAAGCAAGGCATTGAGATCCTCACCGATCACCTCTGCGAAGCGGTCGACTCATCGGGCGATGGACTCAAGCTCACCCTCAAAGGGGGGAAAACCCTCGAAGCAGATCTCGCCTTGGTCTCAATTGGGCGGACAGTCAATAGCCGCAACGTGGGTCTTGACCGCGCTGGCGTGGCCACCGATAGCAAGGGAATGATCGAAGTCGACGAGAAAATGGCGACCAACGTCCCCAACATCTACGCGATCGGCGATGTCACAGGGATTGCCATGCTCGCCCACGTCGCCTCTCACCAGGGAATCATCGCCGCCGGCAATGCGACAGGTGAGTCCGCCTCCATGCACTACGATGCGGTCCCCGCCGTCATCTTCACTACACCCGAAATTGCGATGGTCGGGATGACCCTCGAGCAGGCAAAAGAGAAAGGGTACGATGCCAAAGTGGGGCAATTCCCCTTTCAAGCCCTCGGAAAATCTCAGGCGGCCATTGAGACCGAAGGGTTCGCCCATGTGATCATCGACAGCGGCACAGGGCAGATTCTCGGTGCCAGCGTCGTCGGCCACGAGGCCTCAGCCTTGATCGCCGAGATGACCCTCGCCATTCAAAACGAGCTCACCATCGAGTGTGTGAGCGATACCATCCACGCCCACCCCACAGTGGCCGAAGCGTGGCTTGAAGCGGCCCTTCTCGCCAACGACACACCCATTCACTTCCCACCCAAGCCCAAGCGATGAGTGAGCTCTTTGACCCCACGCCCCAGATGAGAAAGGCCAACCGCCTCCCTGAAAAAGAGGGAGAGGGGGTGGGCCGCTTTCCGAGCTACCTCCACAGAAAGCTCCCAAAAGGGGGCAACCTCTTTAAAACAGGTGAGATCACCAAACGGTACAACCTCAACACCGTCTGCGAGGAGGCAAAGTGCCCCAACCGGCTCGAATGCTACTCGAAGAAGACCGCCACGTTTCTCGCCTTGGGCAAGACGTGCACGCGGGCGTGTGGATTTTGTGAGATCGACTTCTCAAAGGCCCCCAAAGCCCCAGAGACCGATGAGCCCGAGCGCATCGCTAAATCGGCAAAAGAGCTCGGCCTCAAGCACATTGTCATCACCATGGTGGCCCGCGACGATTTGGACGATAAGGGATCGCAACACATCGTTGAGATCATCAACGCCATCCGCCAAGAGTCCCCCGACTCGACCATCGAGGTCCTCACCTCTGACTTTTCGGGAGATCTCGATGCCGTGACACGGGTTTTAGACGCTCAGCCCGAGGTCTTCAACCACAACATCGAATCGGTCCGCCGCATGACGCCAAAGGTGCGCCACAAGGCAACCTACGAGCGCACCCTCTCTGTCCTCAAACACGCCAAAGCTCACGGAGGCTCCCCTTTCATCAAGTCGGGGCTGATGGTGGGCCTTGGGGAGACACACGATGAGGTGAAAGAGACCCTCGAGGACCTTCACAAAGCTCAGGTCGACATCGTCACAATTGGCCACTACCTCCAGGCGAGCCGCCGGAAACTCAGCGTCAAGGCCTTCATCACCCCCGAGATGTTCAAAGAGTACGAAGAGTATGGACTCTCAATCGGGATCCCCCACATCTACAGCGGCCCCTTTGTCCGCTCCAGTTACAACGCCGCCGACCTCTTTAAAGGACTCAAAGCCCCCAATGGATAATCAACCCCTCCCCCTTCTAGATACGATCGATATGGAAATTCTCATGCACAGAGATGCCCACTTTGGGAAAAACTTCGACGTGATGATCGACTATTACGCAAAAGATGGCGTCGGCGCCATGCACGATTTTGACCTCAGCCGCATTCGGAACCTTAAGGAAATAGAAACTCAAGAGAGAGTCGATCTCGCAGAGGCCCTCCTCCCTGAAGCGGCCAAAGAAGAGGTGCAAAAGTGTTTAGAGCTCTACAGAGATCTCGAAGCCCTCTTTGACAAAGACCCCAAGCCAAAGGTCCCCTGTTTGATCGCCGATTTGATCTTGAGCGAAGAGGAAATGCCCCAAAAGGAGATTGACGCCTTAGCAGAAAATCCCGATAAAGTGGTCGCCCCCCTCTTAGATCTTCTCCACTCAAAGGACTTTACCTCCCCTATCTCCCCTGGCTATGGCCACGCCCCTTACCGCGCCGCCCTTTGCTTCCACGTATTGCAGAGTGAATCGAGCATTGCCCCCCTCTTTGAGGCCCTTGGCCACAGCGACTTTGCCACTGACGAAGCCCTCTTTAAAGCCCTCCGCCACCAAGGGGAAGAGGCCAAGACTTTCCTCCTCAAACGGTTAAAGCACAAACCTTACTGCAAAGAATCGGACAACGCCGCCAGTAGTTTAGCTGCTTTTGGGGACGATGCAACCGTTGCACAGGCCGCCCTCACCCTTTTAGAGGATCCCGAAGTGCAACAAAGATCAACCCTCGCTCCCACCCTCGTTTTTCTCACAGCTCCCCTCGAAGAGGCTAAAGATCAGGAGCGCCTCATCGCCCTACTGAACAATAAAGACCTTAATAACGAATTAGTTTTCGAAATTAACTCAATTAAAAAAGTTTGGAATAAATAATTAATTGATTCACTTTTCAATTTGTCTTATATGAAAGATAAATGGAAAAGTTATTATCTCAAAACGTAGCGACCGTTGTGTTGGCGGGCGGACAGGGAACCCGTCTCTTCCCCCTCACCTCGTGCCGGTGCAAACCCGCCGTCAACTTTGCGGGGCGGTACCGCTTGATCGATATCCCCATTTCCAACGCCCTCAATTCCCAGTTTCACAACATCTATGTCCTCTCTCAGTACCTCGCCTCGGGACTCAATCAACACGTCTTTGACACCTACTCCCTCGACCACCTTCAAGGGGGGTGCATTGAGTGCCTCACCCCCGAAGAGAATGCCGTGCAGAAAGTGTGGTTTAAAGGGACAGCCGACGCTGTGCGGAAAAATATGCGCCATCTTCTCAAGGGGAACTACGAGTACTTCCTCATCCTATCGGGCGATCAGCTCTACAACATGGATTTGCAGGCCTTTGCCCACTTTGCCATAGAGAAAGATGCCGATTTGACCATTGCCGCCCTCCCTATCTTAGAGAAAGATGCCAAGCGGATGGGCCTGCTCAAGGTCGATGCTAACTTCAATGTGACCGACTTTGTCGAAAAGCCCAAAGAGGATGAGATCCTTCACACCTTCAAAATGCCCAAAGAGGCCGTGAAGCATGCCCATCTCAAAGACAAAACGTGCTACCTCGGCTCAATGGGGATCTACTTCTTCAAACGGGACTGCTTGGAGGCCCTTGTAGAAGAAGATGATAGAGAGGATTTTGGCCACCACCTCATCCCCACACAGATCAAAAAGGGGAAGAGCGCCGCCTTTGTCTACGATGGATACTGGGAGGACATTGGGACCATTGGTTCCTACTACAACGCTAACCTCTGTCTCACAACCGGTGACTGCGCCCTCGACTTTTACAATGAAATCGACCCCATCCACGCCCACATCACTAACCTCCCCGCCGCTCGCATCCGTCACGCCCGCATCGACACCTCCATTATCTGCGATGGCTCGATCATCGAGTGCGACACCATCGCTCACAGCATGATTGGCCTTAGATCCCACGTCAAAAAGGGAACTATCATCAAAGATAGTGTCCTGATTGGGAACCAGTTTTACACCCCTCCCGAAAACCACATAATCGACCTGCCGAGCGAGTTCACCATCGGAGAGAATTGCCTCATCGAGAGAGCGATCATCGATGAGCACGTCAAAATTGGCAATAATTGCCGTCTTACAAACCCAGGTGGGATCCAAACTTACGATAGCGACCTACTTTGCATAAGAGATGGCATCATTGTGATCCCCTCAGGGACTGAAATCCCCGATAACTACATTGCACCTGCTGTGTAGTTGTGATACAATAATGGCATGAAAAATGTCTGGGGCATCGCCGACCTCCACCTCGCTATCTCGACTCCCTCCAAGCATATGAGTGCCTTCGGCCCCGTATGGGAAAATTACGAAGAGCGCATCCGAGAGAATTGGGAAAAACTGGTCAAAGAGGACGACCTAGTTCTCATTCCCGGCGATATCTCGTGGGCCATGCACTTCGACGAGGCCCTAGTTGATCTTAAGTGGATCGATACACTCCCCGGCACCAAAGTCATCTTAAAAGGAAACCACGACTACTGGTGGCCATCGGCTAAAAAACTGCGCGATCACCTTCCCCCCTCGATCCACTTCATCTACAACAACGTCTATAATTGGGGAAATCTCTCTATCGGTGGAGTGCGCCTGTGGGACTCGGATGAGTACACCTTTAACGACTACATTGAGTTTCAAGAGAATCCCCTGGCTAAAGAGAAGCCCTACCGCTCGCCCGAAGAAAAAACCGCAGAGGACCGCAAGGTCTTTGTGCGCGATCTTGCCCGCTTAGAGCTGAGCCTTAAGCAGCTCGATCCCAAAGCAAAAACCCGCATCGCCATGACACACTACCCCCCCATTGGAGCCAACTTAACGGCCTCTGCGGTCTCAAAGCTCCTCAAAAAGTATGGCGTTTCGATTTGCCTCTTTGGCCATCTGCATAACGTGAGACCGGGCACTCTTCCCTTTGGAGAGAAAGATGGAATCACCTACCAGTTCCTCTCAGCTGATTACATTAACTTCACCCCACAGCATATCCTTTCCATTTCTTGATTTATTCTTTAAATAAATAGCCGTATAGTTTACCTTAAGGCGAACTTTAGGAGGTTTATTTTATGAGTCAAGAAATCCGTCCATTTTCATCCGATGATCAAACGAGCTACTTAACCGATTTCGAGAATTTCTGTTTATACTTCTGGGACAGAGGGTTTCCAGATGCTGAAGAAAATTCCGAAGACTGTTTTTCTACCATATGCAAAATTCTTTCAATCGCCCTCTTCCCTCTCACAGCGTTAGGACTCCTCATGCGATCATGCCACGCTGAGCCACTTCTCACTCATGAAGAAGAAGAGAGCGATCCAAGACTTGATGACATACGCAACCGACTTGAGATTGATACTCCAGAAGAGATCGATGTGAATCAGTGTGAATTCGAGAGTTTTGTGAATCTGATCAAAGAGGCAAACAATGATCAGCTTCTAGCCATCTTGTCCCGTACTACTGACCCCGAAAGAAAAAATCTTATCCACTTTCTGATGATGCTGCGGGGTATCCTCCCAAGCGATCACCCCATCCCCTTCAATGAAGGGAACATCGACGATATCCTCACCCATTTCAGAGTTTTCTCATTCGCTGATGTGATTCTCGCTTTAGACTATGTCCCAGCGAATGAGAAAAACCAAATTTGGGAACTTGTTCTTTTCTTATATAAACAAGACCCTTGCATGACTGATGAACTCAGAGAGTTTATCAAAGCGATGCCAGTCAACGACATTGACTGCATAAATTATCTCACCGCAATGTTTGTACGCCTCTCAGAAGACCTCAACTTCCACGACTTTGCCCCTCTTTGCAGTGAAATCATCGCTCTCTTTGCCAACGAGGGTCTTGATTTTGGCAATAATATGGGTTTGAATGCCTCGAATCTTAAGTACGCGCTCTACCACTGGGCAGAAAACCCAGAATCTCCATCACAAGCCATGCTCGATTACATAAAAAGATGCCAACCGAAGATGTTGCAAGAATGTATTAGCCAACTGTCAGAAAAAATGCAAATCACTCTATCAGGTAATTTTGCGGTTGAATGTCATCAACAAAATAACTTAAGTCTATGGGGTGATATTTTTTGCAAACCAATAGACATTTATGAGTCATCGGCGGCACTTTTACAGTTTGGAAAGCGAGATCAGAGGAAACAATTTATCAAAGAAGCCATGAACACCAACATTCCCGAAATCAGACTCCATCTTCTTAAGCAAGAACAACTGGCTTGGCTTTATGCGACAGACGATGATTACAAAAATATAGGGAATCTAAACAGGTCTGAAATCGCTAATTACTGCCGTATGGCCATTTCTTTGCCAGGTGATGCAATTTTCAATCTGCTTGGAGTTTTAGATGAGCTAGATAAACTCAATCCGATTTTAGAGGATCAAGAGATTCAACTCCCCTTAAAAGACCTTGTACTCAACCGCCCAGACGATCAAGTGGCTTTCTATCTCAGTAATCATGATTTTAGTAACTTCCGAGAGCTTGGAAGGGCCTTGATTAAAGATGATATAATGCCTGTATACGATGATTACTTAAAGACTTTGAAGAGGATCATCGGTAAACTCGTGCTACTGGACCACGAGCAGCAGTACGAAGTATTTATAAATCTTCTTGCCGGTTTGGACAAAGAGTTTTTTGATGGTGACTCCCTAGATTCTGACTATATTGAAAAAATAAGAGAAAGGTGGCCATCAATTGTTGACTTCTTCACTGATTGCGACGTGGACTCTCCTCTATTCGAATTTTTGACACCGGAAAGGATCAAAGATGAAAAAGGCTTTTTCTTCAATGTCATGGTTTATAAGCGATCAGACACGCCTAAAAATCTCAACCAGACTCTCATAAACAATATTTTGACTTCAAGAGGCCTGTTAGCTTTGGCAATCCTAGATGAAGAAGAGCTTCTCAATATCATGCGCGTTCTTTTTAAAAAGGAGCTCGAAAAGGAAGAGCCATCACTCCATGAGGTCACAATGGATTACCTTGGATCCTTTTTAGAGTTTTGCAATGACAAAGAAAAGAAGATCTTCCAAGATACCTTTGGCAACGCAATCTCCAAAAATCGTGACTTCCTCTCAACAACGATTGTCAACAGCGGTGAAGAAACAGACGAAGTCGATGACTTAGACACGGTAGATACTGAGACATTCTCCCGATCGGAGTTAAAGGAAAAGCTCAAAAAGTTTGTCGAAAATGAGAGTTTTGAGAAAATACAAGAGGTGATCAATGAGACAAAAGACGATATGGACAATCAGGCCACCCTTTTTGTTCTTTGTCAAAATCTCAGAACTGAAGAGACATTCCAATTCCACCACTCTCGAGCTACGCTCATAAAACACGAGATAGACAACGATTTAAAAGATGTTGATAAAGAGGGCAATTACTTAGTCTACTCTTCGGTTTGTGCCCTAGTATATCCAAAAGAGATCGTACAATCTTTTGAGAATTTTGCAGACTTCACGCAATGGCTCAATTATTTTGTCACAGAACTAGAAAATTATGAATTCGATGAAAACCATTTCTTACTTGAGTTTGTTAAACGCGCCATGGAGACTGGCGATAAGGATCTAAGAGTCGATCTATTGATTAACTTTCAAGAAGCCTGGGAAAGTGCGACCGATGATGACATAGATAATCTTCTTGGGAGAAAAAATATCAACTATTTCCTTGATGCTGCATACAGCGCCTTCAATGCAGAAAAAGCAGATAGAGTGCTCGATAAGTTAGAGAAAAATGGGAAATTGCCCCGTATGATTTCTGCGGCTGAAGAAATCTATGATGAGGAGTTCCTTACAGAACTCAAAAAACGCCATCAATCCAACTTAGAGAGTGGAGAACTTTCTGAGGAAGAGATCGTTTAACGTCTCAAAATCGGGATCGTGGGGATCAAAGGGAGCATCGAGAGGGGCAGTTCGCCCCTTAAGAAGAGCGTCTAAGGTCCCCTCTTCCTCTTCCATATCGAGGGCGCTAAAGTAATCGAGCGCAATATCGAGAAGCTCGCGGAACTCCGACTCAACGTGGATCTGGTGGCACGCTAGGACAAAGGCCTGCAAGAATGTCTCGGTCTCACTCACGTGAACTAGGGAGCGGAGCAAGGCAAAGAGGAGCTCTAGGTCGGGGTGCTCTCTTAAGTCATCGATCAATCGATCGGCCATGAGCGATGCTTCTTGACTATCCTGAGTGAAGAGAAGGTTGAGCCTTAAGAAGTCAAACCAGAGCTTATCCTTGATGTAGGGGCAGAAGCCATCGATTAACTCTGAGGCGTAGGTGAGATTTTCACTATCTATCTGATCTAAGATAAAGTCGCAGAGGAAGGTCTCCACGTCGTGAGCCATGTAAGGAGAGATCGAGTTGAGGACATCAGCTGAAGCGATGCCACTATCGACACTCCCGTCAAAGATATTCTCGAGTTCCTTAAGGGCGTCGACAAGGGGCTCATCGTCGTCGAGAGTCTCCTGATCGTAGGCGAGCATCAGATGGTCGAGCCGGTCACAAAAAATGGAGAGGGTCTCTTTTTCAGGGCAGAGGCGGCGCCATAGCTCAAAAATGAGGAGGTAGACTTTCTCTTCCACATCGATATCATCATCGTGATAGAGAATGATCGCCAAGTCTTCGGGACTATCGCTCTCTTCGATGATATTTTTTAGAGACTCTTCATCAAATGAATAACCGAGAGAATTAATGCGATTTAATAAATCAATAGTTTCAATAGTCTCTAAGTCTTCTTTTTGCCATGGCTTGGCAGTAAAAGAAGGGTCTTCGAGCGCATTAATTTTAATAAGATTGTAAAACGCTTTCCCTTCAAACTTCATAAAGTCCAGTTTATTCTGAATCTCACATTTTTTCAATACTATTTGCGTCCGATTAAGGTGGGTGCTACACTATTCCCTATGAAACGGCGCAAACCCTTCATTTTGATGGAAGTGATGATCGGCATTGCCCTCCTTGGGTTGGTGGGGACAACGATCATCAGCGCCCCCTTGCGCGCCTTTAAAGTGGCCCAAAAAGATCTGATTCACATGGAACTTGAAAGAGTAGCGGGGCTCACCTTTGGGGAAGTTCTTCTTAAACTGAGACAATCACACCCTTTTGAGAGCTTCCTCACGACTGTGGCCAACACCCCCCGCACTCCCCTCTCTCCAACGACCATCCAAATGGGAAAGTTAAACTATGAAGTAGCGCGCGCATACAAAGTGTGGCAGAGACAAAATCACGAAGGGGACGATGGCTATCATGGCAAAGTGATCATTTTTCGCATCTTATTAAATGATATCAAATCTGAGCAAAAACTCTTTATTTATAGAAATAAAAGTAATGATTATGCATAAGAAAAATTATGCTAGTCAATGGCGGAAAAATTGCGAAAACCCCATTTGAACCCTTAGTCTCTCCCAACGAGGCGCCTAAGGAAATGTCGCTCCGTGCGATGATTCTCGGCGTGATTTTGGGGTTGATTTTCTGTGTGGGCAACGCCTATCTCGGTCTCCGTATTGGCACGACAATTTCTGCATCGATCCCCGCCGCTGTCTTTTCTATGGCGATCTTGCGCACCTTTGCGCGCAACGTGAGCATTTTAGAAAACAACATTGTGCAAACGGTTGCCGCGGTGGGTGAGGGACTTGCCGCAGGGGTAGTTTTCACCATCCCCGCCCTTTTCATGCTGGGCACCTCGCCCGACATTCTTCACATTTTTTTGCTCTCTTTTTTAGGGGGTATCCTCGGCATCTTGTTCATGATTCCAATGCGCCGCTACGTGATTGTGAAAGAGCACGGCGTCCTTCCTTTTCCAGAAGGGACGGCCTGTGCCGAGATTCTCAAGTCGGGTGAAGGGGAAAAGGGGAATGCCCTTCTCGCGATGGGTGGACTCATCATTGGTAGTGTCTACAAACTCTTAAATAGTGCCCTCTTTCTTTGGAATGAGGTGGTCTCTTTCACGTTTAAGCAATTTCAAAGTTCTGTGTTTAGTGTCGACTGCACCCCGTCGCTTCTCGGCGTCGGTTACATTATCGGGCCGCGCATCAGTGCGATCATGTTTAGTGGGGGTGTGATCGCCTGGTGGGTGTTGATCCCTGTGATCAAGATGTTTGGGCAGGGAGGCGTTGTCATCTACCCCGGCACAACGCCCATCGATCAGATGAGTGCACAGATGATTTGGGATAACTACATCCGTTACATCGGTGCAGGCACTGTCGCGTGTGGAGGGATCATTAGCCTCATCCGCATTGCCCCCATCATTTGGAAAACGATCCATACGAGCTTCAAAGATCTCTTTGCGAGCTTAGAAGAGGCCCAGCCTATCCGCACCGATCACGACATCTCAATGAAGTGGTTGATCTTGGGCTCTGTCGCGATCATTCTCACCCTTTGGCTCGCTCCGAACTTCCCGATGAACTTTCTCACTATTGTCTTGCTTGTCATCATTGGTTTTTTCTTCACCTGCGTCACATCGATTACAGTCGGGCTGGTGGGATCGACCTCAAATCCCGTTTCAGGAATGACAATCACCACCTTGCTCATTGTCTCTCTCATCTTTGTGATGCTCGGATGGACAGAGCGGATCTATTTGATCGCCGCGATCACGATGAGCTGTGTCGCCAACGTCGCGATTGCCTTGGCAGCGACAACATCACAAGATCTCAAGACAGGTTACATTCTAGGGGCGACACCTAAAAAACAACAGATCGCCGAAATGATCGGTATCCTTCTCCCTTCACTGGCAATCGGAGGGACGCTCTATCTTCTGAACAAAGCCTACGGTTTTGGGACAGCCGAGATGCCCGCCCCTCAAGCGACACTCATGTCAATGATCGCCAAAGGGGTCATCGCCAAAGAACTGCCATTAACGCTCGTTGGCATTGGCGTGATCATCGGTCTATTGATGGAGATCATGAGCATACCGATTCTCCCCTTCGCAATTGGCCTCTACCTCCCCCTATCGCTCAGCGCAGCCACCATGGTGGGAGGGGTGACAAAAGGGGTTGTCAAGCGGATCTCATCCCACCCCGACGCCGAAGAGCGGGGAATGCTCACAGCCTCGGGGCTCGTGGCCGGAGATGCGTGCACTGGGGTGATAGTGGCCCTTCTGACCGTTTTGGGCATTATCCCAGCCACAAAAGCGGGTCTACTCCCCGATATTGTGAGCCTCATCATCTACCTAGCCCTCGGCGGAACCCTCGCCTGGCTCACCTTGCGCCCCCCATTTAAGAAAATCACTAAATAAGTTATCCTCCTTTCTATGAAACGGAGTTTTACCCTCTTAGAGGTCTTAGTCGCCTTTGGTTTGATGGCTCTCATTACCGGTTTGATATTTGGAACGGTGAGGCGCAATAGCCTGCTCAATCGGCAAACGGCTCAGCTTCATAAAATGGCCCTTGAGCGCAAAAACTTCCAAGAGCGATTAGCCACATTCATCCGTAAAAGTGATGAGATCACTACAAAAGACAATCGTCTCAATTTTTCCTACTTTAGTGAGCTCGATCCCGATCCCAACTTTTGCGCTGGGATCACGGGGGAAATCTTCTTAGAAAAGGGGCACCTTTATTTAACACTACAATCGGAGATTGACCCTGAAAAAGTGCGCAAAGAGGTGATCTTTAAAGATGTTCAAAGAGTCACCTACCGCTTTGCCGATCTAACAGAAGAAGAGGCCATCTCCTCGGAATGGCCCGCTGAGAAAGAGAGTCTCCCCTCCCTCATTTTTATCGATATTTTCCAAAAAGACCAAGAAGCGCTGAGCTTCTGTTTCCACAAACCCCGTGAAGAGGGCCTCTTCTACCCATCTCCATGAACGTGATCCCTTTTATTCTCGTCTTTCTTGTGGCATTGGGGTTGATCTCATCGCAAATGCTCCTCTCCGTCCGCCATATTCGCGTTGAAACTAAGGCGTATGAAGGGCACATGGAGGCGCTTTATGAGAGCTTTTCTATGCAGGAAAAAAAGCTTTTTGAGCGTGAAAAAAAGCGCCACCCCAAAAAGATAAAGGGATCACCGGAGACTAAAAATCAGAAGCAAGCAGTCAAACAAAGCGCCCGCTTATCGATTAACGACTTTGAGGGATCAAAGCTCAATATCTCCTCCCTATTTGTGGATGAAGAGCCCTCAAAACCTCTCTTAAAGGCCTTTGTTAATCTCTTCACAGCACACTACTGCCACGTTGTGCCGCAGGGCCGCGCAAAGGAGATCGCCCTCAATCTCATAAAGAAAGGGCAGAAGTTTTATGAAGAGAATCAAACCCTTGATTGGTTGGATCTTGTAGAGAGTGACTTGATCTATAAACTGCTTAAGGGAACCAAGCGGATTGATGATGAGATGGGTTACCCCTCCCTTGAAGCTCTCTTTACTGTGAACCCAACCAAGTCAAAAACTCACTTCTCGTTTAAACAAGCCACCCCTGCCCTACTTGAGGCCTATTTCAGTCCGCAAATCTCACGAGCCATTATTGAGCGCGAAAACGCGATATCAACCGAGAAGAATATTTCGTCTGTGTTGACAAAGGGTGAGTGCGAAACACTCCTTTTGGAATACAATCTGGGAGAGCTCTTTCCCAATCTTTCCTTCTCGTATCCCAAGAAAGAAAATCGGGATGCCATCACTAATGATGCGACAGGCATCGTTGTTAATTAGTTGAGTTTTGGAAGGAGGATGCTAAAGGTCGTTCCCTGTCCGAGAACGGAACTGGCGTGAATCTCCCCCTCGTGCTGCTGCACAATGCGTTTCACAATCGAGAGTCCCAAGCCCGCTCCCCCCAAGCGACGCGCGTGGGCCTTATTGACAGTGTAAAAACGGTCGAAAATATAGGGGAGATCTTTGGAGGGGATCCCTATCCCCTTATCGGAGATACTGATCAAGACTTCACTCTCTTTTTCCTCAATTGTGACCTTCATTTCAGGGTCATCGTTGGAGTACTTGGCCCCATTTTGCAGAAGGTTGGTGATCGCAAGCTCTAGGAGTTCGGGGTCGGCCTCGTAGATGATCTCCTCTTTGTTGTGGAGGGTCTCAATGATGGCCGAGGGGTGGAGGGCCAAGAGCGTCTGGTTGCAGTTGCCGACAAGGCTCACCAAGTCACACGACTGAACCCGCGCCTTGGAGGCGCTATCGAGGTCGGCCAAGAGGAGGAGGTTCTTCACAAGGGCGTTCATCCTTTGGCAGTTGCGGACAATTTTTTCGGTGATGTCTTCGAGCATTGCTCCCGAGATCTCAGGCATGTCGTGCAGTGTTTCCGCAAACCCTTTGATGATCGTGATGGGCGTGCGGAGCTCATGGGAGGCATTCCCGATAAAGTCCCGCCCCATCTCTAAGATTTTGTAGTCGCTCGAGCGGTCGCGAAAGACTAGGACCACGCCACTATTGTGAGGGAGGGGAGTTACGCGGATGTCGATGTGGGCCTTTCCCCCCCCTTCAGTGTGGAATGTCTCGAGCATCACCGTTTGTGTTTCCATCACCTTTTTGAGTAAGACAGAGCATTTTTGCCAAAGAGGGGCCGCAATTTTTTCAGCTAAGGCAGAAAAGTGGCTAGAGTGAAGTTGGTCCTTGGGCACTTTGACAATGCGCGCACACCGCCGATTGGCCATCTTGACAGTGAGGTGGGCATCTAAGACCATGACACCATCTTCAAGCCCCTCAATTAGAGCCTCCTTGGCTTCATCACTGGTCGCAATGGTTTGCTTAGATCGCTCTAATTCTTGAGCGAGGGTGTTAATTGTGCGGGATAGATGGCCAAACTCGTTGCGCGCTTTGAGCAATTTGGGATCGACTATTGTGGACGAGGCATCTAAGGTGGAAAAAATCGATCTTAAAGAAGTGATCTGCCGGATGAAAAGAGTCCCTATCAGTAAGGGAATAGCGACAAAGGATGCCCCTAGAGCCATCACTAATCCCGAGCGGAAGGGGATCAAAAGAGCGTCACCTTCTCGATCGAACGTGAGAAATGTCATGGCAACAGTCCCCATTAAAAGGAGACATAGGGTCAGTCCTATGGTCGTGAGACAGAGTCGGCTCTTCATGGATAAAGAGATTAACACTATCGAAAAATTCGTTCAAGACCTTTATAATTCATTGACATTAACTTCACCAATACTATAATTTCCGGGCTAAAAGAGGTTCGATTGTGTCAGTGCGATGTGTCCAGTTTATTACAAATGATATAGAGAGTTTTTTTGAATACGCCAGGGACAATCCCAACACAATGCGCAATACGGCAATCGCTGTACAGGTAGCTGGTTTGATCTACCTCATCACAGCATCGATGGGCATTGGCTTTTCCATTATTTTGCTGGGCTATCTTATCCAAGTTGCTCCTCACATTGACCCCTCTGATGAGTGGACCGCTTTCTATCTTTTTCTCACAGCCACCAATGTCACCCATGTAGCATTGCAATTATTTTTTAACCCTCATCCATTTTAGGAGGCAGTATGTCAAGCGTTCCAGGAGCCGTTTCTAAAAATAATAATGACAGTATCATAACTACGGTGTCAAACCACCCGGAATACCTTGGAAGGGCATTTCTAATCGGAGCGATAGCATCAACTATTTTTTTCACTCAATATGTCTCTGCTTCCCTAACTATCTTGGGCTTTACTTGTTACTTTTTTTCTAACGTGTCTGTCCTTGGGGAGATTGTGGGCTTAACCATCATCAGGGGTATCGCGGAGATCATGTTGATGGAATAGGTCGAAATGAGAGGTAAAACCCCGTCAGTTGCTTTTGGTCGCACTATGAGGTAAAATAGATGGGTGCATAAAGATAATTTTTATTTTAAAACGCGCTTTGCGGTCCTCTGGTCAAACCTGATCAATGAGCCTTTTGCCTCTCTCTTTTGTTTGCTCCCTTTCATTTTGCGCAAAGATTTAGAGGGGTCAGCGCTCCAGCTTGTCCTCTTCACGATGCTCCGCCCCGTCGTCTCGGTGCTGAGTATTTACTGGACCACCGATTTAAAGCGCAAACGGGCCTGGCTCCGCTCGAATGTCGTCTTAGCCGGGTTAATCGCCCGCCTCCCCTTCCTCTTTTTCCCCCTCATTAGCAATGGGTGGTACCTGATTTTTGCCGGGCTCACCTACATGATTTTCTCCCGCGCCGCCGTCCCTGCTTGGATGGAGATTCTCAAGCTCAACCTCCCAAAATCCTCGCGGGAAAAGATTTTCTCACTGGGGTGGACTCTTGGGTATGTCGAAGGGATTGTCCTAGCGCTGGGGATTGGGGCGATGCTCGATGCAATCACCTTCTCGTGGAAGATTCTCTTTGCCTTAAGCGCCCTATTGGGGATGGTGAGTTGCTACCTACAGGGACGGGTTCCCATCAAGGGTGAGGAGACTTTCGTCAATGAGGAGGGGGAGGGGCTCTCTTACAAGATGATTGTCAATCCCTGGCAGCGCTCCTTTGCCCTTCTCAAGAGCCGCCCCGACTTTGCCCTCTTCCAGTGGGGCTTTATGGCGGGAGGGTTTGGGGTGATGCTCATCCAACCGGCGCTGCCGATCTTTTTTATCGATGTGCTCAAGCTCTCCTACCTCGATTTGGGGATCGCCTTGACGCTCTGCAAGGGGGTGGGCATCGTCCTCACATCTAGCGTATGGGCCCGCATGCTCAACCGCCACCCCATCTACTCTCTAGCTGCGGTGATCTGCCTGGGTTTTGCCCTCTTTCCCCTCTTCCTTATGCTCGCCCCATCCGCCATTTTTTGGGTCTACTTCGCCTATCTAATCTATGGCGTTGCCCAAGGGGGCTCCCACCTTATTTGGCACCTATCGGGCCCTATTTTTTCTGGGCACGAAGAGAGTTCGCGCTACACTTCGGTCAACATATTGATGGTGGGACTTAGAGGGGCCGTTGCCCCTGCGCTGGGGGGGATTTTCTGCAAATGGTTTGGGCCGTCGCCGACCCTTTTATGTGGATCCATTTTTTGCCTGAGCGGCGCTTATCTTATGCTCACTCGTCGTTCTGAAAAAATTGCTCAAAGTTAAATTTTTCCAGTTTTACTTCTTTTATTGGATGAGCACTACTCATTGGAATGCCAGCTAATCTAGCATTTAGAGCCTGTTCTGCTTGTTCTGATTCCTTAACTTCTCCAAGAAATTTAATGACTTTTTCTTCAACAGTACGTCTCTCGTCAGTTTTTGAAGGAAGTGGGGTTTCTAGTTTATCAAAATCTTTTCCAACTTGTGAATAAACGGGGTGCATAATCAACCTATTGTGTGTTAGTGAGAGGAAATTTTAGCTGATTTAGGGATTTATTCCAACAACGCGGTAGACAGTGATGGGCTCTGTGAACCCTTTGAGCTCGATCGGGGTTTTCTCTTCAACAGTGAACTTTTGTTTCACTTCGGGCAAATCGTAAGTGGCGCGGCTGATCAACACTTCCATTTCGCCGGCGGCCGAGCAGAGGCGGGAGGCGAGGTTGACATTTGCCCCTAGGACTGTGTAGTTGAGGCGATTTTCGGCCCCCATATTCCCAGCGAGCACCTTCCCTGTGTGGATGCCGATCCCCATTTTGATTGGATCGAGCCCTTGGCCCGCCCGTTCCCGATTCCACTCCTCTAGAGCTTCGATGATCGAAAGGGCGCTTCTGATCGCTTGGCACGGGCTGTCGGCTTTTTCGACGGGGGCACCAAAGAGGGCCATCACCTCATCACCCACGTACTTATCGATCACACCCCCCTGCTCGTCGATACTCTTTGAGATGCGCGTCATGCAGGTGTTGAGCATGGCGACAACATCTTGAGGGGGCATCTTCTCGGTGAGCTGGGTGAAGTGGCGGATGTCGGCAAAGAGAACGGTCACAATCTTCTCCTCACCCCCAAGGTGGATATTTCCATTGAGGATCTCTTCGGCAATCTCATCAGAGACCACTTTGTTGAGCACGCCCCGCACCCGCTCTTTTTCCTTGAGCCCTTCAACCATGTCGTGAAATGATTGGGTTAATTGAACAACCTCATCGCGCCGCGATTTTTTCAGCTCGGGGAGTTTAATCCCATCGAGCTCCCCCCGTCCCACTTTCTCGGCAGCTTGGGCCAAAATCGAGATGGGGCGCGTGATCCGCGAAGCGACGTTATTGAGGAAAATCAAGACAAAGAGAAGGGCCCCCAAGGCAATGAGGCGCATGTTGAAGCTGATTGTGGTAATGAGTTCGTTGGCATTTTTATCGAGCGAATCGACAAGGGCAAACTCTTTGGCTTTGGTGTTAAAGATATAAAAGTGAAAGTCGGCGTTTTTAAAGGGGACCATGTGGAGGAAAAAGTACTCTTGCCCTCCCACTTTAATCAACCCCGATGGGCGATCGATAATCCCAGCTACAGGGAGAGAGAGCCACTCCCCTTGCGTGATGCGCTTGCCATCGGGACTGTAGACCTCTAAAATGCGATCCCCAGAGATAAAGACAGCGAGCTGGTGTGTCGCCAATGCGAGATTTTCCAAAAGTTTCGATCCATCTTTCCCAATTGTTAAGTACCCTCTCTCGTCACTTTGGGGATTACGGTAATTGAGAAGGCGGAGTGTGTTCCCAAAAAAGAAGCGGTCGAGCTCGGGGACGGGAATAGTTGACATGCTCTCTCCCAAACATAGTTTAAGATCCTCAGCATATTGGTCATCGCAGTTGAATTTTGTGAACAATGGGGTGTCAAAAAAGCTCTCACGCGCCATCAGGGATTTCCCCTGATTCTCACCAGCTAGGGTGCGCGCAATCCCAATAGGGGCCTTAGGGCCGTAGGGACCAAATCCAAAGGGGCCCATTGAGTAAACGGCAGACAATCCCCAAATCAGTCCTAAGTCGTCAATCCGATCGCTAATGGTCATAAAGCGTTCGTAAACTGATTCATCCATTCTCGATCTGTAGTTATAGCGCGTCTTGTGAGTGGGGGCAATATTGGCGTAAGGGGGGCGCGTTTTTGCTTTCCGGTTAGATCTCTTGGCAATCCGCTTTTGCCACGTCACACTTTCCTGCGTCATAGAGGGGTTGCGCGCTAAAAACTCCTGAGCCTGCTTCATGCTCCCAATGAACTCCTTGAAGAGGGCCTCTCTCGTCGGCACACCGGGCCAGTGCCAGAAGGGAATCAATGGAGCATTGTCATCATCGAGGATGGGAAATGTCTCATCGATGGGAAAGTTTTTCACAACCTTGGGAGTGAAAAGTAGCCACATCGGAGGGAGTTGATCCTCTAACTTCATATCGAGAAGTGTTGGGCGGTTTAAAATAAACTGATCGACATAGAAGCGGAGGGCAAAGAAAGGCCCTTTGTCCCCTTTTCCTTCTTCCGTGACGATCGCTAGCCCTAAGGCCTCGTCAATCATCTCGATTTTAACCCCCGTCGATGTCTGAGAATCGGCGATGATCAAAGAGGCCAACTCATCGTCGATCATATTTTGGGTGAGATCAATCCACTTATTGTTGACCATCAACGTGGCGCTGTGAAGCCACGTCCCGTACTCACTATTGGATTTATTGGGACTAAAACCATCGCGGATAACCGGGTACTCGGCGAGCTTGTGAAGAAGAGAGTCGAGACGCGCCTCTATCTCAGCGAGGGAGATGCCGAGATACTGCTCGATGTTCTGCCGCTTAACTTCATTAAGGTGAAGGATTTGATCGCGAATATTGTCTTCTGAGCGCCTGAGATTTGTGCGCACCAAATACCCTTCCAAAAAGTAGGAAAAGATGAACGCAATGAAAAAGAGGGCTCCCACCCAAACGAATAAACGGGCTTTTAGCTTCATTGTTTTTGTGTGAGGATCTTATGGCCCGATCCAGTGATCAAGACCATCTCCTCATGCCGCACGCCACCGATTCCCTCGATGTAGATCCCCGGCTCAATGGTGAAGACCATTCCCTCCTGTAAGGGGAGGTCTTTGTCTATGCCCGTGGCGCTGATGCGGAAGTTCTCGTGTACCTCTAACCCTATACCATGCCCCAACGTATGAAGGAAATGCTTTTCTAACCCCTTGGCCCGCATGACCCGGCGCGCCGCCTCATCGAGCTGACCGAGTTTGACTCCCGGTTTGCAAAGGGCGATCGCCTCTTTTGCGGCAAAAAGGGTGGTTTCATAGAGAGTTTCAAGTTCCTTTGACTCGGCGCCAAAGAGATGGGTGCGGGTCATGTCGCTGGCGTAGTTATCGACCATCACACCAATATCGATCAAGACACACTCCCCCTTCTTCAACCGGCAGTCTGAGGGGTGGTAGTGGGGGTAGGCGCTATTTTTTCCAAAGGCGATGATGGGGTCAAAACTGAGCCCCTCAGCCCCCCGCTTCAACATTTCAAAGTGAAAGGCCAATGCAACGTCCCGCTCACTCATCCCCTCTTGCAAAATGTCGAGGATGAACTCATACCCCCCGTAAAGGAGATGGGCACTCTTGCTCAGCGCTTTGATCTCATCACTATCTTTAACCTGCCGCATCTTATCAACGGGACTCTTGATGGGGCGCAAGGGGATACCGAGTTTTTCCAGCATTTGAAACTCAGAAAAACGGGTCCGCTCTTTGTCAAAGGCAAGCTCACTGAGACCTTGAGCTGTTTCGGCAAACGCCTCGCGAGGGGCCACGCTACATGGGCTATTTCCCCGGCACACATCGATATAGCGCCCATCGACAAATAGGGTGGCACTATCGTGAGTGATGAGAAGGCGACCCAAAGAGAGATTGAGCCCGAGAAGATAAAAGATCGATAGGGGATCGTCGATAACAAGCCCCCCCACTTTGAGCGATTTTTGGAGTTGATTAAGACGTTTTGATGAGGGCATCGATCTCCTTTTCTGTTAAAACCGCCGCACACGTTGCGACGAGGTTGTGATCTTTGATCTGTTTGTAGAGCTCTCGCCCCTCGTGAAGGGTGTAGGGGCGCTGGCGTGAACTTGTGAGCGTCTCTTCCCACTTCATCCGCTCCCCTTGAGTGAGGAGCGCTTCAAGCAAAGGGCGCACCCCCTGCTCGTCGATTAGAGGGGTGAGGCTCTCAACAATGAAGCTCTCCTTCCCAAAAGGGCGAATCCCAATCCCCTTTGCATTCAAACTCTCCGTGTGCTCGAGGAGCTGCTCCACCTCGTGAGGGGCAAAATCGAGAGTCAGTGGGAGCAAAAGGCGCTGTTGATCGGGTACCCCTTCCCCCTTGCGCAAGGCCAACGCCCCTTGGGCTCGCTTCAAGTTGATCAGCGTCACCCCATCCCCTTCTTTCACAAACAAAAAGTGTTTAAACAACCCGAGAATCTCAAACTCTGGACGGACAAACGTCGCCGCGGGAGAGGGTTCATAAGTAGGCGGGCTCGGTGGACTCTCTTTAAACGAAAAGGAGGAGACAGGCTCAAAAGTCATTTTTGGCATCGGCTTTGAGGCCACGGTAAAGGCACTTGCGACGACCTTCCGCACATCCTCTTTGAGCGTGTGGGGGTGTTTGAGGCGCACCTCCCTTTTTTGAGGGTGGACGTTGACATCGACCGTCGAGGGATCGAGGGTGATGTGCAAAAGAAACGTGGGGTACTCCCGACTATTCAATCGGGTGCCACACCCCTCCTCAACCCCTTGGCTGATCACAGGGGAGACAATCGCCCGTTGATTGATAAAGAGGTACTGCCCCGAGCGGTTGGTCCGGGCAGATCCGAGCGACCCCACGAATCCCTTGATCGCAAACTCCCCCTCGCGATAGTCGATCTCCTTGGCCCCCTCGACAAAGGGTTGACCGAGGAGCGCCTTCGCCCGCTCTTTGAGGTTGTGATCTGAGGTATGAAAGAGGGTTTTTCCTTTGGCGATGAGGCGAAAACTCACCTCGGGATAAGAGAGAGCGAGGCGGGAGACCATCTTAGTGATGTCACTACTGAGCGAGCGCTCACCCTTTTGAAACTGAAGCCTTGCCGGCACGCTCAAAAAGAGATCGCGCACCTCAAAGGTGGTCCCCTGGGCCCGCGCCCCCGTCTCGACCTTGGCAATGCGCCCACGCCCTCCCCGAATGTGAGTCCCTACCTCCCCATCTGACGTCGTGAGGTCGACCTCAGCCACAGCGAGAATCGAGGCCAGCGCCTCCCCGCGAAAACCCATCGAGTGGAGCGTTTGAAAGTCTCCCACACTTTTAAGTTTTGAGGTGGCGTGGCGCTCAAAGGCGAGCAGAGCGTCATCGCGCCCCATCCCTTCACCATCGTCGCTCACGCGGATCAGTTTTAACCCACCCCCTTCGATCTCAACTGTGATCCTTTTTGACCGAGCGTCAATGCTGTTTTCGATCAACTCTTTCACAATCGACGACGGCGATTCAATCACCTCTCCCGCCGCAATCTGATTGATCGTCTTATCGTCCAAGACGCGAATTTTTGCAGGCATAAATTGCCCCTTTGCATACAATGAATTCACTATTTTAACAGAGTTAGGACAAGTTATGAAAGAGGTTTGGGATTTAGATAGCATTTTTTCGGGAGGGAGCGCATCCCCCACACTCGCAAAAGAGCTCAAAGCGATTGAGGAGGGGCTTGAGAGACTCCCAAATCTCCCCCTAAAAGAGGCCCTCATCGCCGAGCAAAAACTCGGAGAGTCTCTCGAACAAGTGAGTGCCTTTGTCATCTGTCTTTTGGCCCAAAACGTCGACGACGAGCTTGCCAAAGTGCACGATAGCACCTGTCGCGATCTGATCACCCACCTGTCTAAACTCTCCATCGACTTAGATGATAAGCTCCTCAAGCTAAACTCTCTCGACGAGCTGAACATGCCCGAGATTAGCTTCTCTTTAAACGAGCGGGTGCGCCTTTGCAAAAAACGCCTGTCTAAAGACAAAGAGGCCCTCATCAGCGACTTAGCCACCGACGGCTACCACGGATTTTCTGAGCTGCACAGCCTCATCGTTGGCAACCTGAAATTCCCCATGCACGATCAATCCCTCTCCCAAGGACAGATTGAGAACCTCTTTGCCAGCTCAAATCCCCAAGTGCGCGAAACGGCCTTCAAATCGTATACAGATGTCTACACAAAACGGGCCGATGAGATCGGGTCAATCCTCAACCACATTGGGGGTTTCCGCCTAAAGATGTACAACGCGCGGGGTTGGGATGACATCTTAGACGAGCCGTGTGAGATCAATCGCCTCAAACCGGCTACACTGACCGCCATGTGGAGCGCTGTGGCGGCAAACCGCGCCCCCTTTAGCGCTTATCTGAAGAAAAAAGCTAAGCTTCTGGGGAAAGATCAGCTCGACTGGTACGATTTAGAGGCGCCACTCTCTCAAACGGGGAGCGCCATCTCCTACCAAGAGGGAGGTGCCTTCATTGTCAAACACTTTGAGCGCTTCAGTCCTAAAATGGCCCAGTTTGCCAGCCACGCCTTGAGCGATGGGTGGGTCGAAGCCGAAGACCGCCCCGGCAAACGCCCCGGTGGCTTTTGCATCAACTTCCCCAAATCGAAGCAAACGCGCATCTTTATGACCTTTTCCAACACCATGACCAACGTCGCCACCTTGGCCCATGAGTTAGGTCACGCCTTCCACGCCGACTGCTGCTTTGACCTCCCCTACCCCTACCAACAATATGGGATGAACGTCGCCGAGACCGCCTCCACCTTAGCTGAAATGATCGTTGCCGATGCCGCCTATGAAACAGCTAAAGATCCCCAAGAAAAACGGGTGATGTTGGACGACAAAGTCTCCCGCTCGTGCGCATTTTTGATGAACCTGCACGCCCGCTTCCTCTTTGAAACCCGCTTTTATGAGAAGCGGAGGGAGGGTTACCTCCTCCCAAGTGAGCTCTCAGAGCTGATGGAAGGGGCGCAAAAAGAGGCCTACGCCAACTCTCTCAAGAGCTACCACCCCCTCTTTTGGGCGAGTAAGCTCCACTTTTACTCGACCGACGTCCCCTTCTACAACTTCCCCTACACCTTTGGGTACCTCTTCTCGCTGGGGATCTACCTCGAGCTAAAAAAAGACCCCAAAACCTTTGAAAAGAGACTGATCGCCCTGCTGCGCGACACCGCCCAAATGAGCAGCGAGGACCTCGCGCAAAAGCACCTTGGGGTGCGCCTCGAAGAGACATCGTTTTGGGAAAGCGCCATTGCCTATTGTGCCAAAGAAGCTCTAGAATTTGCACAATAAACGACAAAGTCAGTATATAAGGAAGTTATGAAGATACTCTCCACATTGATCACACTTGGCGCCCTGGGTGCCGGCGCTTACTGGGCCAACGAGAACCACCCAGAGATCAAACACAAGGTCTTTGAGCTTCTCAACACTGGCAGTTTCCACACCCTTGAGGTGCGTCACACCGGCAAGCAGATCATGGAGCAAAACCGCTCACAACTTCTCAAAACATCGCGCCACAAATACAAAGACGCCACGCTCAAGTTCTCCCCTTACCTTTTGATGGAAGTCAAGTTCACCAATAACCGAAACACCACTGGCGAAGGGATCATCCTGTGGGACATGCTCGATGGGGAGATGGTCATCAACACCCAAGATTGGGAAAAAACCCATGGGTTTGGCGACTGCATCAACGCCAACTGTGACCGGGAAGAGTTCAAAGTGATCAACTTGCTTGCGAGCAAAGGGGGCTCCCTCGATCGCCAAGGGTTCATCAACATCCTCAAAGTGGAAAACGACCTGCTCGACCATTGGCTCGAAAAGTGTCGCAAAAAGCGCCTCATTGTCCAAACGGGGAACCAGTACCGCCTCCACCTCCAAGACCCCAAGCTCAACGTCCTCCCCCAGACCCTCATCGACGACCGCCTGGTGACAAAGCCCTACAAAGCGGCCGAGCGCATCCACCGCCGCTACAGTAGCGCCCAGATCCGCCGCACCACTGAGCGGGCCTTTGGGCAAGACTTTGCCATCCGGAGCACCCTCGATGTCTACCTACCGATCATGAGCATCACCGTCGAGAACCCCGACGGCACCCTCCACACGAGCAACTGGAACGCCCTCAACGGGCGCCGCCTCCCCCAGTCCACCTTCATTGAATAAGACCCATTAGTAGCGACCTACAAGCAGGCTGCCTGGATTTAGGTCGGTGCAACCGTTGCACCCCATCTTTCCAACTCCAACCTTTATATGGTAGAGGGGCCCAAAAAAAGTGAAAAAATCCATTGTCACTATTTAAGGGCTAGCCAAATTTCTTAAGATCGGGTATCCTTTCCCTTAGTGAAAATCTAAGGCCTGTGGAAAGATGGCTGAGTGGCCGAAGGCACGTCCCTGCTAAGGACGCGTACCCGCAAGGGTACCGAGGGTTCGAATCCCTCTCTTTCCGCCATTTTCCTATCGACTTTCGTGCAAAAGTTCCGATATATCGATCACCCTATAAAAGTAATCATCTGTCGCTACCCCCGATGTCACACCTCCAACATGAAACAGAATTGGAATAGAGGCGTACCCCCTGGGCACTTTCAATGCAGATACTCGCTCTTTAACCTGTTTGATCACTTCAATCCCCAGCTCGCGCCGCCTAAATTTAAACTCGCAGATGAATAGATTTTTGGTCGACGTCTGAACCAAATAGTCGATTTGACACCCGTTTCGCACACTTGTTTTTGACTGGCGATAGGGGCCGTCCATCACGACATCTGATGGATTGATCCCCATGGCTTTGAGAAGTAATGGGCGGTTTTGCAGAAGAAGTTGCTCAAGCTGCAGACCAATATGAGCATCAAAACCCGGTATAGCTGACAGACTAGCACGGCTAAATCCCCCAAGATCAATTTTATTCCGATTGGGCTCAATCAATTTTAAATAAAAGCGCATATAGGGATCGCAAATACGGTACAAGCTCTGCTTAAGGGGTTGAATTGTTTTAAAAGACCATAGAGTTTGTTTGCGCACAAATCCCGCTGTGACCAAGTGATCCAAATATTGACTCAATGTCCCACTGTGGGCAAAGTCTAGCGCCTGACGGATCTCAGAGAGCAGTTTAGAACCCTCTTTCAGAGCTTCGAGTATTCTCTTATAACTCGCCCCCTTCCCATCAAAAAGATCGTGAAAAATACGATCAAACTCCAAAACTAGGAGACTATCTTTTTCAAAACACAATTGTTTTATGAGATCATCGGCTGAAAATCCAGGACTCACCTGCTCTAAATACCAAGGGATGCCACCGAGGACACTCAAGAGTTTTAATGTATCATAATCGGACCCTTTAAACCCAAACGCCTTGATCATTTCATAAGCATCGGGAATGGGAAGGGGATCTAAGGTCAAGGTGAGATTCACACGTCCAAAAAATGCCGCGCTTTTTAGAATATTTTTTTCAATCCAGGTAGAGACCGATCCGCAAAAAACCATTGTGATCGGAAGTGTTTGTCGATCCCACCACGCCTTGAGTTTCGCAATAAACGTGGGGTCTTTGATCCCCATCCAGGAAATCTCATCAAAAAGGACAATATCCCCTTCCCTCAAGTGATGACTTAAATGATCAAAAGCATCTGACCAATCTGTGAACGAAAAAGGGGCGACATTTAAGTGCATCGCCAATTGCCTGCCAAAATGGGCGCGCTGAGTCTTTGCATCTACCCCTTTTTCAGGGGCTAAACCCGCGAAATCCCAATACTTTCTCACCTTATTCGCTGAAGCGAAGTGATTGATCAAACGGCTCTTACCCACGCGACGACGCCCCTTTACAACAACTAAGCCCGGCGCTCTTTTGCCACGTAAAACTCTCAACCGTTCGAGTTCATTTCTTCGACCAATGAATACCATAATATGCTCAACTTTACTATTATTATATAATGAGCATAAATTTACGTCAATTTTTCCTGCTCAAAACGCCTATTATTGCGTTTTGAGCAGGAAATCAGCGATTTTCAAAAAAAGGGTGTGGGGTTATACTCACACCCGATGTCTCAACCAATCGCCATCTATTGGTTCCGTCAGGACCTCCGCCTCAGCGACAACCCCGCCCTTCACCAAGCGGCCAAGGCAGGGCCCGTTCTTCCCATCTACATCCTTGACGATAAAACCCCTGGGAAACACGCTATGGGGGGAGCGAGTCGCCTCTATCTTTACCACTCTCTCAAAGCCCTCAGTGAGAGCCTCAATGGCCACCTCGCCCTTTTTACGGGCGATCCCCTAACAATTTTGAAAAAACTGATCAAAGAGCACTCGGTGAAAGGGGTGTTTTGGAACCGCCTCTACGAGCCCTACGCCATCATGCGGGATACGGCCATCAAAAAAGCCCTCAAGGATCTTGGGATTGAGGTCGAAAGTCACAACGCCTCTCTCCTCTGGGAGCCATGGCTGATCCACAAAAGCGACGAGACTCCCTACAAAGTTTTCACCCCCTTTTACAAAAAAGGATGCCTCAGCGCCAAGCCCCCTCGAGCGCCCCTTCCCACGCCAAACCCCCTCAATCTTGTGAAAAAACCGAGTGGATCCCTAACTTTAGATGCCCTCAAGCTCCGTCCCTTAAAAAAATGGAAGGAGCCCATTGAAGCCCTTTGGACCATTGGGGAAAAAGGGGCGCAAAAGCGGCTCAACGACTTTCTTAAGGAGGGACTCCCCCACTACAGAAAGGGGCGCGATTTTCCGGCAAAGCCCTACGTCTCGCGCCTCTCCCCTCACCTCCACTTCGGTGAGATCTCCCCTCATCAAATTTACGCCGCGGTCCACAAACTCAAGGGGACAGAGAACACCGCCCACTTTCTCAGTGAAATCGGCTGGCGCGAGTTCTCCTACAACCTCCTTTACCACAATCCCGACCTGCCGGAAAAAAACTTCCAGAAGAAGTTCGACAAGTTCCCTTGGAAAAAAAGCCCCGCGGCCCTCAAAGCCTGGCAAAAAGGGGAGACGGGGATCCCCTTTGTCGATGCGGGGATGAGAGAGCTCTGGCAAACAGGGTACATGCACAACCGCGTGCGGATGGTCGTTGGCTCATTTCTCATTAAAAACCTCTTGATCGACTGGCGTGAGGGTGAAAAGTGGTTCTGGGACTGTCTGCTCGACGCCGATCTTGCCAACAACAGCGCCTCGTGGCAGTGGGTCGCTGGATGTGGCGCCGACGCCGCTCCCTACTTCCGCATCTTCAATCCCGTGACGCAAGGGGTGAAGTTTGACCCAGAGGGCGAGTACACTCTCAAGTATGTGCCCGAGCTGAGCAAAATGCCCCTTAAGTACCTTTTCAATCCCTGGGAAGCTCCGAGCGATGTACTGGATAAAGCGGGTGTTGTATTGGGCAAGACTTACCCCAAGCCCATTGTCGACCTAAAAGCCTCGAGAGAGGAAGCGCTTAAGGCATTTGAAAAAGTAAAAGGTGGAATATGTTAAAGAAGTGGATAGGAATACTTGCGATTGTTTTAGTGGTCGCAATCGTTGGTTATAGTTTGAGTTTAAGACGATCAGAACAGCCCAAATACACAGTGCTTCAGCAAGCAGGGGCGATTGAGATTCGCGAGTACAGCCCCATGATTGTGGCCCAAGTCACCCGCCTGGGCAATAGAGAGCAAGCGATCAACAGTGGCTTTCGCGCCTTAGCGAATTACATCTTTGCCAAAACGCGCGACGGGGACAAAATTGCGATGACCGCCCCCGTCATGCAAGAGCAAAACCAAGATGGGACATGGACAATCATGTTTGTGATGCCCTCAGAATACACATTTGAGACATTGCCAAAGCCTAGCAATCCCGACATCACTCTCACTCAGATTCCAATGAGACGCTTAGCCGCAATCCGTTTTTCCGGGTCACCCAATGAAAAAAATATCGTAAAACATCAGCGCACTTTGCAAACCTATCTGCAAGACAATCAAATGGCTGCCCTCTCTAATCCCATTTACGCCTTTTACAACCCTCCGTGGACGCTTCCTTTCTTGCGGCGCAATGAAGTGATGATCCTAGTTCCCACAAACGCCCCTTTTTGATATAGTTAGCCCGATGAACGATCCAAAGAAGAAAGTTAAAGTCGCCCCCCACTCAAAAGAGTCTGAGATGATGGTTCTCGGCTGCATGCTGACAAATGTCAACGCCCTCAACGTCGGCGCCGATGCCCTTGATCCGAGCGACTTTTACTTCAACGAGCACCACGACATCTTTGGCATTCTCAAAGAGATCTACAAAAAAGACAAACCGGCCGACATTCACATTGTCTCCGAAGAGCTCAAGCGGATCGACAAGCTCGCCCAAGTTGGCGGCGTCACCTACCTGACCACCCTCGCCCAATATGCCGGCACCTCGGCCTACATCGAAGAGTATGTCGAGCTCGTGCGCGACAAGGCGCTGCTGCGCCGCATGATCACTGCCTCTCAAACCATTGAAAAAAAGGCCCTCAACGAAGAGGGGAACGTCCACGAGACGCTCGATCACGCCCAATCCCTCTTTTTTAACATCAGTCAGAATGCCAATCGCGACGATGGGATCTTGATCAAAGAGCTCTTGAGCGGCGTCAAATCGGAGAGTGAGCTCCCCTACCTCAAAGAGCTCCAAGAGCGGCAAGACCACTTCAAAGAGTGTGGCCAGGATGAGACGGCCATGACGGGGGTCCCCTCACACTTCACCGAACTCGACGAGATGATCAGCGGCCTCAACCCCTCTCACCTCATCATCGTCGCCGGCCGTCCCGGTATGGGTAAAACCGCTTTTTGCCTCAACATCGCCGAGAACGTCTGCTTTAAAAACGACATCCCCGTCGGGATCTTTTCCTTAGAGATGAGCGCTGACCAACTTCTGCACCGACTCATCTGCTCCCAGTCCGAAGTGGAGTCAGACAAGATCAAAACGGGTTCTCTCTCAGGGATGGAGTACCAACAAGTGGTCGCTGCGGTCAACATGATGCAAAAGCACAAAATGGTCATCGACGACCAGCCCGGCCTGAAGATCACCGACCTAAGAGCCCGCGCCCGTCGGATGAAAGAGGTGCACAACGTCGGTCTCATCATCGTCGACTACCTCCAGCTTCTCTCGGGCTCCTCCAACTTTAGCTCGGGAGACAACCGCCAAGGGGAAATCTCCGAAATTTCGCGGATGCTCAAAAACCTCGCCCGGGAGCTCAACGTCCCCATCATCTGCGGCTCCCAGCTCTCACGAAAAGTGGAAGAGCGCGCGGGCCACCGCCCCATGATGAGTGATTTGCGCGAGAGTGGGAGTATCGAGCAGGATAGTGACATCGTGACCTTCCTCCTCCGACCCGAGTACTACGACCCCCACAACAAGCCGGGCCTCGGCGAGCTGATTGTCGCCAAAAACCGTCATGGTAAGGTGGGCTCGATCAACCTCACCTACCGCAAAGAGTGTGTCCAGTTTGCCAACTACTCACCAATCGACATGGCCGCAAACGCCGACAACGACGAAGCCTTCTCCGCCTTCTCCCCCAACTAGATAGTGTCGTCAAAAGCATTCAGAGATTATATTCCTCGCTATTTGGCGCCATTTTTGAGCTCAATTTCGCTGAATTTATAAATCCAGCTGAACTTTCCGTTCAAAAATAAGCTGAAAAAGCGTGAAATCTAATCCCCAAAGCTTTTTGACGACACTATCTAAAGAATTTTGACAGCTTAAAAGCGCTCAAATCTCAGGTTTTTGATTCTCCATCAGAATCAAAAAGTCGACAAAATCCGACCTATGGGATAACACCTTATGAAATTTCAACTACATTGGATCTGCCTTGGTGCGGGATATTAAAAGTTACTTTTACAGTCGATCAAGACAAGCACGATTCTCTAGCGATCTTTGTACGATTCACTTTTAAATAAGCATCTAAAATTTCCAAAAATGCTCCTGCATCATTATCTTCCAGACTTTGCAATAGAGCCCTTGCCACTTTATCGTGCTCTCGAAAAAAGTCTTCAGGCAGATACTTGATTGGACCCTTCTTTCTACTCTTTAAAATAGTCAAGTCTTCTAAGCAAAATTCCCGCTTTTTTGATCCCATTATCACCACCTTAATCTCACAGGATAACAATATACCACGCAAAGTAAAAATTATGCTATTTAGCATAAATAAAATAAACATTTACCGCTCATAGGGAATATGGAAGATTTTTTTGAATCAGATTGTGTCCATATCGCTTTACTTTTTTGCTCTTCCAGGGTATGATTGGTTCCCAATAGATTGTAGGAGCACCTAAATGTCATCCGTAAAAAAGAAACGACGCTTGAAAATCTCTAAACACAAGCGCAAAAAACGTCGCCGCCGCGACCGCCACAAGAAGAAGTAACCCCTTTTTCCACATCCTGAACTATGTGGCACTATCCCGAAACATTTGACGTTATCGTCGTAGGTGCCGGCCACGCAGGTTGCGAGGCCGCGCACGCATCTGCCCGCATGGGCGCTAAGACCCTCCTCCTCACCATGAACCTCGACACTGTGGCCAAAATGAGCTGCAATCCCGCCGTCGGGGGCACAGCCAAAGGGCACATGGTCCGGGAGATCGACGCGCTCGGCGGCATCATGGGGCAAATCGCCGATCAAACAGCGATCCAGTTCCGGATGCTCAATGCCTCCAAAGGGCCCGCCGTCTGGTCCCCCCGCTGCCAATCTGACAAACTCGCCTACCAAACGGCCATGAAGCACGCCCTAGAGGGAGTCGACAACCTCCACCTCATGCAAGGGACGATTACCGACCTTCACGTGGTCGATGGCACCATCAAAGGGGTCGTCACCAAGGAGGGGATCCTCTTTGAAGGGAAAGCTGTGATCCTCTCAGCTGGCACCTTCATGAAAGGGCTCATCCACATCGGCACGGTCAATTACTCGGGAGGCCGCGCCGGCGATCAACCGAGCCTGGGCCTTTCCAAGGCCTTAGAGGAGCAGGGACTCACTCTAGGGCGCCTCAAGACGGGAACGCCCCCACGCCTCCACCGCCGCTCTGTCGATTTAAGTAGCATGGAGGAGCAGCCCGGCGAAGAGGGGGTTGCTTTTTCCCACCTCAATATCCCAAAGAAACTCCCGCAGGTGAGCTGCTACATTGCCTACACCAACGATGCCACCAAGGCCCTTGTTGAGGAAAATCTCAAGCGCTCCCCCATGTATTCAGGGAAAATTGAGAGCGTTGGCCCCCGCTACTGCCCCTCGATCGAGGACAAAATCGTCCGATTTTCCGACAAAAAACGGCATCAGATCTTCCTAGAGCCCGAAGGGGTTGAGACCAAAGAGATGTACGTCAACGGGATCTCCACCTCCCTCCCCTTCGATGTCCAGGTCGCCATGCTCCGCACCATCCCCGGCTTTGAAAGGGCTGAAATCACCCGCCCCGCCTACGCCATCGAGTACGACTTTGTCAAAAGTGGGCAGATTCTCTCCACCCTTGAAACTAAGGCCGTTAAGGGGCTCTACCTCGCCGGGCAAATCAACGGCACTACAGGGTACGAGGAGGCCGCCGCCCAGGGGCTCATGGCGGCAATCAACGCTGTCCTCAAAATCCGTGGGGAAGCCCCCTTTATCCTCAAGCGCTCAGAGGCTTACATCGGCGTCATGATCGACGAGCTCGTCTCCAAGGAGCTCTTTGAGCCCTACCGGATGTTCACCTCCCGCGCCGAGCACCGCCTCCTCCTCAGACAGGACAACGCCGACCTCCGCCTCACCCCATATGGGCACACCTACGGCCTTATCGATGATGAGAGATACAATGTGTTCCAAGAGAAGAAAAAGACGATTGAAGGGGAAATAAAACGCCTTAAAACGACATATACCGTCAAAGATGGGAAGAATCTCTCCTATGCCCAGCTCCTCTGCCGCCCCGAGATCAAATACGACGCCCTGAGCCTCCCCGACCACGGCCGTGAGGTCAATTTCCAGATAGAGGTGCAGCTTAAATACGCCGGCTACATCGCCCGCCAAGAAAAAGAGGCTATGCACCTAGAGGCCCTCGATAACCAGCCCATCCCCAGCCACTTTGACTTTAGCCAAGTGATCGGCCTGCGCAACGAGGCGCGCGAGAAGCTCATCCACCACACCCCCTCTAACCTCGGTCAGGCCTCGCGGATCAGTGGTGTGAGCGTCGCCGATATCGCCATTTTACGAGTGGCGCTTAAGCGATGATTCCCCTTAACCTCTTAATCTTAGAGAACATCCCCATCCTAGAGCAACTCAAGCTCGAAGAGGCCCTGCTCCGCACCCACGACCAAAACTGGTGCCTCATCAATCGGGGCTCGCCCCCGGCTATTGTGATGGGAATCTCGGGAAAAAAAGAGGCCCTTGTCGCCCCAAACAACCCCTACCCTGTCATAAAACGCTACAGCGGAGGGGGATGTGTCCTCGTCGACGAGTCGACTCTCTTTGTGAGCTTCATCTTCAACAGTCAGGACCACCCCTTTCACCCCTTCCCCGAGCCTATCCACCGCTACGCGGCCGACTTTTACAAAGAGGCCTTTCAGATCGAAGCCTTTGACTTTAAAGAGAATGACTACGTCATTGGGGCAAAAAAATGTGGTGGGAATGCCCAATACATCAAAAAGTCGCGATGGGTCCACCACACGACCTTCCTCTGGGACTTCTGTGACCAAAAGATGGACTATTTAAAGATGCCTAAGCGCCGCCCCGACTACCGCTTGGCGCGCTCCCACCAAGAGTTTTTAACGACACTTAAAGGACACTTCCCCTCAAAAACCTCCATGATTGAGGCCATAAAAAAAGAGCTAAATCGCCGCTTTCAGATAGAAAACATTGACTTAGCTCTTGCTAAAGAATGGGGCAATCAGCCCCACCGCGTCGCAACATGTTTAGTTTAATTTCAACTCCACATCGACATATTCGTCATTTTGCAGTTCATTTAACTGAAAGTTCATGTGTGGTTGATTGATGGCAAGGTGGATGTACTCTTCTTCATCTTCTGATTCAGAGTATTCTTTGATGATCTCAATGTCATCAAGTTTCTCATTCACATGTCGTCGGTTTGTGAGCTCTCGCTTAGGGAAGTACTCCTCACTCTCTTCACTCTCAATATAGCTCTCCCTAAGGATTGAATCTAAGAACTCAAAGGCCTCTTTCTTCAACACTGTTTGGTAGAAAGGGATTGAGTGAGGGTTGCCGTAGCCGCCCGCTTCGTGATTGTAGTTCATGGTCACATCCTTATCTCCGTTTTCGAGATCCTTCACATCAAAAACGATCCGCTCGAAGTCATCGCGCAATCTGACCTCATTGGAATCACTGGCGTGTTGACTCATAGCGAGTAACATACGAGAGACAGATCTGACGTTCTTAGCCACAATCTTAAGAGGCGTTGCCTCGTCATCTCCATCAAACCTGACGTTGAGGTGGTAGACCTTGTAACCAGATTTGCTATTGAGACGCTCTGTCTCAATATTCAAGAAACCATCTACCGGCTCGAGATCCTCTCCCTCTCGATCGCAAAGGACAAAGGGAAGGTGGGCGTGATTGAGGTTTAAGTCTGCTGCTTGCATTGTCTTATCCTTTTATATTTGCATATCTTTGGTAAGCGGGGATGAGACTACGTGTTGCCACTGAAGACTCAGCCTCGATTTTAGATCCAAGGTTTTGGATCTGTCCTGAGATCATCGACTCATTTGACGCCACGCGAGAGACACCATTTTGGGCCTGAAGACCCTCTTTGGCCATCTCAGCGTACTCACTGCTTGTTCCGCCGAAGACAAGCCCCGTGTTTGAGCTGGGGAGATTGTCTGTGAACGTCTCTTGCTTCTTTCTGATCTCTTCACTCACTTGATTCTCATAATCAAGCTGCGCTGCCTGTACAGTGCCGACCTGAGCGAGGGTATTCATGGCGCCCGCTAAGGCGCCAACAGCTCCTGTCATGCTCAACGTGGTTGTCGTTGTCTCGACCTGCTTGCCGTCAACTGTGATAGTTTGTGTATTATCAATAACTGTCGTCATGGTTAACCTCTCAAGTGTGCGTAAAGGTTAAGGTTGGCAATCGAGTTAGCGAAGTTAAGCTGGCTGCTCTTTGTCGACTCGGCCGCTTGGTTCATCCCGTTGATCACATTTGATGTGCTATCGAGCATTGTCTTTGACGATGTGCCTAAAGCATTACCCAATGTTCCGATACCGCGGGCAAATATTCCATTACCATTGATTGTTCTTGACTTGCTCTCAAACTTCTTATCGATCTGTGTCTTTTCTTTGTCGTAGCGATCGTTGACATCGCGAATACGTCCATCAACGTTTGTGTTCTCAGCGCGTAGGTTTTTGATCTCTGACTCAAGGCTATCAGCTTCAAACTGGGGATCGCTATCCTCGTTAAACACACCACCCATTGCCTTACTCTTAAGATTGTCCCCAACTTCTTTGCGCTGCTTTGCGAGATTATTCTTTTCTCGACTAAACTTATCATCGAGCTCACCAAGAGCCTTTCCATGACTTTTCGTATTCATTCCATCTGCGATGTTTGATCCACCAAGCATCATCTCACCACCGGCAGCAAATCCTGCACCGACAACTGAGAGGACAGCGCCTGTAAGGGCAAAGTCGAGCATCTTCTTCATAAAAGAGATCTGCATCTCAGTCTCTTGAGAGACGGCATTGCGCGCTGTGGCGCCTGCCTTTAAAAACTCTGTAAGAACGAGAGCTGATGCGTATCCCGCTGCTTGGTCGGGATTGACATTCATGATTGTATTACTTTGACTACTCATTTTATTATTCCTTTATTATTAATTTTTTATAACTTCTGCCTGTCCATATGTCTGAACAAGCGTCGAAATAGCCCGTGTGTCACTGGACATGGCCTGCTCAACGTTGGTGGCCGACTTTGTGAAGCCTTGGCTCACTGCTGTGACGCTCTTTTGGTCACTATTTTCTAAGGAGATCTCAGATTTGGCAAAGTCATTGCCAAACTTAGCTCCTCCAGCACCGAGTGTCACAAGACCTGTGCCCCACTTACCAGCCATCTCAACTGCAGGCTTTATACCCTTCAGTTGCGGTATGAATTCTGGGCCGATCCCAAAGAGCATCAGTCCCATCATAGATAGTGATCCCAAAACACTGGCACCAATAGCCAAGTCGCTTGAGACAGTTTCAAGAGTCGATGCATAATCTAACATACCACTGATCTTGTTGTTAGCCGCAATCGAGTCATCGGCGTTGCTGATCTGAAGCAATGACAGATTGCTCTGCGCCTCATTCAATGCACCGACCAATTCGGCAAATGATGTTGTTTTAACCTCGTTATTCATGGTCCTTCTCCTTACGCCGCCGTTACAGAGTTAACACGCTTGAGTGTATCGATCTCAGTTGAGATGATCTGCTGAAGCGATGATAGGATAGACGATTCGTTCTGCGTGAGTGACTGAAGTGATGTCGCTACGTTGTTTAAAAGCTGAGACTTTGTGTTGTCCTGACCATATGCTTTCTGGAACTTCGCTGTGTTATCAGTCGATGTTGCGGCACCAATAGCACCCGCTCCCAAGCCCCCAATAACGAGAGAAGGCACTGCGGCCTTACCACTCCACTTACGAGCTCTTTTCACGCGGTCTTTTCCAGTGACTCCTTCAGTTTTGCCGTAAGCTTTTTTATATCCTTTACTTTTTTTGGCTTCATATTTTTCACTAAATTTCTCACTAAAATTCTTTGGCTCACTGATTTTATTCTCTACGCCCTCTTCGAGACTATCGCTCGCCAAGTCCATCATCTCTTCACCACCACCTTCAATAAGAGCATCGGCACCAACGTCAGTTGCCGCATCAAGAGCAACTTCACCAACTGCATAGAGTGCGGGCATGACTTCCGGAGCTGCCACGGCGATAATAGCGGTAACAGCTACTAAACCCGCCGTGATGCCAACGGCAATCCCGATCTTTTCCCAGATATTGAGATGAGAGTCAGTGTCCGTATTGAGTTTAGACTCACTCGTTGAAACGTCAGCTAGCAGAGAGTTGTTGTTATTGAGCTGCTGAGCATACGTCACCTGCGTCCCATTGATGGCTGTTTGGGTGTTGCCCACATCAATGATCGCCTCCATCAAGGGATTTCCCTTGTGATCGGTGGTTGTGATAACTTGTTGTTCCATTACGAACTCCTTATTATTTTTTATTATTATTAAGTTCTGTAATTACTGATTACTGAACTTGCATATCGTGTAAATAGTTGGATAATATTTTGTGTAATACTATCGATCTGTTGCAACGTCTGTGTCGCGACGTTAACTTGGTTGGTTACCTGCTGCGAGACGTTACTAAAGGCCGTTGTCGAGTTGTTCGTATCAGACATCGCATCGTCAAGATCAGACTTTTGACCTTTCTGGATGTCATCGTTGTAGTATTGCGTGGCCCATTTGTTCAATGAGTCTGTGATGTTGTCTTCATCAGAAGAATTCGTTAGCGTGACAGGACCATTCTTGGTATAATATGTCGCCTGCTGCCCTGTCTGTAGATAGTATCCCGCACCAATCAATGCGCCAACAAACGATCCGTAACCCCCATTCCCTGAGTAGTTGGCGTTGAGCATATTAAACAGCTGAGAGATCGATTTAAGAGCAGGGTCAGTGATCGCACTTTCAGTCGAAGGGAAAAGGCTATTTGCCTGATCTTGACTGATTGAGGTTTCACCTGAAGGGAGATGCATCACATCCATATCAGCCTGATAAACAGCCTTAGAGTAAGCATACATCTGCAAATCAGAAGCGGGGAACTCTTGGTTCTGAGATAAAGGAGGTGTTGTCGACCACGTACAGTTCTTATAGAGGTAGTAAGTCTGCTGCTTACCATCAACGGTCAATGTGATACTCAAATCACCTGACTTCATTGAGTTATTTGGGTTGGAGAAGAAGAGGTCAGAGACCGCCTCGGCCAAAGACTCCTCGTCCTGCTTCGTAAATACATTCGTATTGATCGTTCCGTTATTTGGGTTAATGGCTGATTGCAATTTAGAGAGCTCGGAGCTGATTGTGTTCAAATCACTCGTGATCTGATCCTGAGCATTCAAGATCTGAGACTGGTCATTAATCTGAACAGAAGGAAGACCCATACCGACAGAAATACACACAGCCATGATGATCAGTACATAATTGTACTGCTCAACCGACCCGTTAAGGAGCTTCTGGACTTCAGGAGAGTCCGAACCTTTAGTTGGTGTATATGTTGTATAAGTACTCATATTATTATTACCTTATTATTATAAATTTATCATTGTTTGAGTTGCTGAGGATAATTCCTCAAACATACTCTCAATCCCTCTTTGCAGGCCTTTAAATCCTTGCAATGAGGCCTTGGCCGTGTTGCCCACAATCTTAGCGTCGTTAGAGGCGATTCCCATGTCCTTGCTCTGTTTACTTGAATCAGAGCTATCGTGTTTCCCTTCATCGATTTCTTTATTGACGCCTTGAGCATAACCGGCGACTACAGGGCTGCTTGAGTTTAGTTCACTATCGACAGCCGCTGTCATCTCTGCATAGTTCTCTGCTTTTCCGAGAGTTTCGCTAAAGTTAAGCATTCCACCGAAAGTTTCAGCTTCACCTTTTAAGAGCTCTAGAGCCTTTTCAAACTTCATCATAGAAGCGGCTAAGGCGGCTAGGTTACCCATGAGGTGCTTGATCGAGCTAGAGACCTTATTATTAGTGCTTGGGGCTGTTGTATTAGTAACTTGAGTCATAACTTTTAAACCTTTATTTCGGGAGTTTTATTATGTAGTTTATATCTCCCTAACTTGATTATAGCATATATGCTATTTTTTAATAAACATTTTAAGAAATATTTATTATTTATTTCCCAACTCTTTATAATTCAACACATTACCTAACTCCCTAACAATAAACGCTTTAACATAAATATCACCCTCTGCCCTTGCCCGTGTGCGTGCCCGCGCCCGAAGTCATTAAAAATCAAGGGGTTAAGGCTGCTTAGATTTGGAAAGATTTTTTTGGATATGGATTAATTAAATCGGGCAGGGGCACGGGAGTCGTAGTTGCGGTTAGGGCCATCAGAAAGATTAGAGCAGGACAGCGACTAAACTCTCCTCAAGGAAAGTTAAGAACTTAACCCCTTTGTTTTTATCTAGATAGAGATCTAATGCCTCTTGAATATTAGCATAAAGCTCTTGTTTTGAGTCACCTTGGGTATAGCATCCCGATAGTTCAACGCATTCAGCCCAGTACCCTATCTTATCTTTATGAACTTCAAAGTGATACCACATTTTTTGCCTAAAAAAATTTGAATTTTACTAAAGACATCAATGTTAAACCCTAATACGTTAATATACAATTATTTAGTATAAATTATTGCGCAAAGTATTTGCGCTCAATGGCTTAGAATGGCAAAGCCAGATTGCTCCCGCAGAAGGACAGGCGTGTTCTGACACGTCGGACGACGAGGAAGCGATATGGCGCAGCCAGTCTAACGCCCCCTTGGTAGATAACAAACCGTATAAAAATGAGAAAAATAGAAAACCGTGGTTGGGGCTCTTGCATTTGCTTGTCAACTATAACCGTGACAAGGTGGGTCCGATCCCCGGAGGGGCAAGCCAAAAAACTCGCAGCCCCCGATCTTTCGGTCCCCTAAGGTAAAAATGTAGTTGAGGAGCACTTCATGTAAGAGGTATCCCAACCGACGGTAGCCCTAGTTTAGGGTGAATGGGTGGTTTTGGCAAAGCCTTAAACTTTTCTTTAATCTTCGCTGGCTTCGGCGCTGGTTTTAAACATCTGATGGAAAGCCTCTTGCGTCGTTTTTCGTCCCATGACGGCGATCGATTCGGTGAGGGGGATTTTTTTGGGGCAGACTTGGACGCAGTTTTGGGCGTTGCCACACTCGGCGACGCCCCCCTCTTCCATCATTGATTTGAGCCGTTTGCGCTTGTCCATCTTCCCGGTGGGGTGGAGGTTAAAGAGGCGCACTTGGCTGATCGGGGCGGGGCCCATGAAGGTCGATTTTTCGCTCACCTGAGGGCAAGCCTCTGAGCAGCAGCCACATGTCATGCAGGTCGAGAGGACGTACATCGTTTCCTGGACATCTGGAGAGACTTTGGGGCCAAATCCCTCGATGAAGGAGCCATCGGCATCGATCCAACTCTGGGTCTTTTTGAGGTTATCAAACATGGCGGCGCGGTCGACGACGAGATCGCGCACGAGGGGAAATTTTGTGAAGGGGGCTAAGACAATTGTCTGTGAGCCAGTTCCCTTGAGGATGGGCTCAATGATCGCCGTGCACGCCTGGCGAGGGCGCCCATTGATGAGCATCGAACAGGAGCCACACACCTCTTCGAGACACCCCTGTTCCCAGACGACAGGTGTGACTTTTTCACCCTTGGTATTGATGGGATTTTTCTGGATCTCCATGAGGGCACTGATCACGTTCATGAAGGGGACGAGCTCAAGCTCAAACTCCTCAAAGTATTGATCGCCCTTGGTGCCGCGGAGGATTTTTAGAATAAATGTCTCAGCCATAACGCCTTAAATGGGGAGCTGGATATCGCTTGGGACATTCTCCAACTCGGGTTTCACTTTCTTTGCCTTCGAATAATCCCTTAATATCGGTTTTAAGTGGCGGATGTCAACGGGTTCGTAGGAGATCTTGGGCTCATCAGCGCTATACTCAGCGATCGTGGTCTTGAGCCAATTTTTATCATCTCTTTCGGGAAAATCGGGCTTAAAGTGGGCCCCTCTGAACTCATCGCGCAGCAGCGCCCCCTTAGTGATGATCATAGCGAGCTCGAGCATCGGGCGGAACTGATTGGCGAAGATGTAGGTTTGGTTGTGGCGCTCTCCCAGGTCGTCGAGCTGGATATTTTTGTACCTTTCGCGGATGGACTGGATCCCCTCTAAGGTCTTTTTCAGATCGCCGTTATTTCTCTTAACGGTCACATTATCAATCATTAAGTCGGCAAGCTCATCGTGGAGTTTGTGGACATTTTCGCCCCCCCGGCGGGAGAGAAGGTCTTTTTTAAAGGCCTCCTCCTCCCCCTTGGCCCCCTCGTAAAGGGCACTAGGGAGGCTCTCACACCCTGCATCCAACGTCTCGAGATAGCGGGGCACCTCGACCCCAGCGACAAGCCCTCCAAAGATGCACGAGAGCAAACTATTCGCCCCCAAGCGGTTGGCCCCATGGTACTGATAGTCGGACTCCCCGATGTTGAAGCACCCGGGGATGTTCGTCATCTGGCGGAAGCGGCTCTCCCGATCGGGATCGTCAGCGGCGGGATAGTCGACCCAGCCCCCACCCATCGAGTAGTGCATCGCGGGGTAGATGCGCATCGGCACCTCGCGGGGATCTTCCCCAGTGAACTTTCTATAAATCTCTAACACCGAGTCGAGTTTGTGAAGGGTTTCACTCGGAAGGTGGGTCACATCGAGGTAAACCTGCTTTTTCCCATCGATACCGAGGCCGAGCTCACTCACCCTCAAAATCTCCCGCGCCCCAATATCGCGCGGTACCAAGTTCCCAATGGCAGGGTAGAGCTCTTCCAAGAAGTACCACGGTTTGCCCGTCTCTCCACACGGGATCATTTTCCCCTCAGGGGTCTCGATCTGCTTGGAGCTATCGCCGTAAACCCAAACGCGCCCCCCTTCACCCCGAATTGACTCAGACATCAAGCGCAGCTTGTCCTCGCCAGGGATCGCCGTTGGGTGGATTTGGATGAACTCCCCATTGGCATACTTCATCCCCTGCATGTAAAGGCGCCCATTGGCCGCCCCCGTGCAAAACGTGCTGTTGGTCGAGCGTTTAAAGACCATCCCCGGCCCCCCAACCGCCATCACCACAGCGTCGGCGCGCATTGTCTCGAGTTGCATCGTGAAAAGATTCATCACGACCACACCCCGCGCCCGCCCATTGTCATCGATCACAAGGCGCATGAACTCGTAAAACTCATACTTTTCGACAAGGCCCTTCACCTCGTGGCGGCGCACCTGCTCATCCAAGGCGTAGAGGAGTTGTTGCCCCGTCGAGGCGCCGCAAAACGCCGTCCGATTGTAGTGGGTGCCCCCGAAGCGGCGAAAATCGATATTCCCTTCAGGTGTGCGGTTAAACGGGCATCCAAAGCGATCGAGCATCATCACAATCTTTGGGGCGCAAAGACACATCTCCAAAATCGGAGGCTGATCACCCAGAAAGTCCCCACCCTTGATCGTGTCGTAAGCGTGAATAATCGGAGAGTCTTCCTCCCCCTTGATGTCGATGGCTGCGTTGATTCCCCCTTGAGCGCAGACGCTGTGAGAGCGCTTAACCTGAGTGAGGGAGATGAGTTTGACAAAGACCCCCTTCTCGGCAAGGCGCATAGCACACGCTAAGCCCGCCAAGCCTCCTCCGACGACAATCGCTTCCTGTTTCCCCTTAGTCACACATTCCCTTTTACTGCTTAAGATTGACCCAATACGTGCCCCAAATCGAGGCCAGACCGAGCAGGCCAATTAACACCATTAAACCGATACAGACATTCACCGCCCGCCTCTGCGAGCGCATTTTTAGCACCACACCCCACGTGATCATGAACGTCCAGAGGCCATTGAACGCGTGGAACGCCGCCGCCAGCACAAAAATCGTGTAGAGCACCCCCTCGTAAGGGCTTTTAAACGCATTGCGGACGTTGAGAAGGATCGCCGTTCCAAAATCACTCGCCACCGCAATCACTTGATTCGACTTGAGTTTCCGCTTTTGTAGAGCCGCCACCCACTCTTTTTGATACTCTATGCGCTGCTCTTCAACTAGATTGTCTCCTACGACCTGAGGTCCCTGTGCTTGAACAACTTCATCAATGCGCTGCTGATCAAAAATCAACACTCCGAGGCGCTCGGCCACAGGATAAAGACCTGGATCCTTGCTCACCCTCACAAAGTAGGACGAGTGGATCCCCTCCTCCACCTCAACGGGGTAGAGATAAAAACGCATGTATCCCACGTGAGCGATGATCCCCACCAAGAGAATCCAGCTCGAGATCCGCTGAAAGGTGTAGCTCCGATTCCGCCCATACTCGGGAAGAGAAGGCTTTGTTCCATTGGTGACGCTGCTATTGCTCTTCGCCGTCAGGGCGTACTTGATGCCCCACACCGCGTGGAGGGCAATGGGGGTCCCAATTAAACCAATCTCAACCGCTGGCAAATAAGGGAGATCTTTGATAAAGTTGACCGCCCGAATGAATCCCATCCCACTGTCACCAACCAGAAGAGCTGCTTGGGAGTTTGTGATGATGTGCTCAATGAGAAAAAGAACGATCCAGAGCCCAGTGAGAGAGTGAATACGCCGCCAAAAAAAGGTGCGGCCCAGTTTATCGCGAGTTTGGTCCATAAGAGGCCACTCTAACGCTTTTGCCCCTATTATTCAATTATATATTTTACACATGATACCTAGTGACACCAACCATTATGAAGATCAACGACGAAGCGCTCTATGCACGCTTGAAACGATTTTTGAAAGCGGAGGCAGCGAAAAAGAGCAGTGGCTTTATCTTGAAAAAATTCGCGGTGTGATGCCCCAAACTCTCTATTTCGAATTTGGCGTGCGACTTCCAGGATTCATTCCGTGGATTTTTCGTCACAATCCCAACGGGGCCAAAACCTACTACAAACTCGCTGAGATCACAAAGGATAACCGTCTCATCGCCGGCTATCGTGAGGTGTTGCGGGAAATGCACTTAGTCGATGACTGCGATGAAGACTCCCACAGGCAAATTCTCGCCCAAGATCAAGATAAAGAGAAAGAGATCAAGGAGCTTGTCCTCCGCGAAAAAGAATACAACTTATTACACACTGTACGTTAAGCCTATAGACATTTTCTTTATTTTCTCGCTTATAGAAACTGAATGTTTACATAAAATATAATTATCTTTATAATTATTAATTATGAACATTAGCGACTGTATAAAAACACAAAACAGAGAGATTTTAAATGATTTAATTATTAATAAATCTCATTCTGTTGAATTAAAGCATATTGAATTTGCCCTGTCTCAAAAGATTTATGCCCTCTCTCTCCCAATAATATTGAGAAATTATGAAAAGACCCTTCCAAATCGTATTTTATTTAAAACCATCCAGGACAATAATTACTATCCAATTCTGATGATTGCCTCTCGATCTGAACCATTGACATCTCAGCAACTCATCGAGATTGTAAAAACGCAAAATACTAAAATGTTTATGTGGGCACAGAATTTAAATCCATTCATTCAAACCGCAGAAGATCTAATCAGCTACAATTTAACGGCACTTGAGAAGCTCTTTGAACTAGAAAAACAGGTGATTGAGCCCGATGATATTAGAGAGATTGCCACCTATCAAAACACCTTAATTGAAAAAATCCAAAACGTAAGCCCTCACTCTCTTTACTATGATTTTGGACAGAGGGTGCCTGGCTTTTTGCCTTGGATATTTCGCAATATCCCTGAGATAGCTAAAGACTATTTTGTAACAGCCGTAGAAAGCAAAGATCCTGAATTGATTATCGCTTATATCGATGTGTTAAAAGCATTGAATGTAGATATTCCTTCCCGATTTATCTCAGAACAACTGAATCCATACGACATAGCTTCACACAATCGAGTCATTGCTGAAGATAAGGTCGCTTCCATTGAACGCAAGATGAAGCGCGACTTATAACATTTTGAGGGTAGAGTAGCCACCGTCGACGTGCAGGACTTGCCCTGTCACCCAGCGCGCTCTCGGTGAGAGGAGGTAGGCGATAGCCTCGGCGAGGTCTTCAGGTGCCCCCACCCCTTTCAGAGGGTGCCTGAGGGCGGCGTGCTCTTTTTTCTTCTCATCATCGAGCAGGTGCTTTGCCAGGGGTGTATCCGTCAGTGAGGGCGCGACGGCGTTGACGCGGATGTCGGGGGCAAATTCTGCAGCTAAGGCCCGCATCAACCCTTCGTTGGCCCCCTTGGCCGCAGAGATCGAGGCGTGGTAGGGCAGTCCCTGAGCCACAGCGACGGTGCTCATCAATACAATGCTGCTTGGCGGCTCTTTCTTGAGGTTGGGCAAGACGTGTTGAATCACCCGTGTTGCTCCTAAACAGTTCACCTCAAAATCGGTGCGGAAGTCATCAACAGTCAGTCGTGTGAAGGGCTTGAGATTGATGGTGCCGGGCAAGTAAACAAGACCCGCTAAGGGCCCCTCAATCGGTGGCAATTCTTGGGACATGTTGAGCACGTCGCACTCCATGAACTGAGCATTGGGAAGCTCGTCTAACGCTCCCTTGTGGCGGCACATGGCCACAACGGAGAGATTCTCGGCCGTAAGGCGTTTTGCGGTCGCTGCTCCAATTCCCGAGCTAGCTCCGACGATAAGATAGGGTGCTGTCATACTTTAAAATATAACACTAAAAAAAAGCTTACGCAATGCCAAAAAATCGGCGGCCGTTTTGGAGGGTGGTTTCGGCAACCTCCTCTAATGATTTGCCGTGAAGGTCGGCTAAACATTGGCACGTCTCGCCGACAAAGGCGGGCTCGTTGGGCTTGCCGCGGCGCGTTTGGGGCGCCAGGTAAGGGGTGTCAGTCTCGATCAGTAGATGCTCGAGGGGGAGCTTTTTAAAGGTATCGCGCAGATCTTGAGAGCGTTTAAATGTTGCAATGCCACTCATCGACACCATCCACCCTCGGTCGACGCCCCTCTTGGCCTCGTCGTAGGTACCGGTGAAGCAGTGGAGGATAGCGCGCCCTTTATAGTGGGTATCGGCCAAACGGAAGAGGTCATCAAAGGCATCGCGGCAATGAATGACAACGGGGAGATTGAGGGCATCGGCTAGGCGAAAGTAGCGGATGCAAAATTCTTGCTGAAGCTCGCGGTTTGAGTGTTCGTAGTAGTAGTCAAGACCGGTCTCTCCGATGGCGACGAGGTGACCGTCGCGCGCCGCTTTTTCAAAGTGGGGAAAGGCACTCTCCCCCTCTTCCTCGACATCGTGAGGCGTGGTGGCGCCGCTGTTAAAGACCCAAGGGGTCCGCTTGGCGAGCTCAATGCCCCTTTCTAGCGTGGTGATATCGGTGCAGATGTTGACAATATGGCTCACCTTGGCGGCTTTCGCCCGCGCTAGGACATCGTCGATTTGATCGTATGTGTCACCGTAGGTGATGTGGGCATGTGAGTCAAAGAACATAAGCGGGATTATACAGATCTTTTGTTTTTTCTTCACTTGGATTAGTATGAGTCTATGCTTATTTTATCGGTCAATTCCCTCTCGATCATTGGGCAGGCCTTTGCCCAGTCGGACAGCTTGGGCAAGCTCATCTTTGCCGCCCTTTTCACCCTCTCAATCATCAGCTGGATCGTCTTGCTCACTAAGACCATCCACCTCAAGCGCCTCCGCCAGCTCTCAGATCAGCTCGAAGGGGCGATTTTAAGGCAAAAAGAGCGCCTCCTCGAGGTGCCATCTGAGCGACTTAAAGGGCGCCACCCCTTTGCCCATATCTACGAAAATTTTAAGATCAAAACTGTGGAAATTTTGAACAAAAACCACCACTTTGCGACTGGCAACACGGTCTTTTTATCCCGCAGCGACGTCGATCTCATAGAGAGCGCGGTGATCGCATCGATCAACAATGAGGCCAAAGATCTTGAACACAACTTGTTCATTCTTTCCACAGTTGTGACCCTCGCCCCGTTTCTCGGTTTGCTCGGCACGGTGTGGGGGATCTTGCTCACTTTCTCTCAGATGCAGTCGGCGAGCTCAGCTTTTTCCAATCAGGTGGTGTTGGGAGGCCTTGCGATGGCCTTGGCAACCACAGTGCTTGGCCTTGTGATCGCAATCCCAGCCCTCATTGGGTACAACTACTTAAAAAATGGGATCAAACACTTCTTTGCCGAGATGGAGGGGTTTGGCGAAAAGCTCCTCTCGACAGTTGAGCTCCAATATCGGAAGGTCGAATGAGGCGGAAAATGTCAGGGGTGCGCGAGCCCCACATTGAGGAGAGTCTCATCAACCTCACACCCCTCATCGATGTCGTCTTTGTCGTCCTCATCATGTTCATTTTAGTCGCGCCGCTGCTCGATATTGACCGCATCGCTCTCGCTGAAGGGCCGCAAAAGGCCGAAAAGATCAACCTGCGAGAAAAGCCGCAGATTAAACTCTCTGTCGACAGTCAAGATCGGATCCATCTCAACGGGACACTTGTGAGCGCCAAAGATCTCAAGCGGACATTGATCCGCCTTCACGAGGCTCACCCCGATGAGACGCCGAAACTCTTTCAAGATAAAAAGGCCCACTTTGGGGTCTACCAAACTGTGAAAAATGCCGTTGAGGCCTCGGGGTTTGCCGAGCTCGATGTGGTCCTCTCTGCCCAATGAATCGCAAAGTGATCAAAACTGTCTTCTTGATTCACGCTTTAGCGCTGCTGAGCTTGATCATCGCCTATCACCCTTTGCAAAGACGCAAACCCAAGAAATTGATCGTCCACACCCAAGTGGCTCGCCCTCCAGCCCCTCCACCTCCGCCCAAAAAAGTGGCAAGGCCTCCCCGCCCAAAAAAAGTGGTGCGGCCAGCCCGCCCCAAACCGAAAAAAAAGCCCCCTCCCCGCAAGCAAAAAGCGGCAAAAATTTTGAGTCAGCTCGATCAAAAACTCAAAGCCCCTCCCCCCAAAAAAGAGATAGCTGTGAGTGTGCCAAAGAGCGTTGAGGCCAAGTCGTTAACTCAGGTCAAAGCCGCCCCTGATCAAAGTTACACAAAATCGCTCATTCAATTTTTGCAAAACTCTTTACTCCTTCCTGAAATTGGGACAGTGAAAATGGAGCTGACCATCACCTCTGAGGGGCGTTTAAAAGCGTTAAGAGTGATTGAATGTGAAAGCGAAAAAAACCGGAAGTACTTAGAATCGACACTTGAGGATCAAATCTTTCCTTCTCATGGAAAAAAAATACCCACCTCTTATATCCTGACATTCTGCAATCGGTCGTCGTTATGAAATCGTTAATTGTTTGGCTTATACTCCCCTTTTTCCTCTTTAGCACCGAAGAGCTGGTGGTTCAGCTCGAAACGGACAAGGGGCTCGTCCCCATCCAAGTTGAGGATAAACTCACCACATCCTATCATCAGGAGCTGGCGTCGATCTTTCGTTTTGATCTCAATCAATCGGGGCGCGCCTACGTCGCCGAAAATGGCCCCGCTAAACTCACATTGACATTTGAGCCCTCCTCAGTCTCTCTGCTCATCAACGATACGCGCACGCGCCGCGTCAAAAAAATTCACGGCATCCCCCTTTCGCACCATTTAGACACCGACAGGTGCCGCATCCACAAACTCTCCGACAGCGTGATCGAAACGCTCTTCGGGACAAAAGGGATTGCGTCACAGAAGATCCTCTTTGCCACGCAGTTTCCCCACCCGAAAGTGAAAGGGGACTACCTCTCAGAGATCTGGGAGTGTGATTACGACGGGTGCAACTTGCGGAAATTGACCAATGAGCTGAGCTACTCGATCACGCCCGTTCACCTCCCAATTCCCGGTCACGACGACCACTTTCTCTACGTCTGCTATAAAAATGGGCCGCCTAAGATTTTTTCCTCCCTTGGAGGCGATCCAATCATCCATTTGCGCGGCAATCAACTCCTCCCCACTGTCTCCCGCGACGGGCGTAAGATCGCCTTTATTTCCGATGCGAGTGGCCGCGCCGACCTTTTCTTACAACTTTTCGACCCCGTCAAAGGGCCCGTCGGCAAACCGAGACAGCTCTACTCTATTGCCGGTTCGGTTCAAGCCTCGTCGAGTTTTTCTCCCGACGGCAATCAACTCATCTTTGTCTCCGACCGCTCGGGCACACCCCGCCTTTACCTCATCGATTTGAAGAATCTCAGCTCGCGCCGTCGCCCCGAAGCTCAGTGTCTCACTTGGAAAAACCGAGAAAATACTGGGCCAAGCTTTTCTCCTGATGGCACTAAAATCGCTTATAGTGCTAAAACTAATGGTATCCGCCAGATTTGGATTTATGACTTAAAGTCGGGTGAAGAGAAGCAACTCACAGATGGCCCGTGCCACAAAGAGAATCCCTGCTTTGCCGCAGATAGTCTCCACCTCGTTTACAACACAACGGGCAGGGAACAATCGGAGCTTTACCTGATCAACCTCAATGAAAAATCCCCCATCCAAATCACAAGCGGCCAAGGAAAAAAACATTACCCCTCATGGGAGCTCTAACATGAAGAAGATTCAAACTCTATTTTTAATCGTGCTCGCAGGATGTGCCCACCAGTCAGAATCTGTCTGGGACGAGACGAGCACCGCCGGCAACTACCTCAACAAAGCCAAAGCCTTTTTCTGGCGCCCACAGACCACCGAATCGCGCCAAGTCAGGAGTGAAGAGGACTTCATGAGCGTTCAAGAGGATGAGTTCATCCCCTTAGTCACCAACGAGACCCAGGTCGAGCCCGAAGAGGTCGTCGTCGCCCAGCCTAAAATTGAACCGGGAGCAAAGGCGAGCCCTGTACCGGGAATCCGCGGCTTTAAGACGCCCGCTGGCTCCCTTGCCCATGTCTTCCAAACCGTCTACTTCAACACCGACGACCACATCCTCCGCTCCCAAGAGCACTACAACACCGTCGCTCGCATCATCAGCATGATGAAGAAAAATCCCAACCTCTACGTCTTCATCGAAGGGCACTGCGACGAGCGGGCCTCAGAAGCTTACAACCTTTCTCTTGGCACGCGGCGCGCCAACTTTGTCCGATCAACCCTCATCAAACAAGGGGTTGACAAAGAGCGGATTTTCACCATTTCCTACGGGAAGGAGATGCCCTTTGATACAGGGCATAACCGCGCTGCTTGGGCTAAGAACCGCCGGTGTGAATTTAAAATTTACGAAAAACCCACAATTGTTAACAGGTAAACACTATGCCCCTAAAACGCTTTTTCATCGCCCTGCCCCTCGCCCTCTCTAGCTGCGCCACCTTCAACTCCTCACCCAAAGATGAAAAGCACCAGATGGAGCTCACGATCTCGAAGTTCCGCTCCGACATCGAGGAGCTCCGTCACGATCTCAACTCCCACCAAATGGAGATGCACATCCTCGAGGGGAAAATCGCCACCCAGGAAAATAGCCTCTCCCACATGCGGACCCAATCGGTTGACCAGCAGCAGATCCGCATCGATCAGATGACCGCCGACGTGATGCACCTCGAAAAGGAGCTCAAAGGGGCCGTGAAAAAACTCGACCAGGTCCTCCAAGACATCCGCCAGCTCTCATTACATGCCAACGAGACGACCAGTGCCCTCACTCAATACAAAGAAAAAATTCGAAAGAGTGAAGAGCGCCTTGAGGAGCTCGGTCACATCAAAGCCGCCCTAGGTGAGCTCAAAGTAGCTCTGCAAAGTGGGGCCAACCTCGACTCTTACACCGTCCAAAGTGGCGATACGCTCGAAAAAATTGCCCGCAAATTCCAAACAACCATCAGTTCCATCAAATCGGCCAACGACTTGACGACCGACACCATTTATCCCGGTCAGGAACTTTCCATCACATCTGAGTGAGATTTTCTAACTTTCGATTGAATCTTTTTTTAAATTGTGGTTAAATAGACGAAAAACCATTGTTGTCGGTTTGGCAAGTTCTGATTTTTTGCCCCGATTAATTGATCTATATGCCCCTAACCATCACCACTTAGGGGTGCAAAATAAAGGAAGAGGATATGAGTCAAAAAAAGAGAATTTTACTCATTGAAGATGAACAAGATATTGCATCCCTGATTAAGCTGCAAGCTGATTTTACCAATGATTACAAAGTTTACGTCGAAGTCGACGGGATCAACGGTTTGAGAGCTGTAGAGCGGGAGCGCCCCGACCTTGTTATCTTGGATGTGATGCTACCTGGACTCAACGGATACGACGTTTGCCGTCGCATCAAGAGCAACCCTGAACTGCGCGATATCCCGATCATTATGTTGACTGCCAAGGCTGAAGAGCTCGATATCGTCTTGGGACTAGAGCTCGGCGCTGACGACTATCTGCCCAAGCCCTTCTCTCCAAAAATTTTATTTGCCCACATCAAAGCGATCCTCCGTCGCAAGAGAGATCCAGAAAAATCAAAAAAAGTTGTGAAGTTTGGCGACTTCGTCCTCGACGTCGACCGCTACCTCCTTTGCCGCAACGACGAGCCGATTGCGATCACTCTCTCAGAGTTTGGGATCCTCCGTCGCCTCCTCATGAACCGCGGCAAGGTCCTCACGCGGAACCAACTCCTCGACGATATCCACAACGACGACGCCTTTGTGGTCGATCGGAACATCGATGTGCACATCGCGTCACTCCGCAAGAAGCTCGGTCCCAAGTTTGACTGGATTGAGACTGTCCGCGGCGTAGGGTACCGATTCCGAGAAGAGACTCTTGCAAGCAGCAAGGCCGGCTAAGGGGCTCTCTCGAGGCGAGCGGCTCACACTCATTGCGCTGCTCGCCGTCTTCTTTATCGATAACTTTGGGATTGCCCTCGTCTATCCCATATTCACTCCCCTCATCCTCATTTCCGACTACGGGATCACCTCTCCCGACATGGCGTTAGCCACAAAAGTTCTCATGCTCGGTGGGCTCATTGCCGCCTTCCCCGCCGCCCAGTTCTTTGGCGCCCCCATATTGGGCAACATCGCCGATCTTATCGGCCGCAAACGGGCGTTTTTCTTCACACTCCTCGGCGAAGCTGTCGGTTACTTCCTCTCAGGCGTAGGGGTCGAGCTCAAAAGTTATGCCCTTCTTATCATCTCCCGCCTCATCACCGGCTTCTTTGCCGGCAACCTCATCATCTGCCTAACTGGCCTGAGCGATCTCTCCCCCACCGCCAAGGAGCGCTCCCGCCACTTTGGCTACCTAGCCATGGTGGGCGGCATCAGCTTTGTCATCGCCATCCTCATCGGCGGGGAATTTTCCGACCGCCGCCTAGACCCCCGCTTCAATTCGGCCCTCCCCTTCTGGATCGCCGCCGCCCTCGCCCTCTTCAATCTCTACATCGTCTTCAATTACTACCGCGACGGGATTAAAAAAAGAGAGCGCCTCCGCCTCAGCTTCACCCAGTTTTTTCGCTGCTACACCCCCCTTTTCACGCTCAAATCGCTCGTTTTCCCGACTTTAAGCACCTTCTTCTTTATGCTCGGTTGGATTGCCGCCCTCCAATTCCTCTCATATTTTATCCTCGAGTCCTACACCGGCAATAAACAAGTGATCACCCTCTTCCTTTTGATGGCAGGGACCCTCTGGGCCATCGGCAACGGCCTCATAAACCACCTCCTCCAAAAGGGCCTACGTCCCAAAACCTCAGCCCTCATCAGCCTCTTCTTTGCCGCCCTTTCATCCCTCTTTGTCACCGCCCGCCTCCCCTTCCACAGCTTCATCCTCTTCTTTGCCCTCCTCTCCCTCTTTGCCTCCTTAAGCTGGACCAACCTCATTGCCACCATTAGCCTCGATGTGCCCCCCGCGATGCAAGGCAAAACTCTCGGATTCGTACAAGGCGTGACCATCTTAGCCGTCATGCTCTCGCCTTTTCTGGGCGCCTCCCTCATTGATTACGGCTCCCAAACCATCTTTCTATTTATAACTATTTCAATATTCATTAGTTTTATATTCCTCCTATTCCAATTTATTTTTTTCAAAAAAACCTCTTTATGATACTCCAATAATTAGAAACCCATTTTAATTTTAGGAGATATCATGAAAAAGAGTACTTCATTGATGCTAGCTGGTGTTTTGGCCCTTTCCCTTTTTGGATGTGAGTCCAAGGCAGGCACAGGCGCCTTAGTTGGAGCTGGAGCTGGTGCCCTCACAGGGGGTTTAATTGGTGGTGGCGGCGGAGCGGCGATCGGAGCGGGCGCTGGCGCTGTCGGCGGAGCCATTGTTGGTGCGGCCCTTGATTCATCAGATCGCCGTCGCTTAGATAGAGAGAGTCCCGACACCGTGAACCGCATCGACCAAAACAGACAACTCACCCTCAAAGACATCAAAGCGATGTCGCGTGCTGGTCTGAAAGACGACGTCATCATCAGCATGATCCGCAAAACGGGTTCGCGCTACAACCTCACCACGGCGCAAGTGATTGACCTTAAGAACGCTGGGGTCTCACAGCGTGTGATCGACTACATGATCAACAACACCTAATCGACTCACTATTAGGGGCTTGCAACATAGCCCCCTATCCCATAAATTAAATTTAAATTGCTTTTATTTAACAATTGACGTTATAATACTTCTATTAAAATAAATTTATAGGAGATAATATTATGGATCCAGTTAATGAAAAGGATTTTGAGACTTTTGTCGAAGGCTTGCAGGATAACGACACAACCGTAATTGATGATAACGACAACAAGGTCGAAGTCCTAGACGATGACTTTCATTGGGGATTCACAGACTATGTCAAAGCCTCACCTCTATTTGTATGGAATGTGCTGAAACTGACAGCGACCATTATTCTCGCAGTTCCTGTTGCTGCTGTGATTAAGTTGGCTCACTTTGTCGTTCATGTGGCTGCCGCAATTATCCGGGCAACCTTGTTAGCGATCACCGCCCCCCTATATTATGTCTGGGTTGATTCTTACCACGATGTGAATAGGTCCGATTCATTCAGTCTCCTGTTCCGCACCTACCACTATAGGAATATTCCTCTCCCAATTGACAAAATCATAGAGCGTTCTTGGCGTCAAGCTCAACATCTTCCAATAGAAATAGATTGGAATAACAGAGATGATCGCGGCCCGGCTTTCAGTAGCTATACCGGAACCGAAAAAACCTGGGGCGCTTCAGATTATATGAAGTACCCTGTTGTTGTCTTGTGGAATGGGACCAAAACAGCCATTGCCATTGCGACAAAAGTGCCTTTCGCAATCACAGTTGAGCTCATCGGAATTGTGACAAAAGTTGGCCTAGTCACAATTCGCACCACCGGGCTATTATTCACAGCCCCGTACCATGCTTTTGCCAACACAAAAAGCGACTATGAAAATTACGGCAAAAAGCACCACGACCTTGGCAACATTCAGTATGGTCCAGGATCTAAGACGAGAAATTTATCTGACAGTATATGTACCTTTTTTGATTTTATCGTTGATGAAAAGTTTGAAACCGAAAAAACCGAGTCCAAAAAGTCCAATAACGAAGGCTTTTCACTCTCGGGGCCCAATGGATTCAACCATACTGGTAGTATGAAATCAGACGGGACAACATTTGGAAACGTTCCGACTCAATAGTCGTCTTCTTCTATTTATGCTTGCCATATGTTAGACTCTTTCCCCTAAAAGAGGACATATGGCAACTTTAATTAAGCCCTATTAGATAGACGAAAACCCAGAACCTGTCTTCGCACATATAATAGTGGTTCTTGCTAAGGAATTTTCTTGACATTAAGAACCGCGTAAAGATACCGTTGTCACCAATTAAAGACACCGGTAGCCTATGCGTTGGTTTTACTGTTTTCTCATTCCCTTTCTACTTTGTGCTGAGGACAACTTAGCGCCTCTTATGAATGCGACATTTGAAGGGGACCCCTCGGCTTCCGTTGGTCACAGCGTCAATGCGATCACCGGTCGTTACTACGTCGCCGAGGCCGACATTGTCGTGCCTGGCGCCGAGCCTCTCATCCTCCACCGCATTTTCAACGGACGCAACGAAGATGGCTGGGACTACTTCCCCCATACCCATATGTTTCACCGAATCTGCGGACGCAACCGAATTCAAGTTCACACACCGACCGGAACATGTATCCTATTTGAACCTGAAGACTTTCATGACCGCAACGCTAAAACCTTTTGGCCCGACCCCGAATGCTTTGAGGGAGTGACCAACACATCCAAGGGGACCCTATCAGCTCGCACATTGATGCAAAATGCCTCCATTTATATCGACCGCGATACAAAAGAGTACGATCTAAGACTACCCGATGGGGGGCATCGCTACTACACTCTTCTCAATAGATTTGGGACAAAACATGACAAGTGCTTTAACCTCATTCTTATTCGAGAAACACTCCCCAACGGCAATATCATCCATTATGAGTACAACGAAGGTAACCGATTATCGATTGTATGGACATCGAGCCCTTCGGGAGAGTGCTACGCCTGGGCTAAATTTTCCTACGATGGGGGCCGGACCATTAAAACCAGCGATGGGCAAACCTACGGATACGAAAAGGCCGAGCGCCTCGTCACCTACTACGACGAAAACCGGAATCGTTGCTCAAAAACAGCCTCCTTCCTCCGCACCATCACCCGGTCAAACGGCTCGAGCGAAATCATCCACTACGGCAAGAGGAAAGACGATGAAGAGCGCCTTATCAAAAGCCGCGCCTTTGAAGATGGGCGTTATCGCAGCGTTTCCTACTACGAACCTAACGTTAATGAAGTGATTAACGGCAAAACCATCAATATCAAAAGTCGTCGCGACGCCCGCGTGATGCGCGTGCGCTCTGTCAATGCTCCCGTAGCGCGCGATGGCGCCGAAAAGGAACTATATGGATTTGTATACAAACTCAAAAGCAAAGAGCGGAGAAAAGGGCGATGGAGCGCAGGGCGGACAATAGTGCACGATGCCGTCGGGGGGATCAAAGAGTACCTCTTTTCCTCTGACCTTAAGGAAAAAGAGATCATCCATCGGCAAGAAGACGACTACATCTACCGCGAGAAATTCACATGGGACGACAACCGCCTCGCTCAAAAGCGCTACTTTGACCCATCGGGGGCCGTGATTCACCAGCGCAACTTCACCTACGACGAGCAGGGCAACGTCATTCAAGAGATTGCCTATGCCCCCATCCAAACAAACGAGCTTGATCCCCTTCAAACCCGAATCACCTACACAGACAGCCACCTTCCCCAGACCATCAGACACCCCAATGGCATACACGAGCACTACACCTATCTCAACGACACCAACCTTATCACCTCAAAAATTACCTCCTACCAAGGGCGCACCCTCAAAAGAGAGCACTTTGACTACACAAAAGACAACGTCCTCGCCAAAAAATCGATCGACGACGGCATCAACCAAGGTTACTCGACCAAAATCATCTCAGAAAAAGGGATGCCCAAAACCCTCATCGAGTCTGCCTACAACCTCCAAACATCCCAAACCGAAATCCTCCTCATCAAAGAGCTCACCTACAACGCCATGTGGCAAATCACCAGTGAGACCACCAAAGATCCCCAAGGGCGGATCCTCAAACAAACCTTCGCGACCTACGACAGAGCGGGCCACCTCCTCTCAAAGACCAATCCCCTTGGCGAGACCACCACCTATGAATGGGACATCTTTGGCAACTGCCTTGCCGAGCATCACCCCTGCGGCACCACCCACACCCATGAATACGACCGCGCCAACCGGCGGATCCGCACCCATATCAAATGGCGAGACAAAGAGTACACCCTCCACACCGGCTACGATCCCAAATCGCGAAAAATTGCCGAGAGCGACATCCATGGGAACTGGACCCACTATGCCTATGACCACCTCGACAACGTCAGTCAAATCACCCATCCCCCCACCTTCGACGAAGATGGCCTACAAATCCATGCCATAGAGACCACCACCTACGACCCCTTTTCTCACCCAACGCACACCAAAGATCCCCTCGGGCGCACCACCCAAATCACCCCCAACTTCCACGGCAAGCCCCTTAAGATCGTCCACCCCGACGGTCACAAAGAGAGCGCCACCTACACCCTCGACGGCCACCTAAAGACCCACACCGACTGCGAAGGGCACAATACCCACTTTGAGTACGACCCCCTTGGACGCCCCACCAAAAAGACCTACCACGCCGGCCTCTTCGAGACCACCACCTACGACGGCTTTCACCTCACATCTGAGACAGACATCCACGGCAACACCACCATCTACACCTATGACATCGCCGGCCGCAAAGCCACCGCCACCACACCCGAGACCCACACCACCTACCGCTACGACCCCCTCGGCCGCCTCATCGAGACCATCACCTCGGCCGAAGGCCTTCCTCCACAAATCCACCAAACCGACTACGACCTCCTCGACCGCCCCATCGAAGAGCGCGACCTCTACCCCGACGGCACCATCGCCACCCGCACCCAATACGCCTACGACACCCGTGGCAACAAGCAGCGCATCACCACCTGGCAAGAGGGGCAAGAGCGGATAGAGCTCTACGACTACGACACCTTCGACCGCCTTATCGAGCACATCGATCCCCTAGACCGCCACACGACCATCACCTACAACGACCACTACCTCAACACCCATGGGCAAACCGTCCTTCAAAAGATCACCCTCACCCCCAAAGGGGATTCAACCGAAGAGATCCACGACACCCGCGGGCGCATCGTCCAAAAAACCACCCTTACCCCCACAAGTGCCCCCATCCAGATTGAAACCTTCACCTACGACCTCGCCGGTCAGTGCACCAAAAAGACCCTCCAGATTGTCAGGTGGGGTGAGACCGAAGAGACCCGCCAGACCCACCTAACCTACGACAGCCGCGGGCGCGTCACCGCAGTCATCGAAGGAGCCGACACCCCCCATGCGCGCAGAACCGCCTTCCGCTACACCCCCAACGGTCACCGGGCCACCCTCGTTCGAGAGGGCAACAACAGAATCCATACCCACTACGACCACTTTGGTCGTCCCGAGCTCACCTATAGTTCTGACAAAACCATCAGCCTCACCTACCGCTACACCACCCATGACACCCCCATTGAGATCATCGACCACGTCGAAAAGACCACCACCACCCGCACCCTCGACCCCTACGGCCGCATCCTCACCGAGACCCTAGGTAACGGCCTCACCCTCAAAAACACCTACAACGCCTATGGCCAGCGGACCACCCTCACCCTTCCCGACGACACCACTATCGAGAGCACCTACGACGCCTACCACCTAACCGCCCTCACTCGCGGCAGCTACACCCACACCTACGACCGCTTCGACGAGAGCCACCGACCCCTAGACGAGACCACCCCCACAGGTCCCATTACCCACCACTACAGCCTCCGCGGCTACGAAGACGAGCGCCACACCCCCCATAGCGCCGAGCGCCTCACCTTCACCGCCCACACTGATACTATCCAAAGCCGCACCCTCACCCTAGGCTTTGAGCACCTCACCACCGCCTACACCTACGACGACCTCGACCAGCTCACCGCCGAAAACGGCCAAACCTACACCTACGACAACAACTACACCCGCATCGCCAAAGATGCCGCCCCCTATGCCTTCGGGCCCCTTGACACCATCCTAGCCCGTCCCCACGTCACCTACACCTACCATCCCACCGGCTGCCCCGCCACCAAAGCCACCCCCCATGAGACCACCCACTACCACTACGACGCCTACGACCGCCTCGCCTTTGTGGACAAAGAGGACCACATCATCAACTACATCTACGACGCCCTCCACCGCCGCCTAGCCAAGATCACCCCCGACGAGACCATCCTCTACATCTACGACGGCCTCAACGAAATTGGCTCTGTCATTGACGGCCAGATCCACGACCTGCGCGTCCTCGGCCCTGGCCGCGGCGCCGAGATCGGAGGCGCCGTCCTCATCGAGTACCAGCAGACCCCCTACCAGCCCCTGCACACCATCAACGGAGACCTTATTGGGCTCATTGACCTCACCACCGGCGCCCTTGCCCACCAGCGCACCTTCACCGCCTTTGGGGAAACCGCCGACCCCTTCCCCCTCACCTGGGGTTTCCAATCCAAGCGCTTTGATCCCGAGACCGGCCTCTACTTCTTTGGCCGCCGCTACTACGAGCCCGAGACCGGCCGCTTCTTTACCCCTGACCCCCGCGGCTTCGAGGCCATCACCAACCGCTACTACTACGTCCTGAACAACCCCCTCCTCCTCGTCGACGAATACGGCCTCTACACAGAATTAGCTTCTGATCTTTTCCCGAGGCGCCCCCACCCACAAACTCTTCCCTATTACTCAAATGGCATTCCCAAGATTGAGCCGAGAAAGTTTGAAACACTTGGGAACAGAAAGCAAACCTGGACCCAATCAAGTAATTCCGACCTTGGACGCCCAGAGCCAGGAGACTTTCTTAGGTACACATCTGTTAATGGAATCCGCAATACCTTTGATATGGCAAGAGAAAGTGCCGAACATGTGTCAGATTGCGTTGGAGGATATAATATTCACTTGACACACAATGCCACTCATGGAGTCATTCAAGATGGCATAGAGTGTGCCTTGCTCTTAAGAGGTTACGCTACAGAGCCCGTTTCTAGACTGATGGATAACTGGAACAACCTACTAGACAACGGACCTCAAGGGCGATATATTATACACTTTGCCCATAGCCAGGGTGGCGCCGTAACGAGAAATGCGTTAGCATTGATGGAGGAAGAGAAGCGAAACAGAATCTTCGTAGTAGGATGCGCGACCTTGTTACATACCCCGAATGAACTTTGTGCAGGGTCTTGGCATTTTGGAAGCCATAACGATGTGGTTCCTTTTTTGCAATACTGGTTTTCTAAAAAAGACAATTTTGAACCAGCTAATATAGATTTTTTTAAAAAACATTCCGATGCGCCAATGTTTGATCATAGTATAAACAGCCCAACTTTCAGAAATCAAATTACTCAAACAAATCAAGAAATATTACAAATCATAAGAGAACGATGAAATATATATTACTAGTGTTAATAAGTTCAAAACTCTGCAACTACTGTCCAATAGATATGCTATCCGAGAAGAACCGCCTGAGAGTTAAACTGAAAAAAGAAGTAGTACAAGAAACCGAAAAACAACTAACCCTTTCTTGTATCAGTCAAGGCGGTGGCTGTTTCAAAAATCGCATTCATTATTCATTTGGGTATGTTCACAATACGAAAAATTTAGAAAAGAAAGAAATTAGAGAATTATGCATTAGAACTATTGAAATAGCCGCATCTGTATTTAATTCCTCTGAAAGGATTAAGGAATTAGAAAAAATAAGTAAGTATACAAACGAAAACTTTTGGATAACAATCAAGTACAACGAATCATTCGATAAAGATAACCAGCAATTTCTAACATGTAATATCACAGAGAAAAACATTTATTATAACAAGTTTGATAATGGTAAAATGATTGAATTATCTCATGAAACAATTGAAGAAGCCCTTCAACAAGTAAGATCAACCAAAGAAATTGAAGGACTAGCTAACCAGGATGCGCTTTGAACTCTCAAATGCCCTAAAGGTCAGCAAAGAAATCCATAGGCTTTACCTTGGGAGCGTAAACTTGGGTTGAAAATTGTTCTCAAATATGAACCTAGACTTGTCATTCCCATGGTGATAAGATGAAAAAAATGCTATGATGTCTGATGGCTCTAGCGTCCTAGACGCTCATCAGATTTCTCAAACTAAATAATAATGATATTTTGATAACAGCACATTTATAAAAATATTTAACAAAATAACTATTTTATGAAAAAAAATAATCACTCTCATATTAAAACTAATTACTCGCGTGAAAAAATCATAGCGGATTTAAAAAACATGATTATAGAAAGAGGGGATTTACCATACGGAACTATTAGAAGGCAGTTAGACATTTTAGATGACTTACAAAAATTCCCTTTAGGCCAATTTTTTTTAGAGAGAAAAGGAGCAGATGGTTACTGGACAGATTATATAATTAACTATTTTTCTCAATTTGGTCAAAATATATATAAAAAAGATAACAAGCCTCTATCAATCACTGAAAGTTTTATATTAGAAAAATGCCCTCTAACACTAGCAACAAGAGAACGATTTCAAATATATCAAAAAGAATTGCAAGAAAGAATGAAGGAAAATATTCATTTTGCTTCAATCCCGTGCGGGATGATGCGAGATCTTATTACCCTAAACTATTCATCGATCAATTCTTTCTTCCTTACAGGAATTGATATTGATCCAAATTCAATTAAATTTGCAAAAAAATTAGCTGTTAAAAATGAAAATTATCACCACTGTAGTTTTATAGAAGGAGATGCATGGAATATCCAGTTATCACATAAAGCAGATGTAATAACAAGCAGTGGTTTAAATGTATATGTTTCGGAAAAAGAAAAACGAGAAGAACTTTATTTTAATTTATTTAATAATATCTCTATAAGTGGATCGCTTATTATTAGTACTTTAACTCCTCCTCCCGACTACTCAAAAAAGTCTGAATGGAATCTTGAAAAAATACCTAAAGAAGATATATTGATGGAAAAACTGTTATTTGGAGATATACTTGGATCTAATTGGAGAAATTATAAGGATACCCAAGAAACTTGTAATGAACTGATATCTGTAGGTTTTAGAAACACAAAAATAATTTATGACACTCAACGAATTTTTCCTACAATAATCGCATACAAATAAAATGAAGAGTAAATAAGATGAATAAAAAATACATATACATTTTAGCATTGCTGTCTCTTCTTTATTTTGTATTTATTGACGAAGTGTCTAACACTTATATAATTAACTCATCATCAAAAATTATTAACAGCTCTTCTTGGATTAGTGAAAACACTATATTTTGCCTTTTACTTATTCTGCAGATTATTTTTTCACCACTACAAGCCGGATTTTCAGATTATTTTGTTAGAAAGAAAAGCCTAATAATCTCAATATCCATAACATTAGCATCTGTAATACTTCTAAAGCTATCATCAAAACATGGAGTTAGCTTTTTACTAATTGCTGTAATAATTAAAGGGGTATTTGGAAATACTTTACCTATTGCATGGGCGGGAATTGCTGATGAATCTAATGGAAAAAATATCCGATTTCTTATCGCTTTGTCAATTTTTGCTCTTGCTATAGGATCCTGGGGCTCTTTACTGTTAATACCTAGAATAGCTCCAGGAATCTTTAGCTATGTTATTTTAGGAATATTGATAGCTGGGGCAGTCATCGTAACTACCATATTTTCAGATCCAGCCGACTCTCCATCAAAGTCAGATGAAAATTATGCAGATAAATTACAGTTAAAAAAAACATCTATTCTAACTCTAATTATTCAAGAATGCCTTGGTCTCTATCGTATTGGAAGAAAACCGTTAAATTTACTAGCGCTTATATCATTTTTCTTTTCTGAGATTTCATTTTACCAAATTCTTCTTAGAATAGAAGTGTTTGATAATTACCCATGCTTTATGTCAAGTCCGTTAGCCATTGGAATAGGTTATACAGCTGGGACTGTCCTTTTGAAATTTTTGAAAGGCAAAAACAGACATGTTAGTGCAACAGGGCTCAGCTTATCTTCAATTTCTATCCTAATAATAACAATATTTTTCTATATTGGAATTCAAAATAAGAATATATTTACTTTGTTTTTCTCATTTTACAGCTTTGGTTATGCATTATTTACTCCTTCCCTATTTGCTATTGTCTCTTCGCAAGAAGCATTACATAACCAAGGAAAGTGTTATGGATTAATTGATTCTTTTGAAAGTTTTGCTACTCTTTGTACATTTATTATTTTATTTTTGACTAGGAGAATTTCATGTACATTGTCATTAAACATTTCTTTGCACTTAATAGTAATTAGTGCTATAATTTTTTTAATTGTTTTTATAAAAGCGCGTGCTTATGAAAAATAGAGAGAAAAGAAATACCGACACTTCTTCTATAACTAAAACGTTGGAACTTTTAAATATTGGTTTATCTTGTCATGCATATTGCCTACTAGAACATACAGGCATCTGCAAAATACTAAAGGATACAGGTGAATTTTCTGAAGAAAATTTAGGTTTTTATCAGAATCCGGCTCTTTTAAGGTCTGCTCTTGTAACTCTAGTTGGATCAAAATTTCTTAGTTTTCAAAATAAAACATTTCGCTTTACAGATCTTGGATTAGAGATCTATGAAAATTTAGGAACAATTTTTATGCCAATTGTTGGATATCGAGATCTTTTTGCAAAGCAATTTAAATTGGCTTCCAATCCAAAAGATTGGAATCATGAAGATATCGATACTGTATCCATCGCAAATTCTTCAGTAAATTTCGGTTTAGGGAAAGTAGATCAAGAAATCTTTGACATTCTCCAACATGTTAATCCCATAGGAACCATATGTGACCTTGGATGTGGTAATGGAGAAAAACTAATATCGATATGTGATAAATTTGGCTCTTCGGGTTTTGGAATTGACATATGCAAAGAAGCTTTTGCAAAAATTAAAGACAGTATCTCTTCAAAAGATAGGATTGAGTTTATTCAAAGTGACATTACAAAATTAAATGGCATCTGGGAAGATGTAGATGTTGCATTAATGAATATGGTTTTCCATGATATATACCCCTCAAGTAAAGCTGTCGAATTTTTAAAATCTCTTAGATCTCATTTTCCGAGATTAAGATGCCTCTTGATTGTAGATATTGTCACTGTTTCGGATGCTGTATCTACAATACTTCCTGGATTTGATTATGTGCATGGCCTTCAAGGCATTGTTCCGAGAAGTTATGATGAAATGATTGAAACTTTCAGACAATCAGGTTATCAAGTAATTAAAGAGACCAAAATCAAAAATATTCCCAATATGTTTATTTGGGCTCTTTCTCCTGTTTGTTATTCTTAATCTCTTGCATTTTTCTCATCCTCATTTTTCTATACAACAGTGTCAGAATTGGCTAGACTGCAGCTTTTCATTTTTATGTGGAGAGGTTTTCTGTGGAATGGTTGTCGATCGGATTGTGTGGAGTGTTGCTGGGAGTCGGGGCACCAATGGCAGCGAAGCCGGCTTATGCGCACTCGCATGAGGATATTCAGCAATTCTCCATGCATGGCAATTATTAAATGGGGCTCGCTACAGAAAGCATGGGCGCTCAGGAGTTTGAAGTGTGGCGGGCTTCTCTAGCCGTTGGCTCAAAGACACCGGTTCATGTCCATGAGTCGGAGGAAGTTTTCATTGTGCTACGGGGGAAAATTTTGGCCATCATTGGCGATGAGGAGGTGGTTTGCACGGCACCGGCTACGCTGATCTGCCCAGCAAATGTCCCTCATCAGCTAATCAATGTGGGAGACGTGCCCACGGATCAGATTCTGGTCGTGGGGATTGGGTCAAAGATTCGCAATGAGGAAGGCAGGGTCATGGATCTGCCTTGGCGAAGGTAAGTCAGCGGAAGATGCTTTCAAAAATTATTAAGCCTCCTAGACAATTGTCATCACCTCACTATATTCGTTCTACGGTGAAGATGATGTCGTCAAAGTCATCATCAAGCTTACCGTCATTACAAAAATAACGCTTTCCGTTTGGGATATCCTCAGGATACATGGCAGCCCCCCCATGCCAAGACTCAACAACTCCATCACCTGTATCCCAAACGTTCTTTATACCTAACAGTCCTTTTTCAGGAAGGCGCTTGGAATGCTTTCGCTTTGACTTATTTCCAAATAGTGTCAATTGAATTTGTTTCAGAAACGTGTCTTCCCAGAAAAATGCCCGATCTTCACATTCTAAATTATCGAAGTTTGGTAAAATAATCTTTCCAAATAGATAAAAACCAATCCCCTGCTTCCAATTACTGTTCGTTTTTTCGAAAGTAATTAACAAATTATCTCCATCAACAAAGGGTAAATAGTCTACCCTTACGATTGACTTTTCGCGATATTGGATTGGTCTTTTTTCTGTACTTGAAAATATATCGTCAAAATCTATCATACTATTTCTTGTTTTTTTTGAGTTTTCTCATACTGTCTAATTTAGCATGTTCCTCAGGCCAAACAGCAACGACATCGAATAACCCTCCCTCTCTTTTTTAGAGATGCAGCAATTTGAGTATTTGCTAATCAATTCGTTCTACAGTGAAGATGATGTCGTCAAAGTCGTCATCGGGCACGCCATCATTGCAAAAGTAACGCTTTCCATTTGGGATATCTTCTGAATACATCGCCGCCCCTCCCCATTTATCGAACTTGATCCAACTATCACTATCAGCATATATAGGAACTATTTTGCCAAATTCATCAGAACCTTCCCATATATTCTGAATAAAAACGAATCCTTTATTTGAAAAAACCTGCAATTCTATTGTTTTTGTATCAAACAGATCTGAGTCTTCCCAAAAAAGTAGGGTGTGTTGCATAACTCTTTTTAGTCTCACGGCTTAACAAGAATAACCTCTCTTCTGAGGATGTCCCGAAGTTAGTTGAAACTAGAAATTGAAAAGTGTGGCTCCGGCTGTCAAAATGACAGCCTAAGTTTCAACCAAAAAACAAAGGAGCCACGATATGAATCGTACAAGAAAAGAC
>Ga0180433_10000371_pt1 | contig 76899 bp, 78 predicted proteins | sample SS_ome_8_FD_132980 | JGI IMG/M metagenome (GOLD analysis project Ga0180433, IMG submission 132980) | Hypersaline lake sediment archaeal communities from the Salton Sea, California, USA - SS_1_D_1 metaG | ecosystem: Environmental > Aquatic > Non-marine Saline and Alkaline > Hypersaline >...
GCAGGCCGCTTTAACTTTACCGGTTCAGGAGGTGACTTGAGGCACTATGCGCCTATCTGACGGGCGGTTCAGAGGAATTCGTAAATAACGGCTGCCGGGGATTAGGTTGATGGCTTGACATATAGGCCTGTATGGCCGGAGTGTTCGCCAGATGCGAGGCCCGAATACGTCGGTCGAACTCCTCGTGGGGTATAAGCTGGTTCCATGATGCCTGAAAGTTGTTGAGGTCCCATCCCCGGGGCTCGAGTATATCGCGTCCAAGTTGAAGACCCCATGCAATACACCATCCTGCGGCATTGCGCCTGTTATCGCTTTCGAACCATATTATACTGTATCCCAGCTGCCGTATGATGGCAGCCATCCTGTCCAGCGGAGCGTCGCTCATGAACGTATGTGTTATGGACGGCGGCCCACGGTCAGGAGATGATTGCGATATGTGTTCCACGATGCGTATGCCGTGCATATCTATAACACGCCCAACGCATGATGCATCGTACATGGGAACGTCCTTCCAGCCTTCACCTCTAGGTAGTTGCTGTGCTCTGTCTGCGACGCCAATCGTATTTCTCATATTTTCACCTACAGTCTCATCTCGAAGTTGTTTATGGTGTCGCAGCAACGTACGAAACTTCCGCCTTTCCTGGATTTGAACGGACGCACGACGTTACCACATTTTGCACATATCAACGGGGATTGGGAACAGTTCGCAAGACATCGTACGTATTCCAGGTCGCCGCGGTTGAAGTCGTTGAGAACACCTGATGCCAGAGGGAGGCCGCATTTGCATTTGAGCCCTTTCCGCAGCTGTTCCCCTGGATTCAAAAAGAACGATGTATCACATTCGGGATACCCTGTGCATCCAACGAACCTGGTCTTTGTCTTTTTGGCCTTTCTCTCGACCATGGCCTTTCCACAGGTAGGGCACTTGATGTACTCGTCTCGGTCGATATCTGTAAGCCTCGCTCCGATATCGGCGTGCGAGGTCTTCATGGCTGTCATTATCTCTGACAGGGCCTCAAGCATTTCGGTGTTTCGGGATTCGAACTCCGACGGTGCGTTCTCACTCTGTTCGATATCATCCATATTGTTTTCGAACATTATGGTCATGGATGTGTTCGTTGACATCGGTGCGAACTCGGTGAGAACGTCAATCACTTTCCTGCCCAGCGGAGTGACGGTCATGACCTTCTTCTTGCCGCTCGAGGCAGCCTTGACATAGCCTCTCTTGACCAGCTTGTCTATTATGGCCGGACGTGTGTTCTTTGTTCCGAGCTTCTTTTTATCGGCCTCTGTTATGATGGTTATCGTGTTGTAGTGAGGCTTCGGCTTTGTGGTCTTCTTCTCGCGTTTGACCTTTGCCACGTGGGCATCGTCGCCGTCGTTGACATCGGGCAGCGACTTGTCGTCCTGCATGCCGTAGGGGTATACTTCGCGCCATCCCTCGACCTTGAGAACCTTACCTATGGCCTTGAAGGGATGGCCGTTGATATCCATGGTAAAGTTCGTTATGGCGTCGACGCTGTCTTCCATGAACCCGGCCGCACATCTACGGCAAATGAGGTTGTATAGCTTGGCTTCTTTGGCGTCCAGCGAATCCTCGGATACCTTGCTTACCGGTCGTATGGCCGGATGCGCTGGGTCTTCCTTGCCGCCTTCGACCGGACGTTTGCGCGAACGTGCAAAACCCGATAGGACCTTGTCAAGCATATCATACAGGATATCGAAATCCTTGTCTTCCCAGTCGGCCGGATGTTTCTGCGAGTCTGTGCCGGGGTAGCTGATTATTCCCTTTGTGTACAGTTTCTGCGCCACACCGTTAGACCTGTCTGCAATCTCCTTGGCAGATATTCCGGTCACTTTATTACCCTCTACCTGAAGGTCGGTGCCGTTGAACGGTGCCGGAGGAGGGTTGGACTTGTCCTCGTGCTTTACATCGACGACGGTGTCGGCACCTGTGATGTCTGCGACTATTTCGTCGGCTCGTTCCTTGCTATCGATTCGAGGCCCATCGTAGATGGCTTCGAACTGACCTGCATCTGTATCACATATGACCTTTATCTGGTGATATTCATCCGGCACGAAATCCGCTATGAGCTTATCGCGGTCATATATGATTTTGAGTATGGCTGTCTGCACCCTACCCCCCGATAGGACCGATTGTCCCGGGTCGAATCCCTGGGCGGCAAGTGTCAATGCGCGGGTCAGGTTGATACCCCATTGCATATCCTGTATGTTGCGGGTATAGCCCGCCATGGACCGGCCCCAGTCGAAGTCCTTGAGCTTCTTCCATGACTGCTGTATCTCTTTCGTGGTCAGCGAGGATACTTCCATTCGCTTCAGTCTGTCACTGAAATCTCTGCCGAGCTTTGCCGATACGTAGAGCAGTATCTCGTAGAAGATAGCCGAACCTTCCCTATCGAGGTCAGTTGCGCTTATGATGACATCTGCATCCATGAAGCGGGTTGCCATGTTATCCAGTATTCGCTGACAGTCGCTGTCTATGGGGGCTATACGCAGTTCGTCCGGCGGCATGATGTTCGGATAGGTCCATCTATCACCTTTCTCTTCGTTACCGAACGATAGCTCCACCAGATGGCCGCGGGCGGCCATGACCTCGATGTCGTTCTCGCCGACCAGCGCCATCTTTATCTTCGAGGCCTGGTCAGGCTTTTCACATATTATGAGCTTCATTTTTCATCACTCTTTTTGTTCTCTTTTTTGTGATGACGACGCATGCGATTGAATACGGGACGAGGTCGAGACACGTTGTTCACTGCTTTCTGTTCCTCGTTATTCTGCTCCTCTTCGATGACCTGGCGCGTTACGGATTGTGTACCCATACGGCGTTGTTTCGTTTGCTCATACTGGCGCTTGGATGCGTGCCGGTCGTTTGTACCCCCACGGTAGGCGCTCTTCTCGTACTTGCCGGAGCATGATTTATCCGGCAGCAGGTCGGGGGTCCCGGTCTTTGTGGTTTGATTGCGCGAGCCTTCTTCCATGAATCGTTGAAGCGTCAATGGCCGTCTCTTCCGTGTGCTGGGAGCATCGACGTTAGGCGCCTCATCGGGGTCTATCTTCGGTACGGCCTCGTCGTATTCCTTTGCCTTGGTCTGCTTTTCCTCGTCAATATGCTTTTGCTTCTGTCTTGCAGACTTGAGCTGTGGGTTCAACTCCTGCGCAATATCTGAAAACTGTGGAATTACACCGACCCCCTCCTTTGGCATGTCTACATCAGGGACAGCTACGTGGCCTTTATCCTGTTCATTTGGCCCGGAAGACTCTTTCAATTCCACGTCCTCCATGTCCTCGGCCATTTGAGCGAACTGCGGGACGTCGCCTATGTTGGTATCTTCGAAAGTATCCGACTCCGTTGTCTTCGATGCTGGAGGGGCAGATGTCGGCACATCGAGTATGGTCGGCTGCGGTATCTCCGTGGGAAGCATGTTTCGGCGGGTCAGCTCCCTCACCTTCATGAGCATACGACCAAGGTGGTTCTTTCCATCACCATCGGTGACGCCCCAGAAGGTATCACCCCAGTGATTGACAAAGATTATTTTGGCATTACCTGTCTCCAGTAGTCTCTGACGCAGGTCTTCATACCGGATGAACTTCTGCAGGACCAGGGCCCGCATTATTCGTATCTTGTTGTTCTCCCATAGCTCGGTTGTCTCTACGTTTCGGCACACATACCTTGCCTTGCTTCCGTTGGGCTGCTTGTTTATCTGCTCCCTTTTGGTGGTGTCATCCGTCTTGGACGCCTCGAAAGCGTGGGTAACGCTTTTATACATTATGCCGTCCAGCTCTATTTCGCACTTGTGTGAATTGTCCAGGAAATCATAAGCCCCCCTGAACGATGTTATCTCTTCTATCTCGTCGTTAGTCATATAGACCACCATCCTCTTTCGGTGTGTTGTTCTCACGATACTCGTTAACGAATATCGCTATCGTCCTTATATCCTGTGGCTCGCAATTGGTGCGACAGGACTGTTTGAACTCCGGCGGGCAGTAATTACACTGCTTGTACTTGGGCTCACCGGCTGGAACCAGACCCTGTTCCTCGGCCTCGTAGAACTCCCGGACCCTGACAGGTATGATTTCCTTCATCTCCTCTATCAGTGTCTCGTACTTCGAACCGTCCAGTATGAAGCGATGTCGTCTGCCGCAGGTGATATCGATATAGTTTATCTGTCCACCCAGACCCCATTTATCACCGAACATCTGCCGCCCAAGGACGGCATACGTGGCAACCTGCCTGAAGTGGTTCTCACTCGGCATGTAGTTGGTATTCCAGATGAACTTCCAGTCGTTGATGTACTTCGTTCCGTTATCGTACCAGTCGAACCTGCCCACTACCGTACATCTACTCGACGGGTCATCAGGCATCATAAGGAACTCGCCCTCCACCTGCTGTTCTGCCACGCCGTCGCCGGTGGGATACTTCTCCATGAACTCGTGACCCAGTGTCCCCGTGGCCATTTTCCACAGGTTCAGCGGCGGCGGATAGTCGCCAAGCAGATACTTGAGTATGTTCAGTCTGGGACACCCTATGAGGGACGTTACGTGATACTCCTTGCTTCTGTGCTTGTAGTATCCCGCCGCCTGCTTGTCCAGACACTCCAGGACGGGCTGCGGTATGATACATCGATTAGGGCATACCAAACAGTCCTCGAGACCTATGTATCCCCTGCGGCATCTCAAACCCAGTATCGGCAAACACTTGACCTCCGATGCTCTACTTTATCGGTATCCAATAGTACACCGCATAGCGCATTAGGTCTCAAGGTGTTATATAACTTTCGGTATCATCAGAACTTCTTGAGACGCCCCCGACCTCGTTTGAGGAATACGTCGTAATCCTCTTCGACCTCCTTGAGGCCGACGTCATCGCGCATGTGCTTCCATGCCCTCCATCTAGCGTGGTTCATCTGACGAGTACTGAAACCCTGTTCGATGAGATGGTCGCCAAGTTCCTGCTTTCCGACGCGCCCCTCATTCTGCAGCTTTTCGCGGGCGCACTCAAGTGCGATGCTCAAGAGGGTCGGACGATTGTCCGTGGGCCTGCCGCGGGGAAATTCGGTATCTGTCTTACACCACGACTCCTCGCCGGGGTGTATGACCTTCTCGTTCTTTTTCGCTGCTGTCTCGGGCGCTGGCTGCGTTATGGTAAGCTCCAGCTTCAAGTCATTTCCGTTCGCGAGACGAATCAAATCGTCCCTGCTCAACTTTATCGTGGCCGTTCTTTTCAAATTAAACACCAATTTAACGCAATATTAAACGATGTATTTATTTTTTGCTGAACATCAATTCTTCCTGCGATATATCTGTGGCTACCGGTGGACTCTGTCCATCGAGCAGCTCTATCAGTACATCGAGATAAGCTATGAGTATCCTTTTTGCGTCTTCTCGGTTCTTATATCTACGCGCGGCGAGGTATTCAAACGCTGTCGCGATATTATGTTCATCACGAAGCTGCATGTAGTCCTCGTATCTTGAATTGCTCATGGCGACTATGAACGCCTCTATTTGCAACATGAGCTGATTCGTATACGAACCTTTGACATATGGTTTGATACGGTCGAACTGACAATCGAATCCGACATCGAAATACGGCTCATCGAATCCCATTTCAACCACACGTTCCCATATATACCCTATCCTGTCTTTTTCTATTTGTTCGAGTTCATCGTAGAGGGCGCCAAATAGCAGCTCATCCACATCGATATCTGTCGCAGCCGGCGGCTGTATATATAGACAGCCTTTGAGTGATTGCGGTTCTTCGTAGTGCAGGTGCCAGCGTTCCAGGATAGGGAACAGTTCTTCATATGCCATACGGATGTCGGCAGGCACCGACGACAGGTCTATATCAGTTACATGCCCATTAGGGGCCCAGTACCTAACGCATATTTCGTCGTTCACGATTTCGAACTTCCACGTCTGTATCATTTCCCAATCATCCATTAGCCTACTTTCATCACACTCATCCGTTCGCCATATATCGAGAAAGAACGTTTCGACCTCACCCCGCCTGCTATCCATATCGTAATCGAGTCCCATGAGGTAGGATACACGACCCGAGTTCTGCTTATCTTTCGCTCCGAATAGCAGCTTATCGGCATCGATATCAGTGGCAACGGGCGGAAGGTTCGGTTCATATGCCTGGCTATAAGCCTCGGAGAATACCTCGACCATATGCCGCGACGGAGTGGCGCCAATCGTTGGAGCGAGTATGGTTTTATTCATGTTCATATCGAGATAGCCAGAAGGTATCTTATCTCCGGGCCGAAGTGATACCATTATGCGGATGAGGTCAGCAAAACTGTCGTCGCTGTCTGAATGGCGCCACGGCTCAACCATGTCAACGCCTATTCCGTATACGTAGATGTAGAACAATATTATCGCTATGTTCGTGATATCAACTTCACATATCTTTGCAACCTCGAAAGGCCTACTCATCACCCAATCCGGTATCTGGCTGTTTTCTATGTCGGTCGGTTCCGGAGTGACTGGTTCCTTTGTTTTGTATATATATAGTCTGTGCCTGCCTTCCGTGTTGATATCATCCGGCAAGCTAATAGTCTCGTGACACCATCCATAATGATTCATAACGCAATCACCGATGCTTTCGTAGACTGGGAGTCTGCCGCATTTTTTGATGTGCTCGTTCATATCATTAGCAGACTTATCCGTATATGCATAATAGTAATAATATGCCGGTCTTATTTCGGTGTACTCGGGTTTCGCCGCAAAGTCCAGGAGAGTAGAGTCCCTGCGTTTTTCGCGCACAGGAAGATAGAGCTTCCCTTCTACGATATTTCTAACCTCCTCTTTCATCCGGGCTTTGTCATCGGGGTCGCGGCAGTCGACATCGAAGACGAGGTCATAATAGGTAATGGCATTGAGATATGTCTTTCCCGTATGCGACCGTGGACCTATATGGACGTACCGGCCCTCGACCAGGTCTACATCCTGGTGCCACAGGTAGTGTCCCATTTGCCAGGGTTGGTCGAAGGTCTGAAACGTGTATCCACTTCGATAGTCGATTTCAGGTATGTAATGACTCTCTCGAACTCTGTATCGACCCTCGCAATCATACTCGTGAACGCCTGGCGGGGCAGCATATGTTATAGTACCATCTTCATATATAGAGAATTCAGGGTCGATATGAACAGTCCCCTCTTTTATCATGTTCAGATACGTTTCGTAGTCGACGTACTCGCGGGACATCCCATACATGAACGTTTGTTCATGTCTGTATCCAAGGTTCATGTCAGCCCATTGCTTTACATCATCAGCCATACCTCCGCGGGAATCCACGAAGTGCTTGTATGCTTCATCTATCGATGTGAAATAGTCATCATAATATATGCTGGATTTTGGAAATACGTGGATATTCGGACATCCTGATTCGGTTCCGTATGTACTGGTCCACATCCACACCTGATTCGGATTGGTATCTATGACCAGGTCGTCGGTCTCGAGCCAGCAATGCGTTATCGGACCCCTGTCCTTTATGAGCTCGTCATGGTCACCCCATCTGAAACGAACACCATCAGCGACACCCAGGACGAAACGAAGGTCCGGATATTCATCCTTTATGACATCCCACACTTTCCATGCGGTAACGTGGCAGTTCCATAGATTTATGTTGTCGATACCGTAGCGGTTGATTACCCGCTCGACTATGTCCAGACCTTCCACGGCCGCGCCAATAGCCGCATATTCCACTTCTGGCCTTTCTTTCATTGCGCCCTTATCGATAAGATGATTGTGAAGCGTCCCCACGGCAGCATCCACCTTGGTCGGTGCGAGATATGGACCACCCTTTTCGTCTGCTGCGCGAAGCCAGTTGTATATCTTTTGCTTGAGCTCCGGGTCTTCGATATGCTCGAGCGCTTCCCACATCATGGACGCTACCTTGTCCCATCGGACGAACCGACTTGTGTAGTATGTATCTTTGATGGTATCATGTATCCGTACCAGTGTCTCCACATCTTCAGCGCTGAAGTTCACAGGATGGCAGAATTTTCCAAGGGCGCTACAATTTTGGGGCGGGGTGGTTTTGCCCGTGGATTTTGATGGGGGGCGGGGTTTCCCCCGTGGGCTTTGCCCGACGCGAGGGAGGGAGGACCGAGCGGCGGGAGAAAGGGCACTGTATTCTGGGGGGTGGGGTTTCCCCCGTGGGCTTTGCCTGACACGAGGGAGGGACGACTGAGTGTCAGGGGAAAGGGCACTGTATGCTGGGGGGTGGGGTTTCCCCCGTGGGCTTTGCCCGATGCGAGGGAGAGAGGACCGAGCAGCGGGAGAAAGGGCACTGGACTGGAATCGTCCGGAAAATGCACCGAATAGCAGCTCGTCGTAACTCGTATCTGTAGCTGTCGGCGGAAACACGTTCTTCAGTAGACCCACACCGTAAAGATAATCCAGCAATATGGGTCTATATGCCATGAGATAATGCACGAGTTTCGATTCGTCCACCGTCATTGTGACGGGTTTTTTACTCTCCAGCAGTCTATGTGCCGTATTACTGTCCTCGAACACTGCCACATGATACAAGAGCGCCCTTATGCCGGAAGGACTTTTCCACTCCGTCCTGATGAGGTTTTCAATCACCGGCATATCTACGTGTGTCAACCATCCGGAGATATCGATGATATCATCATTGAACCGAGCGAGCATTATTTTATTACCCTTATCGGATGAGAACATTAGCTGTTCTGTGGAAATGTCCTGTTCAGGACGCATGCCTTTTTTTCCTGTAACGCACCATGTAGTCGTGGCAGTGATTGAATCAAGTGATACTGCCCCGCAGTTTGCGCATTTGATTGAGAATCGTAGATACAGGTCCTCTCCATGTTTACATAGTTCTCTATCGTCATCTATCTCCACGGTGCTTATATCCGTGTCGCCGCTTCCGCATATGTTGCAGTGCATATCGACGTCTCGAGATATCTGGTAAAGGTGGAAGACACGAGACCCGCAATTATGACAGTAGACTGAAATTCCAACCGTATTATCTACATCTGAAAGGCGAGTCAGCGCGTGGCTGTTATTTTGCGACCCGCAATTACTGCATAGTATATCGGATGATGAAGATGCGCCGAACATCAGGTCTTTGACATCGATGTCGGTAGCCACAGGCGGGGGTTGCTGCAGGTCGCGACCGATAAATATGAGGTCCTCTGTGAGGGTGAACTCGTATTTGCATTTGGGACACTTAAGATACAGTGTTATTATCAGGTCGGTTTCATCCCTTACGGAATCCCATGTTGGTATTTCTTCTTTGTATATTAATGAACTGGTGCTGCACGTTGGACATGATAGGGATAGAGACCGCTTATTACTATATTTGAACGTATCCTCCCATTCGATATTGCATATCGGGCACGTAAATTCGATAAAAACGTCGTCACCCATAGGATATATCTCATAATCGGGAAGATTGCCGCAGCCGGGACAATGACCGGAGTATGCACCTGCAAACATCAGCTCTGATACATCGATATCTGTTGCTACGGGTGGGTCAGGGTACGTATGCGCTCTTCTTACTACGTTAAGAATATAGGCAACATGGCTCGGAGTTTGACAGTTCATGCACTTTACATCCGCCTGAACGATGACCACATCTCCGTTATCACTGAAGCCCACGCGATAATCCTCTGTTGGTATCGGTTCTATCCGCCCGCAGTTGCTGCATGGCTCCTCTCCGATATGTTCATATTTTAGAAGTTGCTCTAGCTCGTAGTCACAATCAGGGCATTCGTAGAGTATTTCCGATATGCCATCTTTGTCCAGCGCTAGACTTACTTGATGTATTAAAGGTGCGCCGCATACAGGGCATTTAACCTCGTCATAGGTGGTATCGTACCTGTGGTACGTCATTTGCCGTCACCCGCGTCGAGACATGACGACAGCAGCCGCTATACCCGCTGCGATAAGTGCCGCCGCTCCGACACCGGCTGCTATGTAGAGTCCTTTTCTGCTGTCTCTAACCGGGACATACGGCTGCTGTGACCCGTCCGGACCGTCGGCATCGAAGTTCGGATTATCCGGCTCGTCCGGCATTTCGTTCTCGGCCTGGTCCGGTACCTCCTCGTCCGCTTCTTCCTGGCTTTCGCCACCCTGGAAACCCCCGCTTCCACCACCCTGAAAACCACCGCCTCCGCCGCCCTGTGCCCCGCCGAGACCCGTATCACCACCAATACCAGTCCCACCTCCGATACCGGTTCCTCCGGCCTGTGTTCCTCCGCCGGCGCTTCCTCCGCCGAGACCGGTGCCGCCTCCGTTGCCGGTGCCGCCGTTCTGGGCGGGTTTGGCAACAAGTACGACCTTGAACTTGACCATACCCTGGTCGACCTTTAGTTTGATAACCTCGCTAATGTCCCGATTCATCGCATCGGCCTGCGACTTGACCATATCAGCTGCGCTCTGACCAAGCTTTTGCATGCATACCTCGGCGGTTTCACTCATGTTGCATATGATGTTAAGCCAGACTATAGCTTTGTTCTCGTCGATGGAATGAATACCGACCGCAGGTCTTGTATCCTGAACGGTTTCCTTCTTGACCATACCGGTCTCCTGCTGGACCTGTTGTGTTCCAGACTCTGCAAAGATGCCTTCTTCTACCAGGTCAACTTCCTTTGCAGGTGTAGATGGGAGCGTTGGCTGAACTATGCTTTGTTTGGTTGATGTGGACGTAGTTTTCGTTATGGTCTCTTGACCTGAACCTCCACCGGATGTCGAACTCGCGCTCGACGTCGAACCGGATACGCTGCTGGCGCCTGTACCAATACCTGATAGACCTGACATCATTCGTATCACCTTAGTTTATGGTTCTGGAAAATATCGTTACCTGTCCGGGTCTGTCCCTGAAGGAGTCGACCACTTCCGTTGTGTAGTATGTCCTGGACGGAAAGCCATAAGTTCCGTCCGGTATCATACGCTGCCTCATCTCTGACATGGTATGATATGGATACGGAGCAGGGAGAACAGGAGTGCTGCCGAAGAGCTGCTCACCGGCGCCGAAGAGCTTGGATATGAACGCCTTGATAGCGTTGACGATTGCACTGATAAAGCCTGTGAGTCCTGAACCGCCGGATTGCGGGATGACTGCATCGTCTATGGACATCACGCATGGGTTATTATATGGTATGCATCGGTTCTGCGATTCACACCACCTTGTCTGAGCCGGTCCCAAAGATGCACCGGATTTACAGCCATGTGAATCTACCTTGATATCACTACCGCCGGCATTGGCACCATATGCTACGGTGCTGTGCGGAGTATACATGGATGGTCCACTTGTGTCTAGGAATCCGTACTGGAAGTCCAGCGCTTTTTGTGGCGGGCAGTAGTTCGAGCTCTCGACGACGCTTCCTGCGCCACGTATCCAGCTGTGCTGGCTTTCGACCTTCAAGGGGTTGATGTACATTCGGTCACCTCTTTCTTTTGTATATGAATAATGTTATCATTAACGCTACTATAGGCACGACTATCATGGCTGCTATTATCATGGTGCGTCTCTGTTCGAATCGCTTGCAGGCATTGCAGCCTTCCTGCGAGGAGGCCATGTATCTGTCGACCTTTTGACGGGCCTCCTCTTCCGTTACATCGTCGGGATAGATGACGGCCTTCGGTGAGTAGCCATCGGGACCCTTGCCTACCACTACCTTGATGTCAGGGTTGGCTTTCGTCGGTTCGACTCCGACGGTCTCCAGGTTCGGGTCTACATCTATCTTCATTTTAATCATCCGCTGCTTTGAGACCAACGATATCGGCCTCGATGGCCTCTATCTGCTCCTTTTTCTTTTTCTGGTTCCGCCTGTGGAGTAAGAACCCACCTACACCGAGCGCGGCGATACATGCGATACCCCCCGCGGTATAAGGAAGGTTATCAAGGCTGAACAGTGTCTTGAACTTCTCCATGACCTTCACCTCATTGCTGGCGACGTAGTTCTGGATGGCATCGGGCGTCATGAACAGTCGCGTCTTTCCATGGTCATTGTAGATGAATACGGACGGACATATAGCAGGTTCGACCAATCCTTCAGGATTACGGACAGCCATGGCATACTGACCGTTACCCATGACCCTGACGGTAAGGAATCCGTCTATCAGTCCGTTCACCTGCTCCGGCGTTAGACTCGGATACACAGAGTTGATACGCTGCTTCAGTATCTGCCTGAGCTCATCGGGACCCACATATGCATTTTTGAAAGCGAAGAACCTGATGTACTCCAGAAGGAAGCCCATATACATCTGACGCCAGAAATCCATCGCACCTACCGGAAGCTGCTGCTTGACGGTGGACATGACCTTCAGGTTATCATCTAGCTGAAAAAGGAAACGCGCCAAATCATCAAGTGTGACCCCGAGATTTTCCATACCGAGCTGAAGGTCCTGCGTTATGACGTCATTATGTTTGTCGTCGAACTGACCCTGCAATACCTTTATCACACCGCCAGAATAGGCAATTTTGCCATCGACGTCACTGTAGCCGAGGGCCTGTAACGCTTTACCGATATTATCCGGAATCATGAACTTTCCTCTCCCGATACGCGATGACTGCCGCAAGAGCGAACATACCTATGAGCAGTGCAAAGAACAGGGTTCTGGAAATCACTATCATAACCTACCATTATCCTATAATATATATATACCTCACCTATTTTCACGGACCTGAAAGAGCGAAAAATCGACGGGCCGAAGAATAATAGAAACATATATATATGCTCGCATACTTATGGATATACAGGTGCAGCAATGACGAGACGTATACCCAAGTGCTGCGGCAGGAACATGAAACGCGTGTCCATCAGCGCACTACATAACAACGGAAAGACACACCTTACTCCCTTCGGATGGTGGTGTCCAACCTGCCAGGCTATGGTAATAGACAACGATAGGTCTGACATCCAGACCAAGCAAGGTGATGATTGCTGCGGGGCACGCATGGAGAGAATGTACATCTCCGTGCGACGCCGCAGCGGCAACTTCAACAAGCTTATATGGATTGGTGATGTCTGTCTTGTATGCGAGAAGGTCGAGCCAACAGAGGTCGACATCGGAGACTTGAACATATGAGCGAATATGAATTTACATTGAAACCGCGGAAGTCAGGCGGCAAGCCGTATATACTGACGCCTGTCGAATGGACCTATGTTCTGGACAACATAGCAGGCTACGCTATGAACACAGGACGTATCGAAGACAAATACGTCTTCGTTCCCGGAAAGGCCGGCGAAGACCCGAGAAAGCGTGAAGGATTCTATGTCGACTCCGAGAGGGCCAGGGCTATGTCGCTATGTATCGAGGGCTGGGCCGCAGTAAATCAGAACAACGATAAGATACCGGAAGATTTCCTTGGTCTTATGATTGATTTCTCTGCATGGCTCTACGAGTGTAAAGGATTCTGGGTGAGGTGATTACATGGTAACGAAGACCGAGTACTGGAAGGCCCTTGAGGTCTATGTTCGCTACGCCTATCCCGATAACAAGGAAGCGCAAAAGTCGAAGCTTGCATGGCTTAAAAATCCGAGCTTCCTCGCCGACGGCATACCCGCCGAAGCCCGATTCGGATGCCATGTCAACCCACATATGAAACTCCGGGTAACGAAAGACGCCTTCTGGGTCGATACCAACGACATGGAAGACCCCGAAGATGTTCGGAACAAATGCCGTGAGATAAAGGAATCCATCGAAGCCGACTGGAAGACGTGGGGCCTACCCGTATATTCAGGATGAGTATATGTTCTACAAGTGCCCCGTCTGCGACTCCACCAACGTATCATCGGACCGCCATCATACCAATCAGTGGTATTGCCGTGACTGTCACGAACGCTTCACAAAAGAAGAAGCAGAAAGCCTGGTCTCATCCATCTAACCTACCCAAATCGTTCTACCCGGACAGAGTTTATCCCGTTTCGCAGGTCGAGCGAATACGGGCAAGTTCTACACGAAGCGAGGATGGAGGGGGGAGAGGAGGAGCGCAGTGTTGAACTTGCCTTGAGCTGGAGGTCGAGCGAAGCGACCTCCAGCTGCAAGGCAAGTTCTATATAGCTCGGGTTGCATGGGTTGGATATGCGTATATGCCGTTCGCAGAAAGACTTTCTGCGGGACCGCGGATACAGGGAAGCGTTGAAGGGCCTGTGGGTCCGGAAAAAGGGTATAAAATCCTTTTTCATCGACCTTCGCCACGGAGCTTCCGTGTTCGCCTTCGAGGGCAGCGAGCCCATCGAATGCCCGCATAAGGATTTGGACGAGCTGCTTACGATACATGAACCATGTGACGATGAACAGGAAAGCATTGTTAAGAGGTGGAACGATGAACAAGAAGAACATGATTAAGGCTCTTAAAACGTTCCTGTCGGATACAGAGCTATCCGATGAGGAGCAGAAGGCCATGACCGAAGCGGTCGAGAACGTGGTCAGCACACCGAAGCTTGCCTGTCCGTTCAAGGGATGCACGGGTGTTATCGATATGATAGACGAGGCGGCTGATTGCGTCGGAGTGAGGAGCCGGGGCAAGAAGACGGAGATACCATGGTGCGTCCATACTATGGTGTGCCCTAAATGCGGCAACCCTGTAGGTAACATAGACATAGGGCCCAGCACGTGGGTCACTTCGAACATCGAGGAGGGGACGTCGTATCATTCCATACGCAATCCGCGCACCGGTAAGCATATCGAGCTATCCGATAATGAACTTCGCGACGATAACATGACCAAGAGCGAGTCGGATTGCGGCCGCAAGAATTACGATATGCTCAATCCCTACCTGAAGAAATGGGCTGTGTATGAGCGCTTATCATCCGACGAGGTCGAGAACACGGTCAAATGGGCGATGTGCAACGTTGGCCGCGATGTCACGGTAGAGGAGATAGGGTATGAACTCGAACTGAGCGATGATAACGCCTGGAATGCGATGTACCTTCTTCGTGGAAGAGCACTTCTCAAGGTGGCCGACGGCGACGAAGGCCGCGGCACAATCCTCGATTCCGCACAGAGCTACAAGACCATAGTGAAGGATATAATGAACGGGTTCCGCAGACGCGGTCGCAGGCCTTATACACTGCATCGTATGTATTTACATACCATGTACAGTATGGACGAGAACACGGCGGTGCGCACGCTTATCAACATGGAGAAGGACGGATACCTCAAAAGTATCAGCAGCGATAGATATCTGGTCGCTCCGCTCAAACTTGACGAACAGGGCCGGTACGTAAGCTACTGGGATATGGACGAGGAGGGCAACGAGGACTGGTACGTAGTGTGTCCTCGATGTCTCTCCAACCCTCTCGACGAGGACCAACCGGAATGTACCGTATGCGGCGAGGAGTTCGAAGTTGGTTACATCACCGGCGAAAGACACACGCCGAAAGAGTGGCTCGAGAGGGTCGGCCTGACATATCAGGACATAGTAAAGCCGCGTCCGCTCGAGGAACACAGGGACGATGAGATAACGTTCCATGAGTTCATGGACCTCGTGCACTCCTGTACCGTAAGGAGCGATTCCAAAGTATGCGAGCTGATGGGTAAATACGGATTCCTGGATGGTCTGGAGTGGACGCAGGATGCTTGATATAGAAAAACGCATGAAAAAATATCAGGTAGACCAGCACCTGACCGATAACCTTCCGGTCATAGTATGGCTCGACGGCCGCGCTTTCCATACCCTTACCCGGGGAATGGAAAAACCTGATAGCCGCATAGAGGCCATGATGGATTACGTTGCAATGGCATTATGCAGCGACGCGGCCAACGCAAAGCTCGCATACATACAGTCGGACGAGATTTCATTACTGCTATGCAAGAACGACCCCTTCGGCACAAACTGGTTCGACAACCGCAAGAGCAAAATCGAGTCCGTATCCGCCAGTATGGCATCGGCCACTGCTACGCAGTTCTATGATAAAGAGATAAAGCCCGACGGACCTCTGGTCATGTTCGATTCCATCGCCTTTGTCATGCCGTTCCACGACGTCGAGAACTTCTTTATCTGGCGCCAGATGGACTGGGAACGCAACTGTCTTAACATGCTCTGTCAGAACTACTGTTCATCCAAAGAGCTCGAGGGCAAGAACAGAGAAGAGCTGAAAGAGCTCCTTCGCTTGAACGGGAAAAGATGGGAGCTCCTTCCGCCTCGTCTTACCCGCGGTCGATGCGTCATCCGCCAAAATGGCAAATGGTCCGTCGACAACTACGTGCCGAACTTTGCAAACGGAAGGAACTATATCAGGAGGTTGATTGATTGGTCTACAAATGTCCAAACTGCGGAACAGAGTTGATTTATGATGGAGACAGGGTCTACGAGACCCTATGTGAACACGTTTCGAACCCGAACACACCGGATGCAGAACCCCGGGAGACGTTCGTCTGTCCCAACAGGGATTGCTGGTTCCATAATCGCTACTTCTGGGATGTATATGGAAGCGGTGGATACTGTTTTAGGGATACAGGTGCCGATATTATCGTACATATGGGTCTGTATAATGGTTTCTATCATGATGCCATCGACGACGAGTCCGATACCGAACGACCTCATCCGCCACCGGAAGAGCCTTTGCTTCGTTCGGAATTCTGTGCCATCTCCACGAAAGGGTGCCCTATAGGACGTGAGTGTACGATGCGTTGCAAAGATGAGGAGTTCGCAGAGCGTTACGGCTACGTACCATCCGGAAAAATCGAATCAACGTTCATATGCCAGCATCTCGAGCTCGAGAACGTTCAGGCGTTCTTCGACCAGTACAGAGATGTCAAGTGGCATAAAAGTTGAGAGGGAGCCGAAATGACCGAAGCCGTGTTCCTTCCGGCCGAGTGGTCGGACCTCGTAATAAGCCATGACGTTCGCGACTGGTGCAGGTATCCGTATCCGAACCATCCTCACGGATGCCCGAACTACGACCACGCCGACCGCTGTCCGCCAAGGTCGTTGATGCTCGACGAGTACTTCGATACCGCCAAACCCGTAGGTTTTGTGTATGCGACCTTCGACCTGGCAGCTCACGTCGAACGTATGCGTCAGAAGCATCCGAACTGGTCACAGCGCCAGCTGCGATGCGTTCTGTACTGGCAGGGCGGTGCCCGTTCACGTCTGAAGAAGGCCACGATAAAGTATATGGACCAAAAGGGCTTTCCGGATTACACCGCGTGTCCCGAGGGCATGGGCTTGAACCTGTTCCGAACCTTTCACGGGTTCGGCATCAAGCTCATCAAGGACCCGCAGGATATCGTGTACCTCATAAACATGGTAGGGCATCGGAGGAAATAATGTGGGAAAAGAACTGACAGTGGAGATAACTTCACGATGCAACGCTCGGTGTTGGTGGTGTTCATCGGAAGCTGGTATCGATGGCGAACATGTCCCATGCGCCGAAATAATGGAACGGATAGAGCCTTTCATCGATGTTTGCGATACGGTCCGCATATCGGGCGGTGAACCCACACTTCATCCGGACCTGGTGCCTTTAGTGAACCGATGTGTCGCGAAGTTCGACCACGTCGTGATACTGACCAACGGCAAGATACTCGTGGAGAACATTCCCCGGTCCGTGGAGTTCCACGTATCATTCGTGAATGCCGTGTCGGAATATACCATAAAGGTGCTTGTAAAGAAAGGATACAGGGTAACGGTAACGTCGGTCCTGACACATGATGCAAATGTGGACCGCGCATTGAACCTTGCACATGAACTGGGTATCCCGTGCCACCTGTACCATCTCCAGCCGCAGGGTCGCGCCCGAGGCAGCGACGACCTGGTGACCGTTACCGGTACATCAGGCTGCAGCCGCGCCAGCAAGGTCGCGATAACTCACGACGGGCGAGTAATGGCATGCTCGTCGGAGAAGGAGGGATTGAACTGCAGGATTTGCAAACAGTAACATTTACCGGTCATCGTCCGGCGAAGTTCGGACAGGCGCAGGTCGAGCTCGTAAAGCTCCGCCTGGCAGATATGATATCGAGACTGATAACCGAAAGGAACGCAAAACATTTCATTGCCGGAGGCGCCGTCGGTGTCGACCAGTGGGCGGCAGAGGCCGTTCTCTGCGCAAGGCAGGAGCACGACATCACGCTCGAGCTAGCACTTCCATTCAGGGGATATGATGCCCGGTGGCCGGCGTTCTCACGGAAGGAATACAGCCACATCCGCACGTTGGCCGACAAGGTCACCATGGTGTCGGAAGGGCGGTATCATCCTTCCCTGTATCAGCATCGGAACGAGTACATGGTGGACCATGCCGATTGTGTCATAGCCGTATACGATGGAAGCACAGGCGGAACCCGCAACTGCGTAATGTATGCTATGGAGCAGGATAAGGTCGTCTATAGGATAGAGCCACCCTACGGCGAGAACGATATCGAGGCGTATATTCCGCCGCGCTTAAATACGGCATAGAAAAGTTTATAGAACGGTTTACACATATGGAGTATCCCCGTAAGGCGGTCCGGTTCCATGTTATTACCCCTCGATTGGGTTATTGCACCCTCCTTTGAAGAAACCCCGAAATCTTCGACCGGGCCGCCGCTCCTATCTCTTGCAAGGTGAGTAGATGTCGTATCCATGTCCCCTTTGCAAAGGCTCATTGAGGATGGGAGGGCCTTCGCCCTGCCAGACCTATTATGTCTGCGATGATTGTCGTGTTTTCATTCCGTACACGGAGTACGGGTTCGTAAAGGGTCAGGTATACCGTCACAGACGCGGCAACAGAAGCTTTACGTGGGACGGAAGTCAATGGATAGAGCATGAAGTGGAGGCAAATGAATGAACATAACGATACAGTTGAGCAAAGGTGAACTGGACAAGATAGTCACAAAACACCTGGAACAGGAAGGATACTCGGTTGACAGAATAGACTATAATATAGATATCATCGATAAGGGAACGCAGATGGACCCCCTCGAGGAAGGGGTCCTCAATACGGTCAGCATAGCGGTCAAGACCAAAGACGATATCGTGTGACCGCAGGTGATGAACATGAATTGCGAACACAGGCCCGAAGACGACGATATCTACTGCCCAATCATCAAAGCGGAAAAAGGCATAGACCAGAGCTGCAGCGGGTTGAGAAGATTACATATGTGTCCGAAACAAACAGGAGGTAAATGAATGAAATGTCCCAACTGTGGATTTGATATCGATAAGAAGCGACAGGATATTCGCGACGGCAAGAGCGATGGCATCGATTACGATGTGATAGCCTTGAAAGGAACGGGAATTCGTATATCACAATGGACCCACGTCAAGGAAAAAGAAGAAGAGTGCGAGTACACACTTATAATATGCCCAAAGTGCAGCGTGGTCTACGCCGAGTAGGCTACAGCATGCCGGCAAGGACCGCATCCATGCCATTATCCTGCGTATGCTGCCGAAATCTGGTATAATAGGTAAGGTAGGACATCCAACGGTTATTTCGATGTTTGGGCGGCACCTTGACAAAATCCTTCAGGTCTGTCTGACCTGACGTCCATAGAGCGATTCCCTCGCGCTTCCACGTAGGAGCGAACGTATATCTTGTTCTACCGTAGTGGTTCATATAGACATGCACCAGCTCATGCGCCAGCACCTTCTTCACATGGGTATACCCCATGAAGCTGTTCACGATGGCGTTCGAAGATATATGTATGGTATCGCCCCGGGCCGAGCCCGTTGGTTCGAGCATTGGTATAGAACCGAGCCCATCAACGAGCTTGACGCGAACTGTAGTGTTCGGCGGGTCGAGTCCGAGCCTTTGTTTGATAACAAGCTTCGCTCCATTAACGTAATCAGGGAAACGGGAAATGAAATAGACTATCTCCGGGTGGCCCGCCCATTGCCCGTCGTAAGGCTCGAGTACTACTTTCATTACTCATCATCTTCAATAGGAACCGTATCAAAGTCCGGTTCAAGACGCAGCTTGTATTTGTCCAGAGCTATCCTCAATTTATAATCCTCGGTCATTCTCATGACGTTCACAGACTCGATGAAATTGTATGCTAGGTAGGATATGAGGGTATCTTCCGTGGCGCTTCTGCGTCTCATGCTGTCTGATTAAGATGAGCGATATAAGTACTTACCCATTCCGGCTTGTTCTTTGCGTGCACGTAGATGAAGGCATCAGTATGGAACGAGGTCGCTGGAAAGGGTAAGTTTATATAATGACCTGGTCAATGAGATAACGGAGTGATTCAATATGCGAACCAACCTCGTATACAACAGCGCCACCGGTGTATGGTCTCCTGCTCCGGAGCTCAGACCGGTCAGACAGCCTCTCAACATTCAGAAGCAGCCGCTTCTGGTGAGAGCACCTCAGGCTCAACCTATCCCACCGATGCCTGCTCCCCCTCAGAGGCCAAGGCAGATGAGGTTGAGACTTACGGATACCAGCGTGCAGGGGCCGCAAACAGGACAGATACCGCTGCGCCCGCCCTATCCTCTTCGCCCTGATGTTGCAAAGAACCAGCTTCCACAGGAAATAAGGGAACAGGGAAGATGGGGTCAGATACACATCGCCGCACCTGGCGATGTCGTTACCCCAAAGCCCAACCTACCCAACCTTCCATCCTTCGATAAGAAGCTCCTCGAGACCATGCATCAGAAGTTCAACTTCCAGCGCATGACAAGCGGCGGAAGGATGCCCGAAGTCACCGAGAGCGTTGATGTCAGGTCCGGACCCGGCAAGGTCAACCTTAACGACCTCAAGCTTCCTAGAAGAGTTAGCAACTCACCGTTCGCTGCATTCGGCAACAATGTCGGACGCAACGTATACTAATGTATTCCCATGTTTGAAAGCCAGGCAGCGGTAATGCATGCTGTGTCATGAGAGATAAAATGCCGTGCATGCAGCTTCTGATTCCGTTCCACTGCATCGACGGCTAATATAGCGTGCGTGCCGTCGAATAGCGTTACCAGTATCTCTATGCACATATCATCCGTAAGGTCGAGCATGTCGAATTCAAATCTCATGTTCCAGCACGTTCCTGGCAGCACGGTGTCATCTATCGTTATTACCGTGTCCTTTTCGGATACGTCGTCCCGAAATTGAACGTGACGGTTTATCGTCGATGTGATTACACCTTTCATGTGTCCAGCACACTTTATATGGATGCGGTCAACATGCCATACCTCTGTTGCCGCCGTACATATCTCTCTACCATAGATGCCGGTTATATCCGTAGTGAGCGGTGCCTTCGCATCTGATGGTACTATTATATACTGCGGAAGCGCACGTGTAGCCATTATATCACATCCAAAAGGCCCAAGAGACTTTCGTAACTAATGAACACCGCGTCGCTGCCGTCGACGACGATATACTCCAGACCTATATCTATGCTGTCCTCCTCGGTCAATATGTCCGTCATGTTCACAATGAGACTCCAGTACTGTCCGGGAAGCAGGTATATACACGGTCTCGGACGAAACATATTGTCAGTATCATACATTGTATTCAGGATGCCGGTATGTCGAGAACCGTCCAGATTGATAAAGTATTCCGTCGTATTTATACGGACCTGCACGCCGCCGCTGCATCTAACGCCGCGTTTGGTCTTGCGTGACATACCCATGCCCTTTATCACAATGTATTCTGTTGCTTTTACTGACCATGGCTTGGGAAGCATATTCAATCCGAACGGGTTGTTGGCGGCAAGAGGCATTTCAACGGTCTTTTCAACTTCAGTGATTGCCATGACCTCACCATATAACCCTTGCTATATAGAACTTGCCTTGCAGCTGGAGGTCGAGCAGAGCGACCTCCAGCTGCAAGGCAAGTTCAACACTCCGCTCCTTCATCCCCACCCCATCCGCGCTCCGTGTAGAACTTGTCCGTATTCGCTCGACCTGCGAAACGGGATAAACTCAACCTTTCGTTCCTCCATCCCCACCCCATCCTCGCTTCAGGTAGAATTTGACCTTGCGTGTAGTATATATACTCGTCATGTCAATGGTATGGTATGGCTGATACCGTATCGTTATATCCGGAGCAGGGTGCCAAGTGCGTCCTCTACTCTGCGGCACAGCGCAATCCTATCTATCTGGGAATCGGTGCAGTGTGCATCGTTGGGGCTGCGTTCTGTGCATACAGATACTACAAGGGGTCCCAGTAGATGCGTCTTGCCGCCGAGATAGCTCTCGGGGTTGGAGCCGCAGCTGCCATCACCGGGATGTTGTACCTGATATACAGGAAAAACTATGTGCTCTACGAGGCGGAGCAGGAACCCGACCCCACATATCAGTGCCCGAAGTGCGGTATGAGCGATGAGCTATACGTCACGCAATGTATGGTCTACGGTGACATGAAGCTGCATGATGATGGTTTCGTAATAAGTGGAAGCAGCGAACAGGAAAGAGTTCGTTGCGACAACTGCGGTCATGAGAGTATCATGGATGATTTTTACTATACTCCTCCAGATGAGAAAGAACCGGATATTCCACCTGTCGCTACGGATGTCGAGGCTTCCGACCTCCTTTTTTCATCGTAGTGTTCGTAGGTCGTGGTGCTCCAATATGAGCAAGTATATATATGTACTATAAACATAGTAACCTCCATGTATACTGACGCCTATCATATTTGGTTCAATAATCGGGCTGTGGGTCAGAGTCCATCGCTTGGTAGACCTGATATTCCTTATACATCGCCGCAGACGTCCTGGCAGCACAATCGCGTAGTGGGGCAGTCCAATTCATCGTGGTCGCGAAAGGGAATCCATGATACGGGACCGGTATATGCGGAAGGATTCGACAGGACCGTCAATCCGTTCCAGACGGAGCCGACCCTCATAGGCTACAGCGGCGGCACTAACTACCTTGCCTGTGCTGCTGTGATGGCCATCTGCGCGGGCGGTATGGTTCTGTTCCTTTACGCGCTATCGAGAACGATGTGGTGATAACATGGATGGTTACTATTACGATACCAGCGGATATGTGGACCCGAGAACAGCCTACTTCAAGGGAAGGGCTGTCGGACAGACGGTGCTGCCGTCAGCTACCGACGCATATGATACGCAGTTCATCGACTACTACAATCACTGGCGGCAGGATAAGCCCTATCTTCCTGCCTACCCCATGATACCGCCGCCTCAAGTGGTACCGGCACAAACACCTGCCCAGCCGCCAGCATACTTTGGAACGGTTCCGGTCAGCGGGTTCATGACCATAGCTCTTCTCGTCCTTGTCATACTCGGCGGTCTGTTCGCTCTCGGTATGATAAAGTACATCATAGGTTCGTAATGGGCGGGTGATGCCCACGAACAGGGATATAAAGATAAGGGACCTACAAGCAGGTGATGCGTTTCGGTTCGTGTACAGTGATGAACTCGGAGGAACTACACCTGATGATGACTTCTCGGTGGTCGTCTACGAAGACATTCCGGGATATATTCTATCCGTGGAAATACGTGGCTGTGATGTCAGCGATGAAGTGGATATCATTTCATCTCTCCGTGACGTATATACATACATGCTGCCGGATTTTTATCGATTCATCAAAACGAAAGAGATAGACCCGGCTGATATCGGCATTGATAAATTATCTGTTGTTCTGCATAGTTTCATCGGTATGTGGATACAGGACAACCATCGTTACTACTTTCCGTCGAGCTTCTCGGTCCACGTGTACGCCCGTAATGACACAGGGGTCATGAAAATCGGAGCCTTCAGCTTACCCGTGGAGCAGGACCTGGATGTAAGTGAGCTGCATTTCGGCTCGGACGACGACGGACCTCCAAGACCATATACCAATCATGTAGAGTATCAGTTCCAGCTGCATTATTATGAAGACGAGTACGGCGACGAGTTCGAGGACTACCAGTTGGTCCTATGGTATCAAGGTGTAGATGATTACGAGTGGATGTACGGCATCGATGGCTGGCATAGTAGAGAGTGCTATGACATCCTGTGGAACTGTTTGGTGAGTGAGAACGAGGTCCCGGAAGACATCCTCAAGGCGTCGCTCAACCTGATACCGATGCTTGAAAACTGGATGAGAGGAGGAAAGGATATCGAAGATGAGGGAGGTATCATAACCAGCGGTCACCCACCCGTTGCTACGGATATCGATGCCGACGAGCTGCTTTTTTCGGTAGGTGAAGGAAGACTACCGATACCGTATTCTGTGCCGATACACTACCGCTTCCGACACATGCAGATTGATGGAGAGTTCCTACATCTCATAGAGTTCTTCTATCAGGGTTTCAAAGAGGAACGAAGCGGCTGGTCCTACGATGAGAAAGTCGGTTGGAACATTATAAATCCAATAGGCTATAATGATTGGTGTTATGTGCCGTTGATAAATGAGGCCGACGTTCCGGAAGATGTACGCAACCTGTTCGAACATCTACGGCCAAAATTCAATCAGTTCCTTGATTACTATTATAAAAGTATGTATGATGAGCATGAGGCTATTGACGGCTCCGGCGGTATATCTACCGATATCTTCAATCCACCGGTGGCCACGGATATCGATGTAGAAGACCTACTTTTCGGTGCCCTTTCTCCCGACGCTCAGTCATGTGCCCTTTCTCCTGACACTCAGTCGTGTGCCCTTTCTCCTGACACTCGGTCCTCCCTCCCTCGTGTCAGGCAAAGCCCACGGGGGAAACCCCACCCCCCGATAAACTTCGGGGCTACTCACCAGCCGAAGTACGAGCTGACCGATGAGATTATCGAGGTCGACGGTCATACACTGCATCGCATACGTGCTCTACGAGATTTCCATACCATAGCGAAAGGTAAGTTAGGCGGTTTCATCGAGAGCGAGGATAACCTTTTACATGAGGACAAATGCTGGGTTCATATCAGCGCCATGGTCTATGGCAACGCAAAGGTCTACGGCGACGCCCAGGTATTCGACCGCGCCCGTGCCTCCGGCAACGCACGGATTTTTGAAAATGCCCTGGTCTGGGAAAATGCCCGGGTCTACGGCCACGCCCAGGTCTGCGGCAACGCAAAGATAGCAGGTAATACCCATATCATGGGATATGCGTATGTATGTAGCGGAGAATACGTTAGCAGAGTGCTCGACGAGGCAACACACCCGCCTCCGCCGCCGATTGCGACGGATATCGATGCAGACGAGCTGCTATTTGGTATCTCAACCGTCGATACACCCTATGTCGTGAAGGGGTTGAAACCCTACAGGAACGAATCGAGCTATTCCGACCTTGCCGATGCCGTGAAACGTGCATGGCATATCTACGACGAGGGCGGCACGGCCGAGATAGAGTCGAAATCGACGGGTCTCGTAGGATATATGCTGCCAACTGATTCTGAACAGAGATACGGCGCGATGAACGGTATCGTGATAACAATAGACTATGACGTATTTGAAGAAGGCGATAAATTACCTCACTATCTTGCGACGCTTCACACGGAATCAGTAAGCGTAAGCGGCGCCGAGGAAGCGGCAAGGTTCCTTCTATCCGAGAATGCTCGAACACAATCGGCTCCGGACACGTTCGTAGCTCTGGTCAACATAGATATGGTGGAGGACGACGACAGGGTCCTCGCCATGGTATATCAGCTACATACCGATGAGATGACCATGGACCGCATCGAGGAGCTCATCGAGCAGTATCTCGACGAGGAAGAGGAGCATACAGACGACATAGAGGAAGAGTTCGGCGCGGGTGTGCAAACTCCCGCTGTTGGCGTTTATATATACCAATATATTCCCCATGAAAAAGGACCGATAGAAGTGAAAATGAATACGGAGGCGACCTTCAACGACGTTTCAGATGCGATACGCTACCTAATCAATTTACATCCGGTAAGCAGTCCTTACCCTGATTTCGATTTCTGCACTTTATCCAATGGTCGCTCATATGGAATTACGATAGACTGTTCGATGGCCGAAATGAAACTCATCGAAAGCGCACTTGGATTGAATCCTGACCCTCCGGTCGCAACGGATATAGACGCCTCTGAACTGATGTTCCAGTCACAGTCGCGCGTCTATTATAGCTACGAACGTCTTGATGGTCGGGCCGTTAATCCGGAGAGCGATATGTTATCCTATCGAATCTATTTCGCGTTCGAAACCCGCCAGGGTGCTCCGACATGGCAATACGAGTATATCATGAAAGGAAAGAGACCGGCAGCGCAATTATGGTGGCGTCATTTCGACCGGTCCAAAAAAGAATGGAGGTCGGCAGTCACGGAACAGGAGATACGAAATCTGGTGCCCCATGAGATACGCCAGGCACTGGAACAAATCCGACCGGAGTTCATGCTTTGGGTCACGGATGATGTGGTGCCGGAGGGAGGTCTCGGTATCAGAGTAGTGGACATCCTTCCTCCAATCGCTACCGATATAGACGCATCGGAGCTGATTTTTGGAAGTCCACGCAATAGGATAAAGTTCGAGTTTTACTATACGGCCAATGATGTGTTCGACGACTTCAGTGTTGCATTCTACACCGACGATGGTAAAGAGTGGATATACACAGAGACGACCGCCATAGATGATGATGACTATCATGCGAGAAGCTGGTACATTCGCGAACGCGGCGTTCACAGGGATATAACTACGGATGAACTGCCGTACATAGTGCGCAAAGCGTACGAACACCTGGAAAACGAGATATCCAACTGGGTTGATTTAGGTAAAGAACAACCCAAAGATGGGATTTTCGTACTGGAAGAGGACCCCCCGGTGGCGACGGATATCGATGCAGAAGACCTGATGTTCTCTTCCTACCATGACGATGATGATTGTTCATGGAAGATGCTTCTTAACGTTCCCGAAGGTACGATAGTAAAGTGTCGAACCCGCACCAACTGGTATCTATCGGCTATAATACGCGCCCGGTTCACCAACAGGCTCGAAGTGATATGCCTTGATATATCATACGATGCGGAGCGTGAGGCTGACCAGATAGGAACACTCGAGTCAAGATATGCCTTTTTCAAGCCGCGCATAGAGGGTCTATCATTCGATGATATATCCGAAATGATATCTAAGGGGCGTGAGTTCAGCGATATGTCCAGATATTACGGTACGGAAGAATGGAGTGATGTCAGCATAGTTCATACGGGCCCTCCGATAGCTACCGATATCGATGTAGAAAAGCTGCTTTTCGGCGCCGATGAAGAGTATGAGTTGAACGTAACCGAACGTAACTACCTCGCTAGATATGTCGCCGAGTGGAATCTTCAGTTTCCAGCACTTGTTGATGATGAGCCGCAAATCGTCCTTGCTATTCACGGATGGTTCGACCACAACCAGGGCAATATAAGCGACCACGAATATGCCAAATTTAACGAATGCATCAGCCACGCCGCCGAAGGTTATTTATATGACCTGCTGCACAGCTGGACAAGGCGGGTGCGGCTAACTGAACCGTTGGATGGTGATGATGTATGGCTGCTGGCCGACCAGGTCAGAGATGCCTTGCCCGATGTCATACAGAACGCATGTATGCCTCCGGTGGCTACGGACATAGACTCATCGGAACTGATGTTTGCATCAGGTGATATTGGCTACGGGTTCTACGAAAATTACTTTGAAGAATGTACCGATTTTATCGTATCATTGTGGCGCACAGAAGACCAGTACAATGACGGCGATACCCGGAACTGCTGGTCCTATTACATTACCCACGACCCGGACACGCCTGAGCCTGTCCATTGGTATCAGTTCGAAGAGGGCGATACGCTGGACCAATACGACGTGAAAAAAGATGGTATTCCGGAAGATATAGAAAGGGCCTACAAACAGCTGGAGGCTATACATGTGGCCTGGGCATACAGGGGTATCAAACCGGCCGATATGGAAGGAACTCTTTACAGTTTACCTCCGGTGGCTACCGATATCGATGTATCGGAGCTGATGTTTTGTAGTTCCCCTGATACCGTAGTGACCTGTTTAGCCATACATGAGACAGGACCCCACAAAGATGAATATTCGGTCCTGTTGTACGCCGATGCGAGAAACAGGGATGAATCATTTACTCGACGTATCGAGGTGTGGTCCGACGGCAGTGTTCGGGCTATGTGGGAGTACGATACGTATGATATGAATCCTGCGTCCACCCTGGTTATCGGTAGCGAAGATGTCGAACCTATAATAATGAGGGCATACAATACACTCCGGAAAGAGCATGAGGCCTGGGCCCGGGGAGAAATAACAGACCATGATGTTCCATACAGGCGAACAGTAACGGTGAGCGCGATTGACGTGCCGATTATCACGCAGGATATAAGTCAAGATGAGCTCCTCTTCGGTGCCCTTTCTCCCGACGCTCAGTCATGTGCCCTTTCTCCTGACACTCGGTCCTCCCTTCCTCGTGTCAGGCAAAGCCCACGGGGGAAAGAACAACTCCCTCGCGTCGGGCAAAGCCCACGGGGGAAACCCCACCCCCCGATAAACTTCGGGGCCGTTCACCAGCCGAAATATGAACTAACCGCCGTGGCTGTCGAAATCGATGGTCGCACATTGTACCGCATACGCGCTCTGCGGGACTTTTCAGATGTAAAGAAAGGCGACATAGGTGGATTTATCGAGAGCGAAGATAACCTTTCACATAAAGGTACATGCTGGGTCTACGGTAACGCCGCGGTCTACGGCGACGCTCGGGTCTTATATGATGCTCATATACAGGAAAATGCACGGGTCTACGATAACGCTCGCATCTACGACGATACCCGAGTCTTCGGCGCCGCGCGTGTCTTCGGTGATGTCGTAGTTCGTGAAAACGCCCAGGTATTCGGTGGCGCTACGGTCTGCGGTAAAGCTCATATCTACGGCAGCGCCAAGGTTTATGGCGGCGCTTGGGTCTACGACGAAGTCCGGGTCTATGGCGATGCCTGGGTCCACGGTGGCGCCAAGGTCCTTGAAAATGCTAGGGTTTATGGAAACGCTAAAGTCTATGGTAATGCACAGGCATTCGATAGCGCCCGTATTTTTGATAACGCTCGGGCCTTTGGTAGCGCCAGGGTCTACGACGGAGCACGGATTTTTGGCAATGCCCGGGTTCGCAGCGCTCGGGTATACGGTAAAGCTCAAGTCTACGGCAGCGCCAGGGTCTACGACGGAGCACGGGTTCATAACTGCGCCCAGGTCTGCGGCAACGCAAAAATAGTCGGTGACACCTACGTCATAGGGTATGCATATGTACATAGTGGAATTCATTCCGAGGGATATCTTGACGAGAAAACGAACCCACAACCGCCGCCGGTTGCGACGGATATCGACAGCGACAAGCTACTTTTCGGCGCTACAATAACACTCCGGTGTCCTATGTACTGGACCTTCAGGCAGCATGAGGACGAATATTTTCTACACCTCGAATATGAAGAGGGCATGCTCATGGAAACGCATGAAATATATACCATAGGTATGAAATACTCCAAAGGTAAATTCGAGGAGACCATCGAATATGACGATGGCATGGGATACGTACCTCATACCATTACTTTAGATGACCTGCCATACGATTTCTATCAGGTTTACCTTTACTTCATAGACGAACTCCGCACGTACGCCATGACCGGCGTCAAACCAAATCCCAATCGCGGCACCATGGTCGATGTGGAACCCCGCACTCCCGCAACCACGGATATCGATGCTGATGAGCTCATGTTCTGAAGATATTCACAGGCAGCCTCGAACTCCGTCCCTTCGAACCCTGACCATCGCGGCGGCGAGAACATTACGGTCGGTCTGGACCTCCAGGAAGCATCTGACGATATCCTTTTCCATGTGAGCTCTATCATCATTTCTGACGATATGTATCTTCTTGTTGTCCTCCGATATGCAGCTATCATTCGTGGAACCCTCAACGGGGTCCACGAGCTCGACCTCTATCTCGTCGGGGATACATAGCCTATCACGCCAGTATTTCACCAGAAATTTTGGATTCATGACCCACATACATCAATGCAGATATATAGAACTTGCCTTGTGCTGGAGGTCGCTCCGCTCGACCTCCAGCTCGAGGCAAGTTCAATCTTTCGTTCCTCCATCCCCACCCCATCCTCACTCCAGATAGAGTTTATCCGCGTTCCGGAACATTTTGCGGAAGGCAAAATGGCTGGAACGCAGACAAACTCAACACTACGCTCCGCCTTTCCCCCACCATCCTCGCTTCGTGTAGAATTTGTCCTGTAGATGGAGGTCGCTCCGCTCGACCTCTGGCTCAAGGCAAGTTCAAAAGAGGGAAAAGTGGCCCGTTCATCCGCATCCTTTGGGGGGTGAGAGGGGAGAACGATAAATCGTTGACGAATCAACGGGCCTGTGTGGTTTGGTGAATCCACGTGTGTCGTGTTGGGATGCAAGTCGCAGAGGAGAAGCGACTTCGCTGTATCCATTGATACGGTCGATATATATAGATTACCATTTGGTCCGGGTCAATAGGCTGTGGTCACGGTGAGGTGGTGGTTGCCAGGGGCCTCTTTGCGTCTCATCCATAGCCAGCAGTCTATTTCAGAGGCGTTCCAGCCCGTGCTGTCGGATAGGGCTTTGCACGCAAGTATCGTAGCTGCCCGTATTTCGCACTCGGCCTGCGAGCCTTCCGGTATCAGGACGCCGCCTTTATCGACGTCCTTGGTCAGTCTGGGTCCATACTTGATGACGTTGAATCCTCTTAACACGCGTGGGACCTGGTAGTCTGATGGGATGAATATCTTGTCCATGTCCTCTTCGAACCATCCAAGTGCACGGTTGAGCTGGATGATATACAGTATGGCCCTCTTCAGGAACAGGTCCGAAGCGAAACCCGGCATGGTCTCGCATATATCGGTGAGGCATTCCTCTGCCGAATATCCGTGCGAGACCTTTCCGACGAGACTTTCCACAGGAAATTCCAGCGTTTCGTACAGGTGCCTTATGCGCTGTTCCAGCAGAGGGAAGCGTTTTTCGGTGAGTTCAAGAGCGATGTCCTCTATCTCACCGAGCTGTACGCCTTCTCTTTTCTTGTCTATATTATCGTCGACTATATTGTACATGGTAAACGACCCGCCGCTTGCTGGATACAGTCCCGCTCTGCCGTACCAGTAGCAATAGTTGATACTCGATGCGAGTAATTCGAGCTTCGGTGTGTACAGTGGTGATGATGCTTGTGATGGAAACTCGGATTTACCTTCGTCCTTCATTCTCTTTGCCAGCGCGTTCAGGCTCTTCGTATCTATGGATACCTGGCGCGGTTCCTTCATGAACTCCTCCGATAGCTCGAAGACAGACTCGATATAGCCCATAATACGGGTGATAGGCATGACGTATATCAAGATTTCGATGGTACGAATGTGGATGAGGCCGGGACGGAACATTTATATATACTCCTGAACAATCTGAACGCATGTTCAGTCCCGACGAGTATGATGATGAATTCGAGGTATCCAGCATGGAGTTCACATCTGCAGCACCAACGAGCGGAAAGACGTTGATAGATATATCCCCTCTCGTAAAGCTTGATTACACCGCCGCAAATGAGGTCTGGACCGTATGGGGTAAAAGAGGTTCAGGAAAGTCATATTTTCTGGGAAAGCTCTGTGAGGAGATAGCTGACTTGGATTCGCCGAAGCCGATAGTGTTCTGTATCCTCGACATAGTTGGAGCACACGGTAAGATGAGCCTTCCCAATCTTCGGCATGTGAAAATTGACGATATGTCTCCGGAGAATCTGATAAATACGTTGGGAACGGGTACGTCTGTTATTGTCGATATGACCGAACATAATATCGACGAGATAAGGAGCTATACGATAAAGTTCTGCGACGTACTTAACAGGATAAGGTTCTCTGACCACTTCGGTCGGGCTGTTCTTGTATGCTTCGAAGAGTGCCATAACTTCATTCCGCAGAAGTCTGCCATAGGTGACAACAAGCTCAGGCAGCAGTGTAAAGGTTCTGTTGATAAGCTTATCAGGGAAGGGCGTCAGCAGGGTATCGGTATCGTGCTCATCAGTCAGCGACCGGCATCGGTGCTTACGGATGCCCGTGCGCAGGCCGAACTGAAGTTCATATTCGCATTGAAGGAGCACAACGACCTTACGGCTGTTAGTCATAATATGGTGGGTCGAGACAAGAAAGAGGTCAAGAAGATACTTGACAAGGTATTCATGTTCGAAGTAGGTCAGTTCGTTCTGGTAACCACGCAGTATATCGATGGACAGGGCATAGCCTTTGACAAGGTATCGCCCAGAAAGACAGAGCACGCAGGAAATACATTCCTTCAGCTCGACGACGACGTCGAGAGCGAGTTCGGGGATGTCATACCGCCCGGGAAGACGGGAGGTTTTTTCGACTACAAGGACAATTTCCTGCCGGGTAAGGTAACGGCTTATGATGCGGATGAGGAAGAAAAGGACGAGGAAGAGGAAGAAGAGATACTGCCACCTTCCAACCCCGATGAGCCGAAACTTATAGACTACAAGACCATACTTACCATTGGACTCATGGCTGCTTCCGTGGCTGGCATACTTATAATCTTCTGGCGCAGGTTCGTGGAGAAGAAAAAGCAGGAACAGCGAGAGATGGAGGCCATGGAAGAGAAAAAGGACGCAGAGATAAACGTCATTCAGGAACCGGCGCAGCCGCAGCGACCTACACCTGTAGAGGAAGAACCTTCTAGCGGCAATATGGATTTGCTTCTGGAGGCGTTGTCGCTTTCTGGTAGTGGAGACCCCGATATATTCAACGATGGACCGGAGTTCTGATATAATGGCCGAAAACATACCACCGCCTCCGGCGGACGAACCGAAAAAAAAGAGACCCGCCAAGAAGTGGTCTAAAAAGGATATGAGAAATATCATATTTGCATTCATATCCGGAAAGACCGTAGCAGATAATTTGGATGAACTGAAGACGATAGCACCGGGGTATACGAAAGGTCAGTTCGTTCGTCTTTACAAGCAGTGGTCCAAACCCCACGTACCGCCGACTGCTCGTGAGAACATGATTGCCGGCATTGCCGGTGATTTCGAGCATACGGAAACGGTCGAGGAGCATGATTGGAGCGACGACGTTCTTATAAGCGTTCTTACGGATTTCATCGCCGAGGGCAAGAGCGACAAGAACGCCGAAGAGATAGCCGAAAAGGCTGGAATCACACCTTCAGAGGTTCGCAGCATATATAAGCAGTGGTCGCACCCTCATACGCCGTTCAGGGACCAGGAGCGGCTCATATCCATGGTTGCAAGGGTGATTGTCGGTACGGTATCGGAGCTGCAGGAGGAACTTCCGGAAGAAAGCGATACCGGACCTGTCCTGGAGCTTATACCCGATATAATGAACGAACTCGACTTTGGCTGGGTAACTCCCGGGTTCACTGGAACTCGAAGCTTCGAGATAAGGAATGCTGGTATCGGACTGCTCGTTTTTGAAGTGTCGTCACTATATGAAAATGAGAATGCCAATCCAAGGGTCACCCTTGAGCCCAGGTCGGGCCGGGTCAAGGGTGATACTGTATACGTCGATGTAAACGTTGAGATACCGGAAGATAGCGGAGAACTAGACCTGAAATTTCCCGTAGATGTCGTTTCCAACGGCGGTAATGGTACAGTGATGGTTCACATCGGTGTAGACATAGATGAAGAAGATGATACAGGCGACCCGCCTCCGCCTCCTCCACCCCCTCCTCCACCGCCGCCAGAAGAAGATGATTGGCCGAAGGATATAAATGACATAGAAACCTATGAACCGGAAGGCAATGACCCGCCGGGAGGTTTTCCACCCGGAGGTGGCGGTGGTGGCGGCGCATCAGACCCTCCTTGTTCGAACATCTTTGCACTGGAAGAGTCCCCGGATGGCGCGGCCGAGGGTCAGAGTCCTGCCCGCATGAAGCGCAGAACGGTGTTTACATGTATCGTTCATGACGAATCCGCAAAAATGAAATATCGTTTGTACAATCCAACCCGCGAGCATCTTATTCCGGTGCCGATGGTCAAGCCCAAATCCAACGATATGATATTTTTGGGACGCATTAGAAAGTACGTCGAGAGCGAACCTCATCAGATATACAATCTTTCACCTGACTCGGAGCTCATAGCTGTGATAGCCAGAGACCCAGGGACAAAACAGGTGGTCAACCTCGAGTTCCTCGAAAATCCCATGTTGCAAACCTGGTATGTAAGGTCTGCAGATGGCCATACCGGTCAGGTATTACTTGCATACAAGATTGCGGTTCCTATCCTGCATGATAACTACTGGTTGGACTACAGGGAGATACCGGACGCCAATCTTCCAATGCCCAACATACCGGATAACGCACTGGATGATTACTGCAGGGATATGGGTGCCGATTTGTCAGCGTTCATCGGTCTGGATAGGAACATGGGCGCAGCCGAGGTGATACAGCGTCTGGTCGAATGGACGCGTTCATATGAATGCGCCACCATACCGTCGCTGGAGCTCGGCGGTGATATGACAGAGAATTCCTTCAAGTGCCGTGTAGGAAGCTGTCGACATCGGGCGTTGGGATTTTTCATAGTGGCCACATATCTCGGAGTTCGATGTCGCTACGCTGGCTCCGACTGCCATGCATGGGTCGAGGTGTGGCATACAACGCGGAGGAGCTGGGTAGCCATAGACCTTGGCGGATGCGACCCTGGAGGCAAACAGAGACCAACCAAACCGCAGGTGGAGCGTCCGATGGAACCGAAAGACGAACATCCACCTAAAAAGCGCAGAGATAAGCCCGAAAAACCGGAAATAAGGAAAGATAACCCGCCGGCAGAAGAGGGTGAGAGGCCTGAATTCGAGGAAGTGGCCGAGTTCTTGATAACCAAGCGCGGCAAGGAAATAGACGACGAGACCCGCGAAATGATACGAAAAGCGAAACGGGGTTACGAAGAAACAGGCGGTGAGTAGCGTGCCTGACGTTCCGTATGACGATATAATAGCCAGCCTTGAGAATCAGGGACTGTCCGAGGAAGAGATAAACAAGGTATTGACCGCCCTTCGCGATATGGAAAAGAATCGCGAAACCAGACCTACGGACGATGAATTGGACGAAGAAGAGAACGATGAGGATAAGGACAGGGATGAAGACGGCGAGCCCGACGAGGAAGGCAAACCGGAGAAACTCGCCGAGAACAAAAAACCGAAAAATCCCATGAAACCCGTACCTTCGCCTGAGCCGCCGAACTCGCAGCGATACGAACCTGAACATGGAATGGAAGAGTTCGCACCTGAATGTGTGGAGATATTCAATCCCAGGCTCGGTCGCGATAAACGCGGGAAGACCTTTGACAGGTGCGACCATAAAGGAAAGGACGGTTATGCTCTCGACTTTCAAAATCAGGGTCTCGAGCGTTTCGAGATATCGGACGCACCTCCGAGGGATGCCGTAAGATACGCTGCCAACATGGAAATCAAAGTAGATTCCGTGAACTTCACGTTCCTGTATCTGCCTGCCAGTGATGTGGTCATAACGGACTTCAAGGTTCTGGACGGGCCGGAGAATATCGAACTATACATAGATAGCGTAGATAACATCAGGGCGAGACTAACGCGGGGCGGCCCTGCGCGTGTCAGGCTTGCATTCAATGCATGGACACCCAGGACCCGCAGTAACAGGCCTCTCTACCGGGACGTCAGTCAGCTTCGCGGAAGCGACACTCTACTGGACGCATACTACGCCGGAATAGATATAGGATATGACTTCAAGCGCGCAACAACCCATGAGGTGCGAGAGGTCGCGGCCGATATCATGGAAGTGATAGACCCGGATTACTTCGGAGCGTACATTAAAATGCTTCGAAAGTACGCCTTCCCTCCGGATGATGCTGTCAAGGATATACGAAGCAGACTGAGGTTCGCCGCGGTCCTGCATAAGCTATACAGTTTTTGTCGAACCTTCGGATGTGACGATATACCGGATGGCGATATGCTGCTGGAAGCGGCGAAGAATCGCCGGGGTGTCTGCCGTCATAGGGCCCTTATAGTGTTCTGTATCTGCGCCGCTATCGGCGTGCCCATCAGATACGTTACCAACGACTGCCACGCATTCGTAGAGGTGTTCATTCCGTCGGATAAACGATGGGCAGGATTCGACCTCGGAGGATGCGGCGGGGACGAGGTCGGCGTCGAGCAGCGTAAAAAGAGCAGAGACGAGCTTTTCGTGGAATGGTTGATGATAGAACTCGGCCTGACACGGGACGACCCCCTATTATATGACCTGGCAGCCGCAGGCCGCATCAGGATGGGAGAAAAGGCGGGAATCCGGGAAGTGCGAACATGGTTCGAAGATGAGGATGATGGAATAGGCGGTGAAGAGGATGAATCTGAACAAGAGTAACATGGATGATTTAAAGCAGCGACTTGCAATATTGAAGATGGAAAAAGACAATATTGACATAACCGTCGATGTAATCCAATCGCTGATAGACAGCGCCGAAAGCCGGGAACAAACCTCTACACGACGTAGGACCAAGGACATAAAACAAAGCTTCGGTGATGTGCCTGTCGAGATATGTCCCGAATGCAATAAGAAATCGGTTATGGTCACGAGTAAAGGCTCCAGGTGGTGCTACATATGTGGTGCGGTTATTGACGACACCGAGGGGTCCAGGCCCGGGCCGCCATCTTCCGCCCATGGAACATACAGTGAGGACCACGGCAAGGTAAAGAACGATTGGTTATATTGAGATTCGTCAATCACAACCTATAATAAGCGCGTGCCTATCAGTGATATCATGAAATCTGATATCAGGGAACCTAAATGTGATATCATGGTGGGTGATTCGATAGAATTGTCCAAACTGGTCGAGCCTCGTTCGGTTCACACCATGGTGACGTCGCCTCCGTATCTATGGAAGCGAAAATACGATATACCGGACACATCCTGGCCGGAGGTACGGTATCGACCAAGACCTGACCTGGATATGGAGATAATCGTCGAACCCTGGGTAGGCCAACTAGGTCAGGAGCGGTCTCCCGTAGACTACATAGGTCACCTGGTGGCAATATTTCGCGAGGTGAAGAATGTACTCAGAGATGACGGAACCGCATGGTTGAACATCGGCGATTCCTATGTCGGAAAGAAGGTAGCAGATGAAGGTAGTGCGACCAACTATTTCAGCGTCAGACCTCATGGCTACGAAGCGGGAAACCTGCTCATGCTGCCGCAATCCACGGCTCAGGCGCTGCAGGCTGATGGGTGGTTCGTTCGCAGCGATATCACGTGGGCCAAAAGCATATCGTACTGCGAAGGATATGTGGGGTCGTGCGCTCCGGAATCACCCACAAGCTGGAGATGGATACGCTGCGGAACGGTCGAGAAGGGCGACGGTCAGCGCAAGTTCATCCCATGCGGAGGGTGTGACAAGTGCAAGGATACAGGGGGATTTGTACTGCTTCAACACGCCTGGCGGCCTACGCAGTCCAAAGAAGCGGTGTTCATGCTCACCAAGTCCAGGCACTATTACTGTGACAAGTACGCCGTCATGGAAGAGGGTGTATATCCGAGAGGGACGAAGGGGGGTCGCGGTTCCGAACGCCGGTCGGAAGCATTTGGAGTGAATGCCCGACCTACGCAATATGCCGTGTATTCCGGCAAGCGCAATCTACGGAACGTCTGGACGGTGCCGATACTGAAGGGCAACAAGATAAAGCACTATGCAGCATTTCCACCCAAGCTTGTAGAGCCGTGTATCAAGGCATCTACCAGTGATTACGGATGCTGTGCCCAGTGCGGTATGCCGTGGTCAAGGGTGATAACCCGCGACGAGGAAGGGTTCGAAGTGGCAAATGGTTGGAAACAGACATGTGATTGCGAGAGCCATGAGGTGGCGCCGTGCCGGGTCCTGGATATATTTCACGGCTCAGGAAAGGCGGCGAATGCCGCAAAGACGCTGGGTCGTGATTATATAGGTATCGAAATAAGCCAGGAATTCGTCAAGGAATCGCGCCATATAATAGACAAATTATCAGCATGAGCGCAAAAAACGATAACTTTATCAACAGCTGACTCCGATGGTGATATCATGAACTTTACAAGGTTGTTCAACAATTTCTTCATAGGCGATGCCGAGGCCGCTGCCGACGCCACGTTGCTCAAGGCCCACGGCATCACGGCCGTGGTCAATGTCGCAGCAGAGATAAACGACCCTATGTACACGGACCGATGCACCTACTTCAAGTTCCCTCTCTATGACGACGACCTGTTCACTGCGAGCGAGCATATACAGGATGAACAGGCAGAGTGGTACAAGTCCGCTGTGGATAGTGTTGTAAGGCTCATGTCTGACGACCATGTAGTACTCGTGCACTGTGCAATGGGAATATCCCGGTCGTCTGCGGTGTGCATAGGCAGCCTTAAAAAGATGAACTACGGCAGCTGGAGCCAGTGCGAGGATTTCCTTCGTGATAACCATCCAAGCTCACGACTGCTTAATCGAGGTGTTCTCGACTACATGGCAAAGCGCGTAAAGCTGTAGGTCAATTCTTTGCAAGGGCGGAATCGGCCTCGTCCATCGCATCGGACATGAGTGCCTTGCCGGAATCGTCCACCATGGCATGTATCACCTTGTATCGATAATGCTTATCGGAATCATATCCGAACATAGGTAGTTCATTTTTTAGTGTTTTGACCGCGTTCTTGTACTCACCTTCACGTGAGCCGGTATCGTCTACGATATAGACCATGACCGGACCGTAGTTCATCAGCAGGTCGGCAACTTCTTCGGTCATAAAAAGCGCTCCGGGCGCTCTTTTCGAACCCGGACTTTCCTGCTGTATCGCGCCGTCGCACAGAACTACAGTGAGAACACGTTTTGGGAGCTCATCCGATTTTATGTCTTCCAGTTCCAGAGCCAGCGATTTTGATAGGTTGGTTGCACCGTTGGAGCCGAGATAGGTGAGGGCCAGCGCTTTAAGATGGTCGTATTCCTTTGTGGGTCGAATCACTCTTTCCGCCTCGCTCTGGTATGCGTATATCGCTACGGTATCGCCTCTTCTCTCGGCGTCGTTGACCATGGCAACGCAGAATCGCTTCTCAATTTCGAACAGGCTTAGCGTTCTTTGGCACCTGCCATCGGTCCACGTGAATTCATTGCCGCATTTCCGGCATTCATCCATGAATCTTATGTAAGGGCAGTCGACCTTGACCGTAGCTCCACTGCGGGTCGAACCGGACATATCGATATGGATGCATACGAACCCTACCCAGTCCTCGATTATCTCGCTCTTCAGTATCTTTTCGTAGCTCTCTTTTGGTGTTATATACGGTATGAACGGCATCGACCTTTCAGGGATGATTTTTGAGGGGTTTCGGCTCACATCCCATGGTCTTATCTTTCGTTTAGGTTTGGAAAGTCGAGTACCAACCGGAACGCGTTCGAATGGCATTGTATCTTCTATGAGGCGAAGATTATCCCACTCTCCGCATTTGTCACATGGGTTGAGCGTTATCTCTGGCATGATATTGTCGAAATCGTCGAAAGTGAATAGGTGGCGCACATCGAGACCGAGCGATGCGTTCGGGTCGTAGTCGGTCACCGTAATCTCGCCTTCGGGGCAGTAGAACCTGTTCTCCTCGACCTTGTCCGGCGGCTGTTCATCGGGCCGGGTGCGTTCGAACACGGGTATGTATGGAAGGTCGAGATTCCTGAACGTCATGGTGTCCTTTATCTCGGTCATACCCGGCGCTATGCGCGGTACAGCAATCGGGTCGAGCGGCTCGTTGATGAGGCGTAAAGTAGCAGATACCCTGCCCGGGGAAAGTCTCGCGTCGGCAGAATCCAGCCTGACATATCCCTTATCAGGAATATGTATCTCCGTTATCTCTATCCCGCCTCGTCTGAATGGCAGCAGGGATGAGTTCAATGATGGGTCCGCGCCGAGGTTGGAGATGATACGTGCAATATGCTCCTTATGGGTTTCGCATACGTATCTTATTATCCTTACACCCGCTTTGGTATCATCATGTATCGTAGACTGCGCGGTGATATGGGTGCCCTCTCCTCTTTGTACTTTTATCTGCTGGTCAAAGCTCCGCGGTGTAGGGGTATCAATTTCGGATGGCATGTTACCCGTACATTCATCACCGGAGCCAGATTTTGATTCGTAGGGGCATAACATTCTGCCTGCTTCATCCGCTCCGGCACGAAGCTCACCTAGATTGTAGGGATGTTCGAGTATGCGCACCTCCCGGGGGTTGTCAGGATTGGATATTCGCACAAGGGGTAGACCGTGTTCACCTCTTTTTCCCGTTAGTTCAATGTTGCCTTTATCCGCACCGAAATACAGTTCAGATTCGGATATATCATATATCTCCTGGTTCTTGAATATGAAGTTACGACTCATGCCAGAACATTTATTGCATTTCATAACGTAGGATAACCTGTCGTCGAGGAATTCGTATGATTCCAGCTGTGTATTGCTTTGTTTACATACGCCATGCTGCTTATTTATGGCTATAGTGAGGTCCCGGCAACCTATCTTTCCGCAGTGTTCGCATTTATAGGATAGTACAATCGATGTGGCTGACCCGTATTCAGATGGCATGCTGTTATCTCTGTTTATACTATCAAAGCAGCCTGTAATGAAATTGGAAGTGGTCGATACTTTGTTGCACCTGCGGCACAGCAGTATACCATATCGAGGTTCATCTCGGTATGGTAGGACGGTGGGGTCATTGATGATTGGCGCCAGGAGGCTGGTTATAATATCGAAGTTTAGCATCGGTGCGAATATCTTGTTATCCACATCCCATCCGCCGTACAGTGTCTTTATATCCTCTTCTATTACGGGCCTGTTCTGTATGACGCTTACTATGGGTGGTTTCGGGTTGCATCCCGTCACGCGACGCACTGTTTCGTCGAACCTATCAGAGGCCATGAACCAACTCTGCGGCTTTTCGAATGCTGCCTGATAGGTCAATGCGTTATCGTATATGTCGACCAGGTCCTGGAAATACCATAGTTCATCCATATCGGTTATCATATCCGGCGTCAGATACATCAGTAAAGCACCTATGTTGAAAAGTGTAAGGCCCTTATCCATGACAAAATCATGCTGACGCTTCGTATCCCATCCGCAACCGGCTTTTACTGCCATTGTATACAGGCAGTACATCAGGCGTTCAAGACGGTTGCATGGTCGTATCAAAAATATCGGCAGACCGAATACATCTGTGCTGTTGCCTTCGCTGAGTACCCAGTCGATGTCACCAAGAAGCCTACGAGATTCACTACTTACGGGCGCCATATGATATATCATATGAGCGTACACTTTTTCGAACCCGTATTTTATCATATGTTTTTGATACTCCTGGCGTCGCTGCGCATCCGGCAGGTCGAGAACATTGGGAGCAATGGCCAACGTTCCGCTATCGGGTACGCAGGGGTCTATCCATAGTTTATCCTTGACCATTTTATGGTCGAACTCGAGGTCCGATTCTGCACCGCGATATGTAAGGAACATCTTGTATCGAAAGTCGACGAACCAGTGCTGCATGAGGCGCCTTATTCCCGTTCGCACTGCACGTTTGGTGCTATCGCCTCTGGTATCGACGCATATATTGTATACAATCCTCGAAAGACCGAGGAACCGGTACATATCGGCATGGAGCTCTGCCGGTCTTATGTTGGCGAGAACAGCGGCACCCCATCGTGTGATATTTTCGGAATCATACGGGAACCCATCTTTACGTCCTTTGAACATGTACATGGCGCAGAGAGCCGATACTTCCTCTCTGGTCAGCCCCCAGGTCATATCTTCGGTGACGGGTATGGAATGGGTATTTTCCATCGCAGTGACACCTCGGGATAGCTGATATCCAGCATTACCCATGCCGAATGTTCCGGTGGTCTCATCCAGTATGGAGGCTATATCCTGCAGATGCCACTTCAGTCGGAACCCGTATCCGGCATGCCAGTATGGATTGTTGAGCTCATCGGTATATGCACCCTTGAAGGTTCGATGGGCATCGAACTCATCTGACATAGGTTGGCTGTTCGGACAGTAATAGTCCTGCGTAGCCCTGAATCCGCACACAGGGCAAACATTGGCATTTGCTCTATGCACTGGAAACATCATATCATGTCCTGTTCTTCGAGGTTCGGCCGTCTCTTGAAGTCGTCACCGAACCTGAAGTGGAGCCACAATAGATGTTCATTGAGGGTGGTCGCTTTCCAGTTCATGTAACGATTGGCATCATATTCAATCACAAAGCTGCCCACCACATCAAGGTCTCCGTAGTCGAATTGATTGATAGCCACGTTCAGGGCTGGTATCGCACAGTTCTTTATGGTCATGTCTATTATCGACAGAACGTTATCCTTCGTCAGTAGCCCGGTCATACCGAGTGCTGCGCCATCGTATACATCGGCGCCGGATATCTGTTCTGCCGTGAGGTCTATGGTGTCGTCCACATCCTTCAACCGCATCAGTATGTATTCGGCGAATGTGAGACTGTTTCCAAGCCGGTCTACCTTGTCTGACTTGCGGTCGACGTTGTTCCAGTCCATTTTGTTTATCTCATCCTGCAGCATGTCGAGCTTGTTGAGAGCATCGAACCGCTCTCTCGTTCTCTTTACTGCATCCAGGTCATCTACTGCGATTTCGTGGGTTTCAGGGTGAGTAAAGGCTATGATAGCGTCCAGGGTAGGTATGACGACGTTGCGAACGACCGATACGTCGGCTATCGGGGTCTTTCGGTAGTCGTCAACGAAGATACGCATCAGACCGCCGTTCGACTGTGGACCTACCAGGCGATTCCTTATGTTCGTAACGTCCTTTTTGAACAATCTATCCGGCTGACCAGGACGCGCTGTATCCTGTTCCTGTATATGTTTTAGTGCGCTCTTTACGGCCTCTTCATAGTAGTTCTTCTTGGCCATGTTCTGAACCTGACCTATACGATACAGATAGTGTCTCTTGTACTCAGGCGAGTTCCGCTTTGCGTGTTCCACGCCGTTCATTATATCGAGCGTAAGGACATCTTCATTCTCCTGTTTCCCTGCGAGATTACTTATGTCGGGCACATCCGTTACCTTGGTAATGATTACCGATGGCTTGTTGTCGTCAACGTTGTAATCTCCGCCGCCCACGATTGCCTCCAGCGTTTGATAATAGCTCAGGTATGACTGATATGCGGTCCCATCTCCCTTCCAGTATGTGTCCAGTATACCATGCTTGAGGAAGTCCTGAATGTTCGGGAACACTGACTTTATGATATCATGCACACCCGCCACATGTTTGTCGCCGAACGGCATGATGTTGAGACGATGTGAGCCTACCATCGGGAACAGGTCGTTTATCTCGTCGATGGTGACCTCAGTGGGTCCGCGCCGAAGCCACGCAAGAGCCTTTGCGAACCTGAGCAGGGATTCAACGAACCGAATACCCACCGGTCGATATACGCCCAGCGGGAACTGGTTCTCTCCCTGCGTGCCTCGGTTGCTGATTACTGCACTGGATTCTGTGAAGTCATCGGCAAATGATAGCATCGAATAATCCATTACCAGGTCGCGAGGCTGAAGGGTCGCATCCGGGTCGTTGGGTTTCATTTCGGAACCGTATACCTTGTAGTTCTTCGGAATCATCTTGGTCTTTTCTTTGCCAAGGGTGAAATTACGGGCAGCTCCGTCGAACTTATCCTTCATCATATACCACGCCTGATTCAGGGTAGATGTGAGCAGATAGGTATAGTGGAGAACATTTCGAGGTATCGATACCTGACCAACATATCCCCACATGGCCTGAAGTTCTCTGAACCTTATCGGTATTATACCCTGTTCCTGGTCGCTCTTTTTCGGTATGATTCCCTCGTTGGCGAACTTCTCGGTAGCGTCGAAAAGGTCGTCCATGGATTCCGGGTTCAGGGTGCGTATGGCAAGCTGTATGCGATTCAGAAGTTCATGGTCTGCCTTTAGGCTGCCTGACCCACCAAACTTTCTCGAAAGCACCATGTCCTTGGTTCCGATGGTCGCGCCCTTTAAGAATATCTCGACATCTATCCTGTCGAACAGAGCCCAATCGATGTCGGAGCTCAGTAGTTTATGCGGATTGTTGTCGCAGAACAGGATGAACTCAGGCGAGATGAAGTTCTCACCCCGATATTCCACGAGTCGTCTGTCCAGCAGAGAAAGCAGCTGGTCCTGGAAATCCTTGTCTGCGCGGGTGAACTCGTTAAGGAACTTTCCGGGTTTGGTAACAAATCCCAGCGGAGAAGGTCGGAACACGTACTCTTCTGTCACACGACCCATATCGTCCCTGTCATGGACCAGCGATATTTCAGTGGTGTACAGGATTTCCTCTGGGGTCTTGTTCTCCGAGCAGGTAGTGAGACCCATATCCATCTTCATCTCGGATACGATGTCATCGTAGGACCTTGCATTGCTCAGTCGGTCGATGTCCTGACCGGAATCTATGAACGATATCATATCCGCCAAAAGCTGTTTGTATCTCTTGTTCATGTTCTCGAGGAAACTGAAGGATACGGTTCCCGCAGTTCCGCGAGTGTAGACCTCTTTCCAGGCGGCCTCCTGTTCGTTGCGGTCCTTCTCGCTTATACCGAAGTTCGTACCGAGCTCCGCTTTCTTTCGTATGTTGGACTTGGCGCTTTCGAGCGACTTCAGATGCGCCTCTATCGAATTCTGTCTTTCCGGGCTCGTCGTGCCTTCATATGCCTTTATCATCTGCTCGTACGTGACCGTCTCTTCTTCTTTGCCGCCGTCATAGTCTATCGAGAACTTACGGGACACGAGCTCGCGCCATGCGAGTTCCTGCCGGATTTCCTTTTCCCATTCGACCCTGATTCCTGTGTCAGGGTAACGAGCCATATCATATATCAGGTCGCTTCCGTATCTGTTCCCACCATCGGCAGTGGGTGTCATCTTCATCAGCGTTCTTCGATAGTAGCGGTCCAGCATTATTCCGTAGTCCACCACGCCGGGTCTTATGAGGTCGGCGTCGAACCTTTCATCCTGCCATCTTGCCGCAGCCTCACCTGTGCGGTTCCTCGAATATCGCTGAGTAAGCGTAGGCCCTACATACTTGCCGATATGTATACGAGCATTACCCTGGACAATAGCCTGCTTGATGTATTCAGGGAAGTTATCCTCGTTGTCGAACTCGGATAGAAAGAGCACCTGTTCACGTATGAGTTCCATGTCCTCCGGGAGAAGGGGCATAGGTTCAGGCTGACCTTCCTCATCGTAAATCTCTCCGAGCCTATCCATGTCGGTATCCTTGCTGATGCCGGATAGCACCGGAGACTCCAGCTTGTCGATACGTGTCTTGTCGGTCGTATCGATATTGCGTATCACTACCCAATCGTTCGCGGGGTCGATTATCTCTTCCCTGGTGGGAGGTGTGGTGCGTATCGGATTCTTGCTCTCATCCGCGGCGTTCAGGTTCTTGTAGATGACATTGGGGGTTACATGCCTTATGCGGTCGGTGACCTTTGGCACATACTGATAATCGGTGTATCCGTAGCTGTTCATGAACAGCAGAGTAGATGTATCCACCAGAAAGGTCTTACCGGTTCCGGGAATTCCGGACAGGAGCGTCGACCCATTCTTGACCAGCCAGGATGCGAGATATACCTCGCGTGTGATTTCGTCAGGGAACGAGAACACCTCCGACAGGAAGGATGATGTCTGCAGGAATCGATTATGCAGCCACTCCTCTGATATACCGATAGGAAACTCGGCACTACCGACGCTTTTCCTTATGCTGGCATCCATGTCGCCTACAGCCTTCATAATGAACCGCTTGGTTGGCTTGTCGATGTCGTCCGATTCGAACAGAGCCTGTACGCTATCCTCGGTATCTTCCTCCACCGGAAGCTGACCGGTATGACCCAGATAGGTGACGGCATAATCATCATGGGCGAACAGCTGCTCCATGGTAGGTACATTCGATACCCGGGAGGGCACCTCTTCCTTGACGATTCCAGCGGCGGACCAGAACAGTTCCTTGAACGTTTCGTTATCAGGGAACGGATTATGACGAATATGCAAAGCATGCTGCTTGTAGCTGCCATCATTTGCAGCGAGCAGGACCTGGAGGGTACGGCTATCGTTGGACAGCGCCATACACTTGACGGTCTTTCCATCTATCTCGTCACCAACGTTAATGTTGACCGTGCCGAAGAAGTCGCTGTGGGCCTTGAAAAGCTGTCCAAGCTTAACGACGGCACCCGTAACGATATTATACCGTCTGGTCGGACTGACGACCAGCGTCTTTACTCTGTCGATATCATCCTTGTACATGTTCACTCACCGTCTTCGATGAGGTAGTCCTCGTCCTCATCGTCATAGTATTCCCTGTCCTCTGGTATATCTTCCTCGAACAGGTCATCTATATCATCGAGCTGAACGACAGGCATCGAATCGAGCCGTGATTGCATATCTTGCGATATGTCTTCCACCCCGTTCTCTTCCCCAGGGGTTTCGCTCTGCCGTTTTTGCTTCTCCGCTTCCTGCGCCATTTGCAGGTCGCGCATCAGCTTACCCATCGAGTTCGGGTCTGTAAAGGACTGCAGCTCCCGAATCGTATTATCGTAACCTATGGCATCATCCGGATGTGTCGCTCCCTGTTCAATGAGCTGACCATCGGCCCCTATCTCTACGTTATCCTTGCGAACCCTGTCGTAGAAATCTTCGGGCTCGTGCTGGCTAGGGCCGATTCCGGCCTGGACCTGGATGCCGTCTTTGGAAAGCTCGGCCATTATCTGAACAGCATTCTTGTCGCCGTTCATTTCACGGTAGGTCTGGACACAGGCTTCCCAGGTGAAAGGATTGTTTGGATTGGTGCGCTGAGGCTTGCTGCCCTGGGAAGAGAAGTCCCGCTTTGCAGTATCCAGAAAGTCGGCGCTATTGTCCGAAGGTGAGGAGGGTTCGGCCTCTTCGCCGGTATCGTATGTCGATACAGCATCCCACTCATCGTCAGACATATCAATGTCCTCCGACCCGGATTTTTTGTTCTTCATCATGCCGTAGATGGTGCGTAGGTGCGGCATGAAATCGCGAAGTATGCTGATGGCGGTGTTGATTTGGTCCGTAGCTCCGGTTACCTTTGCCGCTCTCTCCTCGTCACCCATGCTTACGACGTCCACGCCATACTTCTGAACGAGTCCCAGCATGGGTATCAGAAGCATCATCATCTCATCTCGACCCATATCCTTGAACATCGGAACCTTATCTGATAGGAAGTTCAATGCTATATCGTCGCTCAATAGTTCCTTCAGGTTCTCGGCCAGGTCAGGGTCGTTGGCCATTTCGCTCATATCCTCTTCGAAGTCTCCCATTTGACACACCTCTTATTGTAGAAATTCGGAAGCAAAGCTATAGTCGTTGTAGTCGCGCATGAGTCCGGCCATGGGGTCGGTCTTCTGCTGCGCGGCGAACTGCTGCTGCATAGCGCTATCCATGGAACGAATCCTATCCGTCAGCTCCTGTATGGTCTGGTCCTTCTTGGCAATGCGCATCTGCATGAAGATGAACACCAGACCTCCCCCGACGAGCATACCGGCAAGGAACGTTGGAAGCTTGGAGCCCGTCGATGGCGCCGCATACGCTTTAGGTGCCTCCTTCATCGGGCTCATCCGTGGAATCTTGTCGAATTCCTTGAGAATGACCTTCTCCCCGTTCTCGGCCATCCCCACGAATTGCCACGTAAGCTTTTCGTCGTTGTCCATGGTTATCTGTACGTCGTAATCGGCAAATTCCATTCTTTCACCTACTTCAGGCAATCGTATATGTCTTTCGGCCACCGTATCAACAGGGCCATGAGTATCTCTCGTTCCGAGAGGTTGTACATCACCGGCGAGAGGTTTACCGTGCCATCCTTGTGCCGCATCAGTATGTTGCGGCGGTTCATGCGCGTCAGGACCTTCGAGAGCTTGTTCGAAGATATGACATGCCTGAACTTCTGCTCTGACACCAGATGGGTATATATCGTCTTCAGTGGAACGGGCTGATTATTGCTCCCTTTGAAGAAGCGAATCGTCGCCAACGCCATCTGGTCCTGGATGCTTATACCTCGGGGCAATATACCTACTACTCCGTCATACTATGGACACCCCAAATATATATACTTGTCTTTATGAGGCGGACGGACGCGGTCCGGTCCGCCTTATAAAGACAAGCACATCGCTCGCTACTGCGCAGGAGATGAGCTATTCTTTGTTGATTGAGCCGCGACGAAGAACGCTCGCGATACCCCGCATGACGAGTCGCACAAATTACTTATATAGTGTTTGACCTATGCGGAATCATGTTGGATGAACTGGAGCGTAATGGGGCCGTAGAGTTCGAGCATATGGCAGGTAGGATAAGGGTGGTACTTCTTGAAAAGTGCAGATTCGCTACGTTCCATGGGCGGATGTATGATTTCAAGAAAGCGGATATACCGGGCGGTATAGAACATCCGGTGGCGGTCAGCTCGCTTTTGTATGAAAGCCATAAGGGTTGGAGTGAAAATGATAGATGGGAGGCCAGCTGGGGTGTTGTCGACTATGATTTCATTAAGCCTATACTCGCCCTTATGGACCCGGTCAGGCTTAAAGACATGGATAAAGAGGACGGCAGGCAGGCGATGGAAGCGTTGAAACAGCTCACGAATAAAGAAGTTACGGTGGGGGATATGTTCAAGGCCGTAGAGACGATTCCGCCTGTTACCGACATATCCACGGATGATTTGATGTTTTGATGCTCCGATTTCCGCAACAATTATAAGCTCCCTTTATATACTCATAAGCGGGGATGGACCAATGGTTAAGGTCTCAAGCACCGCATATGACAAGCAATTCGAGAAAATCGAGTTCCGCACAGAGTATCAGAACCACAGTTACGGCGGACGACTCGACAAGGGTATAACCTATCGTATCGGCAGTAATGCACATGAAGAGTACTTCTTGACGCTGTTCGACGATAATCAGCTCACGGAGTTCTGGATGAGGGCTGAAAAGCCCGGCGGGAGCAGGATAGAGCGTACTCTTGTGAAGTTGAAAGACTACGAAGTGGGCAGGATAATCGAAATGCACATGGAACGGAAGAAGCTATTCCTCTATGATTCAGAGGAGAACGACGAGGATGGACATAGTAGTGATTAGTTATGACGGCATGTTCGTCGATGGATGCCTGAAAGCGCTGGGCCGATACTCGAACGACGAGGATATGAACATAATCGTTCAGCAATCGGAGAACAGCATTCCGTATAATGTGAACAGGGGTGCTGAACAGGTTGAGAGCGACTGGTTCGTGCTCTTCAACGACGACTGGGAGCCCATGGCAGATTGTTGGTTGGATAGGCTCGTAATGCTTCAGGACGATGATATAGGGGTCATATCGCCGCTGTTCGTGTTCGATGACGGCACGGTGAACAATGATGGCGGATACATCATATCGCCCAATGGGTTAGTGCGAAATATAGGCATGAACAAACAGGTCGGTGCCGCATGCAGGGAAGACAAGTATGTCGACTATGCTCATGGGGTGATGGTGAGGACCGAGCTGTTTCGCAGGATTGGCGGATACGATGAATCGTTCAAGGGCAGCCAGTTCGCTGATATCGACTTTGCGTACAGGGTGATGCAGACCGGATACAGGGCCTTCTATGCCGGGTCTGTCAGTATCCTGCATCATCATGATAAGAATCCGAGGACCAGGTCCGTCAGGAATCTGGTGCGGGTCGACAATGAGATGACATGGCAGCGGAAACATGGGTTCAAGGGCGGGGACTCACGACTGGCAAGGCTCAAGGCAAGAGGCCCAAAAAAGGGCGTGAGATGATGGGATGGTATGACAAGAAGTACACGAGGTTCGAGATTTGCCGGGCCGCGTCATTCCATGTTACGGCATTGAAGGTAGAGAGCAAGTATACCTACAGGGGCATAAGGGTGCATACCACCAAAGATGTGGACCACTATCTCATGTATTTCGGACCGGATGTGACGACATGGTATGTATCCGGCTTTACATTTAACTGGAAGAAGTTCATAGATGAGCATAAACTTCCGATAAACGCCAGCAGTCATGCGAATTACAAGAAATGGTATCGCAACATATATCGGGAGAGTTATGGCAGCTACATACTGAAGAAGGAGCTCGTGTTCGATATAGACCGGAAGGAAGGCGTGCCGTTCGAGACGGTGGGAAATGCCGCTGCCCGTCTTGTGGATGTTCTAATGGATAGCGGATTCAGGGGTGTGTCTGCGATATTCAGCGGCCAGGGCGGCTATCATGTGGTAGTGGATAACATGGAGCCGTACATCAAGCAGTTCGGACTGGAGCTGGCAGCCAGAACGCCGAAGGCGTTCGCATACGTGGCCATCGAGATGGCAAAGAAAGTGCTGGACACAGCCTTTAGCAAGAACTTCGAGGATAGAGGCGGCGACGGACGCACATACGAGAGGTTCAAGGTGGATTACTCACCCATGTTCCCGTCGGGTATCAGAAAGATGCCCTATACGATTACGAGCAGCGGGACCGTCGTCTTTCCGGTGGAAAGACGTGAACTCGACAGGATAGACGATATAGAGTATTTCATGCCGGACAACCTGCTGTCAAAATACAAGATAGCAGGACGCGGAATACCGAAGCTGTATAGCTAGTCGAATGATGTGTCCGGAACTACACATCCTGCGCCTTCCACCCAGAAACGACACGCATCGCAGGGGCAGATTCCCTGACGTGAATCCAAATCTATTCCTGACATCTGCACGCTGGAAGGAAATATGAACAGCTTCCCGCAACTGCATAGATAGTTGTTGAACACGATATCCACGGTATCGTTATACCAGTACAGGGGGCACTTGATATGCTGTCGGGCCAGATGTTCACGGCTGATATCCACGAAGCTGTGAGGGCCGATGAAGTGTGTCTTCATCTGATACGGAGTAATATACCGCACATGTCCGCGATTGAGCATATCTATCAGGAATCTTTTTTCGACCTCATATAATGCCATGGCCTGGCTCTCCTGGTGGTGTGTTTGTTGTCGGTAGTGTCTACCGTGGTCTTGTACTCGAACAGGCGTGAACTGCGGAGACCGCATCGAACCCTGGCGCTGTCGGCCATACGACGCCCGATGCAGTCATGCAGTTCTTCCCGCAGCCGCAGTTCCTCGGCCGGGTCCAGGTCGACATCTACGTCGACGTGGTATCCGGTCCCACTGGAGCTTTTCCTGTAACGCACACTGTCCGGACCGAACCGGAGGCAGAGATGCGTAATTACTTCGTTGAAGTGATGAAGATTGTAATCGTCGAAATCAATCGCCAGTCTCGTCATTGGGTACCCCCTCGAAGAGTACCTCTTCAGCAAAGAAGATGTTCTCGAGACCCGGTATCTCGTCGAAGGTCTCGACATCGAACTCGAAACCGAGCTCCTTCATCATATCGGTAAGGGCGGCCTTGCCGTCGATGATGACGGTCTTTACGGCTCCCGGATTCAGCACTGTCTTTCGAAGGTCATCGGCGACCTTCGATATGATTTCGAGCTGTTCCGGACCGAGCTGCCTGTCGTCTGCTATCATGGTGAAGTCCTCGAGATGCTGTACTACTGCATCCAGTCTTCTACAGATGTTGTCGACGCTGCCCGAGATGAGCATCGTATCGCTTACCTCTACATGATTTGCGCCTTCTTCTGACACTCTGGTAGTAACGGCACCGGTCTTTTCGTTGGATACGCCTGCAGACATCACCAGCTTGAGGCTGTTCATGCCGTTTATCGCGGCAAGAATGAGATTGTGCCATTCCTCGGCATATTCTATTTGCGACCCGGAGCTAACGGTCACCCATCGATTGGCATCCATGGCTGCCCGCATTCGTTCGTCCACTGTCTCGTCCCCCGTCGGCATGACGACGGGATTTCCTTCCTGGTCAGTATCCATTATTACCACACCCTGAATGTAAGTCTTTTGTTCCTTTCCATTGCCTCGACATGGGTTGCATGCCGGGGCAGGACTATTACGTTCGGAACCTCTTCATGAAGTCCGAATCCAATGCGAACTATGAGCTGATTTCCGCGAACCTCTGCTTTGAGGTTCTGTTTCTGAACCATCGGCAGCTCGGTCTCTACCCATATATTACCGCCGTCCGGTATGACCCTGTACGACCGTCGTATATCCAGTCCTTTCATCTGTGTTACGAGGTCCTTACCTATACTCCGCAGGGCCGCTATTCCCCGCACTTCCTCGGGGCGCTGGACAATGCGTATTATACCGACGCCTTCGGTCTCGAACTTGTTGGACATGGACTTGACATAGGCGTCGTTCTCTGCCCATCTGGACATGCAGTAGGGACAGCCGGGATTCTTTGGCTGGAGCCGGTTGAGTATGACGTTGCGTGTTTCGATGCCGTATTCCCTGAACTTGTACAATGCTCGTACCTCTTCTTTCAGGGACATGTACTCGGCAGTGGATACGAGATTGAAGTATGTCGTCTCGCTGTCTGCAAAGGTCTCCGATAGCAGTCCAACACAGTCCTTTATACCCTGGATACGGGTCTTTCGCTTCTCCTCTACCGGAACCACCATGCCCTCGAAGAAGGACTTGACGGAATTGAATGACTTGAGCAGCTTCTGGACGCCGGTGGCGATGTTGTCAATGGTCTCGGGCAACCCGAACATCTGAAGGGCGTGACCCGTAGGCGGGGTGTCGACGATTATGACATCGTAATCGAGGTCGTAGAGATATGTGAAGACACGGAACAGGGCCGCCACTTCACTCATCCCCGGCACGCCGGTCTTGCCGAGGAACTTTTCGATTCCCTTGGTATTATGTTTGACGTACTCGTAGAGCTTATCGTATTCGTAGGAGCCGTCAACCTCGATGGCCCATAGATTGTCAACACCCTTGACCTTGACAGGGTCGCGACCTATATCCTGGCCGAGGCTGTCACCCACCGACGCGGCAGGGTCTGTAGACATGAGCATGACGCGATAACCCGCATCCGCCAATGCCACGGCGAGACTACAGGAGTTCGTGGTCTTGCCAACGCCGCCTTTACCGTTTATCGGAATCAGTCTGGTCATTTGACGCACGTTTCCTTTTGCATCTGCAAACGAGTATTATGTTCCCATCGCCGCTTGTAGTAGGCTTCATTATCCTGCCGCAGTCTTCGCATTTTTCTTTCACTCTGCCTCGCCTGGACATCGAATCACATACCATATAAGTAACCTACGCTACATAAATGTTTCTCGTATCGCAGGTATCAGCCATCGTCTTTGCCATCTCTTTCAATATGTTCGACTATCCTCTCGGCGAGGGTCGCGCCTATACCTGTATTGGAATACCATACGACGGTCAGCCAGTGTTTCTTCGAGCCAAAACGCTGTTTGTCGTAGATATGAGTGTCCTCGATGGCGTCGGCAAGGTGCTCCATGGTCGGATACTTCTTGTACAGGCGTTTGGCCTTGGTCTTCGGTATCGGAAGGTCGTAGAAAGGATTATCGTCGACAATGTCACAGAGGATGTTCTTTATCTTTTCTCCGCTGACCTCGCCGATACCCGTATCAGCAAACCATACTGTTTCGAGCCAGGTCTGTTTCGAACCGAAGGTGTCCGGGTCGTATTCGTGAGTGCGCTGGATGGCATCGACGAGAGTATCTATGGTAGGGTACTTTTCTGCAAGACGTCTGGCCGTATCGCGCCCGACGCTGGGTAGCTGCATGTACATCCGTTCGATGGGAGATATTGTCTTGCTGATGACCTCGACCCGCCGCCTGTACTGGATAGGAAATCCTCCGCGGTCATCCGCCTTTTTGGCGGTCTCTATCATGGCGGCCACAGCATCTTTTCGGTATTTTACGAGGCGAACGGGCAGGTATAGTGCGTTCATGGTGTGAGCAAGCTGTCTGGCGCGTATCTGGAGGCCCTTGGTATACTTGTATACCCACTTCTGGTCCTTGGTCTCACGCTCCCATACGATGAGCATTATGCCGATTTCGGGAGGCAGCTTCAACATTCCTTCTATCTCGTTGTGCATATGCTGGGTATGGACCGACTGCTCAAGGTCGTTGTACGACTTGAGGGAGAATACCATATCGCCGATGCGATAGTCGCCGGCTTCCATTATCTCGACCCGGTGGTCATAGCCTTGTTCATCGAAGAGCTCTGCCATCCGTTCTATGGGCTCGCGTTGGTCGATTATCACTACGGGACGTTCAGCCATACTCTGCACATGGGGTCCGACGCCACTTAAATATTTCGACTATGTGGTCTAGTGATATCATCTGTATTTATATAGGCGCCATAGCAATGGTATAAGGATTAGTCCATGGTCTTTGTAGCATTCGATTTCGGCAGGGATATAAGTTCGCCGGCATATCCTATGTATTCGCTCATGCTCAGTTATACCGGCAATGAAAGATATATCTATACTATCGATTATCGCAAAGGCACGCATCGAGAACCTCATACATCGTGGCAATATCTGGACGACAGGTCGACCATTTCCGACATAGTAAAAGAAGATGTGCCGCCGGAAATACGCAAGGCGTTCGGCGTGCTGGAAGAGGAACTGATGCGGTGGGCCGTATACAACGTCAAACCGTCGGTGATGCAAGGTTTCGTGGATACGGATGTCATCGACGAACTGCCTGTAATAACCCAGGATTTAACTGTCGACGAATTACGTTTTTGCGCTGATAAGGATAGACCCAAATATCATCTCGACCACAGTGATAATATCCGGCGACACGGAAAGACCCTGTATCGGATAGTCGCCAACTACGATTTCAGCGATGTGAAAAGAGGGGAAAAGGGAGGCTTCGTAGAGTATGTGCGCAACCTGTCGTATTCCGGAGACTGCTGGATATACGACGACGCCATAGCCATGGATGACGCCGTGGTGTCAGACGATGCTCGAGTATCGGGAAGTTCCAAAGTGTCAGGTACTGCGCGTGTATATGGCGGTGCCTTGGTCACTGACTCGGCGAGAGTCATTGATAATGCCCGGGTATCCGGCAGCAGCCGGATATGGGACTACGCCGCGGTCGTCGGGAACGCCGAAGTTTCCGGCGATGTCCTCATCGAAGATGATGCAGTAGTGGGTGAAAATGCCAGGGTATACGATGATGCACACGTCGAAGATTTCGCCGTAGTGATAGGTCATGCCCACGTATGCGGAGATGCTAACGTTGGAGGTAATATCACTCTATCCGGGAACGCGTATGTGGATAGGGGGATACATATGCCCCATGAAAGTGAAGGCGATAGAACTGTTTTCGATGAACGTCGTTTTCCACGTCCTCCGCCGGTTGCCACTGATATCGATGTAGATGAGCTAATGTTCGCTTCGGGTTACAATGTAGAATACAACATGTATTGCATACTGAGCCGCAACGAAGAGCATTTGATATACAAAATAGGGTTCAACAGAGGTGGACTACATGATTATGACTGGTGGTTCTACAGATATAATCGGGACACAGGCGACGAAAGCTGGCACCATGAAAATGCAGAGGACTTAGGTTCAACCTCGTGTCAAATCGAGAAAAAAGACGTACCGTTGGTTATTTTAAAAGCATATGAGATAGTGAAACCGCGACTTATTCAATGGATTGAAACCGATGAAGACCCGGAGGAGGAGTCAGGGACCGTGTATGTTACTATTGACCCGCCGGTCGCAACGGATATCGATGCAAAAGACCTAATGTTCAGCAGCGATACCGAGATGTTCTGGGACCTCTTCCGGGATTCAGATGATAATTACCACTGGGGATATCTTCTGATATCCGACGAATCTACTTTCACGGGAGTCGGCTGGGAAGCTCGTTTCCTTTACGATGAAGATGATGGCGTGTTCGGATTCGTGAGTTGGACCTATATCGATGAGTCCGATGAATTCATCGATGGTCTTGATGACGAAGACGATGCTATAACCGATGCTGCCAGGTTCGTAAGGGATGCTATGACAGAGGATGTTCGGAAATCACTTACCCTGCCCAACTGGGATGGCATGACATCAGGCAGTATCATATACAGCGCCAGCCCGCCTGTCGCTACCGATATAGACGCCGAAGACCTGCTGTTCGAAGGGATGCCGTCGCGATGTGTCATCAGCTACGATTATAACAGCGTGGAGTGTCAGGGTGCGACTGCATACAGGGTCCTACTCCAGACGGTGGAACCTGAAAGTTCATCAAGCTGGATAAGAGAACGTATAATGTTTTACGACGAGGTTAATGACCCGCATGAGACCTGGACGCGGCACTGGAACGTTGATGGTAGTCCGAGATACAAGGAGGTCGAAGACGTCGATGTTCCGGGAAACATACTTTCAGCATGGCAGAGGCTGATACCGGATTTCATATCGTGGTCCGACGGCCTATCGAAGCCGGAGGCCATGGATGGTGTCGTAATCGTATACCGTGATGAGCGACCAATCAGAGATTTCCACAAGGAGTTGCGGACCGTCTATGAGCAGATGATTGACGACCCGCCTATGTATCCGGTGCGCGAAATCCTTTCCAATCTATGGAAAAATTTCAAAGACGATGTGAAACGTTGTGCCTATATAATGCACACGACCTTGGATACCGTAGCCAGAAGCCGCGGGGACTACGACGAGGGTTACAGATACGGTCCAGATACACGACAGAGCGCAACCGTTCATGGAATCAAGTTTCTCCAGATATCGACGAACATCAAAAAGTATCAGGAGGACTTCGAGGTTCATGATACCGACGATTTGATGTGGGGGTGCGACACTGCTCATCCATCTCAACAAGTTACCTCAACGGAGATAATTGAAATGGAACACGAATATCAGGCCGCAGTTGCGGCAAGTAGAAGATGCCCGTCAGGTAGTATCTGGCGGAGAGGATTCACAAAAAGCGATGGAACACGTGTCAGAGGTACGTGTGTCAAGAAAAAGACACCTTCGAGCCTAAAATGGTCGCCGAAGGTAAAGAAAGGCGCTCTGCATGGATGGTCGACCTCCATGCCGGCAAGAAAACGTAGAGAGATACTGGAAAAGGTCATCCGAAAGGACGGTTATGCTACGGTCATAAGACGTCTCAACTGGCTCCGGAACGTGACCGCGAGCAAGCCGACCAAGGCTGCGGCGCTGGCTGACATGAAATATCTGCAGAGGCGGCATCATAGATACCATGCCTTCGATACGGAAGTTACGGACCCTGTTGATAACCTCCGCGAGTATGCCGTGCCGTTGACATTCACTGCGATACTATGTGTCGCACTGTTCCTATCGATACCCCATATGAAAGGTGATTTGACAATTGATTAATGAATCGTCATGGCAAGGGAGGCTCGACGAGCTCGCTGTTAGAGCCTACGAACAGGATAGGTTTGGCACCGTAACACCCGGCGCCACTCGTAGCTTCAAATATGAGGGAGGTATAGGCACTACGCTATATCCCGATGCCATGCGGCAGATGTTCCAACTTGCAGGTCAGGATGAACCTCACCTCGACGGTAATGAAATAGACATGAAAGCGGGATACACCATTACTATACACCGCCCGGGCCGCATAGGTAATTACACCAGCGGCGAACGTAACGTCAAGCATATTCTAACGTATATAGAAGGTGATGCATCGGAGATGGTCATTGTGCATCATCAGGCATCTACTGTCAGGATGGCCATCACAGGCAGTCCGGAGTGGTTTCGTTCGAAGCTGGTGCGAACGGGCGAGAACGATATCGGATATGACGAGTTCGTAGCTGACCGTTGCAAGCAGACCGGTAATGACCTGACGCTGTATGGTATTGTCGATACACATCTAATAGTATATCTGCCAACGAGGTCGCTGGTGAAGCTGCTGCCCCGCGAAACGATAGAGGACCATCCCGGTGTGTTCATGGCGGCCGTTACGTGGAACTTCACCGAAAAGCCTGACCTCCGATGGGTTGCAAACGAGATATTCGACCCGCCGGTCGCAACCGATACCGACCTGGAGCAACTCCATTTCGAAGCCGACCCATCGCACTACAATATGGTATACGCAAAGGACCTGCGTATAGGCGATGTGGTCATATACTGGGATGAAGTGAGCCCGCAGACAGAGGGCGTAGGATACAACGGACTTGGACTTGTCGTAGAGTCCACTGATAATAGCATATATTTCATAAGAGTCGGTATCGGCGGCACCGAAACGTTCGACCAGGATTATGACGTCCTGGCAGAGAACTATGATGCCATCATGAAAAAGGTGCAGCACATGCAGCGGCAGCGAACCATGGAGCATCGTGCACCCATGGGTAGACTCGGTTACATTCAACAGATAGCCGCCGACCTGCTGCTGCCCAATGCAGGCAGCGATGTATGCGTAAGGCAACACATAATTCCGTGGACGGTCATTGGCAACCTGGACAATCCTCCGGTTGCGACGGATATCGATGTGGATGAGCTGATGTTCGCATCGTGGGCGTCGCAGGGCGTCCACTACGAGATGGAGGCCTTTCTGGATGATATCGACAGACACGTCGTGGTTTATCTGAAAGACCAGTTCAGTAATGTCTACATTTTCCAGATAATATGGTATATGGATGAAGGTGATATCGAATACGAATGGTTCCTGCATGATGAGAAGGAAGAGACATCTGTCTACATATCACCGCAGAATGTACCTGACCACATACAGAACGCAATGGATTCGCTATTCAGCCGTGCACATTCGTGGGTCACTACATGTAAGCCTCCCGACAAACGAGAAGGGGTAATAAAGGCACCACCTCCGGTCACCACTGATATCGATGTAGAGGAGCTAATGTTTTCCTCTGACGGTATAAGCTACGACATGGAAATAGGACATGGCAAATATGTGGCGTATGCCGACATATATTTCTGGTGGCCAAACGGCACATATGATTACTGGCATTTCTGGTCTCGATGGCAAATCAATGACGGCGAGCTGGACCGTGGATGGTATCGATGGGTAGACGGTGAGAAGACCGAAATGACCATTGTTCCCGATGTAATCGTTCGCGCCTGTGATAAGTTGCTTCCATCGATAGCGACCTGGGTTAGCGAAGGCTGCGTGAAAACAGCTATGCCGGCACTCGGTGGCGTAATAATGCCAGACCCCCCTGTCGCCACTGATATTGATGTAGAGGAGCTGATGTTCAATGCCTCTAAATGGAAATACAGTATGTTCAGCAGCTCTGGCAGTTCCGTTAGATACACCGTGATAAACATACAGTATACTGATGACCCGCGATGGTGGGAAATGGAAGTGGCGTACAGCATAGACGATAACGAACATATGTATAATAAGTGGTATTACGGTGAAGACTACAGGGATACCGATGCCAAGGTAATAGAAGACAAGGAAGTTCCAGAAGATATCAGGCATATAGCTGACCAGCATATTGACATGCTATTGCACTGGGCCGAGACAGGGGAGGAACCAGACATTACATCGGGAACGGTTCCGGGCGACCCTCCCGTAGCCACAGATATCGATATCAATGAGCTGCTATTTAGCGCCCTTTCCCCTGGCGCTCAGTCATCCTTCCTTCGCGCCAGGCAAAGCCCGCGCGGGAAACCCCACCCCCATAACAGTTCTCCCCTTGACACTCGGTCTTCCGACACTCGCATCAAGGGAAGCCTGCACGAGGTAGCCCGTAGCGGTTCTTCCCCTGACGCTCGGCCTTCCGACACTCGCATCAGGCAAAGCCCGCACGAGATACCTCGTAGCGCACTCGGGAAACCCCACCTCCCGGCGAAACCCACGGGCAAAACCACTCCACCCCAAAATTACGGCTCTCTTTATGATGAGGACGAGATAATTGACTCTTGTTATCGGTTCCTTACTGCGATGAACAACCACATCGAAGATTACAGTAAAGGACGCTGTACATGCAGCGGATTCAGCGTAAATGCCGTCATGACCCTGCAATCACCGGTCGCTGACGATATAATGAACGCCAATCTCGTAGGGGCCTCTGTGCGATTCATAGGGCTTCAGTTTTTCGTTGGTACACATAGGAATAAACCCAGTAATACATGGACGTCTGACTATGTTGAGCGATTCATATCGCAATTCTATACTTCGTACAAGGATTACTATCCGGACATGTGTAGAGACCCGCCCGTGGCTACCGACATCGACGTGGAGGAGCTTATGTTCAACACTGCGACGATTGAAGGTATTGAAACGCTTGGCAACAACGTCGTAGGGACCATAACATTGCTTATAGCAAAGGTCAGCAACTTCGAGATGAACGACCAGGATTTCAGGCACCAAATAAAGACGCTGTTCAATACGCAGGCAGTGAACAATTTCTTGCGTTACCTGCGCACAGATTACAAAAATGACCACCGGATAAGGTCAAGATATGTCAAACTTGCCAGGTTGATTGATAAATATCGACATGAGGACGGATGGCAGCCCAAAGGTCCTTTTTCAGCGGAATGGATGTTCGAATACGAATTCCGGAAGATACAGCGCATGTTCGATACCAATAACCTGCCGCCTATAGCAACCGATATAAGCGCCGATGAACTGATGTTCGAGTAGTTCAGCCTTCCGCGTAGACCCCATCGCTTATGGCGTCGAGGATATTGAACCCTGCTATTATGTTATCTGCCCAGGCTACGGTAACGGCGCCTGTTCCAGCCGCTGCTGCACCTGTGGCCGCACCGCCCGTGCCGCCTGCGGCTGCTCCGGGAGCTGCACCAACACCTGCGCCGGCAGCGCCGACGCTTCCGCCTGCGACCCCCCCTGTGGCAGCTCCGGCAGCGGCACCTCCTCCGGCAATGGCATATGATATGAAATCATCTGCAATGAGGATACCCGAAAAGATAAGCTTGCCGTAGTCCACATTCTTCCAGTCGTAGCCTATCTTGGGTAAATCTTCGGCAGCGAAGTTCAATCCGGATACCATGTTCACGGTCTTTTTGACATCATAGTCGTTGACCATGAACAATGCCATCACCGTGATGGTCTTGCCGATATAGTCGCCAATCACCTGCTTCAGAACCTTGAAGCCCCTGGCACCGAGATTGCCGATACGGTCGAGCTTATCCTGGATGATGTCAGGCAAAAGACCGAGGGTATACTCGCCGCCCTCGGCGAGTTTCTTTATCTTGGGCCATATATGCGTATCCCATACCTTATCCCAACCATCGGGCAGCGGAATGGCATCGTATCGTTCCTTGATGACCCTGATAAGCTTGACTGTGGTGTCGATAGGGTTGACCGAATGCATTGCCTTGGCCATGTGGATTACCTGACCAGCATTGTCTCCGGCATAGTCACGTATCTGTGATATGCTTGGAATCTGCGGCGCATCGTATCGCTGGGTCCTCCCGTGAAGATACATGGCTGTCAATACACCTGCACCCATACCCAGGGCGCCGCCGATGAGGAGACCCTTTGTAAGGTCCGCAGTATTATTCATCATCTTTGATAACCCCTTTCTTCTTGGCGTATTTGGTCGCTGCTCCCGACGCTCCCTCTTCCACCTTCTCCACGAACTCCTCATCGGAAGCCAGCTCCTTGACCTTTTTCAGTATCTGTTTCCGGAGCGCCATGGGACTGATACCGGCCTTTCGGGCCATCTTGCCGATTTGCGTGTCGTCGCCCATGTGCTTCGCTGCGAACTCGGTCATCGCCTCGCTGTCCTGCAGGTCGACACCGACCACGGCGGCCTTGGCAAATATCTTGACGACATATGGTATTATTATCGGAGCGAGCTTTATAGCGACGTTGATAGCTCCCTTCGTAGCCGATGAGGGAGCGTAATATTCCTCTCTACGAGAATATAGTCGCCTGGGCGCGCCTTTTGGCCTACCTCTCGACCGCATCGTTTGTAATACGACTCCGATTTGTAAACCAACGACGGCCGTAACCGCCGCCGCCAGAGCTATTTTAACAGGGAACGGTATCTTCCTCGCGGTCTCGTCCATGATATCACCATCCGGTGCATACCCTTCCCGACGTTCCATAGAACCTTATGTTGGATGAGTTTATGGCACCCTCTCCGAATCCGGAGCTGCTATACAGTGCTGCAATGGCATCCGACGGCATTCCCCTGCCGACAAATGAATTGTTTCCACTCTGCGTGATGCTCGTAAGGTTCTCGGTGGCCTCGTTCTTCACACCCTGAATGGTCAGATTACTGTCGACGGGTTCAACGTCTACCTGACCAGCAGCGGTTCCGACGCCGTTACTTCCGCCCTGCGGAGGCATGTATGAAGGTGGAAGGCTCTCGGCGGACGCACTGCGCATCTTCATGAAGTAGTAGATGACACCTACGGCGGCGGCAATCACTGCTACCGTCACACCGGCTCCTATGAGCAACTTGACCGTGTCCATGCTCGACTATTGTTATATTGACTATAAGTACGTATCTTTTTCGGATATCAACGAAGCGGGTCTGACCTGGCGCATTCGACTGTTCGGCAGGCCGGTATCGACGGTCGACCAATGAAATCAACAGGGTTTCCTGGATATCCCATGGATTGCGCTTTGCTAATCTTTGCAGGTGACGAAGGTATCCCTACTGACCTCGCAAACTGTTTGCAGGCTTCGCATGAGTTTACCATTCTGTCTCTATCGTTCTTTGCTTTGTTGTATGCCTTCAGTAGACACGAATAGTCCCCGGGCGACGAAGGAGGGAGATGACTGGCAGTTCCTTCTTCATATGTATCGGGCCATATCACACCTGTAGGATTACATCCGATGGCGCCATCTACGAGTGCTGGCGACAGCGTACCACGGTCCCCTCCCCATGAATTGTTTATAGATGTGAACGCCTGTCTTGCGTTGCCGAAGCATTGTCCTGCCAGGTCTCGCTGTTTCTGTGATAGATGTGAAAATCTGACCTTTTCCAGGTTACCGTATTTGGTGGCGTGAAGTAATGCATAATCTCTGAGATACTTTAGATACCCGTCTCTGGTCGGAGCGCCAACCTCGCTGCCTTTCATCAGGCCCATCTTATGATAGGGATTTATGATTTTCGTGTAGATGAAATATCCCGCTATACACGCCGCTGCGAGAACGCCTGTACCAACGCCTACTCCTATCGCGACTTTTTTCATACGTGGTCATTGTTGCGGCAACTATAAGTACGTATCTTTTTCGTATTGTTTTGCACTATCTTTCGTTGCGGATATACAAACATTGATATTTCTCCTCTGTCATACCCCTTTTCGGGTATGCATCATGGCACAGAACGAAGGCCGCAGACAGAAGATTTTGAGATTGACGAAGGTCGGTGACAGGCTAACGACCACCGAGCTCATGGATATGGTAGAACGCAAGAACGGACCCTCGAAGCGTGAACTTTGCGCCATAATGGGTTCGTTCAAGTCACACTGGGCAAAGGTCAAGACCATCGATGACTATGAGAGCCTCTATCAAAGGATACAGTGAAAGCCGGCCGAATCCGTGAGGTATTTATACTCACGGCATCAATAGTCGAGATGGTGATACTTTGGACTATCCCATCAAACCACTGAATAAAATGGTCAAGATACCTTTCGTAAGCCAGTATGTCCCTATGGGACACGTCGTGATTGTAGGCGGCGTCGTTGTATGTGTAGTTGCATTCGCTCTATACTACGGCAAGTCAAAGGCCCCTGCGACCGCTTAAAGCAGCCGTTCGCTCAGGTGTATCTCATACCACTCGGTCGCATCGGTGCCGTCTATTTCCATGCGACCGCCTGTCACGTGCTTTACATAGTCCACACGATACTTGTAGCATTCCCTTCCGCACAGGAAGTTAATACCTAATTCTTTTACCCTGTGTTCAGCGTTGACCGTATCCTTTCGCCTGTCGATACGATGAGTAACATACTTTTCAAGCCTTTTTTTCCAGTAGTCAGAGGCGACCTTGTACTCGATGGTCTTGCTGCCTTCGAGGATAAGGTTCATCCATGTCCTTTTGATGGTCGTCGATATGTACTTCATTCAGCATCATCCTCCTGCGTGCCTCCTTTCTCTCGGATGAGAACGGACCGAGCACCATCCTGCGCCACCGTCAGGACCTCCGGGAGCATGCCCTTGATATCCTCTATGTGCGTTATACATATTATCTGACCGTATCTGGATAGCAGGCTCTCCAGTGTGACCATTATGGTCTCACGCCGATTATCGTCGGCCGAACCAAAAACCTCGTCGAGTATGATGAACCCGACAGCTCCGGCACCGCTCTGTTCGGCTATTATCTGACTCAACGCCAGTCGGATGGCGAGATTTATCATGTCCTTTTCACCCCCGCTGTATCTGTCGATACCGTAGGGGACGCCGTGGTCGTATAGCTGTATGCTGTAGTCATCACCTATCTCAAGCCTCTTGTAGCGTCCTTCGGACATGGCCTCTATGAGCTGGGATGATACCATGGATATCATCGGTCTGACACGGCCGATGAGCTCATCTTTGAACTTGGTGATGTTCGCTTCCAGCACAGCGAGACTTTCGGCGTTCTCCTCGAACTCCTTTATACGCTGCGCTCTTTCCTTGTAATCGCGGATAGAGGCAGACACCTGGTCCAGCGATGTCTGGGCTCGAGCTATCTCCTTTTCAAGTTCTGAACGCTGGTTGACCATGTTCTTGCGTTCTTCGAGCAGTTCGTCGTGCCTGCGATTCATCTCACCCAGCCGGGTATCGAGCTCCGATAGCCTGCTCTTCACGTCGGTAAGCTCTCGTTCCATATCTTCGTCGAAACCGCCCAGGGACTGAAGCCCTGTTCTTTTGTCCTCGATGCTCCTGGATAGAGAGTCTATATCCCGCTGTTTGGTCTTGTTGCGGTTGGATATCCTCTCCTGCTCTTCCGCAACATCCAGAATAGAACGCATGGCCTCTATCTCCTGTTCCATGTCAGTGACATTCGCCTGCATGGATTCGATATCGTTTCGGATGTCGCCAATCATACTGTCACGATGTTTCTGGGTTATATCCTGGTCGCAGGTAGGACACTTTCCCGATAGACCCTCTATCCGGGATATCTCCTTTTCCTTGCCCTGTATATCATGAGATATAAGATGTATCTTTTGCTTTATCTCATCCCGCTGGGACCGCATACCGGATAACGTCGCCAGCGCCGCTTCGTCACATTCTTCGAGGGTATCTTTGAGTTCGTCGAGCTTCTTTTCCATGGACGATATATCCTGTTCGAGCACGACCCTTCGCTGCGAACCTACCCTCACGTCCTCCAGTTCCGTTCGCCGTGTGTCAAGGTCTTTCCGACTTCCGAGCAAGGCATTCCTCTCGTCAACCACCGTGCCAAGACCCTCCTCCAGAAGCTGCATCCTGTCCGACAGCTGTTCCAGTTGTTCTTGACTGTCGCTTATGGTTCGCTCGGCCTTGAACTTCTTATCCTTGTACAGGGGCATCATATCCTTGCCGGTCATATCCTGCATTGCCTCTTTCATGCCGTCGACCTGATTGGATTTGTCCCTCTTGTCCCGGCGCACTGCCTTCACGACATCCTCGATGCTCTCGATACCCAGCATTCTAAGTACGAGCTTCTTTCTCTCCGTGGCGGTCATGGTAGACAGTGCCGACACTTCCGATTGACGACAGAACACCGACACGGAAAAGGCTTGATAATCCATACCGAAAAGTTCCTTCACGCGTTCCTTTATGGCCGTATCATCCTTGGCCACCAAATCACGGTCATGGAACATGACCGCGGTTCCACGGCTCTTGGCGGTTGCACCGGGGTTCATACGTACGATACGATATGGCTCGCTATCCACCTCGAACTCCACTTCTACACCCCATCCTTCGATATCCGGAGCATCCATTCGCTTCATGTCGTTCTTCGTGGTTCGGACAATGGATGGTACAGCGCCGTAGAAAGCATATCCGATGGCATCCATTATGGTGGATTTTCCTGAACCGTTATCACCGACTATGCCCGTTATGCCGCCGACGAGCCTTACGGTAACATCCTCATACCTGCGAAAGTTCTTCATCCTCACCGACCTTATCGATATCATTGGTCGGCCTCCTCGATATATGTTCTACCGAGCTCGCGTATCTCATCGGACAGCTGACATTTCTGCGCAAATTCTGCCCATTCTTCTTTCAGCGTCTTGAAGGATGTTCGTTCCACCGTGAGGTCGAACTCATCCTCCTTCATCTCGAAGATGAAATTGAAATGAGCCGCATCCTTCGTCGCCTCTCTCAACCTCTTCAAATCGAGGCTCTTGTTCAATGTCACAGGGACGTTCAGTATCTTCATTCGACATATCTTATCCGATATGCCCTCCTGTTCGATGTGTTCAAGGACCGCCCTCGTAAGACTCGATGTCAATGGCAGGTCGTTCACGTCATACGGTTCGAGCTCATACATCTGACGTGCATCATACTCTATCTGCTCGACCTCTTTGGTCACTGTATCATACACCACGAAACCCTTGCTGTCGTTCTTCTCGTTCCATGACATGCGCTCCAGTGACCCTGCATACCAGACATGGTCCGCAACTTCCACGCTATCGTGATAGTGACCCAGGGCAACATAGTCGAAGGTCTGCGATAAATCAAGCACCTCGTTGCGGTCCAGGAGGACCTCATCGTGTTCGAGGACCTTAAAATCCATCACTGACCCATGTAATGCAAGTATGTTCCGGCCCGTATACAGGTTCGCACCCGCTCGATTCAGGTTCTCGACCAGCGTTTCCTTGTCCAGACAGTAGGGGACCATATGCACGCGCACCCCCTCGATGTCCTCGTAATGATAGTCACCCGTACATACATGTACTCCGTCCACATGCTCTATCACATCCAGCGGCGATACGCTGTACATGTTCTTGGGCGTATCATGATTACCGCCAACGATGCATACGGCTATACCTCTATGTGTGACCTCGTTCAGTTTTCCAATGATATGATTGTATGCGAAGTTCGACGGCCTGATACTATTGAAGAAATCCCCCGCAACTATCATGATACCCACATCGTTCCTGGTGGTCACGAAATCGCAAACATGGTCGAAGGCATCGTACATGTCCTTCATCCGCAAGTTCATACCGGTATCATCATCTCTTTTCGTATATGACCTGTAGCCGATATGGAAATCGGCGCAATGTACTATCAACATCTGCTCAACGCTCCTTTCACCAGTTCGAAGGCCATGTCCTCCTGGTCATAACCTACTATCGCCAGCGGCACGCCCATGTCCTCCGACATGAATGACAGTATCGCCCTGTCCATCTCTTCGGCCTCATCTATGGTCTCGTAGCGGCCCACCTCCTCATATGGACAATCGTTCCTCTCGAGGAATATGTTGTATGATGGAAAGTCGCGCTCGAAGCTCATTGCTATCTTCAGCAGGGATTCCCATTCCGGGAAGCCATGCATTCGAGCATACGGCACAGACATGGCAGAAGGGCTTTCCGTAACGATAACGATGTCGTCCACCGACGACAACACGAGATATTCCCTATCCAGCTGTCGAGCGAAGAGTATGAGCTGGTCATACTTCTTTCGCTGTCTTCCCTGATATGCCCAGGCTTTGACGTACTCGTCGATGAGCTCGACATTGTGCCCGAGCTTTTTCAACCTCGTGAAAAGACCCGCCGCCATAACGGTCTTTCCGCATCCCGGTCCCCCTATGACATTGATTCTGCGTATCATGTATGGCGGTACTATGACTCGAGCTCTATAAATATTGCCCTACCAGCCGCGAAGTCCGGTCTCTTTTTCGTAATCTTCACAGGCCTTATCGATGGCGATATCATCACCTAGTACCGTATCGTATCTACCGTTCCGACCTATGCGGTAGTGCCATACCTCGTAATTCTCGGTCCTTATGTTCGCACCGAAACCTATGAACCTTTCGAGATACTCGGCAAACTTCTCATATCCGCCCATCTTCTTTATCTCATCCACATCTATTGTCCTCAATATCTTTTCTCGGACGATTATCTCCTTTATGGTCTCCGTAGATATGAAGCCGATGCCCCATCCTATCATCAGATACGCGAGATGACCGTAGAATTCTTTATCATCCTGTGACAACGCATTGAACTTGTCGGTCCAATGCTGTTTATCGGTATGACCCGTGGCCCCGTAGCCGAATCCGAACTTGAGCGACATGATAGAACATTGCTTCCCTATATATATGAGCTTTCCCCTTTGAGCTCGCTGAACGAACCTATGCAATCGAAGTTCTCGTCGTTTGCCGGGATATGGTTCTCGAGAAATATGGCTGCACACACAGGTGACTCGCAGTACACCTCGGGCGGACAACCCCATATCACGTTAATCGTCTCCCTGGTCATTATATCCCCGCACCCTGCACATTTCACATACTCGTTGTTATGGTCAAGGATTCGACCATCGGCATCTACATACCATCCGACGATGCTAATCAGCTCGTCCAGGTCTGAATCCTTGTCGTACGTTGCGAATTCCATGACCATAAGAATAGCTATCGTGTATATAGAAGTTTTGCCCGGTTGAGAAATGTGGGGGGCCGACCGCGGGCAACGTTCGACCCCCCTGAGGTTGGGGATGGTTGTTGGAGATTACGTCATGTCGATGGCACCAGCAAGGCTGTTGATGACATCATCCGCTGTTTGATTCGTGATGCGTATGCAGTCATGGGCGATAAAGCTGCGATATATGATAACGTCAGCATCATCCTGCTCTACGGCTACTACATTAAAGGGATTGATGTAGACATTCCCTACCTTTACGAATTTCATATGCCGTGATAATAGACAGGCAATATATATAATTTTTGCAGCGGCCTTAAATATAGAATGATTTAACCGTGTATGATTGAATGGCTAATCACGGCTTAATCAGGTGTTATTTCTTGCGAGAAGCACCCTTTTTGCGAGACTTGCCGCGGGATTTACTCTTGCCGCCGCCGGAGCCGCCCGGTACATGGCTTCCCGTTCCCGGCATCATGACATATGTGGCAGGAGTGACCGGGAACTCCCATCCATACTGGCCCTCGGCCGAAGTATATGCAAGGACCTTCGAAGGATACCCGGCATCGCGCCATTCTTCCAGGTCGAGATAGATATAGTGCTTATCGTATATATAGCGGGGAAGTGTCTTGACGCGGCCCTTCTGACCTTTCCGATGTCGTTCGTCCGCCAGTTTCTTCAATCTTGCCTTGGTAGCCAGCACTCCGCTGCGGCTGCCTGCGCTAACGCTGAACTTGACCGCAGCCCCACCTACACCCGCTATGATAAGCGCCGATACGACGCCCTTTATTATCTTCTCGCGCATTTCCTTCTCATCCATATTGATACCTACCTGATATATGCGTTGAAGGGGGCCTTATCATCGCGAGGTTCAGGTTTGCCTTCGTCGTCCTCATCATCTTCATCTTTCCTTGCACTATCGATAAGCTCTACGAACTCAGCAGGGACCGGAACGGCTATGTCGCTGTACAGGAACTCGACGCGCCCTGCAAGGTAGCACATGACATCGATATGCTTCTTGGTCACGTTCTTGTCAAGTTCGAACATGAGCAGGTCGAACAGACAATCGGAACGACTTTCTGCCATCCTGAACTGAAGTGCAAGCATGCCTTCGATTTCATCGAGGTTCTCATCGAGGTCGAACATATCGCTTATGGATTCAGCCTCCTCCGGAGCCATGTAGCCTTCGGGCGGACTTCCGCTATCATCAGATACGGGAGCAGGCATACCTTCTTTCATCAACGATATGAATATAGATGGCGTATATTTCATGAGGAGAGCTATGGGAATAGGTGAGAAATTACATTTTTTCTGGGCCCACGTCTCACCCGCCCGTATAAAACATTCGGCACGTTCGATATCATTGCGAGCCCAACCGTCTACGAATATCCTGACCTTCCGGATGAACTCATCCTGGTCGAGACTGGTCTCGGCCATGTCGACCACACGCTTCTGCAGGGACCTGTGGCGACTCGCATGTATCCCGATTGCAGATGGGTATGACTCCTTTCCGCTCGCTTTTTGCTTCATCTCTCTGTAGCGTTCAATCATATCCTGTTTCGTAGGGGCCGAAAATCGCCTTCCGTTCCGACCCGCGGCAATCACGGCTGCGACACCTATTATGCCGACAACAGCGGTACCTACGAGTATGGCATTTCGTGTCATCCCGGTACCATTGACCTATCAAGTATATATATTCCGCACATTAATGGTCGACCATGGCTCTCGGACCGACCTTCGATTACGTCGTACATATACTGGTGGAAGGTCACAATGTATCGCGCGAGGGCAAGATTGCTCGCGTCATGAACATACTTGGCAGGCTGTATTGTCATAGAAGCGATACTTCATATGATACGAGAACATTATCCATCACAGGTATGCTCGTAGAGCAGAGTTACGACGAGGATGCCGTGGCCCGAAAGGTAGCGGACTACATTAGAATGCTCAACGATGGACCATGTGATGTCAACATCTCAATGATGGTGATAGAACACGACCCGAGCGTATTCGTCATCAATGCCACGGATAAAATCTCCGATTACAAAAAAGATGAGAATCATGACAGGGACATGCAGGCCATCAAAGGCGATGCGCCCATCACAACGGATATGGATGCATCCTCTCTCATGTTCTGACCAAAATAGTGAGATATATATAGATACGACAGCAATGGTATCACAGCTAAGGTGATTGATATGACTTGCAGCGCATGCACACCACAGGTCTACGGTGCTGATTATCCCGGCACCATGCTGAACACGAAGGTTACACTACCCTTTGTTGGCAAAACGCTGGCAGCTGGCACCATCCTGCTGGCAGTTGGCGTAGTCGCCGTTGTCGCAGTCGTTGCGACCAAACAGAGGCAGAAGCTCGGATTCTCCGCAACGGACAGCAGCGGAATGTATATCCCACGTACTCTCGGCAGCACAGAGCGCCTCGAGAGAGAAAGGCTCAGGGATGCCGGAATAGAGCGACCCCGCAGGGGACGTCCTACGAAGTCCATGAGCAACCGTATCTCGAGAAAGAGACCCACCGGAATCGCACGTTTCAAGCGACCTCTGGTCGTTACCGGTATCGAACACGTTTACGACAAGAACAACAAGCTTATCAGCGATAAGGTCGCTATCCAGCGCTCCTATACCCATCCGGCGTCCGCAGCAAGGTTCATAGCAGCCCAGAGGACCGAAGAGCGTCTTGACGATGACACATACGTCAAGCACGTGGCTGGAAGGAAAGGCGGCAAGCATACCTACATGTTCTACACGGTAGAGGGACCGGGAGCAACCTCGAAAGCCCTTGCAAATATCTTCAAGATGGTCAAGCCTTCTCTTACCGAGGTTCGGTATGCTGGAAGGGACGACTTCTACGACCTCGGCGACTACATCGACGAGGACGATGACGGCGAGGATAACGGAGGCGTTCGTCCAGGCACAGCCATGAAGTATGCCGGAAGGGACGACTTCTACGACCTCGGCGACTACATCGACGAGGACGATGATGGCGAGGATAACGGAGGCGTCCGCCCGGGCACCGCCATGAAGTTCGCCGCCACCGACGACGGAAAGAGTGATTTTTTCGACCTCGGCGACCTGGTCGCCTAGACTCGCGACATCCGCCGTCAAATGAAGGGTCTTCGTGCCGCGCGGAGACCCCTTCACTTTCTTTTGCTGGTGCAAAGAGCGTGCCATCCATATACATACGTACGTTAGGTACATATGATACTATCTACGATGTCTTTTCGGATGAACCAAAACTCATCCCCATCTTCGCGGAACACCATGATATGAGCATAGGTGAGGTGATTTCAGCAATAATGAATCATACTATCTACGACCACATCACCGAGGCTGAATCTGTCGAGGTCGAGGACCTGTATGACGCGTATGCAAAAGAGTTGAACAGGTTGAGGTCATCAAAGACGCCGCATATGATAGAGTTCCTTGTCGACTATGATGATGTCGTAATGAGGATACATAAGATTGTCGCTATATACGAATCAGACAATTATACGATATCCTTGCAGATATCCGCACTGGGCACATATGATAACATCTACGACGTTCTTCGCGATAACAGCGACCTCATCCCCATCTTTGCCCGCCTGCATGATATGTCCGTAGGTGATGTCGAGGACGCATTGATAAACTACACGATTTATGACCACTTCACCGAGGCTGAATCTGTCGAGGTCAAGAACCTGTACGTCGCATATTCCAATACGTTCAAGCATCCACCGAAAGTAGATTATCTGGTCGACTATTACGACGGTCTGATGAGAATACACAAGATTACGTCAACATGCGAACGCGACCACTCGCTCATAACGCAGGAATTAGACGTCGATGACCTGATGTTCAGCAGTGATACGATGAAGGGTGTGGTACCGACCTTGAAACGCACGTACATAGGAGATTTCGAGACCATCGATGAGTTCTTGCTTGCCAACATACCAGACCTGATAGAAACTACTGCCGATGTCTACAACCTTGACGCCGACGAGCTCAGGGATGCAGCGAAAAGCGGCGATGCCAGCGAGCTCGATTTCGAACTGGATACTGAAGACCTTTATCCCGTTGTAGCTGACGTCGCATATCATTACGGTAAGACACATAGCGATAAGATGCTGGAATATGAACGTGTCAACGAGCCAGGCACGCTGGCTATGGCCATATCTCTTATAACGGCCGAATGTTACCAGGACCCTCTGGTCATAACCGATGACGTAAGCGTGGATGACATGAGATTTGCGTCAGAAGTAATGAAACGTCCGGTGGTCCGGAAAAGCGTAACATGGATGAAATTCGAAACCATAGACGATATGTTCGACACTATCATACATAGATTCAGGGAGGATTACGGGCAAAAGTTCATGGAAGCGTTTTGCGACGTACATAAAGTGAACATCGACGAGCTTGCCGAGCAGGCTGAATTGAAATCGGTCGGCGAATATCTGTACGAGCAAGCCAATGTAGATGTAACGAAAACCTCCCTCCAGAAAACTATGAATAGCTATCTGATAGCCTGTAATTTCGAACCAAACATTATATTCGTCGTGACGGAAGACGATTATTTCTACGAAATCATGACCGTAACATTGGATACATGGTATGATAGGGCCGTAATAGTCGATGACGTTGAAGCAGAACAACTGAAATTCAGTAGCGCCCAAGAGAGACCCCGGTGCTTTGGAGGGTCGTAAGCAATGAATCTTCGACCCGGCGACTTCGTAATATCGCCCGAGCGTGATTGCGTTGCCCGTATACTTGCGATAAACGATAAAGGTGAGGCTGCGTTCCTGATGTATCGGGATAGCCCCATTAAAAATATCACACCGGAAGAGAAGGTTAGAGATATAGAAGAACGGTTCGATAAGGTCTTTCCACATATAATGGGAAAGAGCATGGATTATATCATTGATATGATTGACAATGAAGAAGATATCATGTACGACAACGACGTATTGTATACCCATGACTTCTATAATAACTACTACATGCCGGAATTCACGCTATACACGCCCGAATCGAAACTGCCTCCGGTAGCGACGGATATCGACGCCGACGAGCTGCTATTTAGCGCCCTTTCCCCTGGCGCTCAGTCATCCTTCCTTCGCGCCAGGCAAAGCCCGCGCGGGAAACCCCACCCCCATAACAGTCCTCCTCTTGACACTCGGCCCTTTGGCACTCGCGTCAAGAGGAGTCTGTACGAGGTAGCCCGTAGCGGTTCTTCCCCTGACGCTCGGCCTTCCGACACTCGCATCAGGCAAAGCCCGCACGAGATACCTCGTAGCGCCCAATACCTGCAGGGGAAACCCTACCCCCATAACAGTCCTCCTCTTGACACTCGGTCTTCCGACACTCGTAGTGCCCTTGGAAAATCCCGACCTTCGATGAACTTTGGCGCATATACAGACCAACGCATCGGACCGGGTACAATACTCGTAAACATAGACAATAAAAAGGTAGCAAGAGTGGTAGCGCTTGAAAGCGATTACGATAAAGAGGCTCCATATGCTGTCTTTCTCTATCTAACGTCTACCAACCCCGACGACGATATAGAATCTATGGTTGACTCGGTCAACGAGCGATATGAACGGTGGAAACATCTATCGAACAAAACGGTGGACGAGGTATCAGACATGATTACTCATGCAGCATATAATGCACCAATCCTTCGTGACGCACTACTCACCGATTATCTGTTCGGCATGGAAGGTGCGGTTTTCGGTATAGACGAATACGAGATATATAACCCGAACCCGCTTCCGCCGGTTGCGACGGATATCGATGCAGACGAGCTGCTTTTCGGTGCCCCTGATATGGCATCAATCAGAAGACATCTTGGACCTCGGATAGACCCCGACCACATGATGTCCACAGTAAAGAACGTAGGAAACGGTATGGACTGGAGCGGAGTAATGGAATATATCGGGAACAAACCTATACTGCTGCATCATACGCTCGATGACAGCTGGTGGGTGATAATCGCCCAGGGATTAGAGATACCCTATCTATGTGGTCGATATAAGTTAATTAGCGGGTCGGTCGAACGGTCATTGAACGCGCTGCGGTATGAAATATCAAGAAGCGCGTCACCGCTGATGATAACAGACCTTGAATCAATCGCTACAAGTGACATGATATTGTATCGATATGTGGATAGCGTTCCACCGCCTGCAGCCACTGACATTGACATTGATGAGTTGATGTTCAATACCGATACTGAGCCCGATGTTGGTGATATCATATACTGTGACCGCAGAGCGACGGGTAGAACGTACAATGAACTGCGACTGGTAATATCATCTAATCGCGAACAGGGATTGGATTGTAGAATAGCATATATAACGCTCAAGAATGTAGACCAGCTGCCATATGACGAGTTCATCGAAAGGGGTACAACACACTTCATGCGAGAAACGCGCAAATATGCCCATTGTATCGAAAGACTGAACAAAATGGAACCACATGAGGTGGCTGCCGACCTTAACCTACCGACAGGTCTCCGGAATAGCATAGGCTACATGCAGATGTTACCCGATTTCCGGGTAGTGGAGATAGGACCTCCCGTGGCTACTGACATTGACATCGAGAAGTTGTTGTTCACAAGCGAATATAACCGCAACTGGACTGACCCGAGGCTTGCGTCTATACATGATAAGCGCTCCCTCGTGGTATCGGATGTGATGAATGACCCTATTCCCATACCTGAACTGGCACAGGCTCAACCATATGATAGTTTCCTCATTGAGACCCGTGCCGCAGATTTCGTTATCGTGGTGATGAAAAACAATCCATCCCACCTGAAAATAATCGAAACATACGCAACACGTGGACACACTGTCCGCAGCGTTCTAAAACGTATCGAAAGAGAGACAACGGGAGTTTTCGAAAAGTCTCATTTACTGAAGGGTAAAATAGTCGCCTCCACTGACCGGGTATATCCCCTCGACCTGAACCTCGACGAGAGCTTCTTCAACTATGACCCAGCGGACCCGGCGGATGTAACATTCTCATGATGAAATAGGTGAGGTATATATATGTACAATGGCAATGGTAAGATGGAGTTGATTCCATGGTAGGTAGAGTTCCTCCAGGATATTCGATAACGGACAACCCCGCCACGACCGGCCGCAGCCTTGGTTACGGAGCAGATAACACGGAATGGTTACCCACCGGACCGGATACGCTGAACCTTACCCCTCTGAAGAACGTGAGTCTTTCGCCTCCCGGCTTCAATCAGGGAAGGTCAGTGGGATACGGTGCCGACCTGCAGTATCCCATTGCATTCCTGAACCAGCCCGTACCAGTTACACTGCCTCTGATAGGTGCTATCAGCATCGGAACCGCCCTCATAGCGGCTCTGGTGGCCTTCGTCGCGGCTCGGTATGCCGTCAAGAAGGAGATAATCCGTCTCGAATGAAGCCGAAATGGCTGCTCGCGGCCGGAGCAGCGGCAGTCGGCGTGGTTGCCGCGATAGCTATAGTCTCAAGGCTACAGCGTAGACGTAAGTTTGCTGCACAAACTGACGATGAAGATGATAGGCTCGTAAAAAATGTGGGTCGCATAAAACGTTATGCCGACCATCTTCTATATTCGGACAAAGATACGAGAGACGATACGGCCGGCGAAATCGTATATGCTGCCTCCGAATACGTCATGGTCCCGGCCTGGTTCAAGAAAGATGATGTAGAATATCAAATAGGCCAGTTAGCACCGGAAGAGTTCGGAGCTCCAGAAAACATCGCTGAGAACTTCACGATGTCATATGATGATTACTTTCCCCTGATACGAAGATACGAGAACGAGGGATTCAGTAGGGCCAGGCAGCACTTCGATGAATGGATTGAATACAATATAGATGACTTTCGGTCCATATACGAGCGATGGCAGGAACACTACACTCTGGGTATTGACAAGGACATCGAAACAGAAGATTTACTCTTTAACGGTCCTCCTCTTGACACTCGGCTCTCCGGCACTCGCGTCAAGAGGAGTCCGTACGAGGCGGCCCGTAGCGGCTCTTCCCCTGACACTCGGTCTTCCGACACTCGCATCATGCGAAGCCCGCACGAGACGCCTCGAAGCGCCCTTGGAAAACCCCGCCCCCCGGTAAACTTCAGTGCCAGCGGCCCGAAGTATGAACTGACCGATGAGACTATAGAGGTCGACGGTTACACACTACATCGCATACGAGCTTTACGAGACTTTGCCGATGTAAAGAAAGGCGAGCTAGGTGGATTCATCGAGAGCGGATATAACCTTTCACACGCAGGCACGTGCTGGGTCGGCGACAATGCCAAAGTCTATGACTGCGCCCGGGTTTTCGACAACGCCTGGGTCTATGGTGACAGCGCTCTGGTCTACGACAACGCTCAGGTATCCGGAGACGCCCAGGTTCACGACGGTGCCCTGGTATTCGGCAACGCTCGGGTCCGTGACAACGCCGATGTCTGCGGCTACGCAGAAATAGCAGGCAATACCGAGGTCGAAGGATACGCATATGTAAGTAGTGGAAATTACAATAGTAGAACACTCGACGAGACAACGCATCCGCAACCGCCGCCGGTTGCGACGGATATCGAGACAGATGAACTGCTTTTCGGTGCCCTTTCTCCCGACGCTCGGTCCTCCCTCCCTCGCGTCGGGCAAAGCCCACGGGGGAAACCCCACCCCCCGATAAA
>Ga0180433_10000373_pt1 | contig 76849 bp, 80 predicted proteins | sample SS_ome_8_FD_132980 | JGI IMG/M metagenome (GOLD analysis project Ga0180433, IMG submission 132980) | Hypersaline lake sediment archaeal communities from the Salton Sea, California, USA - SS_1_D_1 metaG | ecosystem: Environmental > Aquatic > Non-marine Saline and Alkaline > Hypersaline >...
AAATTTTCTGTTTTGCTCGCCGAAGCGAAGCGGAGGCGGGCGGAAACGCTGGGCGGGATTCAGTCCGCAAAATCTTCTGGATTTTGCTCAAAGAAAGTTCGGATTTCGTCCAATAGACACCACCAGATTGAATTAGTCGCCTCGCTCGGGGCTTCGCCCCTCGCTTCGGCGGGCAGTTTTGCGAGCAGGGCAAAGGGTTTTTTTGAAATCAATTTCCAGCCGTTCCGCCGCAAGGCGGCGGTTCACGAATGAAATTCGTATTGCCCAAAGGGCAATGAGCCGATTTTTTTCTTTCGCCTTTGGCGAAAAGCAAAGCGAGATTTTATTAAATTGTCGGTGTGGCGTTTCCTTTTTCAATTACAATTAAAAAATAAAAACTATGATTAAATATTTCATCTATTGCCGAAAATCAAGCGAGGACGAGGAAAGGCAAGTTTTGAGCATAGAAGCCCAGCTCGCCGAATTGCGAGAGTTTGCCAAGCAAAACGGCCTTTTTATCGTCCGAGAATACACCGAGAGCAAAACCGCCAAAGAGCCGGGCCGAGAAGTTTTTAATTTTATGCTTTCGGAAATTGAAAAAGGCAACGCTTCGGGAATTTTAGCGTGGAACCCCGACAGATTAGCCCGCAATTCCGTGGACGGCGGAAAAGTAATTTATCTTGTGGACACCGGAAAAATCCAATCGCTAAAATTCCCCACATTTTGGTTTGAAGCGACACCGCAGGGAAAATTTATGTTGAGTGTCGCTTTCGGACAAGCCAAATACTACACCGACAATTTGCGAGAAAACATTTTGCGGGGAATTAGGCAGAAAATCAGGCGAGGCGAACTTTCGGCAAAAGCCCCGCTCGGATATTTCAACGAGCCGCGACTTCGCACCATTGAGCCCGACAAAAAGACATTTAACAAAGTAAAAGAAATTTTGCGAGCTTTTGCCACCGGCGAATATACTTTAACGAAAATTCAAAGCAAAATGTTTTCTTTTGGCTTGGTTGGCAAAGGGGGGAAACCGCTTCATCTTTCCACCATTCAAAATATACTCACCAATCCTTTTTACTATGGACATTTTCGCTATCGGGGCGAAGTGCATCAAGGAAGCCACAAGCCAATGATTTCAAAGAAACTTTTTGACAAGATACAAGAAGCGTTGATAACGAACGGCAAGCCCCGCAAAAAGCGAGGACCGAAAAACTTTTTATTCCTCAATTTTGCGGTTTGCGGCGAGTGCGGCTATTCAATCACAGCGGAAAGGCACATAAAGAAAAGCGGATTAAAGTTTGTGTATTATCGCTGTACCAAAAAGAGCAAAACGCAAAATTGCTCTCAATCTCGCTTTTTGCGGGAGGAAAAATTTGCCGAACAAGTTAAAGCGGAGTGTCAAAAAGTTTCTTTGCCTGATGTTTGGCGGGAAAAATATCTTGCCAAAGTAAAAGAGTGGGAAAACGAAAACCGCCAAACATCAGACCTTTTCGCTCAAAATCTGCGAGAGGAACTTTCCGCCATTAAAACAAAAATAGACCGGCTTATGGACGGCTACCTTGAAGGCAGTTTTGAACTGGCGGAATTTCAGGAAAAGAAAAACAAACTTATGGCGGAAAAGAAAGATATTGAGGAAAAATTGTCGGATTTTGAGCGAAAAGGCAATCATTGGCTCGAACTCACCCGAAACTGGATTTTAGAGGCCAACCAAGCCAAAAATCTCGCTTTGCAAGATAATTTTTCGGAGATGAAAAATTATCTCAAAAAAATCGGCTCGAACCGCCACCTTGCGGCGGGGACTCTTTCCGTTTCGTTCAAAAAGCCGTGGAATTATCTTGCCGAACTGCCCGCCGAAGCGAGGCGCGAAGCGCCGAGCGAGGCGGCTAATTCAATCTGGTGGACCTGGTGAGATTTGAACTCACGACCCCACGCATGCCATGCGTGTGCTCTGGCCAACTGAGCTACAGGCCCTCTTAAATAAGCGGGTGAGCGGATTCGAACCGCCATTTCTGCCATGGCAAGGCAGTATAATAGCCATTATATTACACCCGCGGTTAATGTGCCGTGGGTCAGACTTGCACTGACTACCTCGAATTTTTCAGATTCGCGCTCTACTACATGAGCTACCACGGCTCAAAAACATTTTATCACATCTTCGTTGGACGGTGAAGGACTCGAACCCTCGACCTTCTCGGTGTAAACGAGACGCTCTAGCCAACTGAGCTAACCGTCCATAAACTATGCGGATGGTGGGATTTGAACCCACACGGGATAAAATCCCCATGCCCCTCAAGCATGTGCGTATGCCGATTCCGCCACATCCGCTCTATTTAGCTTCAGTTTCTTTGAAAGAATCTTCTTTCTTTTGCTCAGAAGAAGCTTCTTGGGTATCCTTTTTCTCAATCTCCTTCTTTTTTTCTTCAGCTTCCTTAGGTTTTTCTTCCTGGGAAGCTTCTTTTTGTTCAGAACCTTCTTTTGGTTTCTCTTCCTCATAAACCAAAGGCTCAAAACCTTTTTTCTGCCTTAGCTTGGCTTTTTTGCCGCTTAGATCTCTCAAATAGTAGAGTTTGGAGCGCTTGACTTTGGCTCTAGAGATAACTTCAATTTTCTCTATAAGAGGGGAGTGAATAGGAAAGATTTTCTCTACTCCATAACCACCGATGTTTTTTCTAACCGTAATAGTGGCATTAGTTCCCTTGCCATGTTTTCGGGCAATTACTACTCCCTCAAAAACTTGAACTCTCTCTTTACCTTCCTTGGAAACTTCTCCTTTGATTTTTTGATGTATTTTAACAGTATCTCCCGTTTTAATTTCCGGCAGATTTTTCTTTTGAAATTTCTTTAAAAAGTTTTGAATATTGACTGACATATGTAAAATATACTAACTTAAAAGTTTAAAAAAAACAAGGATTTTATTGTGTCCTCGACAGGAATCGAACCTGTAGTCTCAGGGTCCGCAACCCTGTGTTTTGTCCGTTAAACTACGAGGACAATTTCCTTTTTTAAAATATGGGGATAAACCTCCCTTGAAATTAATTATAGAATGTTGATATAATCAAGTAAAGGTCGGGGAATTTTAATAATTAAAACAAAATTATGAAACTCAATGTTATCGGCTGGATCGCTTTAATTCTTGTTGTCATCGGCGGTATCAACTGGGGCTTAGTTGGATTATTCAGTTTTAACTTGGTAGGAGCTATCTTCGGTTCAATGTCAGTTATTTCTAGGATTATTTACATATTAGTCGGCCTCTCTGCCATCTATATGATATTCACCGTTCCCAGCGACAATGAAAAAAAAGTTGAAAGACCAGAACAACAAATTTAAAGCTTTATAAAGATATTTCAGCAACTAAAAACCCTGATTAAACTTCAATCAGGGTTTTTTCTTAAAATTTTTAATAAGTTTTGATTAAGTTCCACTCCATTGTAGTTTTTTCATCTACTACTTGAACGAGTTTGTCTAATACTTTCCCTTTTTTAAAACGTATGGCTTCGGTCAATAAAGTATCTTCCTCTAAATAAACTGTTCTTACAAATCCCATACCATCATCATAATATGGATCAGGACCGATAAAAAACAGTCTGTCTACCGGATCTTCTCCCATACCTATACTAGTATAAGGCTCATCAAAGAAAAATATCAAATTAGTAGAATATCCTTCTTGATAGCCTTGAGTAGGTGAGTCATATCCTGGATAAGTAATTACCTGTTGAGCCATAAAACGCTGTCCAGCAATCCCTCCGGTAGTAGCCCAGAAGATTTCTTCAGTTCCCCTGAAAAGATTCAATTCATCTTCTAATACTTCTATTCTCACGCCATTGGGCCATTGGAATCTCTCCCCTTGTTTTTCAGCTTTTTCTTTGACTTTTAAAACAAGAGAGTATGTCTCTCCAATCTTACCGTAAAAATACTGAGTTGTATTATAACAGAAGGCTACATCTCCATCTCCTATCGGCCAGAAAATTTCTCGAAATCCCAAAACCGTTTCGCTCTCATTTAATGTGATCTGATAATGCCATTCTCTGCCGATGTCCAAAGGAAAATAATCCTTCGGATTAATATTTTGGGAATTACAAGAAGTAAAAAACAAAAAAATTAAAACCGTCAAAACAAATAATTTCTTCATCTGTCTATTCTCCTATTTTTAATGAACTGTTCCCTTATTTTTACCTTTTAAAAATAAATTTGTCAACCCTTATTTTTAATACCCTTATTCTGAACCTTCCCTTTTAACCTGGAAGGCTTGCGTCTAGGGATAAGTTTTCTTATCTTTAAACGCTTGCTGAATTTCCTTAGTTTTTTAAGCTTTTTACTTTTCATGTCTTCTTCTATTGATTAACCTTTTAAGGAAGCGGGCTCCTTTTCTGATTCTATCCATCTTTTTTCCTTTGTATTTCTTCAATCTTCTTTCTATGTCATCTTCGGCTTCATTAATAGCTTCAAAAATAGTTTCCCTAACTGCCGTTGAGCGGACTGAATTGCCGGGAAGGCTAATTTGAATCTCAGCCCGATATATTTCCCCTTTCTGGTGATGTTCTGTTGTTTTGCCGACTTCCACCCAGGCCTGAATCGGTCTATCAATGAACTTCTCCAGCTTATTCATTGTTTCATCTATTTCCCGGGAAACTTCAGGAGTCATATTAAAATTGGTGGTTAAAAGCTTATACTTCATATTTTATTATTTAAAATATCTTCTTCGAATTGTTTAATCCCCTTTATATCTTTGGGGTAGTCATCAACCCGAGGAAAATCCAGCTTCATTATCTTATTATAGACTTTCTCAATTAATTTTTCCAGCCTCTCCAGATAATCCTTCTCTATTTCCAAAGAAAGATTGATTATTTTACCCTTTTCATCAGGTTCAAGAAATTCCAATCTTCCTTTTTTTACTTTCTTTCTTCCTTTAAACTTCCGGGAGTTCTCAACTAAAATCTTGTAAAAAGAAAGCTGGCTCTCGTACTTCCAGAGTTTAATCTTTTCATGTTTTGTCCTTCCTTTCCAATCCCTGGAATAACGACCGGTCTTGAAATCATGAACTTCCATTTCTCCATCTTTTTCGACTAATCTATCTATCTTCCCGCTCAAGGGTACTCCTTTAATGGTTGACCCTTGATTGCGAAAGTTAAACTCAATAATATGATCAGCTCTAAACTCTCCTTTTTTTTGCTGGAAATATTTCTTAAGAGCATCTTTACCTTTTTTGAAAAAGAATTTGAATTCCCGAGGATTTAAGCGCTCCCTTTCTAAAATTTTTCCAAACCATTCCTCCACTTTCTTTAAAGAAGGGGGTTTCTTTTCTTTTTTTAAATATCTGTAAATTTCCTCCAGAGTTAAATGCATGGCTGTTCCGTAGGAGAGAGCCGGAGTCTTGGGTTGGGGAAAGCGGAGAAGATTGTCTTCCAGGAATTTCTGGGGACCGCCGGCGCTGACATTGAGAAAGTTGTTCAAGTGAGTAACATTCAATTGGTATCTTTCCAAAAGAGGTTGGAGAAATACTTCCTCGTTTTTAGTCAAAGGAGGATAATGGTAGAGAGACCACTCCCGATCATTTATTCCCCCTTTAATTTCTTCCACATCTTTGGTTTTCAACTCTTTTTCTGAAAGATTGAGAAAATGAAGACTATCCGACTCTTTGCCGTTCTCTTTTAATTTAAAGGAGGTTAAATAAAGCTTTTCCTTGGTCCGAGAAACAGTGACATAAAAAAGACGAAGCTGGTCATCCAGATTGTCGCCGGCCGGGGAAATAGGAAGATTAGCCGGGAAGGCTAAAATATTTCTTCTCTTGCTCTTAGCCCAACTTTCTTCTTGGCAATTAAGAACGAAGACTATTTTAAATTCCGAGCCCTTGGCTTTATGGGCGGTGACCAATTTAACCGCCTGGGAATCTATAATAAAGGGGTTTTTGTCCAAAAGGGGAATTTTGTTCTGGGCATGAATATCCAAAAATTCTATCAGGTCTTTGAGTTTCAAAAACTGGCCTTTTTTGTATTCCCTTAAGGAATAAACAAAAGTTCTCAAAGAGGAGAGAAAATTCAAATAGCTGCCGGGGTTTTTTTCAAACCTTTCCCGGCTGAAATAATAATCTTTGAAAGGGCTGGCAAAACCTCCTTTTCTGGTTTTGTGCTCTTCCAGGTCAAGATCTTCGGAATCGGGGCTCAAAGGTATTTTAGCTCCGACAATATCATCCAGTATTTCCTCAACTGGTTGATACTTAGCTTTAGCTGATAAATTAAGAAAGAAATGGGCGATTTCCTTTAAATAGCTGTTTTTGCTCTGGAGCATCCCTTCCAGCCAAGGTTTTCCCTTGGCTTCCAAAGATAGTTTCCAGAGGTCCTCTCTTTTAATCTTCCAAAAGGGAAAACTGAGAATTTCCGGCAGGAGATAATCAGCTTCCTCCCGGGATTTATTGAGGAGAGAATCAATAAAACGAGCTATCTTAATGATCTGGATTATTTGAGGATCATTTAAGACATTTTTCTTCCGCTCATAAGAAACATTGATCCCTTCCTTATTTAGAAAAGGGACTATTTCTTCCAACTCCTTATTAGTTCGGGCAATGAGAGCTATTTCCTCAGCTCCCTCGCCTTGATCAATCAATTTTCTCACTTCTTTGGCCGTCCAGAAGTATTCCTGGCTTTTAGTTGGGAATTTCCGGGAGATTATCTCCCCCCGGCCAACTTCCTTTTTCCGGGCAATTAATTCTTTGTTAAGCTCGGGGATAATCCTCTCTAATCGGTTTTCTCCTTTCTTAATAACCTCCCGGGCCAAATCCAAAATCTCCTGGCCGGAGCGATAATTTTTAGTCAGACAAATTATCCGGGGCTGGCGATAATATTTTCGAAACTTAAGGATATTGGATATCTCCGCTCCCTGAAACTTATAGACGGCCTGGTCATCATCTCCAACCGCCATAATATTGGGACTGCCTTCAGTAACCGGATTATCAGTTAAGAGGCGGAGAAGGCGCATCTGGGCTTCATTAGTATCCTGAAACTCATCAACTAAAATGTACTGATATTGTTCCTGAAGTTCGGCTTTTAATTCTTCGTTTTTTTCTATGGCTTTAATGGCCTCTAAAATCATATCGTCAAAATCATAATAGCCTTTGTTGTAAAGCAACTCTCTGTATTCCCGATAAAGATCGGCCAAAGCTTCCATTTTCTCTTGATAAAAAGTCTCTTTAAGAACTCTCTTAGAATCTTTTTTTTTGGTCCAGTTCTTTTTCCACTGGGAGAGAGGAGCTGTCTTTTCTTCTTCTTCGGCTTTCTGGAGAGCTTTTTCCAAGGAGTTCTTAACCACCTTGTTTAAAGAAGGCCAGTTAGGAAGAGGGGATTCCCCCTCTTCCATTTCTTTTAATATTTCCTTGATTTTCTTAAAAGTTTTTTTAGTAACTGTCTCCTGGAAAGCTTTGTTGATTAAAGTATTTAAAGAAGAGAGGCTTTTCTTATTCTCTCGGAGAATTTTCTTAAACTCTTCCGGGGTCAAACCGGCCTTTTTCAAATCTCTTAAAGAATCCTTAATGGAGTTAAGGTAGATATATCCTTGTTCAGGATGGCTTTGAGAGAGAGGATTGTTATGAGGGAGCTGGCTGAGCATTTCTTCTAGAAGAGCCATTTGAGTCAATTCGTCAATGGAGCTGAAGAGAGCTCCCTGGTAGAAAAGTTCTCGATGTTCCTCCATAATTTCCACTCCAAAGTTGTGGAAAGTATGAACGGCTATTCGATAAGCATCATCTCCTATCATCTCTTTTAACCTCTCCCTCATATTGAAAGCGGCCGAATCAGTGAAAGTTAGGCAAAGAATATTACCGGGAAAAACATCGGTTTTTTTAAGAATATTGGCCGCTCTTAAGCTGAGAAGTTCAGTCTTGCCCGAGCCAGGGCCAGCTACCACCAGCATTGGCCCTTCAATGTTTTCTACTGACTCTTTCTGCTCTTTATTCAGCTTTTGAAATCTCTTTTGAAAGTCTTCCATTAACTTCATTCTATCAAATAATCACTAAGAAAAAAGCGGCTGCTTTTTTAGGCAACCGCTAACGCTTTAGCTATGAGAATAAAAAATGAAACGATAAAGAACAATGCTGTAGCAAAAATATAGATGATAAAACCTGTTATAATAAGGCTTCTTATTATCAGAAAAATTCTTCCTCCAACATTTTTATGTCTCCAATCATTTTTTGATTCCTCCCATAATTTCTTTAAAATTCTTTTCACGCTATCACCTCCTTTTTTTAAAGAGATTTTAAAATTTCACTTATTTCTTTTTCTCTTTCTAGTACCAATTTCCACTTTCTTTTTTTCTCCAGTTTAGCAAATTGCTTCTGGCATTCCATTAATCTCCTCATTTTTTTTAGCCAAGAAATAATTTTCTCCGGATCCCCCGTTTTCTCAGTATCTTTAATGAGGTTATTCAGTTTTTCACTTTTCCTTCCATTGTCGGAAAGAATACCCTTAATTTTTTTTGCTTCCTCCAAGGCAGCCAGGAAATTATAATGGGGATCGCTATATTTGAATCCAATAAAAACTATGAAGAAAATAAAAAAAGTTAAGAAAATAAGAATTCTACTAGCCCAGAAAATCTCATGAGATTGGAAATAGAAAGCAAGAAAAAAAATGATAACAGTTAAGATAATGAAGAAAATAAGGATAAGAATGGGATTTTTGGAGAAAAACAAGCCTAATTTCAGCTTAAAGTCTTTCATTTTTCATCACTCCTTTCTTTATTTATATATTTTAAAGAACTATTTTCATACTAATGATTTTCGACGAAAAAGTCAAATCTAGAAAATAAAAAGTAGGTGGCGATAGCACCTACTTTTTTTATATTAATAAATATTAATCGTCATCGCTAGTCCATTCAGCAGCTTCATGTTCTCCCATATCTTCATAATCCTTGGAAAGATCCTGATCACTATCAGTATCAGTATCAAAATCGGTATCAAAATCTTCGTCACACATTTTAATCACCTCCTTTATTTTTTTAGGAACTATTTTTAGCTTAGTATTTTTCGGCGAAAAAATCAAATTTGAACCTTGAAGAATTCTAACTTCTTATTCTCCCACCAAGAATTAAGTTCTTTTTCGGTTAAGCTTTTTGTTTTTTCAATCTGTTTTTTGGGTTTGATATAAGATCCCCATTCCAATAATTGCCAGATTTTATCTTCCAATTCCCTTAATCTATTTTTCTTATTCTCTTTTAAATCTTCTGTAAGTTCCTTTCTGTAATCTTCATTAAGACCAACTTTTATTGTTTCTACTATTTCTAAAATTTCTCTTAGTTTTTCTTTTGAATTGCCAAAAAAAGAAAAATTAAAAAAGAGATTTTTGGAATAACCTTTAAACAAGTCATTGTAAATACGATAAATCTCTGAATCTTCCATTTTCTTTTTTACTTCAAGATTAAGAGAGGAAAGGAAAATAAGAAGAAGGTTGGCTTCCAGCTCGTTATCAATCTCCACTTTAAAATTTAACTGGCAAAAATTAGGTTTCTTATTCTTAATTAAATCAGTTGGTTGGTCTTCTGCCGGTTCAATTGCTTGAAAGTTTTCAAAATCAATTGATTCTTTTTTAAGATCAGGTTCAGCAACTATAATAAAAGAGGATTTGAAATTAAAAATGCTTAAAACTTCCGAAGGAAGTTTTGATTCTTCTATTTTCCAGAAAATATCAGAATCTTGATTCTGAAGAAATTGATAAAACAATCTTTTCTTCTCTTCAATAATTTCTTTTAATTCATTCTTTATTCTCTCTTTTTCTAAGGCTTCATTTTTTCTTTCTACTTCTAAAATATTTTCAATATCATTGAGCTTTTTCTTGCTTTTTAACCTAATATTTACAATTCCCGATCCAGTATTAGCTTTTTCTATAGAAATATCTTTATTAATACTCAATTTCCTGAATAATAAATGCTCCCAAAGGTGGGCTAAGTAATGATTAGGAGGAGAATAAACGAAAAAAATATCTAGGTAGTTCCAATTGTCAGGACTCTTTATTTTTAAAATATTAATTTTATCCATTTTTTAAAACAGGGGAGTTAATTGTTAACTACTCCCCTTTTTCTGTGCAGCTAAATTATATATTATTTTTTGTTTCCGCCACCGGCTCCGTGACGATTACTAGGCACACCATGGCCACCTTCCTTCGCAGCATCATTGCGTGCGTCATGCCAGGCCTTACTGACTTTACTGGTAGAAGTTTTTGTATCTTTAGCCGCATTTTTCTTAGAGTACTTTGACATTGTTATCACCTCTCTTTCAGTTTTATAAACAACTACTTTTATTTAACTATTCTTTTTTCCTACTGTCAATTCTTCATATTAAGTATTGTTCAAAAATAAAAATAATTCATTCTATTTCCAATTCTTTCTTTAATCCCATTAATAGTGACTTTAATTCACTGTGCCAATAATGTAATCTTTCTTCATTAGAATCTCCGATTATATCAAAATGTAAAACAGCATACATCCTAACTAATTTCTCCATAAAGGCTTTTTCTTCTTTTGTAAGATTTTTAACATTGTTTTCACGTAATTTCTTGTTTAACAATACGTTATCATTAGCATCTCTTGAGTACTTAAAAGCTCTTATATCCTCAAGGAGCCAATTAAATGTTGTTATCTCTTGATTTAACATAACTATCGCTTTTCTGATCTTAGAATCAAGATGAATATAGCCGGGAAGAAGGTTTATTGTATTAAGAGGATGAACTTCAATCTCATTTACAGAATAAAAAGGGTTTCCCCTTTTAATAAAATTATCTTTTATCCATTTTTCTTTTTTCTCTTCTGAGTATCCGCCTTTCTTTTCAGATGTCCAATAACTTATTACATCTAATTGTTTATCAATGGAATTTATTAATTGTTTTTTGTCATTCTTATTTTTTTTATTATTAGAAAAAAAAGATAAAGCTAAGCTAGCAATACCTACAAAAACAGCAAATAAAGTTGCAATGTATGATAAATTTCTAAGTTCCTGAGAAGGAACGCGAAAAAGTATGAAAAGTATGAACAAAAAAACTAGAATTAATGAGGCTATTTTACAATTAGTCTGTTGTTGCTTGCTCATAGAATCATTAATTGTATGTATTACTCATATTTTCATTTCGATAAATCATTAACGGGAAAATTAAAATTTCAAGAGACTATTGGTCGGGGCACTGGGACTCGAACCCAGAATCCTGCGCTCCCAAAGCGCATATGTTAGCCAATTACACTATGCCCCGTTTCTACTATTCTAATTGAAAAAAGAAGAAAAATCAATAAAATAGATAGTGTATGAAGAGAATTTATTTGGATTATGCCGCAACCACTCCGGTTGATGAAAAAGTAAAAGAAGCTATGCTGCCCTTTTTCAGCCGATCTTTTGGCAATCCTTCTTCTCTTCATAGCTTTGGAAGGGAGACCAGGAAAGCTATTGAAGATTCCCGGGAGAAAACAGCCGATTTTCTTAATGCTTCAGCCGAAGAAATAATCTTCACCGGTTCAGCCACCGAAGCTAATAATATGGCTATAAGGGGAGTAGTGGCTAATTATAAAAAGCCTCATATTATTACCAGTCAGATTGAACACCCGGCTGTTCTTAGAACCTGCCAGGCTCTGGAAAAGGAAGGGATAGAAGTAACTTATCTTAAACCCGATCAGGAAGGAATAATATCTCTTCGGTCCTTAAAAGAAGAAATCAAGGAAAATACCGCCTTAGTAACAATAATGACCGTTAATAACGAGGTGGGAACTATTCAGCCAATCAAAGAAATAGCTGAACTATTAAAAGAGAAAGATATTATTTTCCATACCGATGCCGTCCAGGCAGCCAATCATCTTGACCTTAACGTTAAAGAGCTGGGAATTGATCTTTTAACTCTTTCCGGTCATAAATTCTACGGACCCAAAGGAATAGGAATATTATTTAAAAGAAATTCTCTTTCTCTTAAACCTTTAACTTTCGGAGGGCATCAGGAAAGAGGATTAAGACCGGGAACAGAAAATGTTCCGGCTATAGTTGGTTTAGGTAAAGCGCTGGAGATACTGGAGAAAGGAAAAGAAAAGGAATTGAGAGATAAGCTTCTGAAAAAGCTTTTAGAAATAGAAAGGGTCAAACTGAACGGCTCTTTGAAAAAGCGGGTTCCCAATAATATAAATGTATATATCCCCGGCATAGAAGGAGAAGCCCTTTTAGTTATGCTTGACGAACAAGGTTTGGCTGTTTCCACCGGCTCGGCTTGTTCCTCGGGAGATTTAAAAGCTTCTCACGTTCTTAAAGCCATGGGCTTTGGCGATGAAAGAGCCCATTCTTCCATTAGAATCACCTTGGGAAAATACACTACCGAAGAGGAAATTGAAAGAGCCGGGGAGATAATAAAAGAAACAGTGGAGAAATTAAGAAAAACCTCCGGTTACAAATGAAAAGTCTCTATTCCAAAAAAATAATGGATCGGTTCCTCAACCCCCGGAATATGGGGAAATTAGCTAATCCCGACGGTATCGGCGATACTGAGAATTTGAGATGTGGAGATATAATGAGAATCGGAATTAAAGTGGAAGATAATGTTATCAAAGAAATTAAGTTTGAAACCTTGGGTTGTGCTCCGGCTATCGCTTCCTCAGATATGATCTGCGAGCTGGCTAAAGGAAAAACCTTAGAAAAAGCTAAAAAGATTAAATACGAGGACATTGTCGATAAACTGGGAGAGCTTCCTCCACCCAAAATTCATTGCACTCAATTAGCGGAAAAAGCTCTCAAAATGGCTATTAAAGATTATGAGAAAAAACAATAAGGCGGTTATTGCCCTCTCCGGCGGAGTTGATTCAGCTCTGGCCGGTTATCTTCTTAAGAAAAAAGGCTACGATTTAGTAGCTGTTTTTATGAAACTCCACCCTTATTCCAAAGCAAAAGGGGCTTTAAAAACCGCAAAGAAATTGAATATTCCCTTAAGAATTCTGGATCTTCAGAAGGAATTCAAGGAAAAAGTTATTGATTATTTTATCAAAGATTACGAAGAGGGAAGAACTCCTAATCCTTGTGTTGTTTGCAATAAGGAAATTAAGTTCGGTCTCCTTAGAGAAAAATTCCCTGATTTCCTAATCGCTACCGGTCACTACGCCCGAATTAAAAAAGGGGGACTTTTTAAAGGCAGGGATAAAGAAAAAGATCAAAGCTATTTTCTCTGGCAATTAAATCAAGAACAATTGAAGAGAATTATCTTTCCCTTGGGCAATTTTAAAAAAAAGAAGGTTAAAAAAATGGCTAAGAAAATAAAGTTGCCTGTTTGGGAAAAACCGGAGTCCCAAGAAATCTGTTTCATTGAGAAAACCCTTAATGAATTCCTCAAGAAACATCTTTCCGAAAACCCCGGTAAAATCGTAGCAGCAGGGAAGAGAAAAGTAATAGGACAACATAAAGGTCTCCATTTTTATACAATAGGACAAAGAAAAGGTTTAAATTTGTCCGGCGGACCTTGGTATGTCCTAAAGAAGGATTTGACTAACAACCTTCTTATTATAACCAAAAATGAAGAGAAATTGATGAAAAAGAGCTTTAAAGTTAAAAATGTCAATTGGATTAAAGGAGAAAGGCCTTCGGAAACGGTAAAAGCGAAAGTTAAAATAAGATATGGTTTTCTTCACCTGGAATTACCGGCTGAGATTACCCCTGAAAATGAGGTTATCTTTAAAAAGAAACAAAGAGCAATCACTCCCGGCCAGTCAGCTGTCTTTTACAAGGGAAAAGAGATTCTGGGAGGAGGAATTATTGAAAATTTTTCTTAAAAATATACAATAAAGATACATGGCTTTAATATCATCACTAACTAAAGAGGAAGCCGGGGAAATAGCCCGGGAGATATATGAAGGATTTGAGGAACAAGGCAAGGAAGTTCCCGAATGGGTTAAAGTGATGGCTCATCGACCGGAAATCCTTAAAGAATTTTTTGAACTGTTTAAAGTTATTATGGGAGAAGGAAAAATAGAGAAAATCCTCAAATGGAGAATAGCTTATACCATTTCCAAAACCTTGAAATGCCCTTTTTGTGTTGATGTCACTACCAAAATGCTTAAAAAAATGGGAGCTTCAGAGGAGGAAATCAAAAAAGCTGAAAAGATAGAAGAACTAACTGGAAAGGAAGCAGACATAATCAAGTTGGTTAAAGAGGTAACTAAAGAGGCTCACATCTCCAGTCCGAATTTGTTTGAAAAAATGAAAGAGAATTTTCAAGAAGAAGAAATAGTGGAAATCGTTTCTATTATCGGCTTGTTCAATTATATTAATCGTTTTAATAACACTTTTGGCATTCTTCCTCAATAATATGAAAAAAACAATTCTGATAACCGGTCTCTTTTTACTACTTTTGCCTTTTAATTTTATCGGAGCCGAGAGTCAAATTGATTTTTTTTACAGCCAGAGCTGTCCTCACTGTGCCAAAGAAAAAGCTTTTCTTAATAATTTAGAGAGGGAATATTCCGAAGTAAAAATAAACAAGTTGGTCATTACTGAAAATGTTGATCTTCTCAAGAAAAAATACCAAGAATATCAAGTCCCTCAAAATGAATGGGGTTTGGTTCCCATAACTTTTATCGGAAAAAATTACTTTCTGGGCTTTAACGAGGAAATAGAGAAGAAAATAGAAAACTGCCTTCGGGAAATCTGCCCGAACAAAGATACTCCTCAGAAAACCTCAATACCAATTATTGGAGAAATTAATCCCGGCAACTATTCTCTTCCTGCCTTGGCTGTCATTTTAGGTTTTTTTGACGGATTTAATGTCTGTTCACTGGGAGCTCTGGTCATGATCTTGGGTTTGGTCTTGGCCCTGAAAAGAAGGAAAAAAATTCTTCTCTTCGGAGGATTATTTGTTATTACAACAGCAATAATCTACGGTCTTTTAATAGTCGTTTGGTATCAAATTTTCTCCTGGCTTTCTTCTTTTTTGGGAATAATGGAGAAGTTAATTGGAGTTCTGGGAATAGTCGGGGGAATCTACTTCCTCAGGCAGTTTATAAGATACAGGAAATATGGACCAACCTGTGAAATGGAGACAGGTAAAGGACTAATTAATAAATTCTCAGCCAAGATTAAAAACTCTCTCAATAATTCCGGGAACATCTTTTTGATTATCGGCATTGTTCTTCTTTTCGCCGCAATTATCACTATAGTCGAATTTCCCTGTTCGGCTGCTATTCCTGTCTTTTTTGCCGGTCTTTTAGCTGAAGCTGATTTGGGAACTTTTTCTTACTTAATTTACATTGCTCTTTTTGTCTTCTTTTATATGCTGGATGAGATAATCGTCTTCTTAATTGCCTTTCTGACAATGAATTTAAAATTATTAACTTCTCCAAAGGCAACTACTTGGATTACCCTTTTTGAATCAATCATTCTTTTTGCTTTGGGTCTTTATTATCTCTTCCCCGGTTTAATTTAAAAACCCCCGAATCATTAATCCGAGGGTTTTGTCTCCCAACTAATTATCATATTGGGACCGTTCTTATTCTCAAAGAATTCCTGACCGGAGTCTTTTTCATTTAAAATCTTACTGGCAATACTGCCTATTTTATTCTCCAAAACTCGGAAAATATCTATGGGCAGAGGTTCTCCAGAAGATTCAAGAGATATTTTCATTTTTAATTCCATTATTCCTCCTTGTTTCTAAAATTAATTGAAGCCTTTACTGCCATGACCCAATCCTTAAAGACATCTTCGGGTAAACCTCTGACCCACATCAGAATAGCTCCGGAAAGCTGGGTCCTTTCAAAGTTTGCCCCGGTAAAATCAGCCCGGGAAAGATCGGCTAAAGAAAAACAAACTTTTTCCAAATTAGCATTGGTCAAATCAACACCGCTTAAATCGGCTTTATAGAAATTAGCTTCTTTAAGATTGGCACCGCTTAAATCAGCATCTTCCAATTTTGTTTTTATAAAACCGGCTTTTTCTAGGTTAGCTCCTTTAAGGTTGGCTCCGGAAAGGTCTAAATTCATAAAATCAATCTTTGTTAAATCGCTTCCGTTAAGGTTGATTCCTTTTAGGTCAATTGTGTCCTGGGGGTTTTTCGCTCTGTTTTCGGCCCGGTGCTTATTAAAATCTTTCAATGGATTAATAATTTCTTGTCTCCATTTTTCCTTATTCATAATTAATGCCTCCCTTATTTTATTTTTAAAATACAATACTGTCCGAATATTATACTTTATCAAACAACTTTGCAAGAATTTTTTAAAATGATAGAATGATAAAAAGGTCAAAATAATAAAAACAAATTATATGCCATATCAAGATTTAAAAAACAAAATTGCTATTGTAACCGGAGCTCGAAGGGGAATGGGCAGAACCCACGCCTTAAAATTGGCTTCTTCAGGAGCTAAAGTGGTAGTTTCCGACATTTCCCAGGAGGAATGTCAGAAGGTGGTTGAAGAAATAAAAGAAAAGGGCGGAGAAGCTATGGCCCTCAAGTGCGATGTGACCGAGAAAAAAGACATTGAAAACATGGTGGAAAAAACAATGGAGGAATTCGGCCAGATTGATATTCTGGTTAATAACGCTGGAATTGCTGACTTCAAACCATTTCTGGAAATGAGCGAGCAGGACTGGGACAGGACTATTGATATAAACTTAAAAGGTTATTTTCTCTGCGCTCAAGCCTGTGCTTCAAGAATGAAAGGGGGAAGCATTATTAATATTGCTTCTATTGCTATGGGTCAGCAGGGAGTCGGCTTTCAACATTTAACCCACTATTGCGCCTCCAAGGGAGGAATTGTCGGTATGACCGAAGCTCTGGCTTTGGAATTGGCTCCTAAAAAAATAAGAGTGAATGCTGTATCTCCGGGAGTTATCAACACCCCAATGATTGATCCAATCAAGCAGGATCCCGACCAGGAGAAAAATATGATGGCGAGAATTCCTTTGGGCAGAGCCGGCAAACCGGAGGAAGTCAGCAACTTAGTGGCTTTTTTGGCCTCGGAAGAATCTTCCTATGTCACCGGATCCAATATTGTCATTGACGGCGGGTGGCTAGCCGGTTAACTTATGCCTGAAATAACCGAGGAAACAACCTTAAAGGAAGTTTTGGAGAAAGAAGAGATTTTGAAAAAGCACGGAGTTCCCTGTATTGATTGTCCAATGGCCAAGATGGAGATGGACCGTCTGAAAATAGGGGAGATTTGCAAAATCTACGGAATAGATTCAAAAAAACTTCTTAAGGATTTAAATGAATTCCAAAGATGAAAAACTTAAAGCGATTAGAGACGAAATAATTGCCTGTCAGAATTGCCCTCTTTTTGCTTACCGAAAAGAGAATAATTTTTATCCGGTTATCGGCGAAGGGAATCACAAGGCCGAGATAATGTTTATTGGCGAAGCCCCGGGACTTCAGGAAGCTAAAACAGCCAGACCTTTCTGCGGAAAAGCCGGGAAGGTCTTAGATGAGCTTTTGAATTACATTAAAATTAAAAGAAAAGATGTCTATATCACCAATATCCTCAAAGACAGACCGCCCCAAAATCGAGATCCCCTCTCCAAAGAAGTGGAAACTTGTGTTCCTTTCTTAGAAAAACAGATTGAAATAATAAAGCCGAAAGTTATTGTTGCTTTGGGGAGACATGCTATGAATTTTCTAATGAAAAGGTTCGGCTTGGAAAATAAGATAGAACCAATTAGTCAAAGCCACGGCAAAGTTTTTGAAGCAGAGCATTTCAAAATAGTTGCCCTTTACCATCCGGCCACCGTCACCTATAATCCTTCAATGAAGGAAATCCTCAAAAAAGATTTTGAAATTTTAAAAGACCTATGCCAAAAAACTTAGAATTACTAAAAGAAAATATTGAAAATAAGAATCTTATCAAACATTCTCTGGCCGTAGCCGCTGCTATGAAAGAGCTGGCTCGGGAATTCGGAGAAGATGAGGAAAAGTGGGAAACAGCCGGGTTTCTTCACGACATCGACTACGAAAAGACCAAAGACAAGCCCGAAGAGCACTCCAAAATAGGAGCTGAAATGCTTAAGGAGCTGGGTTTTGAAGAAGATATCTGCCAAGCTGTTTTAACTCACAATAAAATACACCAAATAGAACCGGCGAGCTTGATGGCCAAAGCTCTTTACTGTGTTGACCCTTTAACCGGTTTAATTGTGGCTTCAACTTTGGTTCTTCCCTCTAAAAAAATGAGCGACTTAAAGACGGAAAATGTCTTGAAAAGATTTAAGGAAAAATCCTTCGCCAAAGGAGCCGATCGGGAAGTTATTTCTCGATGCCAAGAATTACTTAATTTAAACTTAGAAGAATTCGTTACTTTGGTTCTTGGAGCAATGAAGAAAATTTCCGAGGATTTAGGCCTTTAGAACCATGAAAAGCCGAAATCAAAAACAGAAAATGCCTTCCTTTTTTAAGCCGGTTCTCTGGTCTTATAACTTTTCAAAAATTAATCCCGATCAGAATCCGGAAAGAATTATTATCAATACCATTAATTATGGCGATTGGCGCCATTGGCAATGGATAGCTGATTATTACGGTAAAAATAAGTTGAAGAAAATTATAGAGAATACTCCGGCTAGTGAATTCAGGCAAGGTTCTCTCCGCTTAATTTCACTGCTTTTAGGCATTAAAAAAATGAAATATGCATCTCGAGGGATTAAAATCAAAGCAAAAAAAAATATTTAAAAAATTAAATAAATTTCCGGAATTTTACTTAGCCGGAGGAACAGCTTTAGCTTTGGAAATTGGACATAGAATTTCCGTAGATTTTGATTTATTCTCCAATAAAAATATTCCTTCCAATTTAATGGGAAAAATAAAAAAAGTTTTTAAAGATTTTGAAATCAAAATTATTTTAAATCATTCCGAGCAATTAAGTGTTGCTGTTAGTGGAATAAAATTGGACTTTGTAAAATACGAATTTCCGATAATTTTAGGTTTGATTGAATTTAAAAAGGTAAGAATGTTGAAGCCCCCGGAAATTGCAGCAATGAAAGCCTACGCCTTAAATTACCGGGGAACATTTAAGGATTATGTAGATCTATATTTTATTTTAAAAAACAAACACAGTAATTTGGAAGAAATTAAAAAAATAGCCGAAGAAAAATATGGAGAAAAATTCAATTTTAGGTTGTTTTTAGAGGAGTTAATTTATTTAAAAGACTTTAAAAAAGAAAAAATAGAATTTTTGGAAAAGAAAATTGATTATTTTGAAATTGAAAAATTTTTCAAAAAAAAGATTGAAAAAACAAAACTCTAAAATGAAAACCTTGACAAAGACAATTATTTTCTGTTAACCTTAAGAAAGGTCGTTGAAAAACGGCTTTTAATTTTATGGATTTAAAAACACTTACATCAGCAATAATGGAGATAACTGAAGAAAGAGGTATTCCCAAAGAAAAAATCATGGGAGTGATTGAAGATGCCCTCGCTTCGGCCTATAAGAAGGAGTATGGAAAGAAAAAGGAAAAGTTTGAAGCTAAGCTTAACCCTAAAACGGGTGAGATTAGTTTTTGGCAGGTCAAAGAAGTAGTTAAGCCTGAAAAAGTTCTTTCGGAAAAAGAGCTAGAGAAAATTAAAAAGGGCAAAGAAAAGCCGGAAGATAAAGTCCGTTTCAACCCCGAACGCCATATTCTTTTAAATGAAGCTAAAAAGATTAAAAAAGATATTAAAGAAGGAGACGAGTTAAAAACACCGATAAAAGCCCGGTCGGATTTCGGAAGAATAGCCGCTCAAACAGCTAAACAAGTCATCCTCCAAAAGATAAAAGAAATAGAGCGAGAAATTGTTCTAAATGAATTTGAAAATAAGAAGGGGGAAGTAGTTTCGGGAATAGTCCAGCGAACGGAAAGAAGATCAATTCTCTTTGATATCGGTAAAACCTCGGGTATTCTCCCTAAGGCTGAACAGGTTCCCGGAGAATTCTACCGCCCTGGCCAAAGATTAAAGCTCTATGTTTTAAAAGTGGAAAAAACTTCCAAGGGACCTTTAATTTTTCTTTCTCGGCGCTATCCCAAGCTGGTTTCCAAGCTCTTTGAGTTGGAAGTTCCGGAAATATCTAGCGGAGAAGTGATCATTAACTCTATCGCCCGAGAAGCCGGCTCTCGAACTAAAATAGCCGTTTCCGTCAAAGAAGAGGGTATAGACCCCATCGGTTCTTTAGTCGGCCAGCGGGGAACTCGAATAATGGCTGTTATTAATGAATTGGGAGGAGAGAAGATAGACGTAGTCAAATGGAGCGAAGACCCCCAGGAGTATATAACCAATGCTTTAAGTCCGGCTAAAATTCTGGAAGTCAAGATAAAGCCCAAAAACAAAGCTGAAGCTATGGTCAACTCCGACCAGCTTTCTTTGGCTATCGGCAAGGAAGGACAGAATGTCCGTTTGGCGGCCAAACTCACCGGCTGGAAGATTGACATTAAAGCAGTTGATGAAAAAGGAGAAGAACAACAGGTAATCTCCTCGGAAGATCTGGCAAAAGGAAAAATGCCCCAGCAGGGAGCAGATAATGAAGAGGAATAAAAAATCCCGTCAAAGACTGACGGGTTTTTTGATTAAAAGAATTATCTTCCCAGTTCAGTTCCAGCTCTATAAACAGCAAAAGGATTGGAAGCAAAGCGGACATCAAAGTGAAGGTGGCAGCCAGCTGGTCCAACTGGAAGAGTATAACCGCTATAGCCTAAATAACCCAAAATTTGGCCCTGATAAACTTGTTGGCCGGGGACAACTGATATTTTAGAAAGATGGCCGTAAAAAGTAACTACTCCATTGGGATGAATAAGGCGAACATACCTTCCGGAAACATTGCCGTAGCCGGTTCGTTGAACTGTTCCTCCGGCCGCCGCATAAATAGGTTCCCCGCAGTTACCATTGGAAAAGTCAACCGCATTATACCAATGAAGGCCCTGAGTGATCCGGCAGGGAGAAGGAATGGGACAGATAAAATAATTACCTGAAAGAGGTACCTGGACAAAATTCTCCATCCTCTTTGGTTTTTTAGCTCCGGGAATAATCAAAAAGTCACCGGCAATAATATCTCCGGGATCAGACAAACTGTTCATTTCAACAATTTCATCCATTTTTAGGCTGTAAAGTTCGGCTAAACCGCTTAAAGTATCGCCCGGACTAACTACGTGGAGAACTCCGGAAACAGGAAGAATAATTAATTTGTCCCCAGGATTGATGGAAGAATTGCTGGAAAGATTATTGGCCCAGAGAATAGTATCCAGAGAAATATCAAATTTATCGGCAATCTTTTGAAGGGTATCTCCTTCTTCAACAATATAATTCTTAATAGTTCTTCCGCTATTTTCGAAATATTCCAGAGAGGCCAAGGATTCTCCGGAAACTAAAAAAGGAGGAGCTGAAGATTGGATATAGCTTCCTCCGACAATATTCAGATTAGAGACTTCCAAACTGCTTATTCTATTGGAAAAGAGATACTGATTACCATTAAAAGTTCTAGCTTCCAAGGGTTTACTTTGCTGACAGATAAAAAAGATAGAAAGGACAATTAAACAAAAAACCCCCGCTTCGATATAGAAGCCCGGAGATCTCCTTGTATGTTTCCAAATACTCATATAATATAAACAAGAATCCTTGTTTTTAAAGGATATAGCCAAGTTGATAAAAAGTCAATAGTATTTTATCCACAATGGAAAGAATAAGGAAATTAAAAGAATTTTTCAAAGATAAAAGACCTTTAAAGAAGCTGGGGCAGAATTTTTTAATTTGCCGGAACATTCTTGATAAGATTGTTGAAACAGCTGAAATAACCAAAGAAGATACAATTTTAGAAATAGGAGCTGGCTTGGGTTTCTTGACCGAAGAGCTGGCAAAAAAAGCTAAAAAAGTAATTGCTGTGGAAAAAGATTCTCGGTTAATCGGTTATTTGAAAAATAATCTTCCTAAAAATGTAACAGTCAAAGAAAAGGATATTCTAAAAATGACTCCTTTAAAAGGAGATTATAAGGTGGCGGCTAATCTTCCCTACTATATTACCTCTCCAATTATCAAGAAGCTTTTAGAAAACAATCCTCCTTCCTTAATAGTTCTGACTGTTCAAAGGGAAATCGGGGAAAGAATCTGCGCCCATCCCCCTCAAATGTCCAAGCTGGCTGTTTTTACCCAATTTCACAGCAAACCGGAGATTATAACCAAAGTCCCTAAAAGCTGTTTTTGGCCCCAACCCAAGGTTGATTCGGTTATTCTTAAATTAACTCCCAAGAAAGTAAAAGAATCTAAAAGCTTCTCCCGAATTGTCAAAGCCGGTTTCTCCCATCCCCGGAAACAGTTAGTCAAGAATCTTTCCCAGAATCTGGAAATTGATTCCAAAATTGTAGAAAAAAAATTAAAAGAACTAGGAATTAATTCAAAACAAAGAGCTGAAACTTTAAGTTTGAAAGATTGGAAATCTTTAGTTAATCTTCTTGAATGATTTTTTCTTCTTTTTCTGCTATAATTATTACAACTATTAAATCCTATGTCTTTCAATAAAAAAATAGCAATTCTTTCTTTAATGATTGTTGTTTTTTCTTTCCTTTTTATGCCTTCTTTTCCGGCAAAAGGAGAAAGCAATTGGCAGAATCTTCCCACTTCTCCTTTTGGTGCTCTTTTGTTCGGAGTTCAAACTCTTACCGGCGGGGGAGGACCGATTGCCTCGGGTATAGGAAACACTGTCCTCTCCGCTATTGAATGGATTCCCATGAAAATTGGAAGCATGCTAACTGCTCTTTCTGCTTGGTTCGCCGATTGGATAATTCACGATCCCATTTTAGATAAAGCGGGAATTAGTTCCTATACCAACCCGGCTGGAAATATCATTGTTAAAACTGGATGGACCCTCCTTCGCGATCTAACCAATATAATGTTTATTTTAGGTATTGCCTATATCGGCCTCTCTACCGCTTTAGATTGGGCTAATTTTCAAACAAAAAAAACTCTGGGGAGAATAGTGTTAGTAGCTTTGTTTATAAACTTTTCCCCGATAATCTGCGGTATTTTTGTTGACTTGGCCGACTTGATAAAAAATTTCTTCCTTCCCAGAACTCAATTGAGCCAGTTTGCCTTAAAACTTAATGAGGCTTCCGATAAATTGCCCTTTTTTAAGGGAGAATTTGAATTAGCTGAACATCTTAAATATCTTATTTACATATTTTATGCTTTCGCTGTTACGACGGTAATGTTCCTCATCGGAATGTATTTCTTGATAAGATCTTTTATGATAATGCTCCTGGTTATTTTCTCTCCATTAGTGTTTTTCTTCTGGATTTTTGACAAAACCAAGGCCCTCTTCAATCAATGGCAAAAGCAATTTATTACCTGGGTCTTTACCCTTGTTCCTTTAAGTTTTATTCTTTATTTGGTTAGTTTTATGATGGCTAAATTAGATCTCTTTACCGATTACAGCGGAGATCCTAGTGAAGGAATGATAGCAGAATTATTCGGTCCAATAGCTGTTCTTACCTTCCTTATTATAGGTTTCATTTTCAGCTTTCAAATAGTGTCCGTCCTGCTCTCTCCAATAGCAAGTGGAGCTAAAACAGCCTGGCGGAAAACTAAAAAAGCCGGAATAAGAGCTTATGGCGGAGCTAAGATGGCCGCTAAGGCTGGAGGAGGAGCAGCCGCTATAGCAGCTGGAGGCATTCACGGAGCCACTCAAGGATTTAAAGAAGGAAGAAAAAATAAGAGAGGGATCGCCGGAGCAATTAGGGGAGGCGCCAAAGGAGTATTCACTAGAAGAGGAAGAGAAAAAGGCAAGGAAGCCGGCGCTAGAACTCTTGAAAGAATGCACGTTCTTAGGCCCGGTTCAGCCGAAGAAATAAGAAAAAGACACTTAGGAGATGTAAAAGAAGAACAAAAGAAATTGAAGGGACTGAATATATCGGGTGCCAGAGAAGATGCAATAATGAGAGAATTGAATAAGTCAAAAGTTATGACTAAAAAAAAGGCAACAAGAATGGCAGCTTTACTGCAAAATAGAGCGGATGAAAAGAGACTTAAAGATGAGGACCGGGCTAGAGTAGAGCGATTTAAAGAGTATTTGAATGCGGAAATAATATTGAAAAACAAGCCTTCTTGGATAGTTGATTTCCCCGAAGAATTAGATAAGCTGAATCTTGATATTATAAAAAATATGAAGCCTGCAGATATTCAGCAAATATCTAGAGAAGGAAGCAAAGAAATTCAAGATGCAGTTAAAGATACTTTTATAAAGAACAATTCCAAATTAAACGATCATATTATAAATCTCGCCAAACAGGGAAAGAATAATGAAGCTGATTCAATCATTAAAACTCTCAACGAAGTAGTAAAAACCTGGCCCTAAATATGACTAAAAACAAAGAAACAATTTTCCCCGAAGATACTGCCGGAATTATAGAGAGATTAATAAAAAAACACCAATTAAAGTCATTTGGCGGAACATTGTTGGAAGAATTAAAGAAGAATAAAAAAATTATAGAATATGAAATAATAAAGATTATAAGGGAAGTGAAGGAAGGACAGGTTAATAAGAAAGACCTTTCTCTTGAATTGCAGAAAAAATTAGAATTAACTCCTGAAAAAAGCAAAAAGTTGGCAAAGGACATAAAAGAATACTTTTTTACCGCCAGACAAAAGTCCAAGAAAACTAAAAATAAAGACGAATACAGGGAATCAATTGAGTAAACTAAAAGGGGCTTCTTAAAAGCCCCTTTTTCTCTTATTTTTTATTCTTTTCCGCCCAATCGTTAAATCCTTTCATCTTATCCTTAACGTCATCTTTTTTAGCCTCTGTTTTACTTTTAGCTTCATTGCTTCCGCCGGTTGAAAGAATCTTCTTCCAAATAGCGATCACATCTTGAAGAGAATTCTGGGTTCTGATGTCAAGGAAAGCTCCTTTATCAAGAGCCATTTCTCGACAGATTAGATCCTGGCTCATTTTTTTGAATTCCTTTTCCACTTCCGGATTATTCTTAATTTCTTCCTGGATTTCTTGAGAACTTTTACCTGTAGCCTCAGCAATCATATTAATTACTGCCCCTACCGTTTCTACTGCTCGAGCTTTCGCTTCCTGACCTCGATACCAGGGTTTTACGGTGGCTTCTAGGTATTCCTTTGGAGGATCAATTTGCATAACTTCTATTTTCTTAACTGAGACTCCGTAGTTATCATTAAATTCCTTGAAGAAATTTTCTTTCTCTAAGGTATCTGTTATATCTCTTCCTATGTCTTCTTTGTCCCTTATTAAATTTTCGTATGTATCGCTAGTTATGAAATTTCTGACTGCCGGTTTAATCTTATGAACAACAGCTTCGAACCAATCCTGAATCATAAAGAGTGCCTTATAGGGATTATTAATCTCAATTGTAACCACCGCCTTTATATCCACAGGCAGTAAGTTTTTGTCTTCAGCTTCCTTTACTTCCACAAGGTAGACATCAGGCTTCAATATTATATAATCAAGGTTTTCATCCTTATGAACCTTGGCTTCACCTTCGTGAGTAATGCTGGTCCAGGAAAACTTGTATTTATAGACTTTATCTATAAACCTAATTCCGACGAACCTTAAACCACCAAATGGTGGTTTATTTTTCTTATTTTTTTTACTTTTTTTACAGTTATAATTATCGTCTAAATAGTGGTTTTCCCAAGCCATTACAAACTTTCGAAAACTGCCCATTCTCATAACTGCCTTGGCTGTTCCCTCATTTACTAAAGTAAATTTCAAGAAAATGAAGGAGAGAACAAGTAATCCAAGGAGGATCCTGATATCCACAAGAATTAAAACAACAAGAAGAAGAAATAAAGCTGCTATTTTAAGCTTTTCTTTCATTTTAATCACCTCTTTTTATTTATTATTAAATTATTTAAGAACTTCTTAAATTATACATTATAATTTATAAAAGTCAAGGTTTTGTAATAAAAAACCGCCCTTTTCTATAGGGCGGCTTCTATAGGGCGGCGGCACGCCTGTTACTTAACTTCTACCCTTTCTATGTAACAGGCATGGCCTATTCCACGAATGGAGTAAACTACTTTCACTCCATTCGTGGTGATGGTGCCTGTCCCCCAATAGACACCACCATCTGATGACTTAGCCTTGTAATTTATATAAGCTAAGTCTTTTTCTAATTCCTCCAAAGAGAACTTCTCTTTGGAGGAGGGACTCTCAACAACCATCCTGGTTGTTGAGAAAACACTATCCCCATATCCCTTGACGGTATAACCGTCAAGGGATATTTCATTCACCTTTGTGGTGAAGAAAAGTAAGCAGAAGAAAAGTAAGCAGAAGAAAACAATTGCGATGATCTTCGTTTTCATAATGAACCTCCTTTTTTATTTTAATGTTCTATGTACATTATAGCAAATTATTTTATTTTGTCAAGGGGTTTCCCTGACAAAATTTCTTTCTTTACTATAATGTACTACTTATATTATAGCAAATAATTTTATTTTGTCAAGGGGTCAGCTCTGTTTCTTGTTTGTGTTATAATGTATAATTGATTATAATTAAGCTATGAGATTTAAGATACCCAAGTTCCTGGAAAGAGAAACGAGATTGTTCAATCTTATCACCTTTAAGCAGCTGGCCATAATAGGAATAACGGGTATGGCCCTCCTTATTCTCTATTACGTCCTGCCCAGAGGAGTTTTTTTCTTAATTGCTTTTATCACTGTAATCGTCGTCTTCAGCCTCCTTTTTATAAAAGTTGAAGGGATTGTTCTTTCTAAATTAATCGGCCAGTTCTTTGGCTATTTCATAGGAAGTAAAAAATACTTCTGGCAGAAGAGGGAGGAAAAGAGGCCCTTTCGTCTGGTTAAAAAAATAGAAGAAGTTCCCGAAAAGAAAGAAGATGAAGCTGAATTAAAAATGTCTCCTAAAAGCAAATTAAGGGATCTCTCTTCTAAAATAGACATTGGCTAACTATGTTTAACACCAACTCCCAACAATTTTTAAAATTTGCCCAAATTAAGGAAGGGGTGGTTATCTTGAAAAACAAAGCTCTCCGGGGAATATTAATGGTTTCCTCGGTTAATTTCGCTTTAAAATCAGATGAAGAACAGAAAGCTATAATTAACCAGTTCCAAAGATTTTTGAATTCTTTGGATTTTTCCTGCCAAATCATTGTTCAGTCTCGAAAATTAAATATTACCGGTTATTTTGAAAAACTGAAGAAGTTGGAGAAAAAACAAACCAATGAACTTTTGAAAGTCCAGGTTAAGGAATATCGGAAGTTTGTGGAAAATCTGCTGGAGGAGAAAACTATAATGAGAAAAGAATTTTTAATAGTTGTTCCTTTCACCTTTAACGAAGCAATGGGAGTAAGCAGCGGTTTGCTTAAAAGCATTACTGGCAAGTCAAAGGATCCTTTTGCCGGACTGGGTGAAAAGAATTTTAAAAGATGCCGGGACCAACTGAGGCAGCGAATGGAATTTGTGGCTGTCGGTTTGAGAAGATGCGGATTAACCGCTGTTCCTTTAACTACTCCGGAATTAATTGAGCTTTACTGGAGTCTTTATCATCCTCAGGAATCGGAATTCGGCTATTATCCCGAAATCCTGCCGGAACTTTTAAAATAATATGAAAATACCCTTTCTAAAAAATGTTTTAAAAAAAGACAGAAAGATAAAGGGGGTGGAAATAGACCAGCCCGATATTTCGGTAGGAGATATTGTCGCCCCCTCTTCAATAGAAATAAGGCAGGGGAGCATTAAATTAGGAGAGAAACTCTCTAAAAGCTTTTTTGTTTTCTCTTATCCCCGCTATCTTTCCACCGGTTGGATTTCCCCCATAGTCAATGTCCCTCATCAAATGGATCTCTCTTTTCACATCCATCCAGTCAATTCCGGGGAAATTCTCAAAAAATTAAGGAAAAAAATAACTGAGGTTCAGGCGGAGATTATGGAAAGGGAGGAAAAAGGATTGATTAGGGATCCCACTCTGGAAACCGCCTACAAAGACATTGAAGAATTGCGAGATTCTCTCCAAACAGCCCGGGAAAAAGTTTTTCAGGTTGGCCTCTATGTCACTATCTATGGAAAAAACAAAAAACAACTGAGGAAAATAGAAACCAGTCTCCGCTCCATATTTGAATCAAGGCTAATTTATTTAAAACCGGCTCTTCTGAGGCAGGAAAAAGGTTTCAATTCCACCTCTCCTTACGGGCTGGATAGCCTTTTGGTTCACACCCCGATGAACACTCTCCCTCTTTCAAGCATATTTCCCTTTGTTTCTCCCGATTTAAGCGCCAATGAAGGTATTCTCTACGGCATCAATCAACATAATAATTCTTTGGTTCTTTTTGACAGATTCACTTTAGAAAACGCCAACTCAGTTATCTTTGCCAAAGCAGGTAGCGGAAAGTCCTATTTTTGTAAAGTAGAAATATTAAGATATTTAATGCAAGGGGTGGATTCCATAATTATAGATCCGGAGAACGAGTATAAGTTTTTATCTGATGCTGTTGACGGCTCTTTCTTTAATATCTCTTTGAACTCCGAACACCACCTTAATCCCTTTGATTTGCCTCAGCCCCGGGAAGATGAAGAACCCGAAGATATTCTCCGCTCTAACATTATTAATTTAGTCGGCCTTTTCAGAATAATGCTAGGGGGACTTTCTTCCGAAGAAGATGCCATTATTGACCGAGCTTTGACTGAAACCTACGCCATTAAAGATATCACCCCTGATTCCGATCCCAAAACTTGGCCGAAGAAAACACCTTTAATGCTTGATTTTCAGAGAGTTCTTGAAGGCATGGAGGGAGCGGAATCTTTAGTGGAAAGAACAGCTAAATTTACTGAAGGAAGTTATGCTAACTTCTTTAATAAGCCCTCCAATGTTTCCATGAATAAGAAACTGGTTATTTTTGGAACCCGGGATATGGAGGATGAGCTCCGGCCCATGGCCATGTTTATAATCCTTCGCTATATCTGGAGCAGTATCAGAGCGGAAATGAAAAAAAGAATTCTTTTGATTGACGAGGCCTGGTGGATAATGCAGTCAGAAGATGGAGCTTCTTTTCTTTTCGGCCTTTGTAAGCGATCCAGAAAATACTGGCTGGGAGTAACAACCATTACCCAGGATGTAGGGGACTTTATGAAATCGGAATACGGCCGTCCGATAATTACCAACTCTTCTCTCCAATTTTTAATGAAGCAATCGCCGGCCACCATTGATTTTGTCCAAAAAACCTTTAATTTAACCGACCAGGAGAAGTACCTCCTTTTGGAATGCGATATCGGAGAGGGAGTCTTTATCGCTGGCAGAAAAAGAGTTTCTCTTAAAGTAGTGGCTTCTTATGCCGAAGATCAAATTGTTACTTCCTCTCCTGAAGAAGTGAAAAAGATAAAAGAAAAGAAGAAAAGATTAGAGAGAGAAAAGTTAAAGGAAGAATAAAATTATGGAAGAAACTCCTCCTAAAGGAATACTTGATAACCCCCTAGGGCTAATAATGCTTGTCTTTGCTTTGGTTATTGATGTTATGGAATTGATTGTTGATTCTGTAGCCTTAGGGCTTGGTTCAATTCTCCAAGTTATCCCTGCAGTAGGAAACTTTTTAGGAATAGTCATCGGAATAGGTAGTGAGTCCATTTCTATAATAATTGATTTGGTTGCCATTTTTTTTATCGGCCTCTGGATGATTACTAAAGGAAATTTGAGTTTGCCTCAAAAAAAAGCAGGGGGAATAAAAATAACTAAATGGGCCAAGAGATTAAAGTGGATCCGTCCGGTAGCTATGATAATAGAAGCCATTCCTTTTTTGGGAGCTCTCCCTCTTTGGACTATAGCCGTTTATTTGGAAATTAAACATGGGAAATAAAAAGCTTTTTCTTTTAATATTGATTTTTTTCTTTCTCTTTCAAGCAGTTCCGGTTTTGGCTATGGAAATAAACTGGCCTGAAATTCCGGGAACTTTGCCGCCTCAAGAAATATCAACTAAACCCAATGATGAGCAATTGCCTTTGTTGGCCAAATATATTACCCGATTCGCCTATATCATAGCTATAGCCGTAGTAATAACAATTATAATTTACTCAGGCTTAAGCTATATCATTTCTTGGGGAAGTCCGATTGTAAAATTAACTGCCAGAAAAAGAATTCAGCAGTCTCTGTTGGGACTTTTAATTATTGTTTGTTCCTATTTGCTTCTTTCAACCATAAATCCCCAGTTATTGAAATTTAAAGCTGAAAAGCCGGAGGAAAAACCCCGGCTCGGTGTAACTCTTCCCCAGCCCGAAAATGAAATTACTTTTTACCAGGTAACGGCCGGGAGCAATATAGAACAAGTTCTCAATGAGTTGAATGAAACTAAAGCCAAAGCGGAGTTGGAAGAAAAAACCATCTTTGCTCTAAACGAACTTGATCCCGGGAGGAAAGAAATACACGAAGGGGAAAAGCCCTTTTTGAGAACTTACGGAATAGTTTCGGAAATGGTGACCATTTTGGAGGAAATAACGAAAAAAACAGAAAAGTGCAAATGCGGAGAAACAGAATATGAAATAGAATGGGATGGCCTTAAGGGAAAATGTACAACCAAAGACAGTAATGAATGTTCTGAGATATGCGGTCAATGCGGCTGTGAGGAGGGAGTTTTGGATGAAATTAAAAAATTAAGAAATAAATTCGCCTCTTCCACCGCTCAGTTATACGCTCAAAGACCGATATTTTCCAATGAACAAATTAGTAAAATAGAAGATACTCTAAGTTTAAATGTGGGAAATTATCTGGCTTCTACTTTTTCCGGAGTTACTTTTCAGGAAAGTTTTATGAGGTTGAAAGAATCCCTGGAAGCTCAGGGTTATAAAGTCAACTTGGAAAGGCCCAAACAACTGCCGGAAAACAAAATAATAACTATGAGCCCTCCGGCTCTGGACCCTTTTTCCTTTTTCGCCCTTAAAAGCGGCCCTTCCGATTTAGTCAACCAGGGAATGGCTGAAGAAAATCAAGAGCAATTCAAAGAAAGCCAGAGAATGAGCTTATTTTCCGTTCTCACTCAGTTAAGTTTGGAAGAAATTGAGGCAATGATTAGCGAATGCCTTGTCTCGGCTTTCAATCGGGAGGAAATCGGCTTTAATGTGAGGGGGTTGGCCGAATTAATTCAAAAAAGCCTCCAAAGGGGCCTGGCTGATTATGTGACAACAAACGTTGAAGGAAAAAGCGGAGAAATGAGCAATAATTTTATCAAGGGATTTTCCCAGGACGTTAAAGAAAGGGTGGAGACAGAATCATCAAATCGGGAAGAAAAATGCTTAACAGATTGCGGCAGTTTAACCGGATCAGAACTAACAAAGTGTCAAACTAGCTGCCGACAATCTATCCCTCCTCATTGGCTTTCCGACTCCGTCAGTAAGTTTTTTACTCAGAATATAAAGGACAAATTGCCTGAAGAAATAAGGAAGACTTTGGATGAAAAACTAAGAGAAGCTATTTTCAGCGCTTCGACTAACGAATTTATAGACACCGACATAGTTAATCTTCTTGATAATGTAATGGAGGGAGCCCTAACTAAAACTTTAGAAGAACAAATTCCTTTTATCCAAGAAAACCTCCAAAAGAAAGTTCCTCAAGTAATAAGTGAATTGGGTTTGGATTTAGTCCTTTCTCCTCTGGAGGAAATAGATGTTTTTCTCCACAATAATTTAAAAAACTTTAAAAAAAGGCTGGATCGGGAAATTGCCAATTTAGTGGAATCGCTGGTAGCCGAGCTGACCAAGCCGGTTGAAAACTTAATCGGGGGGTATAAGGCAAGACACCCCGAGCTTTACCAGGAAAATGCTGACAGAGATGATTGTGAAATCAGTGAATATGAAGGTTGGTACTGGAACGGCAACCAATGTGAAAAGGTCAGCTTGGATAAAATTAACACTTGGGAAAACTGGCAAAGTTTCTCTAGGGAATACCTTTCTAACTTTTATGGGAATTCTGAAGATTGGGAGGGTTATTGCCAAGCAGCCGGTTTCTGCTATAACAGAAAAATTCCCGATGAGGGGCCGGCCAAACCGGTTTGTGAGAAATGCTCCAGCGATTATTGGGTAAACCTCAATGACCTTAAATTAAGTCCCGACCAACTTTTAAGAGGTTTGGTTGACTTTGCTGAAAGCTTCGTAATGGCCCTTGCCGAAACCGCTACTCACACATTGACTCAATACGCCATAGTCTGGGTGGAAGATGAAATTATAGCTCCCTTAGAACCCTATCTGACCCAGTTGGCCGATTTTCAGAAAAATCTCCATGAAATCCTTAACGCTTCAGTAAAAGATCTTCTTCCTCCCCAATTAGTCAGCTACTTAACCAGCAGTATTGAACAAATAATAGCCAAGCTCTGTAATGAAGGAGCAGTAGAAATATATTCTGAAACAATAACCGTAGACCCGGGACTTCGGGAAAAAGCTTGCAACCTTAATAAAGAACTGCATAAAAATTTAGCTGATAAATTGGCTGAAACTTGCGATATAAACAAGGAGAGTTTGGGTTGTCAGATATCCAACGCCCTGAGTGATACCGTTTTGAATAATCTTAGAAAAGCCCTTTGCCCTGATAGTAATAAAACAAACAAGCAATGTATTCTGGATTTCCTGAAAAAAACCCCGGCCCAGCTTATTTTCCCCAGCTTGGGCAATCAAATAAACGATATTATAATAGGAACGCCCAAAGACATTATCTGCAGCAACTTGTTGGCCCAAACATTGGATAACAGCTGTAAAAGAGTTCAGGATAAGAAAATAGGCATCCTTCCTTACCATGATGAAAACAGCCAGCAATGGAAAGATTTAAGCGACGGGGAAAAAGCTTATTGTTATTTCTACTGGTACGGCTGTAATAATCCACTGGAAAATTGGAATACGGGAATAGGGGAAATTGTTGAATATTTTGTCGTTCAATTCTGCGGAGAAGTAGAAAAAGAATGCGGAACCGACTATAAGAGCTGTCCTAATTCGGAATGGCAGAAGAAAGCCGATTTCTGCGAGAAAATAAAGGAAGACACTATCGCTTTCACTCTCTTTGAATTGGGGATCAGGGAAAACTACGGCTACCTCAATTCCAGTAATTCCAAAGAGGAGATTGAAGCTTACCAGTGGTTCCTTGTTCTCTTTGGCAATAAAGTCCTTAATTCTCTTGACCAGTTTGCCGAAGAAAGAGACCTTCAAGAATATTGGAGAAGCGGTCCCCGAACGGAAGCTCTAAATGCTAGTGATTTGAACGATCTTCCTGTTTATAAGTCTAATCCTGGTGATTTTGCCAAATCGTTTGTCAGTTGGTTCAATGGAAGAGGTGCGACCCTGGGGCAAATTATAACCTCCTACCAGCTCGGCATTATGAAAGAATTTCGGGGAGATAGCTATAGACAGGAAAACTTTTTAGGCAAAACAATTAGGGGATTTTTGGAAGAGGGATTCTGTTATAAGGTAAATGAAGATTTTCTCAGAGATTATCCCGACTGGACCATAGAAAAAATAAAGGCCCGGCTTGATACCGGCGGATCTCGATATTCCATAGAATATTTAACCAGACCGACTGATTCAAAAGCTCTGGAGGAGCTTATCAAAACAAACGACGTCCCGGAAAACAGAAAAATACCCTATATCAGTTGTTGGACAGCCGGACAAAGCCCGGAACATATTTTCGGATTAGACAAACATTTGGTCCGCTATATTCATCCTTTCGGCTACCAAATAATGTTTGATCTCATTAAGGATAAATTATCAAACGAAGAAAGGCCTATTTTTCTCAATCAATTACTGGATCTTCTTTATTCCCGACCTTCGACCATCTTAAAACAATTAGCCGGAAAACTAAGAGCCGAGGGTAAAATCGAGCAGGCTGAAAAAGCAGAAGCCAGCTATAATTTTATGACAAGAAAAATTTACACCTATATACCTTTAAATAACACCATTGCTAGAATGATTTTCGGCAATTATCTCGATAGGCGCGCTTCTTGGGAAACTTGGAATAAGATAAGGGAAACACTCTTAAAAACTCCTCTTCAAATAATAAAGGAGAATATAAGCAACAAGCCCTTAATAGAAACCAAGTACACCGAGACCAGTTTGATGGATTTGCTGGCAGGAGAATATCCCTTTCTGAAAGAGAGGTATGTGGATCTTTTGGGAGAGAAATTGGGAATTACCGAGCCAATATTCAACTTCTATAACGATGATTATAAAGAATTTGAAAACTCGGTAAATGAAGGGGTGAAAAATGCTAAATCAACTATTCAAAAAACTTTTGAAGAAGCTCCGAAAACCGGCTTAAATTGGATAAGCCAAACATTGGCTAGAACAGTTGGTTTGGATTTTGGAGGGAAAATTAGCGACCAAGTGGCCGGAAGCGGAGTTTGCCGGGATGTTTCCGATTCCAGTCAATGCCGGGAAAATGAAACCTATAAAGAGGAGCAATGTTGCGATGTTGGCCAATCCTTGGTTTGCATTCCCCAATCTCGACCAATTGATTCTTCTTGTAAAGTAGAAGAGGGGGAAATATCAAGCCCTGATAAAACAACTTGCTACTACCCTAATTGCCGCAGCTGTCGGGTGGTTAAGGAAGAAAAAAACTGCAAAGATAATGAATACTACGAATCAGTTTACCACTCGGGTATTGAAAAGGAAATTAAGCTTTGTTGTACAAATAGAACGGAAAAAGAAGAGGAAGGGGAAAATTTCTGCTGTGTCAATGTAATGAAATGCGTAACTGATAAATTAACTTCCCACTTAAGGGGCTCTATGGTTGATATAATGAAGGGAACTGTTCCCTTAAATAATATTATATCGGATTCGGTCCGGAAATCTTTTGAAAATAATTAATTATGAAAAAGTTCAAAAAACCAATTACTTTCATTATAATCATCTGCTTGCTTTTTCAGTTTATCCCAGTTCAAAAAGTGGAAGCTAAAGGCATTAAAGAATTGCTGGACGATCTCTTTAGGGGAATAAACGTCCCCGATGAGGTGAGATTGACTGACGACGGAGATATAAGGATAGGGAACTGGAAAGTCGCCGATTGTATAAGTAAAGACGAGAAGGGTAAATGCACCAATCCTTTCTCTAATATTAAAATAGCCGAGGATCAAATTGAACTTAAAGACAATCAGGGAAGATTAAATATAGTCAATCCAGATATCTTGAAAATCTGTGAACTGGGAATCCCCGAACCCCCTGGAGAAGGATCTTTAACTGAAAAAGAAAAACAGGCTTTAAGAGCGGCTTGCAGCGATCTTTACAGGATTCAGCAGGCAGCCGCCCGCCAGGCTTATTTTGCCAAGAAGATATTCAATAACACCGATCCTTTCTCCGAGTGCCTTTTTTTAAGGAACTGCAAAACCAACTGTAAGTTAAGTTTGGGGGAAATCAGTTACGTTATTAGCGCTTTGGATATTATTCTTTCCATAACACCGGTTGGCATTGCCAACATAATCAAGAAAATAGCCGATTTAGCCAAAAAAGCAAAGGAGATATACACTCTTTACAATAGGCTAAAATCCCTTATCAGAGACGGGATAAATATTTTGAATAAACTTAAAGAAACAGCTGTTAATTTGGTGACTTTCTTTGAATCATTGGGCAAGGTTTTAAACATAGCTATGGACGGCGATTTTGTAAAAATGTTTGAGCGCTATAGTGAGAATTTGGGGAAATATTCCCAGGCAAAATCAGAGGCCAGCGGCTTAATAAAAGAGATTTACGATAAAGTAATCCAAGTAAGCAGGAAATTAAAAAGCATTGAGGGAATAGAATTCCTTTTTGTTAATAATGAAGAAGGAGCAGAAAAAAGAGAAAGACTTCAAGAGATAGCAGCTGATTTCAGTTATAATTTTGAATCAATTGAACATCTCTTTTCCCGTCTCACTGTCAATGGAAAAATCATTGATGAAGAAAATTACAATGAAGGATTTATTGACTGCCCATCAGAATCAATCAAATCTCAATGTAAGATAATGAATAATAAGAGTACTATAAGAAATATGGAAGGGCCGAAAGTAGGAACTGGGCTTCTTTCCGGAACCAATCATTCGGCTTCCTTGAATACAATAACCGAAGAAGTAACTTTATACCTTTCCAGTGAAGAATATGAATTTCCTCTTTTGGAAAACCAAGAATGCGGAGAAAAAGAAATGATGCTTAGAAATAATTGTAGAGCTTTCGAGGAAGAAGATAAATGTATTATTGAATGCCCGCCAGAAACTCTTAAAAAAGAAGTTCCCCAGGAAGACTTGGAAACATTTGGAGAAACAAAAGTTCAATTTCCCGAAGCGGGAGCGGAAATAGTCGTCGGCTGTCCTAATTACTGCGATATTACTTGTTATGAGCCAGCTAATAGGAATGGGGGTGAATCCTGGTTTGACTATTTTAAGGAAGTATATAAAAATGCTTCAACTAGTAATCGTTTATTAAACAGTAGTTTTGAAAGCAGTATAATAAACCGGCTTAAATCACAGGAAGGAATGCCTGATAAGTTTAAAAGCGATCCGGTATTTTGGAAACGATCAGATATAATGAATTATATTAAAGCAATAGAAAACATAGCAATTGAGAAAATAAGAAAAGGTGGAGAGAAAATAAATGAAGAGAACCTAATAACTCTAAATGAAGTCACTCAATACTGGGAAGAAAATGAAGAATCAAAATTATGTTATAACATGGATGAAGCCATTTCTTATAGTGAAGAATGTTCTTTTGATAAAGACTTAGCGGAATATGACTGGCAGAGAATATTGTCTGCTTTGGACAATATTGATTATTCCGGCTTTCAATCCTTGATTTCCAACTTCTTGGGAGAATTCGGGAAGATAAAAAAAATAAATGAAGCAATATTTTCAATAGCTTTATTTTTAAACGACTTTCCAATAAGACTCAAGTTGAACACCGCAAAACTTATACTTAATTTTAATTTAGGAAATCCAAAATCATTAAAGAATAATATTGATAAAATAAAAGATTATTTTGAAGATTTAAATGAAATTTGGTTCCCAAAAGAAGTAGCGGAAGAACCAAATTCTTTAACTTATTACATTAAAAAAATAAAGGAAAGCAAAGACATATCTTTAATAGTCCAAGCTCTTTTAGAAGAATCAAAGAATAAATATGAAACCTTGGTAGAAGAAAGCTACGGATCAAATGACCCTCCTCAATCAGTAAAAATAGTAGGTGAAGTGCTGGATGAAGTAGAAGAAATCATAGCTGAATTTCTGACCAATATCGAAAGTTGGGAAAGGAATGAAATGAAGGAGAAAACCATTGAAGAACTTTATTATTTCACCAAATTAGTGGAAGAAATGGAAATAACACTTTTAAATAAATTAACTGAATTAACTAATAAAGACAGGGAACTTAAACCTACCCTGGAAGTTCCTGAAGGAACGAGTTTTGACGAATTAACTCCTTTTGGCGTCTTAGAGGAAAGATTTAAAGAAGCGGAGAAAATATTCAATGAAATAGAAAATATAATTAAAACAGTTAATATTTCTTATGGAGAACTTAGCGACAAAACAGGAGAAGATATTAGCATTATTGAAAGTGATTTAATTATTATTGAAAATGAACTAGAAGAACTGAAACAAATTATTTTTGGAAATAAAACAATCGAAAACGGTTGCTCTATTTTGAGTATATTCTTGGGTCCTTCTGCTGTCAGTCCTATAGAACTAGAAACAAACTGTCAAAACACCGACTTTTCTCTTTTAGATAACAAAAAAGTTAAAAGTGATTGCGGAATCAGAACGGGGATTAATCATTATTTAACAGAGGCTGGTTTAAAAATTGAAGATTTTCTGAATCAGGAGAATGTCAAGGAATGGTGGATAGAAAGAATTTGCTTGGATGAAGAGATTGGAGTTTGTGCTGATAATAAGGGAATAGCATTTAGACTTTGCCAGCAAAAATGTTTGGATTTTGCCGAAAGAACAATAGGCGAAGGAGTAAAACAGCTGATGATTGAGGATTATAAAGAAAAATGCAATAGATTGAAAGAGTTGGAGGACTTATGGAAAGATTGCCAGCTTTTCGAAATTAGCAAAGCGGCTCTAAAAAACAATTGTAATCAATTTTCCGGAGATAAAAAATCAATCTGTAAATTAATGCGGGGAGATTTTGAGAATTTAGCTAACTATTCTCCGAATGATGAATTGGAATTATCCGACTTGCCGAATTTATTAGCTAATCAAGCTGAAGAGGACGGTGATTTTCAAAATGAAAATTTAGATAGAGTGGGAAAAATCTGCTCTATTCAAACAGAAAGCATTAAGGGAACTTTAAAGGAAATAATGGATGTTTACGCCGTTCTCTTGGGCATTGAATCGGGAACTGCAGCTTATAGGGGAATAAAAACTTCTTATGAAGACATCAAAAGAGCTTACAATAACGTTAAAAAATTTATTGCTTCAATTAAGAATCTTTCCAAAGGTCTCAATGAGGAGAGTAGTGAATCATCAGGCGTTAATATAAAACTTGTGGAATGCATTGCCAAGCCAGCTTCGGGCTGGGAAGATCAAAACAGTGCTAGAGGAGGTCCGGTCTGCCCGGAAATAGATTATCTTTTTTCCATAGTCAGAGCCAATTTTAATTCAATAAGGCAACTTTTGAAACATATAGATATTCTCAGGAGAAAGGAAGAATGGGTTGATTTAGAAATAGCCGGATTGAGAATGAGCCTTTTTGAAAAGTATGACAAGAAACTTCTTACTGAAGCAGGATTCCCCAACCCCATCCAAGAAGTCTACAGAGAGGCAGATAATATTGAAGCTCGAAGTCGAAATCTTTGGGCTATGGCTACTGCTGTTAATTTCGCTGCCTTCAATTGCACTTGCGGCCAAAGTTATTGTAAGCTTCCACTCTGTATATCCGGTTTGCCTTTGGCCTTAGAACCTCTTTCTAATCCCTATTGCTATCTCGTCTATATCTTAAGATATCCTATGAAACACCAAATAAAGGTTCTGGAAAATTACCTTAAATAGGTTTAAAATAAAAAGAAGATGAGTAAAAAATTAATTACAATTTTCATTATTCTAGCACTCTTAGCTCTTTTGAATATATTCTCCCAGGGAGAGGAAACTTCGGCCCAGCAATATTTCAGCGAACCCACTTGCAACCAAATTATACCGGTGGGAGAAGCTTATGAACAAACTATTCTTCTTCTTAATGAGGTTTACCGGCAATTTATCGAAGGACAACATCTTCTTTCTCTAGCCGATAAGCAAGGGGAGACAGCCTTGGCTGAAATGAAGGAAAAAGACGAATTCTGTGATTTCTCCCTCTGTAGTCCCCAAGTGGTTGATCAAGGGCCTGATTTTAAACTGAAACTTGATTATCTCCTGGGAACTGAGACCTTAGCCGGAATACATTTCCCTCTCTGCCAAGCTAAAGAATGCATTGGGGAACCCTGTCCTAATTTGGCTAAATATCTTAAGGAATTAAAAACTGTCAAAGACGGCCTAAAGGGTTCCTACGAAGTTATTAAAGATATTTTTGAAGAAAAGACTATCACTTTAACTTTAGATACCCTAAGAGAAGAAAATGAAGAAGTGGGAGATTTGGTTACCCGACCAGAAATGGCTTTTAGACAGCTTTCCCTAGCTAGAGCCTGGCTTCATTCCTCTACAGTTTTCCCCAATAAGAAAAACTGTATGCCCACCGATAGCGAATTAAATAAAATAGCTGAGGGAGAAATAGGAAATCGCTATCCAATGAGATGCACTGACGCTTTAGAGCAGGGAATTTACTGGCCTAAGCCTTGGTCGGAAGAATGTGACGATGTCTGCCAAAACGAAAGAACACCTACTGAAGAATGTAAGCAGTGTCTGGCAAAATGTGAAGGGAATTCCAATTTAGCGGATATAAACTGCAGGATATATGATAAATGCAGCGATGTCTGCCAAGAGGGAAAATACGATAAGAAATGTGAAGAGTGTCTCTGTGTCGATAACCAAGGAAAGCCGATGAATGAAGAAAGCTGTACTTCCTGGATCTGCGGAGGCAGTTACTATAATTACGTTTGTTGTTATGAAATACCTCTCGGTTCGGAATATAAAAATATAGAATAAAAATATGAAAAAATATTTAATAATTTTCCTTTTAATTTTTATACCCTTGCAAGTTTTCGGACAATTCGGAGTAAATTACCCCGTTTCTCCAGTTACTCAAGAAACAATAAGCCAAAACAGCACCTTGGGAGAAACAATAAAGTATATAGTTTCCTGGGTTATTCTCATTGGAGCAGTTGTTGTTTTCGGTTCTTTAGTAGCCGCCGGCATCCAATATCTCACTTCTATGGGAGAGCCCCGGAGAATAAGCGATGCCAAAAACAGAATTATTAATTCCTTTATTGGTTTTGTGATTCTCCTCGGCTCCTATATTATTCTAATGACTATAAACCCCCAGCTAACAGTGATGGAAATTAGAAGAGAACCTATTAATGTAGAAAGACTGATTGTTTCTGAAGAAAACATTATTAATACAGAAAGCACTCCCGAAGAAAAAGAAGAAGAAATAAAAGAAGGAAAAGCTAAACCTCTTCTTCAGAGTGCAAAAGAAATAATTAAAGGTATTTTTAAAAAAAAGAAGGGAGGAAGCATTAAAGCGGTTAATTTCAAAGATTTTCCAATTAAAGGACTGGTTCTCTCCGATAAAGACAAGGAATACAAAATTATTTTCTATCAATATGAAAACTTTAAAGGAGAGGCCAAAGAATTTATAAAGGAAAAAGGAGTGAAAGAATTTGTTCCAATAATTTCTTACGACGAAAACGACTTAAAATACTCTTTTATATCCGAACTTAAAGGAAGAGAGGTTGAAGAAGACGGAGAAGTGAGAAAAATTACTGAAAATGATTATCATGATTTCGATTCTAAAGAGGGTATTATAGCTCCTCCTTTATCAATGAGAATAATAGGAATCGGACCGGGGGTTTATCTCTATAGCTGGGATGGAGATCAGAGATATCTTACTAGAAGCGTCTCCGACTTAGGATCTTCGGAAATAAGTTTTGGCGATAAAACAACTGCGGTGGAAATAAAGAATGATATCGGCGATGATTTTCTGGCAATTTTATTTGATCATGATGATTTTGAAAACAGATTCAGGCTATTTTTTGAAAAAAAGATTAGAGAAACCGTTATTGAAAATAGCGGAAAATACAGTTATCAAAAAAAATCAATAGGAAACACTTTAAGCGAAGAAAAGACTTTTATCACTGAATTAGGGAAAGAAGACAAAGAAGTATTGTCGGATCGGTACGGCAAAGTTAAAAAGCCCTCTTCGGTAGCGATTTTAAGGTTAGATGAAGCTGACGCCTGTAAAGAGGTTCGGCTCTGCACTACGCCGGAATTTGCCGGAGATTGCCTTGTTTATCTCTCTCCCGGCCAAGAAATAGACTGGGGAGAGGAGAGAGTTAATGTTGGGATTTACAAACAAGCTATGCCTCTCTATGAAACAACAAATATTCCTCAGGAAAAAGTAACGGTTAACTACAAGGATGAAGAAGATTACGAAGATTTAAAAACAAGAGAAGTGGAATTTGACGACCATATATACTCCATAAAAATAAAAGGGAACTGCCTGGTTAACCTGTTTGAAAATACGATAACTAGCAATGAGTGGGACAGGGGCGAACCGGGAACTCATTCGGAGAATTTTATCTCCAGTAAAACAACCCTGGTCGGCCATCCCATAACCGACTGTATGCCCTGGTGGAAGGAATTGTTTAGAAAAATAGACACAGAATCCTGTGTCTCTTCAATTAGTGTTTTTCCTATTGAACCCCTTAAATAATGGGTTTTATTAAAACCTGTCTTTCCGGCTCTCGGCCCTTGCTTTCGGTTTCAACATCATCTCTTTCGCTAAGAGTAAGATGAATTATTCTTCTCTCATAAGCTGACATAGGAGGAAGAAGTTTTTCTTCTTTGGTTAAAGCCACCTCATCAGCCAATTCTCTTGCTGTTTCCTTTAAATAATTTATTTTTTGCTCCTTATAATCATTAACATCAAAATCAATAAAAACCTTTTCCCCCAACTCGCGGGAAACCAATTTGGCTAAAATATATTGAATATTATTTAAAACAACTCCTCCTTTACCTATGTAGAGTTCGGGCTCTTCGCTTTGAGATTTAAGAAAAAAAGTGTTGTCTTCTACATTTATTTTATCTATTTTTTCCAGCCCTAATTTTAGGCAAAATTCCTTGATTATTTTTTTTATTCTTTTTTCTTCTTTTCTTTCCATGGTTTCCTTATTATATATTGCTCAGTTATAGAAAACAAGGTACTGACTATCCAATAAAGGCCGATGAGAGAGCCTAATTTCCAAACTATTAAAACGGTTATAAAGGGGAAGAAATATATCATTTGTTTCTGCATCATAGAGCCAAATCCTTTGGAATCTTTTTTATCACCCAGGGAGACGGACATCGAAAGCTTAGAATGGAAAAATTGAAGAACGCCTGCCATAACAGCCAATACCAAACTGGACTGGCCAAGATTAATTATTCCCAAAAAAGTTAAGTCCAACGTTCCGGGCTGGGGAACAAAACTATAAAGAGAAGATTTTAAGGCCTCCGGCTCCAATCCCCTTAAAAAAACCTGATAAAGGGCTATTAATATCGGCAATTGGATAATAAGGGGAAAACAGCCGGAAAGAGGACTTATTTTTTCTTTCTTATAAAGTTCCATCATCTCTTGGGACTGCTTCATTTTGTCGTCCTTATATTTATTCTGTATTTCCTTGAGTTTGGGTTGAATTTTATTTAGAGCTTTTTGAGATTTGGCCGCTTTTAAAGAAGTTGGTGAGAGGATAAGTTTAATAATTAAAGTAAGTAAAATAACAGCCACTCCTAAGTCGTGGCCGGGAAGAAAAACATAAAGAGCAACCAATATGTTAAGAAAGGGTTGATAGAGAACAATATTAAAAAAAGAAATGATAAAATTCATTTTCTTAAGGAAGATCTATCCCGCCTCGGGACCAGGGACCACATTTTAAAACCCTCTTCAGGCCTAAAAAAAATCCTTTTAAAAAACCATACTCCTTTAGGGCTGAAATAAAATAATCAGAGCAACTTGGATAAAAACGGCAATGAGATCCCAAAAGGGGAGAGAAAGATTTTTGATAAATTCTTATTAATTTTATAACAACTCTTTTCATTTTAACAAATCGGCTTTTTTAAGCAAACTCTCGACTTCTTTTTTAAAAGATGAAAAGGGTTCTTCTTTGCTTTTTCCTTTGGCAAAAAAAACAATATCATACCCTTCTTTAACAGCTTCTATTTTTTCTCTAACCGCCTCCCTTAGAATTCTTTTAATTTTATTTCTAGCCACAGCTTTTGAAGATACTTTTTTGGAAACAACAAATCCAAATCTTTTTGAAGGAAAATTATTCTTTTTCTTTTTCAAAATTAAAAAATCTCCTTTAAAAGATTTTTTTATCTTTCTAAAATCCTGGAAATCTTTTTCTTTTTTTAATCTGTTTTTTTCAGCCAGCATTAAACGGTTAATTTTTTTCTTCCTTTTTTTCTTCTCTTCTTTAGTATTTTTCTGCCAGTTTTAGTTTTATTTCTTTTTAAAAAACCGTGGGTTCTTTTTCTTTTTTTCTTTTTTGGTTTATATCTAATACTCATATGTTATAAATATAACCTTTATTTTTAAGATAATCAAGTTTAATTGGTTTTACACATTCCAAACAAGTTTTCCACAGGTTATTAACATAAGGATTATTTTTGTTGATTTTTGGGGAAGCTTGCATTATCCCTTAAAATAAGATTATAATAAACTATATCAAAAACCTTATGGATAACAAAGAATTATGGCAATCAGTTTTGGCTCAAGTCCAATTTTCTGTTTCTAGAGCCAATTTTGCCACCTGGTTTAAAAATACAAAAATAATCTCCATTGAAGACGGAAAAACAATAATTTCAGTAGAAAACTCATTTTCTAAAGAATGGCTTTCCAATAAATACAGTTCTTTGATTTTAAAAATATTAAGGGAATTAAAACCGGAAATTAAAGGTATTGATTTTGTAATAAATCAAGACGAAGAAACAAAGAAACATCGAAGAAGAAAAATAAATAAAGAAGAACCTCAGCTTTCTTTTAGGGAGTTAGTAGTAGATCAAAAAACAAACCTTAATCCAAATTACATTTTTGAAAAATTCATTGTTGGAAGATTTAATGAAATGGCTCAAGCAGCCAGTTGGTCTATCTCTAAAAATCCGGGTACTGTTTATAATCCTCTTTTTGTTTATGGAGGAGTAGGATTGGGAAAAACCCATCTTCTCCAAGCAACTGGAAATAAGATAATTGAATCAGCTCCCGATAAAAAAGTAAAATATTTCCCCTGTGAAATGTTTGTTTCGGGGATAATAGGAGCCATTAAAAACGGGAATATAGAAAATTATAAAAGAAACCTTAAAAATCTTGATGTTTTAATTATGGATGATGTTCAGTTTTTTACCGGAAAAGAAAAATCTCAAGAAGAATTTTTTCATATCTTTAATCTTTTCCACCAATCTCAAAAACAAATTATCCTTTCCTCGGACCGCTCTCCAAAAGCTATTCCGGGACTAGAGGAAAGATTGAGATCAAGGTTTGAAGGAGGGATGCTGGTTGATATAGGAACTCCCGATTTGGAAACAAGAATAGCAATTCTTAAAACAAAAGTTGAAGAAAAAGAAATAAAACTGAATGATAATATAATAGAATATATCGCCTCTAATATTAGAACCAATATTAGAGAGCTAGAGGGCGCTTTAAATAGGCTTCTTTTCTTTAAAAAGATAAACAATAAGGATCCCAATATAAATGACGTTAAAAAACTTCTTTCTAATATAATTTCTATCCCTAAAAAAACAGTAAACTTTAAAAAAATGATTAAGATTATCAGTGAATTTTATGATCTCAATAAAGATGATTTACTTAAAAAAACAAGAAAAAAGGAGGTGGTTAAACCAAGGCAAATAGCAATGTATATTTTAAAAGAAGATCTTAATGAATCTTATCCTTCTATCGGCAGAAAGTTTGGAGGAAAAGACCATACCACCGCAATTTACGCTTATAATAAAATTTCGGAAAATGTGAAAAATAATAATGATTTATTTTCTGAAATTAATTTAATTCGCCAAAAATTATACAGTTAATAAGTTGGGAGTTAATTGTTTTAAAAATGTTAATAAATAAACACCATTAAAAGTTATTAAAAACTCTCCCATAATTATTAACAATAAATCAACAAAATAAAAAAAGGGTCGGCCCTTAAAAACACTATAATAATTATAGTTTATCACAATTATTTAATGAGCTAATAATAATGATAAATTAAATAAATATATTATTAATATTATGAAAACAGAAATATTAAAAGAAAAATTAAATCAAAGTGTAAATATAGTCGAATCTCTAACAAAGAAAAATATTAACCTGCCTATTTTATCCAATCTTTTAATAGAAGCAAAGAAGAATTTTCTTAAGTTAAGCGCTACAAACTTAGAAAACAGTATTGTTTGGAATATATTAGCTAAAACTGAAAAAGAAGGAAAAATATGTATTCCTGCTTCTTTTTTTAAATCCCTAGTTAATTTTATTAAATCTGAAAAAGTAAGCTTGAATTCCGATAAGGGAAATTTAATATTAAAATCCCAAAATAAAGAAGAGACTCAAATTCAAGGAGTTGATCCTAATGATTTTCCTATTATTCCCAAAATTGAGAAAAAAAATCCAACAGAAATAGAAGGAGAAAAAATAAAAGAAGCCTTAGAACAAATAATTAATATTCCTTCAACTTCTCAAGTAAGACCGGAAATTTCGGGAATATATTTTTCCTTTCAAAAAAACAAGCTTTATATAGTGGCTACCGATAGTTTTAGATTAGCGGAAAAAGTAATTGAGTTAAATAATAAAGTGGAAAAAGATTTCTCTTTTATTATTCCTCAATTTACCGCTAAAGAATTAATTAGTATTTTAAGTGTTAAATTAAGTAAGATAAAAATATATTTTGATTCCAATCAAGTAATGTTTGAATGGGTTGGAGAAGGCGATTATCCTGAAATACAATTCTCTTCAAAATTAATTGAAGGGGAATATCCTAATTATGAAGAAATTATTCCCAAAAAACATTTAGTTAGCTTATTAATCGAAGATAAAGATGATTTCCAAAATAAAATCAGGAAGGCCGGTTTGTTTAGTGGGAGAATTTCAGAGGTTAAAATAACTTTTAAGGGCGATAATTTAGAGATATTTTCTCAAAACACAGACGTAGGAATGAATAAGTCATATATCCCCGTTAAAAAACAAGAAAAAATCAAAGAAAAAGAAGTAAAAACATCTTTTAATTATAAGTTTCTTTTAGATGGTTTAAATAATATTAAAAGTTCGGAAGTTATTTTTAACTTTAATAATAATGAAGAGCCAGCTAGTTTAATCCCAGTAGGGGATGAAAGTTACAACTATATTATAATGCCCATTAAATCTAATTAATTCTCAACCAGTTTTTTACTGCTTTTTCCCAGTTTTCATATTGGGGGTCATCTTTATTTAAAAAATAAAGTATGGAATGATTTTCTTTTAATTCCCCGTTTAATATGGGATTTTCAACAATTCTTTTTTCTGGTTTCTTAAAATTCTCTTTAGGAAATTTATCTAAAACTTTATTCATAAACTCGTTCCAAATAGGACCGGCCAACAAAACAGCCGGTTTTTTATTCATTGGAGTATTATCATTATTTCCCACCCAAACACCAGTTACTAATTGGGGTGTGTATCCTATTAACCAGGCATCCCTATAGCTTTGAGTAGTCCCGGTTTTAGCTGCTGCTTCATAATTATTTAATTTAAGATAAGAATTTACTCCAAACATTGGAGCTCTAGCTTGGTTGTCTGATAATATATCATTTATTTCCCTGGCAATTTGAGAAGGGATTATTTTAATTTCTTCATTTGTATTTTTTTCTATTATTTTTCCTCCTACATCTTCTATCCTTTTAATGTATTTTAACGGGTTCATACTTCCATCATTAGCAAAAACACTGTATCCCATCACCATTTCCAATAATCTTACCTCTCCGCCCCCTAGAACCAACGATAATCCATATCTATTTTTATCAGTCAAAGTTTTTAAGCCAAAATTGTATATAAAATCTAAAACCTCGGTCAAACCGGTTAAGTAAAGAACTTTAACTGAAGGAATATTTCTTGATTGAGCTAAAGCCAGCCTTAAATTAACGGGTCCTACATATCTATTATCGTAGTTTTGAGGATGATAGCATTTAGAATTGTTTTCACTAAATTCTCTATTTGCCTCGGCTGGGCAATTGGGGTTAAATTCGGTTTTAACATCCCAAACAATTGAATTAGGAGTAAAACCTTTTTTAAAAGCTAGAGCGTAAATAAAAGGTTTTATGGAAGAACCGGGCTGCCTTAAAGAAAGAGTAGTATTAACTTGAGGGTCAAACTTACAATCTATACCCGACTGGCATCCCTCTGGCTGAGATTCTTCAAAAAAATCCTTAGAGCCCACCATAGCTATTATTTCTCCTGTTTGGGGATTTACCGCCAACAAAGAAGCATTAAAAGCATTAAACTTTTCTATCTCTTTTGCTTTATTTTTAACAATTCTCCCAGCTTCTTTTTGGATATCCATATCTATAGTGGTTATTATTTTTAAACCCCTTTCATTAAGAAAGTTTCTTCCATATTTTTTTTCCAATTTCTCTTTAACAAACATTACAAAATGAGGAGCTTGAATGGTTGTTTTTTGGGGCTGAAAAACTATTTCCTTTTTTTGAGCTTCTTCCATTTCTTCCCGGGAAATATAGTTTTCTTCAAATGATCTCCTTAAAACATAGTTTTTTCTCTCCATTAATTCATTTTTATGAGAGCCATAGGGCGAGTAATAGCTGGGCATTTTAATCATCGCTGTTAAAACAGCGGATTCAGCTAATGATATTTCAGAAACCGATTTTCCTAAGAAAGTCTGGGAGGCCGATTCCACGCCATAAAGATTAGAGCCGAAAGGAATTAGATTCAAATACCACTCTAAAATTTTTTCCTTATCGTATCTTCTTTCTAGTTCTAAACTGAGAATTATTTCCCTGGTTTTTCTCTTAATAGTTTTGTTTTGGGTTAGAAAATAAGATCTTATTAGTTGTTGAGTAATAGTTGAAGCTCCTTGAACCGGTTTTTTTATTTTTAGATCATACAAAACAGCTCTGGCTATTGCCTTTACATCTACTCCTTCGTGTTTAAAGAAATTTTTATCTTCAGTGGCTATTATTGTATTTACCAAACTTTGAGGGACTTTTTCTAAGGGAATTAAGGTTCTTTTTTCCTCTCCCGATATTTCATAAAGAAGAATTTCTCCGGTTCGGTCATAGATTTTAGTTGATTGATATATTATTCCCTCAGTGAAGCGCTCCGGTCGGGGGAGATCTTTAATTATGCTTATAAAAAGAGCAAGAGCGATTAAAAATAAAATTATTAAAGTATTAACAACCACTTTTAAAGGTGAAACTTTTCTTTTCTTATAAACTTGTTTTTTTCTCTTCCTAATAGGCATAATTTTAAAAACCCCGTCTTGGAAACGGGGTTTTCATTTATTCTTCTTCAGTGTCTTCTTCTTCAGTGTCTTCTTCTTCAGTGTCTTCTTCTTCAGTGTCTTCTTCTTCAGTGTCTTCTTCTTCAGTGTCTTCTTCTTCAGTGTCTTCTTCTAATTCTTCATCGGCTTGGTTGAAAATATTTTCAATCATCATATTATCTTTTTATTTTTTTCGTTTTATAGCGACCTTTTATTCTAAAGATTTATATGAAGTATAACTTATCTGTTTCCCCTGTCAAGCCCTATAAGACGGCTGGAGCAAATAGCCACAGCTAGGGCATCGGCGGCGTCATTCGGCTTAGGTAAGTCCTTTAAATTAAGGATTTCCTTTACCATTCGTTGAACCTGTTTTTTGCTGGCTTTTCCGTATCCGCAAAGTCCCATTTTTACCTCTAAAGGAGTTAACTGCTTTAGAGGAATTTTTTTCTGGGCAGCTGCCAACATTATTACCCCCTTAGCTTCACTAACCGGTAGTCCGGTTTTTAAGTTTTTGAAGAAATAAATGTTTTCCACTCCCAGACAGTCAGGGTTATTTTTTTTTAATATCTTTCTAAGATCCAAGTAAATTTTTCTCAGCCTTTTTTCACTATCCTGGCCGGCATTGGTTTTAATAACCCCGTAATCCATGCAAATCAATTCCTTATTTGTTTTTTTTATCACCCCGAATCCAGTTGTTGCTGTTCCGGGGTCAATGCCGACTATTATCACATTTTTATATTAGAATAAATTTCTTGGACATCATCCTCATTTAAAAGATCTTCAAAGAGATTTTGATATTTTTCTTTATTTTTTACTTCTACCTCTTCCTTGGGTTCCCAACCTAAAGAGCTTGATTCAATTTCAATTCCTTCTTTTTTGAGCTTTTCTTTAACTTTTTCTAATTCTTCGGGTTTGGTTGTTATTTCTATATTTCCCTCTTCGGTCCATTTAAAATCTTCAGCTCCAGAATCAATTATCTTTAATTCTAGTTCTTCATTTTTAAGAGGGTTTTCCAATATTATTAATCCTTTTCTTTCAAATAGCCACTTTAACGAACCTTCACCAGCGATTTTTCCCTTGTATTTTAAAAGAACCTGTTTAATGGCTGTAAAAGTCCTGTTTTTATTATCGGTAATTCCTTCAATAATCATCTTTACTCCTTCCGGGGCCAAAGCTTCATAAATCACTTCTTGAAGGTCTCTCCCCTCAATTTCACCCGAACCTCTTTTGATAGCCCTTTCTATGTTGTCATTGGGCATATTAAACTTCCTAGCTTCGTCAATAGCTTGTTTTAATTTGGTGTTTTTTTCCGGATTTTTCCCTTCTCGGGCGGCCATGGAAATAAGGCGGGATAACTTTGAAAAGATTTTCCCCCGCTTTTTATCCTCAGCCTCTTTCTTGTGTTTAATTGTGGCAAAATGAGAATGACCTGACATATATATGAATATTAAAATAAAATTTTGATAAAATCAATCATATATTTTTTTGATAATTATTACCACTAAGGCGGAAAGAAAAGCTATAATTAAAGCCAAAAGCAAATCGTTGTTTCTTTTTGGAGGTTCGGCTTTGGTTTTTTCTTTAGGTTCGGGCATCTCTTTAGTTGAAGTACCTTCCTTTATAGTAACATTTTTGGTTCCCGGAGTAGCTTCCTCGCTCCAATACCAACTATTCTCAGCCCGATTAAAAGATTTTCCCAAAGGGGCGTTTTGATAGGCTATTTGATAAACAAATTTCCCATTGGGATTTATTAAAATAAGTTCGTCGCGGCTGTTCTGAAGTTTTATGCCGCTCTCACTTCTTTTTAAAACCATGAAATCTTTGGCTCCTATTTTGGATTCCTTGGGGAAAACATAAATTCCCGGGGTACCAAAACCGTCTCTAACCTTCCAATTAAAAAGTTCTACTTCAAAATCATTATCATTAAATAATTCTATCCATTCGTTTTCCTCATCCAGGCCCTGGGGTGAGGGCATGATTTCATTGATGAAAATATTGCCGGGATAAAGTTCTTCAACCGCTGAATTTTCTTTTCTCGGACTGCCTCCAATTTGGAAGCTGTTTTGCCAAAGATTTTCTCCAATTCTTTCCATTGTTCTTTTGGTTTCATTATCGCCGGCCTGCCAGCCATTGATTTGATCCACAACTGCTCCCTTATTATTAATGAGTTTCAAATTTTCTCCGCTGTTTTCCAAAGCTCCGCTATAAATGAGGTCAGCTTTTATTTCAGGCAAAGTTTCATCATCGGTTCTTTCTAAGATGAAAAAATCTTTTATCTCTCCCTTAAGTTCAATTTCCGGAGTTCCATCCTCGGCAATTATTTTCCAACCTTGGAGATTTATTATCTCTTCACTTTGATTGTAGAGCTCAATCCATTCATGAGAATGGGATTCTTCCGTACCCATCCAGGCAATTTCATTAAAAATAACCGAAGCTGAACAAAAAAGAGGGAAGAGTAGAAAAATAATTATTGAGATTAACTTATAATAATCCTCCTTGTTCATATTTTTCTCCTAAATAACCATAAGCTGCCTTAGTAGCCACTCTTCCCCGTGAAGTTCTCTTGATAAATCCAACTTGCATTAAGTAAGGCTCGTAGATGTCTAAAATGGTTTCCTTTTCTTCATAGCTGGCGGCAGCTAAGGCTTGTAAACCAACCGGCCCACCGTTGAATTTTTTAATAATTGATTCTAATATCTTTTTATCTTTAGCTGTTAATCCTTTTTTATCTATTTCTAAAGATTCTAAAGCCTGCTCGGTTATTTTCGGGTTAATTTCTCCCTTTCCTTTAACTTGGGCGAAGTCTCTCACTCTTTTTAGAAGATGATTGGCAGTTCTGGGAGTGGAGCGGGAACATTTAGCGATTATTTTAATGGATTCTTGATCAATATTAATATTTAGGATTTTGGACGATCTTTCCAGTATTTTTTCAATGTCGGAATCTTCATAGAAATTTAAGCCGAATATAGCTCCGAATCTTGATCGGAGGGGCGAAGAAAGAGATGCTAAGCGAGTAGTCGCTCCTATTAAGCTGAATCGGGGAATTTCTATTTCCATTGTTTTAGCCATTGGCCCCTTACCGATTATTAAATTCAATTTAAATTCTTCCATAGCCGGATAAAGATATTCTTCAATATTTTTAGCTAGTCTATGGCATTCATCTATAAAAAGAATGCTTCCCGGGTTGATGTTAGTTAGGATAGCAGCTAAATCACCGGTTTTTTCAATAGCCGGAGCAGAAATAATCTTCAATTCCTTTCCGGTTTCCTGAGCGATAAGATAAGCGAGAGTGGTTTTTCCTAATCCCGGGTTGCCGTAAAAAAGGAGATGTTCAAAATTCTCCTTTCTTTGTTCGGCGGCCTTGATAAATATCTTTAAATTTTCTTTTATCTTTTGCTGTCCCACATAATCATCCCATTTTTTAGGCCTTAAAGTTATATCTAATTCGTCGTTTGGACTTGACATAATGAAAAAAATATATTAGAATAAGAGCGTTTAACCCAAAGTCAAATAATAGGAATTTTTCTTTGAATGGAATAATCGAGTTTTGACTCAATTACTCCCGAGAAAAGTTCTGACCCACTTGAGCAAGCTGGGAAAGACTTTGGGTTAAACCCTTTAGGGCCCTTTAAAAGAGCCATAAAGGGTTTATTCCCCACTTATTTTTTTGTTATTCGATCTATTTCTTCTATTGTGGTTATTCCTCTTAAAACCTTAATTAGGCCGTCTTGTCTCATTTCCACCATTCCCTGTTTTTGAGCCGCTTTTTTAAGCTCCGAAATAGAAGGCGAACGGAAAATCAAATCTTTTATCTTTGAATCATTGAGGAAAAACTCAAATATTCCAATTCTTCCCTTATAGCCGGTAAAATTACAATCTTTACACCCCTTAGGATTAGCTTTGGGGATTTTTAAATTCTTATTCAACTCGGGAATTTTTATTTTAGAAGGAATATTATTAAGTGATTGCTTTAAAGTAGCTAGTTCTTTAGAAGAAGCTTTTTTGAATTCATGACATTTACTGCAAACTTTTCGAGTCAGTCTCTGGCCTATGGCTAGATTTAAAGCCGGTCCTATATTCTCCGCTTTTTCCCCCAAAGCTTTAAGTCTGACTATGGTTCCGGCAGCATCATTAGTGTGGAGAGTAGTTAAAACCAAATGGCCGGTTAAAGAAGCTTGGAGAGCGATTTCAGCTGTTTCAAAATCTCTTATTTCTCCCACCAGAATAACATCGGGGTCCTGCCTGACAATAGCCTTTAAACCGCTGGCAAAATCATAACCCTTACTGGGGTTGACTTGGGTTTGGGATATTCCCTTTAAATGATATTCTATTGGATCTTCAATAGTTACTATTTTAATTTCCGGGGTTTGAATTTTTTTTAAAATAGCATAGAGAGTCGTTGTCTTACCGGAGCCGGTGGGGCCAGTTACAACAATTAAACCATTGGGCTGTTCTATTTCTTTTTCAAAGGTTTTTCTTATTTCTTCTCTTATTCCTAAATTCTCCACTTCAATAAGGTTTTTGGGATTTAAAATCCTCATGACTATTGATTCTCCGTATTCGGAGGGGAGAGCGGAAGTTCTTATCTCAATTTGACTTTGAGGAAGCTTTATAGTGAATCTTCCATCTTGGGCCTTGTCGCTAATATTTATTTTTAACCCCGACAATAACTTAATTCGGGAAACCATTCTCTGATATGTTTTTTTATCAAAATCTATCAAGCCATGAAGCATCCCGTCCAGCCTTAACCTAATCTTGGTATTTTCCTTTTTAGGTTCGATATGAATATCTGAAGAGTTAAGATTTATGGCTCCCCCTAGGAGAGCTTCAATTAACTTAGTGATATTGGTTTTAAGCTCCTTTTTAATCAGTTTTTCAAGTTTCAAAATATTCTCGGAATTTTTCCTGATATTTTTAAATCTTAATCCTTTTATTTTAATTAAATTATTATCAGACATATCTTGAAATTTTCTCCTTAACCTCAACAGGATTGCTCTTTCCTAAAGAGAATAAAAGACCTTTTCCTTTTTTCTCTCCGGCCAGTAATTCGGATGCCTTGGCGGTTAATGATTCGTTGGGCGAATAAAAAACTCCCTGATTCCCCCAAATACAGAGAAAGTTGGAAAAACTCAGCTTTTTAAAGCAAAAAGCCAACTCTTTAGGGGAAGAGCTGGTTTCTTGAAAATCTTTTGCTGAAAGAAAAACCCAATTTAAGTTATTATCAGAAACTTTTATTTTCTTTAAAATTCTTCTCAAAAGAAGATAATCCTTTTCTTTTTCGAATTTATAAAGCTGGAAAGATATTTTTTCAAAATCTACCTCTTGTTTAGTTAAAAAGGATATTTTCTTTAAACTCTCAAAAGTGAGAGAATTGGTATTTTCCAAAATACCGGTTAAAAGAGCTTCTGATATATTTTTATCAAAAATCTTATTATTTATTGAATAAAGAAGGTCAAAAATCAGCTCTGACAAAGAAAGGCTTCCTTTAACAATTAAATTGAGACTGCCAAAATCGGCTTTTCCCTGGTTGTTGATACTAATAACTTCTCGGGATTCTTTAAGCTCTCTCTCGGGAGGAGAATTTATTCCTACAGCTAACGAGAGTTTTTGGGAATCAAGAGAATTAAATTTTACATCCTCCGATCTAACTTTTCTTCCTTTTGTTTTCAAATAAAGATTTAGTCCTTCAGGGGATTTTTCGTAAAAGAGACGGGAAAGATCGGCGTTTTTTACTGAAATAACAAAATCGGCTTCCGAAGAGCCGAAGAATTCTTTTTTAATTAGAAATTTGTATTTTTCGGGCAAATAATCATTTTTAAGATTTACATTCTTGCCTAATTTCTTTAAACTATAGAAAAGGGCTAAAGTTGCCGGGAAGTCGGATTCGTTTTCCCGGCCTGATGTTAAAATTTGAATATTGGAATATTCTTTAATTGCTTCATTTATTTTCTTTAATTCTCCAAAATCCATATTTTATTCAATTTAGCTTATTTTCCCTTCTATGTCAACGAAAATTTTTTCCAGCCATTCTCCTCAAGAAACCCAGCTGTTAGCCGGAGAAATATTGAATTTAATTCTAGCTAAAAAGAAAAACATAATTGCCCTTAAAGGTGAGTTGGGAAGCGGCAAGACCACTTTTATTCAAGGTTTGGCCCGGCAATTGGGAGTAAAAGAAAAAGTTCTCAGTCCAACTTTTGTTTTAATGAAAAAATATTCTCTTGATTGCTCGGATTTTAAAACCTTTTATCATATTGACTGCTATCGGGTTGATAAAGAAAAGGAAATAATAGATTTGGGTTTTAGAAAAATTGCGGGCAATCCCGAAAATATAGTTTGTATTGAATGGGCCGAAAAAATCAAAAGAATAATCCCTCTTGAAGCTCTTTGGCTGGAATTCTTTTTCAAAGATCTCAAGAAGAGAGAAATTAAAATCAATGAAGGATAATAAATTTTTAATTATAGATTCCCATGCTCTTTTGCACCGCGGCTATCATGCCCTGCCTTCTTTGAAGACAAGAGAAGGAAAGTTAGTCAATGCCGTTTACGGTTTTTCCAGCGCTTTTCTTAAATCCTTAAGAGATTTTTTTCCTAAATATGTTATAGCTGCTTTCGATGTTCCCGGCCCCACTTTTCGCCATAAAAAATTCAAAAAATATAAGGCTCAGAGGCCTATTCAGCCCAAAGAATTCTATCAACAAATCCCTTTAGCCAAGAAGGTTCTTAAAGCTTTTGGAGTTCCTGTTTTTGAAAAAGCCGGTTTTGAAGCCGATGACTTAATAGGGACCATAGTTGAGAAAATTTCTCGGAGCCAAGCTTTCCCTCAACCGGAGATAATTATATTGAGCGGGGACTTAGATCTTCTCCAATTGGTCGGCCAAAAAGTAAAAACCTGCATAATAAGCCGGGGAATCAAGGAAATGAAGCTTTATGATATTGAGAAAGTTAAGGAAAAATATGATGGCCTAAAGCCCTGCCAGTTGGCTGATTTCCGCGGATTAAAGGGAGATCCTTCCGATAATATCCCCGGTTTGCCGGGAATAGGGAAAAAGAAAGCAATAAAACTGATAAAAAAGTTTGGAAATGTAGAAAATCTTTATCAAGAGATAAAAAAAGATTCTCCGGAAATAGATTCCAAAACCCTTCAGCAGATAATTAATTTTGAAGAAGAAGCTCTTTTTTTTAAAGAAATAACCACAATTAAAAGGAATGTTGAGTTGGATTTTAAGTTAAAGGAAGCCAATTTTTTATCACGTTATGATAAAGAAAAAATTATGGCTGTTTTTAAAGATCTTAATTTTGAAACTTTAATCAAAAGACTGGAAAAAGTGGAAAGAGAACTGGGTTTAGGCAATACTTTGAATTTGTGATATTATAAGGATAGTATGGAATCTTTTGATAAAGAACAGTTAAAAAAAGAAGCCAAAAAACTTCTTAAAATTAAAGGCAAAACCCGGGGAGAAAGCTATTTAATCGGTCTTTATTTGAAAAAAAAATACGGCCGACGGGGAGTAAAAAAGGTTGAAGAAGTGGTGTCGGAAATTTTTAAAAAACCCTTTTCCTTTCCCAAAGGACGGCCCCGGGAATGGTATCCCGAAGCTAAAGACGTTTTGATAATTCTCACTGCCAAATATCTTTTCAATTGGAAGGAAAAAGATCTTTTTGATTTGGGGAAATTTCATGCTCTTCACTCTTTTACAATAAAAATTCTTATAAAGTTTTTTGTTTCCGAGCGTCGGATTTTTGAAAATGCCTCTGATTATTGGGATAAACATTTTGATTTTGGTTCTTTGGAGGGAGCAGAATTCAACGAAAAGGAGAGGTATCTTGTTCTTAGAATAAAGGGGTATAAACTTCATCCAGTTATGTGCCCTTTTTATAGGGGGTATTTCTACGCTATTTGCAGTTGCGCTTTCAAGGGCGAAGTTTCCGTTGAAGAAACCAAGTGTATTTTTAAAGGAGACCCTTATCATGAATTTATTATTAAATGGTAACCTTATGCTGGGAAGTTTTAAAAGAAAATTTAAGAAAACAAAAGAAGACCTGGAGAAACTGGAGCTTTATCTCCAAGACCTTTCCGCTTTTCTGCCGGTTGCCCTCTGTCTTCTCTCCGGTGTTGGGAAAATATTTAATATTAACGACAGGTTTGAAAAACTGACTGGTTATCAATTGATTGATTTAAGCGGTTCTCAAGTGGAGAAGATTTTTTTAGAAAAGGAAAAAATAAGAAATTTAATAGAAAAGATTTTAAATAAAGAAGAAGAAATTATCAGAAATGAAGAATTTTTTTTAGTGTCCAAGAAAGGGGAAAAAATACCGGTTGCCGTTTCAATCTCAGCCCGCCGGGATAAACAAGGAAATCTGATAGGTTATTTTATGGCTATCAACGATATAACCGAATTTAAAAAACTTCAGGAAAATTTAAAGAAAAAAGTTAAAGAAAGAACCAAAGAATTGGAAGAAAGAGTTAAAGAGCTGGAGCGTTTTAGGAAGCTCACCGAGGGGAGAGAATTAAAGATGATGGAACTAAAGAAGAGAATAAAAAGCCTGGAAAATAAATTAAGAGAAAATGCCTGATAAATCTTTTTTAAAAATGAATAAAAAGAAATTTTCCCGGGAAGTCGCCGCTCTCAGAAGAACTATTGAAGAGTTTTGGCAGATTATTCCCATTCCTCTTTTCAGCACCGACAAAAAGCTGAATATTTTAAAAGTGGGCAAGACCTTTAAATCCTTTTTTAATTATCAGGAAAAAGAGATAATTGGCCAGAATCTGAACAAGATATTTTTTAAAGAAAAGGAGTTTAAAAAACTAAAAGCCAAACTTTTTCAAGAAGGCAGTTTAGAAGGAGAAGAAGTAGTTTTGATTTCCCAAAATAATAAGAAAATTTTTACTGCTGTTTACGCTAAACCGAAAAAAAACAACAGCGATTATATCTTTTCTTTTCTGGACATTTCAAAGAGGAAAAAAGTGGAAAAAGAGCTTCAGGAAAAAGTAAAAGACCTTCAGCGGTTTACCAAGGAACTCAAAGAATCAAGATTAGCTCTTCTTAATATTCTTGAAGATATGAAAGAAGCTCGCAATACGGCCGAGATAGAAAAGGATAAAACACTGGCTATTATAGAGAACTTTCCCGAGGGCCTACTCTTCTTTAATCAGGAGAACAAACTGGTTTCTATCAATCCCAAAGCCCAGCTTTTTTTCTCAACTTTAGCTAATGAAGTAATTAATAGAAATTTTGAAGAACTGAAACAGAAAGAATCCTTCAAGCCTCTTTTTGAGGTTTTAGAAAAGGACAAAGAGGAGAATATTAAAAATGTGTTGAAAAAAGAAATTGTTTTGGATGAAAACTTAACCCTGGAAATTTCGGCTATTTCAATTAACAGCCGGAATAAGAGAATCGGAACTTTAGTTAACTTAAGGGATATAAGCAGGGAAAAAGTTATCGAACGCTTAAAAACCGAATTCGTTTCCATTGCTGCCCACCAACTCCGAACCCCCCTTTCCGGGATAAAATGGACTTTAAGAATGCTTTTAGACGAAGACTTGGGAAAATTAAACAAAGAACAAAAAGATTTTCTGGAAAAAACATACAATGGCAACGAGAGAATGATTCGTCTGATTAATGACCTTTTAAATGTAACTAGAATTGAAGAAGGAAGATTTCTCTACAAAAAGAAAGAAGCAAATATAGTGGAGATTGCCAAAAAGGTTATTCAGCCCCTTGAAGAAATTGCCAAGAGAAAAAAAATAGAATTAACCCTCAAAGCTGATTCTGATATTCCCCCTTTTAAAGTTGATGCTGAGAAAATATCTTTGGTTTTTCAAAATTTAACTGACAATGCTGTTCATTACACTGAAAAGGGAGGCAAAGTGGTAGTTTCCATTAAGTATCTGGAAAAGGAAAAAGAAATTTTAGTTTCCATTCAAGATAATGGAATCGGCATTCCCAAAGAACAGCAGGAAAGAGTTTTTTCTAGATTTTTTCGGGGCGATAATGCTGTTAAAACCGAAACTGAGGGAACCGGTCTCGGGCTCTATATAGCTAAAAATATAGTTGAAGCCCACAAGGGGGAAATTTGGTTTAAGTCTACCCCCGGCCGGGGTACGACTTTTTATTTTACCATTCCTTCTTAAGTTGTATTGACTTTTCTTTTTAGTTATAATAAGAAAAAGGTTTAAATTTATGTCAAAAATATTCATAGTTGAAGACGATAAATTTCTAAAAGAGCTTATTAGCAAGAAGCTCAAAAGCGAAGGTTTTGAAATAGATTGTGCTATGGACGGAGAAGAGGCTTTAGAAAAACTCAAATCCTCAAAGTTTGACTTAATTCTTTTGGATTTGATTCTTCCCGGGATGGACGGATTCAAGACCCTGGAAAAATTAAAAGAGGATGCTAAGCTTTCTTCTATTCCAGTCATTATTCTTTCCAATCTCGGACAGAGAGAAGACATTGAAAAAGGAATGAAATTGGGAGCAGTTGATTATTTAGTTAAAGCTCATTTTACTCCCAATGAAATTGTTGAAAAGATAAAAAAAGTTCTTAAAGAATAATATGCCCGAACTTCCTGAAGTCCAAACCACAGTTTCCCAATTGAAGAAAAAGGCCCTAAAGAGGGCCTTTATTGATGTTTGGACCGATGCTCCGAAACTGATAAAAAAGCCGAAGAGCTTTGATGATTTTAAGAAAAAGATAAAAGGTAAAAAAATAAAAGACATCCAACGCCGGGGGAAGAATATCATTTTCAAATTGTCTGAAGGCCAATCTCTTCTCGTTCACCAAAAATTAACCGGCCATCTTCTCTATGGCCGTTGGAAAGAGGGCCGTTGGCAGTCCGAAGAAGAAAAACACATAGGGGAGGATAAAATGAACCAATATATTCACTTGGTTTTTTTTCTTGATAACAATAGGGAAATAGCTCTTTCCGACTTGAGAAAATTTGCCAAAGTAGAATTGGCTTCCGATGAAGAAATTAAAAAAGAACTTGAAGACTTAGGCCCTGACCCATTGAAAATCAGTTTTCAAGAATTTAAAGATACGGTTAGAAAAGGAAAAATAAAACAAGCCTTAATGAACCAGAAGATTATTTCCGGAGTGGGTAATATTTATTCCGACGAGGCTCTTTTCCGAGCGGGAATCCATCCCTTGAGAAAAGTAAAAGATTTAAAAAAGAAAGAGCTAAAGAATCTTTATCAGGAATTAAAAAGAATTTTAAATAAAGCTTTAGAAGTTCAAGGAACCTCAATTTCCGATTATCGAACCCCAGAGGGGAAAAAGGGTGAATTTGAAAAACTTCTTAAAGTTTACCGTCGAAAAGGTAAAAAGTGCTTTAATTGCGGGGCTAAAATTGAAAGAATAAAAATTGGAAACCGTTCGGCTCATTTTTGCCCCCATTGCCAAAAAAAATGATAATTTTTCTCTATGGTCTGGACAATTACAGAAGCAGAGAGAAATTGAGAGAAATAATTGAAAGCTACAAAAAAATTCATAGAAGCGGTTTAAACCTGAGAGTTTATCAAAAAGAAAATTTAGATTTTCAGGACTTTAAAAATCAATTTCAGCAAAGTTCAATGTTCCAGGAAAAGAAGCTATTGGTTCTGGAAGATATTCTGTCTGACCAAAAGTTTCGGGAGGAATTTTTAAAGAACAAAGACATTTTTCTAAAAACTAAAGAAGTAATTGTTTTTTTAGAAGAAAGAAAAATTTCTTCTCAGAACAAACTTTTAAAGTTTTTAAAAAAAGAAGCTAAATGCCAGGAGTTCAAACTATTAAAAGATCAGGATTTAAGAAACTGGATTGAGAAAAAAGGAATCAATATCGGATCAAGAGCTTTAACAAAGCTTACTGAAGCTGTCGGCAGTGATTTATGGAGAATGAAAAATGAATTGACCAAGCTTGTTAATTATAAGAAGGGGAGGATAGAAGAAGATGATATTGATTTGCTGGTTAGAAGCAATTCCGAAGGAGAGATATTCCAGACTATTGACGCTATTGCTCAAAGAAACAAAAAACTGGCCCTCAGTTTATTAGAAGGCCATCTTCAAAAAGGAGACAGCCCTTTTTATCTTTTAACAATGATAAATTATCAATTTAGAAACCTAATCTTAGCTAAGTTAAATAGTTTAACCGGTTTTCATCCTTTTGTTGCCAGAAAATCCCGCCAACTCTCCAGAAATTTCAGCTTAAAAGAGTTAAAAAAAATCCATCGGAGCATTTTCCAAACGGATCTTAATATTAAAACAGGCCGGGTTAAGCCTGAAGAAGGATTAAAAATATTAATTGCCGGACTTTAATTTCTTCATCAAACGTGATTTTTTCCTGGCAGCGGTTTGTTTCTTAATCGTATTTGTCTTAACTGCTTTATCCAAGGCTTTGTAAAGTTCCGGAACAAGCTTTTCTACCTCCTTTGTTTTTTCTTCGGACAACAAAAAATTAACCTTTTTAAAGAGGTCTTTTATTTTCTTCTTTCTCTGGAGATTATTAACTCTTCTTCTTTTGTTTTGCCTCAATGATTTTTTAGCCGATTTAGTTATTGGTGACATATAGATTAGTTTTATCATTTTTGATTTATTTTATCAAGTGGTTTAAGATAAAGATATGATTTCCTATTTAAAAGGAGAAATTATTATTAAGAAGAAGAATTTCATTATTCTAAGAATGGGGGGAGTGGGATTCAAGGTTTTTTTAGCTGGAAAAAGAATGAAAGATATTAAAAAAGAAGCAGAATTATTTTCTTATCTTGATGTTAATGAAAGAAGCCTCAAACTCTTTGGTTTTTTAAATTATCGGGAATTAAAACTATTTGAATTAGTTAGGGAAGTTTCCGGAGTGGGCCCTAAAGCTGCTCTAGAGATCTCTTCTCTTGATTCTCCAGAAAAGGTGGAAAAAGAGATCAGGAAGGGCAATGAAAAAATATTCAAGAATATCTCCGGCATCGGTCCCAAAAAGGCAAGAAAGATTATTTTAGAAATCTCAGGCAAACTTTCTTCTAAAAAGGATAATTTTCCTGATGAGGAGGCATTTGATGCCTTAAAAAATCTCGGTTTTAAAAAGAAGGAAATTGAAGAAGCTTTAGAGAGAATTCCCGAAGGCATTGAAGATAAAGAGGAAAAATTAAAAGAAGCTTTAAAAGTTTTGGGGAAATGAAAATAATCAATATAGTTAAAGAATTACTGAAAAAAGTTCTTCCTTCTTTTATTTTCAACTGGTATCATTTCAGTTTGGCCTTTTTAGGAGCTCTAATTTATGGATTTCCCAGCCGAAAATTGAATGTTATCGGAGTTACCGGGACCAAAGGAAAAACAACAACGGTCGAAATGATAAAAGAAATTTTTGAGGAAGCCGAAAAAAAAACCGCTTCTATTTCCTCCATCAGGTTTACTATCGGCCAAAAGGAATGGAGAAATAGGTTAAAGATGACGATGCCGGGCCGTTTTAAACTGCAAAGATTTTTAAACCAAGCGGTTAAAGCCGGCTGCCAATACGCTGTTTTTGAAGTAACCTCCGAAGGAATAATGGAGCACCGCCACCGCTTCATTGATTTTAATTCGGCTCTTTTCACCAACTTATCTCCGGAACACATTGAGCGCCATGGGGGATTTAAAAACTATAAAAAAGCTAAAGGAAAGCTTTTTAAAAAATGCAAGAAGATTCATATTATCAATAAAGATGATAAGAACAGCTCTTACTTTTTAAATTTTCCAGCTGAAAGAAAAATAACTTTTTCGATTAAAGAAGCAGAAATTCTCGGGGAAACCAGATTCAAATTTAAAGGAGAAATATTTGATTTAGAATTAAAAGGTTATTTTAATATCTCAAATGCCCTGGCGGCTTTAGTGGTTGCTGAAAGCCAGGGGATTGACTTAAAAACTTCTAAAAAAGCTTTGGAAAAAATTAAGGTAATCCCCGGCCGGATGGAATTTGTCATCAAAAAGCCCTTTAAAGTTTTAGTTGACTATGCTCACACTCCGGGAAGCTTGGAAAAGGTCTACAAAAGCTTAAAAGGTGGTAATTTGATTTGTGTTCTTGGTTCCTGTGGAGGGGGAAGAGATAAATGGAGAAGGCCGAAACTGGGGGAGATTGCCCAAAAGTATTGCCGAGAGATTATTTTAACCAACGAAGACCCCTATGATGAAAACCCGGAAAAAATCATAGCTGAAATTAAAGAGGGGATTAATACTAAAAATGTAAGGAAAATTCTGGATAGAAGAAAAGCTATCAGGGAAGCTCTAGAGAAAGCCGATCGGGGCGATATTGTTGTTATAACCGGCAAAGGTTCCGAGCTCTGGATGTGTATTGCCCACGGCGGGAAAATAGCTTGGGATGACCGGAAGGTGGTTAAAGAAGAATATGAAAAATATTTCAATATTTAAAATGCCAAAGAAACAAAAAAAGGAAATAATCAATTCTTTTATTTTAGAGGTTTTACTTTTCGGACTCTGTCTTTTTTTAAATATAATTTCAAACTTAAAATTGTCCCGATTACTTGAAGAGCATAATATTTCCCTCCAGCCAATATCTTTAACTGAATTTATTTTTTGGTTTTTAATAGCCACTCTTTTTATAATCTGGCTGGTTTATTTCACTAAATCTCCCAAGAAGAAGTTTTTCAAAACCTTTCTTATCTTAGCTGTTTTTATAGGCAGCCTTTGTTTTTTTAATCTCTGGCTTGATTCTTTGATTGCCTTGCTTTTAACTTGTCTTTTAACTTTTCTCTGGGTTAAAAAGAAGAACCCTCTTTTCCATAATCTTTTTTTAATTATTGTCCTAGTTGGAGTTGGCTCCAGATTGGGTTTAAACTTAGAGCCCGAAACAATAATCGTTCTTTTGGCTCTTTTCTCCCTCTATGATTATATAGCTGTTTACAGAACTAAGCATATGGTTAAAATAGCTGGAGAAATGTTGAAGTCCAAAACTGTTCTCGGGTTTATTATCCCCCAGAAAATTTCTGATTTCAGAACCAACCTCAAAGAAACAAAAATAAAAGGAAGATTTCTGGTTTTGGGCAGCGGAGATATTATTTTCCCTTTAATAATGTCTTCTTCTCTAGTCAGCCGGGGAGTTTTAGAGGCAGTAATTGTGGGAATTTTCGGTCTTATTGGATTATCAGCCAGTTTTTTCTTGCTAGTCTCCCAGAAAAAGAGAAAGCCGATTCCGGCTCTCCCTCCAATTGCTTTATTTCTAATTATAGGTTATATTATTACTAAAATAATTTAATGGCTTACAAAGGGAAAATTAAAATATTTGTTTCCGGAGCAGCTGCTCTTTATCCTTGTTGTCCTAAAATAAAAGAACTAGCCAGAGAAGTAGGCCGGGAGATTGCCAAACAAGGCTGTATTCTGATAACGGGAGCTACTACCGGTGTTCCTTATTATGTTGCCCAGGGATTTAAAGAGAAAAAAGGAGGAATCAGCATTGGTTTTTCTCCGGCTGCTTCCAGGAAAGCGCATGTAAAAAGTTATAAGTTGCCTGAAGACCAAATGGATTTAATCGTCTATACCGGATTTGATTATGTTGGGAGAAACTTAATTGCCACTAAATCGGCTGATGGAGCCATTATCGCCTGTGGAAGAATAGGAACTTTAAATGAGTTTACAATTGCTTTTGAAACCCATACTCCCATTGGGGTTCTCCAGGAGACAGGAGGAACAGCTGATTTTATAGATGATATTTTAAGGCAGGGTCACCGAACAGAAACAAAGATTATTTACAGCAAAGAGCCCCGGAAATTGGTTAAAGAACTAGTTGACCATATTAAAAAAGAGAGGAAATAAAAAGCCGCTGTCAAAAGCGGTTTTTTAGTGGACGATGCAGGACTTGAACCTGCGACCTCCGCAATGTCAATGCGACGCTCTAGCCAACTGAGCTAATCGTCCCTTATTAATATGGGCGTGGATGGACTCGAACCATCGACCCCAGCTTTATAAGAGCTGTGCTCTAACCACTGAGCTACACGCCCTATCATTTGGATTTTACTAATTTTTCAAATTCCTCTTTTTCAATGGTCTCTTTTTTAATTAAAGTTTCAGCAATTTTTCCCAATTTTTTCTTATTCTTTCTTAAAAGATTGTTTGCTTTTCTCTCTGCTTCTTTTATAAACTTTTCTATTTCTTTGTCAATTGCCGTAGCCACTTTCTCGGAGTAGTTATTCTTAGTTTCTTCTATGCCTAAAAAGGAGGAACTTTCTTTTTCTCCAAAAGAAATAGGGCCTAATTTAGACATACCAAACTTTACTACTAAATTACGAGCTAGTTTAGTCGCTTTCTCCAGGTCGTTGGAGGCCCCGGTTGTTATCTCTTTGAATTCTAATTTTTCGGCGCAGTAACCGCCTAGAAGAACAGCTAGTTCAGCCAAAAATTCTGATTTGGTTTTTAATTTCCTTTCCTTTTTAGGAAGGGAGAGAGTATAACCGGCGGCCATTCCCCGAGAGATAATGGAAACTTTTCTCACTTCCTCGGCTTTGGGTAATAAATAACTTATTAAAGCGTGGCCGCTTTCATGAAAGGCCGAGATTTCCTTTTCCTTGTCGGAAAGAAGGTGACTTTTTCTTTCCGGTCCCAGAAGAACTTTCTCGATTGATTCCAAAAATTCTTTTTGGGAGATTTTCTTTTTATTCCGGCGAGCAGCCAAAATGGCAGCTTCATTAGCCAGATTGGCCAGATCAGCTCCGGAGAATCCCGGGGTTCTTTCGGCTACCTCCCTTAATTTTACATTAGAGGAAAGAGGCTTGTTTCGGCAGTGAATTTTCAGTATTTCTTTTCTTCCGTTTATATCGGGCAGGTCAAGAACTATTCTTCGGTCAAACCGGCCTGGTCTTAGAAGAGCTGGATCTAATTGCTCCGGCCGGTTGGTAGCTGCTAGAATTATAACTCCTGTTTCTCTCTCAAAGCCATCCATTTCCGAGAGTATCTGATTGAGAGTTTGTTCTCTCTCTTCGTGTCCCCCTCCAAAACCGGGCATTCTGGTTTTGCCGATTGCATCAAGTTCGTCAATAAAAACGATACTGGGCTGTTTTTTCTTAGCTTCTTGAAAAAGATTTTTAACTCTGCTGGAACCGACTCCGACAAAGAGTTCAATAAATTCCGAACCGGCCATTGAAAGAAAGGGAACATTGGCTTCATTGGCTACAGCCCGGGCCAGCATAGTTTTTCCTGTTCCCGGTGATCCGACCAAAAGAACTCCTCTTGGAATTTGGGCTCCCATTTTAAAATACTTTCTTGGGCTTTTGAGAAAATCAATTATCTCCTTTATTTCCTGCTTGGCTTCTTCTAGGTCAGCAATATCTTTAAAATAGACTCTTTCTTTTTTTCGGCTTTTATCAAATTTTTTAGCCGGTGCATTAAGAAAACTAAAAGGCTGTTTTCCTTGTCCTTTTTTAGTTTGGCGGAATATTGTCCAAAAAAGCCAGCCGAAAATAATAAGAGGGAGAAAAACGGCTAAAATAGGGAAGAGCCAATTCAAGAAACTTTCTTTTTCTTCTTTAACGGTCAAAGAGAGATTTTTTAAATTTTCTTCTTTGAGGCCGTATTCCTTAAGAAGCTCGGAAAAAGAAATACCTTTCTCCTTGCGGGAAATTAGTTCCTCTCCCGACTCGTAGAAAGCCGAAATTTTCTCTCCGCTTATTTCTATTTTCTCTATTTTCTCATTTTCAATGTCGCTGATAAGCTGGCTAACTGGTATTTCTTCTTTTTTTTGGAGGGCATCGGGATTAAATAAAGCGAAGATGCTGGAAATAAGAATAAAGATAAGAATTATTCCAATTATGTTCTTAAAAATTTTTTTCATAACAAAAACTATTATATCAAATAAAAAGCCTTAATTAAAACTTGAGAGATTATTTTTCTAAAGATAGATAAAGTCTTCCTTTGCTGATTTCTTTTATCTTTCCAACTACTTTCTGTCCGAGTTTCAATACTTCCTCCGGTTTTTTTTCTTCGGAAATGTCAGCTTTATTAATTAAAGCTTCAATTCCGTCTAAATCAACAAAGGCTCCAAAACTGGTAATCCCGCTTATTTTTCCTTCAACTTTATCACCCACCTTATAGTTTTCTAAATTTTTTTTCTCCGGAGTTTCCAATTTCTCCGAGAGGATAAGGTTTTCCTTTTTGGGATTCAAACTGAGAACTTTAACCTTAAGAGTTTCTCCGATGAATTCCTGAAGAGCTTTCATAATCTTATTTTTATCACCGTCTTTGACTTGGGGATAATGTTCAGGGCTAAGTTGGGAAACGGGCAGAAAAGCCGGTATTCCTTTAACGTTGGCCATTAAACCTCCTTTATTGGCTTTTTTGATTTTAATTTCTATTTCTTCGTTTTTTTCTTTTGATTCCCTTAATTCCTTCCAAGCTATTTCTTTAGTAGCTTCAGTTAAAGAGAGCTCCCGATAACCATTTTCATCTTCCAGACCCACTACTTTGGTTTTTATCAATTGGCCGGGCTTTAAGTCTTTAAGCATTTCTTTGGCTTTATAGAATTCTGCTCCGTAAATTATTCCTATTCCCCGGGGACCCAAATCCAAAAAAAGAGAACTTCTTCCCGGAGAAACAACTTTTCCTTCTACTATTTCTCCGACTTTGGGAGGCACTATTTCAATTTTTGCTTTTTTCAGCGGTTTAAGTTTTACTGGCATATATAGGGTCTAATATAGCAAAGTTTTTCATTATTGCAAGAGAAGTTTAATTTTGATAAAATAAAAACGTATGGAGATTAATTGGTTTGGTCAATCTTTTTTTAAAATAAATCTTAGAGACGGCAAAAAGATAGTAAAAGTAGTTATTGACCCCTTTATTAAAAAAGATAATTTAAAACCGCCTCGAACCGAAGCGGATATTTTACTTAGCAGCGATCCTTCGATTAGTCCTTCATTAGTTAAATCAGTCAAAGGCAAGCCTTTTTTAATTCACAAACCGGGAGAATACGATGTAAAAAATACGGCAATAAAGGGAATTTACTCCTATAAAGGGAAGAAAATAAATGTTATTTATAAATTCGGGGACGGAGAAATAACTCTCTGCCATATGGGAAGTTTCAATCAAAAAGAATTAAAAGAGGACCAATTAGAAAGAATGGGGAAAATTGATATTTTAATGATTCCTATCGGAGGCGAAAACCTTGATGCCAAAACAGCGGCTAATATAATTTCCCAGGTTGAACCGGGGATTATAATTCCTATGAATTACAAGGTTTCCGGCTTAAAGGCCAAACTTGATAAATTGGATAATTTTCTCAAGGTAATGGGTTCCGAGGAGATTAAACCCCAGGAAAAGATTAAAATTAGACTCAAGGACATACCAGATGAAAATCAAGAGTCCAAAATAATAGTTTTAAAACCTTAATATGGCCAAGAAAAAGGAAAACAAAGAAATAGGATACATTAAACCGCGGACAGTAGTTGAAGAAATGGAATCCAGTTATTTGGATTATGCTATGTCCGTTATAGTCTCTCGGGCTCTTCCTGATGTCCGGGACGGATTAAAGCCGGTTCACCGAAGGATTCTTTATGCTATGTATGAAGATGGCCTCCGCCATAATGCCAAGTTCAGAAAATCAGCCAATGTTGTTGGTTTGACTCTGGCCCGCTATCACCCCCACGGCGATACGGCCGTTTATGATTCTTTAGTGAGAATGGCCCAGGATTTCTCTTCAAGGTACCTTTTAGTCAATGGTCAGGGAAATTTTGGTTCCCTAGATGGGGATTCGGCAGCTGCTCAAAGATACACTGAATGTAAGATGTCGGCTTTAGGCGAGGAAATGCTTTCTGATATTGACAAGGAAACGGTGAATTGGAGAGATAACTATGACGGAACCAAAAAAGAACCAATAGTTCTTCCTTCTCCCGTTCCCCAAATACTTCTTAATGGATCCATAGGCATTGCTGTTGGTATGGCCACCAGCATCCCTCCTCATAATTTAAACGAAGTTGTTGATGCTTCTATTTATTTAATCGATCATCCTAAAGCCACTACCGAGGATTTATTTGAATTTATTAAAGGACCTGATTTCCCGACCGGAGGCATAATTTATGGAAAGAAAGATATTATTTCTGCCTATTCTCAAGGGAAAGGAGGAATATTAACAAAAGGCAAAGCGGAGATTAAAGAACAAAAGAAGGACAAATTTAAGATTATAATCACCGAAATTCCTTATCAGGTTCAAAAATCTTCCCTAGTTCAGGAATTTGCTAAACTGGTTGAGAATAAGAAGATAAAAGGAGTTAAAAATATCAGGGACGAATCGGATCGAGAGGGAATGAGAATAGTGCTTGATTTAAAGAGAGATGCTTTTCCTAAAAAAATACTCAATGCCCTCTATAAATACAGCAGTCTCCAAAAAACGTTTCACTTAAATATGTTGGCTTTAGTCGATGGTATTCAACCCAAAATCCTCTCTTTGGTTGATGTTTTAACTTTATACTTGAAACACAAAGAGGAAGTTGTTGTCAGAAGAACTAAATTTGAGCTTAAAAAAGCCAAAGAAAGAGCCCATATTTTAGAAGGGCTAATGAAAGCTTTGAAGAATATTGATGAAGTTATTAAAACCATTAAACGTTCTAATTCCAAAGAAGATGCCGGAAAGAATCTGATAAAGAAATTTAAATTAAGCAAAGCCCAGACTTTAGCTATCTTAGAAATGAAACTCCAGAAATTAGCCAAACTGGAGAGAGAAAAAATAGAAAAGGAATTAGAAGAACTGGAAAAATTAATTAAGAAACTCCAGCTTATTCTTAAGAGCCCCAAAAAGATTAAAGAAGTTGTTAAAAAAGAATTAAAAGAGATGAAGGAAAAGCACGGAGACGAGAGGAGAACCAAGGTAGTTGCCTCCAAGCCCGGTGAAATAGGGGAAGAAGAGCTGATTCCTGACGTTGACACCATTATTACTATGACCCAGGGAGGGTTTATTAAGAGAATGAAGCCTTCTCTTTACCGAAGCCAAAAAAGAGGAGGGAGCGGAGTCGCCGGTTTGGAAATATCCAAAGAAGATATGGTCAAGCATTTTTTAGTAGCCAGTACTTTGGATAAACTCCTCTTTTTCACCGATTCCGGGAAAGTCTTCCAATGTCTGGTTTGGGAAATTCCAGAAATGTCCCGCAATGCCAAAGGCAAAGGCCTCCTCAACTTTTTAGAATTATTTTCCAATGATCAGGTTTTGAATCTCATTCCCTACAGCAAAGCCGATGAGAAAAAAAGCAAGTTCTTAATAATGATTACCAAAAATGGTATAATAAAAAAGACCGAACTTCAATCCTTTAAGAATGTCAGAAGAAATGGTCTGAGGGCGATAAAATTGAAAGAAGGAGATATTCTCCGCCAAGCAAAGATTATCGGCTCCGGCGATCAAATAATCATTACCACTAAAAAAGGAAAATCCATCAGGTTTAAAGAAAAAGATTTGAGAAGCATGGGCAGAAATGCCTCCGGTGTCAGAGGAATAAAATTGAAAGAAGGAGATGAAGTTATCGGAATGGATGCCATAGAAATCAAGGATTTAAATAAAAAACATCTTCTGGTTATTACTGAAAAGGGTTACGGCAAGAGAACCAAGTTAAATAAATACCGACTTCAAAAAAGAGGAGGGAGTGGTATCAAAACAGCCCGAATTACCGAAAAGAATGGAGATATAGTTTATTCCCGGGTAGTAGGCGGTGAGATTAAGGATTTAATTGTTATCTCCGAGAAAGGGAAGATAATAAGGACTACTTTGAGCTCTGTTTCCATAAGTGGCCGGGCAACCTCGGGGGTAAGAATAATGAGATTAAAAAAAGGAGACAAAGTAGTTTCAGCTATTTGTCTTTAAAATTATGCCAAGTTTTGTTAATCCTAAAGAAATATTAAGCCAACTGGAATTGAGAGATTCAATGGTAGCTGTTGATTTTGGTTGTGGCTCTGGTGGCTGGGTTCTTCCTTTAGCTAAGAAACTGGAATACGGCAAGGTTTTTGCTGTTGATATCCAGGAAGAGTCTTTTTCTGCTTTAAAGAGCAAAGCTCGGATGGAGAATATTTCCAATATTCAAACGATTCAAGCAAATCTGGAAGAAGGCGTTTCTCAATTGAATAATTCCTTCTTTGATTTAGTTTTGATGGCTAATTTTCTTTTTCAGGTTGATAAAAAGGAAAAGGTTTTTCAGGAAGCTTATCGAGTCTTAAAAAAAGAGGGGAAACTTTTGGTTGTTGACTGGAAAGAAAATTCTTCCTTGGCTTCGGTAGGGGAAAAGGTTCCTTCAGGCAAAGTTAAGGAGTTAGCTGAGAACCAAGGATTCAGCTTTGAAAAGGAACTGGAAGCCGGAGATTATCATTACGCCCTATTGTTTGTTAAAGAATAATTGTTAAAATAAAGACAATGAAAAAAACAATTGCCAGTTTGCTCTTAATAATGATTGCCGGAATGTTTTTTTCTCCAACTGCTTTGGTTTTAGCTCAGGAGGAAGATGGAACAACTGTTTTAGAGAATCCTCTTAATATAGATTCTATTGAAGATCTTATTCAGAATATAGTTGATTGGATTTTTAAAATTGCTTTGATTGTTGCTCCTTTAATGATTATTATTGGCGCTTTTATTTTCTTAACATCGGGAGGGAATATGGAAAAAGTAACTCAAGGCAAAAATATTATTAAATGGAGCGTCATTGGTTTAGCTATTATAGTGGGGAGCAAAGCAATTATTGCCTTGATAAAGAATATTATAGGTGCTTAATATGAGAAAAAAAATATTATCTACAATACTTTTCATAATTCTTTTGATAATTTTAGGTTTTTCCTTTGGAGGGATTGCTAAAGGAGAGGAAAAAATAAGTGAATGCTGTGAATTAAGGCATTCAATAAGAATGGGAGGTGTTCTTTGGGAAAAGGGATGTGTTGTAGCAGCACCAGAAGACACTAACCCTTGGTGTGATACCAACAATAATGGTATAAATGATGCTGAAGGAGGTGATGGAGTTTTTGTAGATTTTACAGAAGATTGGGCCTCGATGTGTTTAATTGATACTATAATGACTGCAACCGACTGGACTTTTTATATTTTACTATTGATTTCAGTGGTCATTATTATATTCGGCGCTTTTACCTATATGACCTCTGGTGGTAATAGTGATAAGATTAATAAAGCAAAAGGTATAATTGTTTATGCTGTTATCGGTATCATTGTAGCTCTTTTAGCAAGACTGGTTCCGTCAATAGTTAATTTTATTTTAAGTGTATAGATTTTCGATATCAGGGTTAAGTATTTCTTAACTTTGGAAAGGTTATATAATAAAGGTCGGTTAATTAAGTAATAAATTAAAAAAATAAAAAAATGAGAAAAATATTATCAACAGCAATTTTAATGGGAATGCTCTTAATATTAGTAGCTCCGATTATAGTTGATGCTCAACCTATGTCAGGAGCAGGCCCAAATGAATGCTGTCAGATTAAAAGAGGTTTTACTTGGACAAATCCGGAAGGTATTTCTGTAAGTATGTACAAAGGTGATTGGGTTGGCAAAAACAATGGCATTTGTTTTAAAGAAGATGGCACATCTGCTAGCCTAAATTATAATAAATCAGATTGGGCTTTAGCTTGTTTGGTAAATAGTATTTATAGTATTACTGATTGGATATTTTATATAATAATTGTCATTTCAGTAATATTTATAATAATCGGTGGCTTCATTATTCTAACTGCTAGAGGTAATCCTGAAGAAGCAGACAAGGGAAAGAATTGGATTGTCTATGCTGTGATAGGTATTGTAGTTGCTATTTTTGCCAGAATAATCCCAGCAATAGTAAAGTTCGTAATTTAGCTTGACTTTTTAAGATAGTTTGATATAATGATAGGGTACCTTGAAAATATTAAAAGATAAAAGGAGGTGTTAGAAATGAGAAAGCTAATAAAGCTAATACTGTTAACCACAGTAGTCACTTGGGGGTGTTCCAGTTCAAAGATAATGTATCTTCGGACTGAAAATCTGCCAGACAGTACCTATGCTATGCAGATGGAAGGGATGGGGAAGAAAAAACTAGTGATAGAGAAGAAGAACGGGGAAATAATAGAAATTGGCGATCCTCGCCATGCTACTTACTCTATCACCAAGGATGGAGTAAAAATGATTATTCCTACCAATGGAAGTTATTTCATGGGAAGACAGGCATTTTGGCGGGGCAATCCTCTCCCTTCTCTTGGAGATTATGACATTAGAAACAAATTAGATCCTCCGAGAGAATAAATCCCGAGCGCCGGTAAGAATTATTCAGCCGGCGCTTTTTCATTGATTTTCAATTGTTTTCCAATTAAGATGAAATTAAGTCGGAGTGGTGGAACTGGCAGACACGCTTGGTTTAGGACCAAGTGCCCTTAGGGCTTGTGGGTTCGAATCCCACCTCCGACACTAATAAAAAACCACCGAATTGAACTCGGTGGCTTTTATATCATCTTATTCCTTAACAGAAATATCTATTTTCTTTTTCTTTACTTTTTTTATCCTAGGCAGTTTTACGGTAAGGACTCCGTTTTCAAAAGAAGCTTTTACCCGACTGGCATCAGTTTCCTCCGGTAGGGCAATTTGTCTAATGAAAGGACCCCAATAGCATTCCTCTTTGAGATATTTTCTATTTTCACTGCCACTGGGCTCTTTTCTTTCCCCTTTGATTGTAAGCATTTCATTCTCCACATTAATATCTATATCTTTTGGGTCAGTTCCGGCAATAGGAGCTTGAATGCAAATAGAAGAACTTGTCTGGTAAACATCAACGGCTAATTGACCGGTAGTCGTTTTCTTTTTATTCTTTTTAGAGCTTTTGGTTTTTTTAGGGGGAGTTTTTTTAATTTCCCTTTCCTCTTCTTCAAGATCAGTTTTTAATTTTTTTAAAAATGACATCTTAAGTTTTAATATTACATTTATGTTCCAACCTTTTTGCTTTTTTGAAGGCGTAGGATACGAATAAAGCCAAACCTATTAATATTATAATGGGAATAATAAATTTTTCCAATCCCTCAATCTTCATCATTGAGAAATTATAGAGACCGTGAAAGAGAGTAACTAAGAAAAGACCGATAATAAAGAAGATTTTTTTTGATTTGTTGAATGAAATTATTAAAAAATAACCCAAGAAAGCCGAACAAAGAGCATGAAGAAAAGTAGCTGAAATAAAGCGACAAGATATTATTTCCATTGTTTTAATTGCATCTAAAAAGGGGTGATGATTGGTTAAAATGAGGATATTTTCCAAGCTGGCAAAGCCAAGAGCGGAAATAATCATATAAATCATTATATCAACGGGTTCATCCAGCTCCGGACTTTTAAAGGTGCTTTTTTTAACAACTAGATATTTAATATATTCTTCAATTAAAGCTCCGCCTATAAAAATAGAAATAAGAACGGAAATTAAATTTTCTTTTAAGAAAGGAGTGGCAAATTTGAATCCTTTTTCTAAAAATATTGCCAAAAAACCTCCAATAATTCCCATAAAGAAAGTTTTCAAAACTATCCGGTTGGATTCCGGATGGTCATCCTTTTTTAAATAATAACTCAGCCATATTATGCTCGGGAGAAAACCGAGAAGATAGAGAAGATGATATGTGTTTAGCATAAACGTAAATTTGGCTTTGATTTTATTTCCCTAAAATTCTTTACTGCTTTATCTTTATTAAAATAGCCGGTTAGAGCAATCATTAGTCCGTTGTCGGTGCAGAGTCGGGGTTGGGGGATCCAAAATTTAAATTCTTTGTTTTTTCTAAGCTGTTGACCGAGTTTTTTATTGGCTGAAACTCCGCCACCCAAAATTATATTTTCAATTTCATATTCTTTAGCTACTTTTAAGGTTTTTTTAATTAAAACGTCAATAATTGCCTGTTGAATTTCCCTGGCCATGGCTCGGATGTATTCTTTAGATTCTCTTACTTTTTTATTCCTTTTTTTAAAATCATAGAGAACAGCAGTTTTCAAACCGGAAAATGAAAAATCGTAGTCTTTAGTATTTATCATCGGTCTAGGCAAATCAATTGATAAAGAAGATTCTTCCTCAGCTTCTTTAGCTATAGCCGGTCCTCCCGGATAGGAGAGACCCAATATTCTAGCGGTTTTGTCAAAACATTCTCCGGCAGCGTCGTCTCGGGTTTCTCCGATTATCTTATAATTGGCTATTTTTTTTATTAAAACCAATTGAGTATGTCCTCCGCTTACAACCAAGGAAAGAGCCGGTAAAACTTTCTCCGGTTTTTCTTCAAGAAAATTGATTAAAATGTGGGCTTCCATATGGTTAACCGGAATGATCGATTTATCAGCTCTTTTTTTAATAAAATTAATTCCCTCCCAGAGACAGGGGTCAAGGCCGGGTCCGATTGTTACGGCAAAATAATCCACTTCTTTAATTCCGGTTTTTTTAAGAGCTTTCTCAAAGACTATTGGCAGATTTTTTTTATGTTCTCGCTTGGCCAAAGAAGGATAAACTCCGCCGTATTTCTGATGGAGTTTTACTTGAGAGGAAATAACATTGGAAAGAACTTTAAATTCTCCTTCTTTTTCTTCCAAAACAGCTATAGCCGTATCATCACAAGATGTGTCAATACCCAAGATAGTCATATGTTTAAATAATAACCGAATTATTGATTTTTTTCAATTTTTTGTTAGAATTTAAACGTTGGTCCCGTCGTCTAGCCCGGTCTAGGACTCTAGGTTTTCATCCTAGCAACAGGAGTTCAAATCTCCTCGGGACCACCATAATTTACTTTTTCTCTTTTGGGAACCTACTGCCTCGGCGCCCCGCGCCTCGGCGGGAAAAAATAAAGGTAATTCCAGGGTTTTTTGAAGGACATGGTTAGCTTTTGGTTCCTGATTGAGCGGTTCGAGCCGATTTTTTTCAGAAAATCTTTCATTTCATGAAAATTTTCAGATAAAGCAAGATTTTTGGCTTGGTTGGCTTCAATAATCCAGTTTTTAAGGAGTTCGAGCCAATGATTCCCTCCTAGTTCAAAATCCTTTAATTTTTCTCTTAAATCCGCCTTTTTCTCCATTAAGGCGTTTTTCTTTTCCTGAAACTCTTTAAGTTCCAAAGCGCCTTCCAGATAGGCTTCGGTCAGGCGACTTATCTTTGTTTTTATTAGAGATAATTCCTTTTTGAGATTTTGAACTAGGAGGAAAGAGGAATGATTTTCTTTGTCTTCCCATTCTTCTGTTTTGGCTAAGAACTTTTCTTTCCATTCGTCTGGCAAAGAAACTTTTTGAACAATATCTTTGATTTGTTCTGCAAGTTCTCCTTCTCTAAGATAACGGCTTTGGCGGCAAATGCGGTTATTGTTCTTTTTGGTGCAGCGGTAATAGACAAATCTCAGCTCGCTTTTCTTGACGTGCTCTTCTGCTGTAATAGAGCAGCCGCATTCGCCGCATTTGGCAAAGTTTCTGAAGAGGAACTTTTTCTTTTCGGTTCTTTGCTTGCCGTTATCTTTGAGAGCTTGCTGGATTTTATCAAAAAGTTTCTTTGATATCATTGGCTTGTGGCTTCCTTGGTACAGCTCTCCTTTGTAGCAGAATACGCCGTAATAGAAAGGGTTTTTTAGAATATGGGACACAGAAGCCAAGTGAAGTTTCTTTCCTTTTCTGCCAACCAAGCCCAGAGAAAACATTTTATCCGCTATCTTGCTTAAAGTATAGTTTCCTTTGGCAAAAGCTTCTAAAACTTTTTTAACTTTGTTAAAAGTCTTAGGATCTGGCTCAATACTTCTTGATTTAGGATCGTTGTAATATCCTAAAGGAGCTTTTGCCGGAAACTCTCCTCTTCTTAATTTCTGCCTTACTCCTCTTAAGATGTTTTCTCTTAAATTATCGGTATAATATTTTGCTTGGCCGAAAGAAACTGAAAGCATGAACTTTCCTTGGGGAGTGGGCTCAAACCAGAAGGTGGGGAATTTTAGCGATTTTATCTTGTTGTTGTCTGCAAGATAGATTATTTTTCCTCCGTCAACAGAGTTTCTGGCCAGTCTGTCCGGGTTCCAAGCTAAAATCCCGGAGGCTCTTCCTCCTTCTATCAGTTTAAGCATTTTGTTAAAAACAGGCCGGCCCGGGTCTTTCGCCGTTTTGGTTTCTGTGAATTCTCTGGCTACAAAAAGCTTGTTTTGCTTGGCAAAATCTCTCAATTCCGTTAGCTGGGCCTCGATAGATAAAGCCTGTTTTTCCTCTGTTTCAGTTGATTTTCGGCAGTAGATGAAATACTTTATCATAGATTATGCCGATAATTTAATCTTGCTTTATCCCGCCGAGGCGCGGGGCGCCGAGGCAGTAGGTTCCCAAAAGAGAAAAAGTAAATTATGGTGGTTTTTATTAAAAAAAGTTAGAACTTACTATCAGGAAAATCCTGATGACCCTGAACGGCTCTGAAAAAGGAATTGGCTGTACTGCGTCTCTTTTTGCATTTTCTTTCCTTTTTCAGAGCCGT